>Ga0126377_10003413_pt1 | contig 11257 bp, 10 predicted proteins | sample PanSoiMetPlot_22_FD_92647 | JGI IMG/M metagenome (GOLD analysis project Ga0126377, IMG submission 92647) | Tropical forest soil microbial communities from Panama - MetaG Plot_22 | ecosystem: Environmental > Terrestrial > Soil > Tropical forest > Bulk soil | place: Panama | collected 2016-02-17
ACCACACCAAGGCTCGCTACGCGTTCGTCTACGGCGACCTGCGCCGCCTCCACCGGATGGGACTGATCGCCTGCTACTACCGGGCCGCCGAGTGGGGGCACACGGAGATCTACGTGGCGGCGCACGAGCTGCTCCAGCGCCTCGACGCGATCAGCTCCTGACCGCAACCCACGTGGTGCAAAACGGGTTGCATATGCAAGGATGCGGCAGGGTTCGAGGCCCTTCGCCGCTAAGTTCCAGCCGCGTGGCTACCACGGAAGCCGACATCCTCGCCCGCGAGACGGCTCGTCTGACCGCGCCATCGGTCGTCGAGTTCCGCCGGGTCACCAAGCGTTACGCCAACGGGACGGGGCTTGACGACGCCTCGTTTACGGTCCGCCGCGGCGACTTCGTGTTCCTCGTCGGCTCGACGGGCTCGGGCAAGTCGACGGTCATGCGGCTGCTCATCAAGGAGCTCGAGCCGACCGCCGGCACGATCCGCGTCGCCGGCCGCGACCTCGCGGACATCTCCCGCAGCAAGGTCCCGTACTTCCGCCGCAACCTCGGCGTGGTCTTCCAGGACTTCAAGCTGCTGCCCAACCGCACCGTGCACGACAACGTCGCCTACGCGCTGCAGGTGACCGGCGGGTCGCGCAAGGAGGTGCGGGCGAAGGTGCCCGACATCCTGCGGCTCACGGGGCTGTCGACGAAGCTGCACCACTTCCCGGACCAGCTCTCCGGCGGCGAGCAGCAGCGCGTGTCGGTCGCGCGCGCGTTCGTGAACCATCCGCCGCTGCTGCTGGCCGACGAGCCCACCGGCAACCTCGACCCCGAGACGTCGATCGGGATCATGCAGCTGCTCTACCGCATCAACCGCACCGGCACGACCGTCATCGTCGCCACGCACGACTCCGCGATGGTCGACCGCATGCGCCGGCGCGTCATCGAGCTCCATCAGGGCCGCATCGTGCGTGACGAGGTCTCGGGCCTGTACGCGCCGCGCGAGCTGTCGACGGCGGAGTTCGGCGCACTCCTGCGCGAGCCGGCACCGGAGCCCAAGCGCGTCCGCGATCCCGGCGACGAGTTCGACGAGGCCTTCCGGGACTAGATGGTCGTCTCATGAGGATCGGCTTCTTCCTGCGTGAGGCGCTGCGGTCGATGTCGCGCAACGCGGTGCCCAGCTTCGCGGCGATGGCGTCGGTGCTCGTGACCGTGCTCGTGCTCGGGGTGTTCATCCCGGTCGTGCAGGCGACGACCGGCGCGGCCAACGACGTCCGCAGCCGCGTGCTCGTCAACGTGTACCTCAAGACCAACGCCAAGCCCGAGGACGTCGCGCGCGTCAAGAACCTGCTCGACACGAAGGTCGCGCACGTCGGGAAGGTGCAGTACCTGTCGAAGGCAGAGGCGCTCAGGGAGCAGAAGGCGCGCTATCCCGAGGCCTATGAGCTGCTGGGCTCCAACCCGCTGCCCGACACCTTCCGGGTGACGCCCGACAAGCCCGACAACGCGTTGAAGCTGCGCGACGCGCTCTCGCCGATCGCGCCGGGCGGGGGGCGCACGACGATCGACCCGTCGATCGACACCGTCAAGAACTCCAAGGACGACACCCAGAAGATCCTCGTCGCGACGCGCGTGGTGAAGCTGACCACCGGCCTGCTCGCGATCCTGCTCATCGTGGCCAGCGTGCTGCTGGTCTCGAACACCATCCGCCTGTCGCTCTTCTCGCGGCGGCGCGAGGTCGAGGTGATGAAGCTCGTCGGCGCGACCGACTGGTTCATCCGCTGGCCGTTCGTCATCGAAGGGATCGTGCTCGGCGCCCTGGGCGGCCTGCTCGCCATCCTGCTCCTGCTCATCGGCAAGATCGCCCTGCTCGATCCGCTCATCAGCCAGTTCGCGCTGCTCGCGGCGCCGAAGACGATCCACATGGGCCTGCTCGTCGTCGTCCTGCTCGGGGCGTCGATCGCCGTGTCCGCGGTCGGGTCGGGACTCTCGCTGCGGCGCTTCCTGCGGGTCTGAGGACGTCAGTCGGCGTCGAGCCGGCTGACGTGGTCGACGCCGATGTCGTACATGTCGCGCAGGAAGCGCGCGATGACGGCGCGTTCGGCCGCGCTGTAGCGCCTCGTCTTGGCGCGCGTGTCGCTTTCGAGCGCTTCGTAGAGGGCGGCGACGCGCGCAGCGCCCGCCGAGACGGCGACGAGGACGCGGCGCCGGTCCACGGGATCTGACCGGCGCTCGGCGACGCCGGCGCGCTCGAGGCGGTCGATCAGCCCGGTGACGGCGGCGGGGCTGAGCCCCGTGACGCCCGCGAGCTCGCCCGCGGTCATCGGACCGTGCTGTTCGATCACGCCGAGGATCTCGAGGTCGGCGGAGCGCAGGCCGGCGCGACGCGCGATCGCCTCGCTGAGCAGCAGGTTCTGGCCGCTCATCTGGCGGATGAGGTCGATGACGTCCTGCACGGTTGACGCGTCGCTCGCCATACATTACGGTATGCCGAAATATTCTGCACACCGAATCTTATGGAGTACGGAAACATTGTCGCACTTCTGCGCGCGCTGGTGGCGCTGGCAGACGAGTTGCACTTCGGTCGTGCCGCGCAGCGCCTCTATCTCTCGCAGCCGGCCATGAGCCGCCGCATCGCGGCGCTCGAGCGCGTGGTCGGGTGCCAACTGGTTCGGCGTTCGACGCACGGCGTTGAGCTCACGCGCGCCGGCGATGCGCTGGCCCAGCGCGCGCGTCCCGCGCTGGCAGCGCTCGCCGACGCGGTGGCCGCCGCGCGCTCGGCTACGGACGCACCTTCGTGAGCCCGATGAGGTGGCCCTCGGGATCGGTGAACTGGCCGATCTCGAAGTCGGTGCCCGGCACCTTGGCCGGCCCGATGACCCGTTCGCCGCCGAGGCTCGCAGCCTTCGCGAGGGCGGCCTCGACGTCGGGCACCTCGACATAGAAGGTGACGTGACCGGCGTAATCGGGGAGCGACGCCACGCCGCCGGCGATGCCGGCGCCCGCCGCGTTCGTGTTGCCGTCGCGGGCGACGTTGCCGTAGTTGAGCGGGTTGTCGGCGTCGATCTCCCAGCCGAACAGCTCCGCGTAGTACCGCTGCAGCTTGGCTGCGTCCTTGCCGATGACCTCGAAATGCACGACCGGCTGTCCCATGCTGTCTCCTTTCGGGGGTGTGGAGGACGCGGCGATGGTGACCGGCCGCGGGCGGCAACGGAAAGACCGATGGCGCATGACGGCTGTGCGCAACGCGCATCACCGGGTGCCCTGAGGCGCTCCATACTGCGGCCGATGGACGAACCGCCAAACGTGGTCGCCATCCAGGCGCCGGATGGCGTCGAGGTGCGCCACCTGCGCGCCTTCGTCGCCGTGGCCGAGGAGCTCAACTTCAGCCGTGCCGCCGAGCGCCTCTACCTGTCGCAGCCCGCGCTCAGCCGCCAGATCCGGATGCTCGAGCGGCTCGTCGGCTGCGAGCTGCTGCGCCGCTCAACGCATCGGGTCGAGCTCACCGTCGCCGGCGAGGCGCTGCTCGACCGCGCGCGTGCCGTCCTCGCGGCGCTCGATGAAGCGATCGCCGCGGCGCAGTCGGTGGGCGGCGAGCACGCCGCGCGTGTCATGCGCCTCTGGGCCCCGGTGCTGGCGGTCGCCACGCGCGAGACGTCGCTGCACGCGATGCGCGACGCGTTCGAGGCGTTCCTCGCTCAGGTCCCGGTGCCGGCCGACGTCACCGTCCGCCCCGTGACCGCGGGCGGCGTGCCGGCGCTCGCGCTCGGCGCGGATCCCGCGGTGCTCTACCTGCACGGCGGCGGCTACGTCCTCGGCTCGGCCTACGGCTACCGCGCGCTGGTCGCGGCGCTCGTCGAGACCGACGACCTCGGCGCGCTCATCCCGGACTACCGGCTGGCGCCGGAGCACCCGTTCCCCGCCGCGCTCGACGACGCGCTCGCCGCCTATCGCTGGCTCGTGCAGCGGCGCGGCGACGCTTCACGCGTCGTGCTCGCGGGCGACTCCACGGGAGCGGGACTCGCGCTCGCATGCCTGCTCGCCCTCAAGCGCGCGGGCGACCCGATGCCGGCGGGCGCGGTGCTGCTGTGTCCGAATGTGGACCTCACCGGCGCGCTCCAGGCACCGAGCGAATCGCCCCACCTCATGGACGAGATGACGCCCACCACGGAGTCCTACCTCGACGGGCACCCGGTCGACGATCCGCTCGTCAGCCCCCTGGGCGCCGACCTCGGCGGGCTCCCGCCGCTGCTCATCCAGGCCGCGACCGGCGACCGCGCAGAGCCCGAGGCGACCGCGCTCGCCGACCGCGCGCGCGAGCACGGCGTCGACGTCCGCCTCGAGCTCTACCCGACCGACGCGCACGTGTTCCACGTCTTCTGGTCCTTCCTGCCCGAGGCGGTCGACGCGCTTGCGCAGGCGCGGCGGTTCGCGCTCGACGCCGTCGCGGGCGGCGAAGCGGCCGCCGCCGGTTCCTGACTCCCGCCTGACACGCGCCCTCGTACCCTTGGGCCTCGTGCGCCGCTCCACCGTGCCCAGATTCGTCCCCATCGTGGCCGCCGTCGTGGCGCTGCTCGTGGTCGGCCTATGGGTCGGCGGGCGCCACTCGGACTGGCTTCCAGGCCCGGTGCGCTCGACGCTGGTGGGCGACAGCGACACGAAGGTCGTGCAGGAGGCGATCGACCGCATCCACAACACCTACTACCGCAAGATCCCGAAATCGGTGCTCGCCGACAACGCGATCGCGGGCGTGATCAGCAAGCTCGACGACCGCTTCTCGAATTACTTCGACCCGGCCGAGTACAAGCGCTTCAAGCAGTCGCAGAACTCGGAGTTCTCCGGGGTCGGCCTGCAGGTCGCCCAGCACCCGAAGGGGCTGCGCGTCGAGGCGGTCTACGACGGGTCGCCGGCCAAGCGCGCCGGCCTGCGCCCGGGTGACGTCATCGTCGCCGCCGACGGGCGCGACCTCGCCGGGATGTCGCAGGACGAGTCGGTGTCGCTGGTCAAGGGTCCGCCCGGGAGCGACGTCAAGCTGACGTGGATCGACGACGGCAAGCGCCACACGAAGAACGTCACGCGGGCCACGGTCACCGTGCCGGTGGTCGCGTCGCAATTGCTGACCGAGCACGGCTGCAAGACCGGCGTCGTGCGCCTGTCGCAGTTCAGCTCGGGCGCCCACGCCGAGGTGTACGCCGCGCTGCGCCGGCTCAAGAAGCGCGGAGCCCAGACCTACGTCCTCGACCTGCGCGACAACGGCGGCGGCCTTGTCTCCGAGGCTCAGCTCGTCGCGTCGGCGTTCCTCAGCGACGGCCCGATCGTCACCACCCGCGGGCGCTCGGTGAGGGAGCAGACCCTGCGCGCCACCGGCGACCCGATCGTGCCGAAGGCGCCGCTCGCCGTGCTCGTCGACGGCGGGACGGCCTCGGCGTCGGAGATCGTCACGGGCGCGCTGCAGGACCGCGGCCGCGCCAAGGTGGTAGGGACCGAGACGTTCGGCAAGGGCGTCTTCCAGGAGGTCATCGAGCTCTCCAACGGCGGCGCGCTCGACATCACGGCGGGGCAGTACTTCACGCCGAAGGGCCGCAACCTCGGCGGCAAGGGCGTTCAGACCGGCAAGGGCATCATTCCGGACGTGAAGGCCAAGGACGACCCGAAGACAAGCAAGGACGAAGGGCTCGACCGCGCGGCTGCCGTCGTCGACGCCAAGTGCCCCTCGTAAGCGCTGGGCCACCCCGCGTGGTGCTGCTCGAGCAGCGGGGGCGGTTCCTCGTCGGCGAGCCCTTCTTCGACCGCGGCAAGCGGGTGACGGTCGAGCGCTCGCGCGACGCGCGGCCGGGGCGGCTGGCGGTGCTGCGCGCTCAGGCCCGCGGCGGGCGCTTCAAGGTCGAGCGCGTGCTCGGCCGGCCGGACGTCGCGCGCGACGTCATCGAGGCGCTCATGGTCGACCGGGGCCTACGGCGCTCGTTCCCGCCCGGCGTCGAGCGCGCGGCGCGCGAGGCGCCGGTCGCCGACGTCCCGCGCCGCGACCTCACCGATCTGCCGACGTTCACGATCGACCCGGTCACCGCGCGCGACTTCGACGACGCGATCTCGTGCGAGGCGCTCGGCGACGACCGGTGGCGCGTGTGGGTGCACATCGCCGACGTGTCGGCGTACGCGCGGCCGGGCGGCGCCGTCGACCGCGAGGCCTATCGCCGCGCCACCTCGGTCTACGTTCCCGGCGCCGTCGAGCCGATGCTGCCGGAGGCGCTCTCGAACGACGCGTGCTCGCTGCGGCCGGGCGTCGACCGCCTGGCGGTCACCGTCGAGCTCGAGCTGCGCGGCGCCGAGACCGTCAAGGCCGCCTTCCACCGCTCGCTCATCCGCTCCGACGAGCGCCTGGACTACGACCGCGTCGACCGGCTCTTCGCCGGCGAGGAGCCGGCGCTCGAGCCGTGGGCGGAGCCGCTGGCCGCGGCGCGCGCCGCGGCGGCCGCGCTGCAGGCGCGGCGCGAGCGGCGCGGCGCGCTGGCGATCGAGTCGGTCGAGCCGGAGTTCGCCTTCGACCGCCGCGGCCACGTGCTGGAGGCGCGGCCGAGCGAGCAGAGCGAGTCGCACCGGCTCATCGAGCACCTCATGATCGCGGCCAACGAGGCGGTCGCGACGCTGCTCTCGGAGCGATCGATCCCGACCCTCTACCGCGTGCACGAGCGCCCCGAGCCGCAGGCCGTGCTGCGCCTCGTCGACCAACTCGAATCGCTCGACGTGGCCACGCCACCGGTGCCCGAGCCGCTCGCGCCGTCGCAGGCCGCGGAGATCGTCGCGCAGTGCTCGGTGCTCGTCGACCAGCACGCGCGCCGCACCGGCCACGGCCGCCGCGCGCTCACTTCCCTCGTCCTGCGCTCCCTCAAGCAGGCCCACTACTCGCCGGACAACCTCGGCCACGCCGGCCTGCGCTCGCCGCGCTACTGCCACTTCACGTCCCCGATCCGCCGCTACCCCGACCTCGTCTGCCACCGCGCGCTGCTCAGCGCGGTCGGGGGCGGCGAGGACGCGCCGCGCGCGAGCACGCTCGAGGAGGCGGGGGAGTGGACCTCGGCGCGCGAGCGCGACGCCATGGTCATCGAGCGCGACGCCGACGACGTCGCCCGCTGCTTCCTGCTCGAGTCAGAGCTCTACGAGGAGGGCTGGAGCACGGTCTACGACGGCGAGGTCACCGGCCTCATCGGTGCGGGCGCGTTCGTGACGTTCGGCGAGAACGGTCACCAGGGCCTGCTGCCCGTACGCCGGCTGCGCGGCGACTGGTGGGAGCTCAACGAGCAGGGGACGATGCTCGTCGGCACGCGCGCCGGCGGCGCGATCCGCCTTGGCGACCCGGTGACCGTCGCGGTGCGCTCGGTCGACGCGCCGCGGGGGCGGGTCGACCTGGATCTGGTGGGTATCCCGGACTCATAGGATCGGGGCCGTGACCACGGTCGACGAGGACATGCTGGCCGAGACCCGAGCGTTCAACGTCGCGCTCGAGCGCGCCGCCGCAGCCGCCCCGCCGCGCCACACCGTGCCGCTCGACGAGCGGCGCCGCGCCAGGCGCGAGGGGACCGACGCGTTCCCGCCGCCCGTGTTCCTCACCGACCGCGCGCGCGACCTGACGATCCCAGGGCGCGCCGGCGACATCGGGTTGCGGGCGATCGCGCCGCGCCGAGAGGCCGTCGGCGCCTACCTGTACATCCACGGCGGCGGCTGGGCGCTGGGCGGGGCCGACCTGCAGGACGCGATGCTGGCCGAGCTGGCCGACGAGACCGGCCTCTGCGCGGTCAGCATTGAGTACCGCCTGGCGCCCGAGCACCCCTACCCCGCCTGCGCCGACGACTGCGAGGACGCCGCGCTGTGGCTCGCGCGCGACGGGTTCGACACGCTTGGCGTCCCGCCGGTGGCCACCATCGGCGGGGACTCGGCCGGCGGCCACCTCTCCGCGGTGACCCTGCTGCGCCTGCGCGACCGCCACGGGACGGCCGACCCGTTCGTCGCCGCCAACCTGATCTACGGCGTCTTCGATCTCTCGCTGACGCCGAGCGTGCGCGCGTGGGGCGATCGTCCGCTCATCCTGACGACCCCGATGATGCGCCTGTACGGCGAATGGCTACTGCCGGGAACCGACGCCGAGGCAAAGCGCGACCCGGGCGCGTCCCCGCTCTACGCGGACCTGCACGACCTGCCGCCGGCGCTGTTCACGATCGGCACGCTCGACCCGCTGCTCGACGACTCGCTGTTCATGGAGGCGCGCTGGCGGGCGGCCGGCGGCCAGACCGAGCTGCGGGTCTGGCCCGAGGCGATCCACGGCTTCAACCTCTTCCCGCTGAAGACGACGGCGGACGCGCGGGCCGCGCAGTACGCGTTTCTGCGCGCGCGGCTACCCTCGGCCGTGGATGGCCAAGGGTAAGAAACGCAAGGCGGCGCCTGGCGACGTCGCCACCAACCGGCAGGCGGGCTACCGCTTCGAGCTGCTCGACAGGCTCGAGACCGGCATCGTCCTCCAGGGCACGGAGGTCAAGTCGCTGCGCAACGGCGCCGCGCAGCTCAAGGACGGTTACGCCCAGATCCGCGATGGGGAGCTATGGCTCTACAACGTCCATATCCCGCCCTATGGGCCGGCGAGCCGCGAGAACCACGACCCAGAGCGCCCGCGCAAGCTCCTGGCCCACAAGCGCGAGATCGAACGGCTCGTCGGCAAGATCCAGGAGCGCGGCCTGACGCTCGTGCCCACCCGCATCTACTTCTCCGGCCCGCGCGCCAAGGTCGAGGTGGCCCTGGCGCGCGGGAAGGATCGCTTCGACAAGCGCGAGTCGATCAAGGCGCGCGAGCAGCGGCGCGACATGGACCGCGCCATGCACGAGCGCTACTGACCGCCCGCGGTTCGCACCGGCACGTTCCAGCCGCCGACGGTCACCGCCGGGCTCGCGCCCCGCAGGTCCGAGCGCCGGTAGCGCGCGGTCAGTGTCTGGCTCTGACCGGCGAACAGCGTGACGTCGTTGTCGGTCCACTGGATCGGCAGCACCTGGTTGTCGCCCGCCAGCGGCGTGCCATCCGGCCCGCCGCGGCGCACGTCAGCGCGCGCCATGAACGCCGGCGGCCCGCCGCGGTGCCCGGTGTTCGTGATCGTCACCGCCGTCACCTCGTCGTCGCCGTCGCGCCAGCTGCGCGCCCGCACGCCCAGCGATGCCGGCTTGAGCGACTGCAGCCCGGTCAGATCGGCGTAGCCGTCCGGCTGGAACACGGCTCCGAACCCCTGGTCGATCGTCTGGCTGAAATCGACCTGGTCGGGCTTCGTCGAGAGCCAGTAGACGTTGCGGCTCACCACGTGCGAGCCGCGGCTCAGCGTCAGCTCCAGGAAGTACGTGGTCGAGATGCCGACGGGCGCCTTGGGCGTGAGCACCGTCTCGACGTCCTGGCTTGCGAGGTTCGGGACCTTCGCGCTGCTCGAGCCCCGCTCCGTGCCGTCGACGTCGAGGAACCGCGCCGTCGCGCGCAGTCCGTGCTGGGTCTGGTTGGTCAGGTTCACTGCCTTGATCGAGCCGTCGTCGTACGCGTACATCACGTGCACCGGCTCGCCCGACTTCTTCGCGCCGAAGAAGACGCCGGCCTGGTCGAGGTCGTAGCCGTACAGCTCCCACTGCAGCGACGGCCACGCCTTGTTCATCTGCCAATAGATGAGCCCGGTGCTCGGGTTCGCCGGGTCCTTGAAGTGACCGAGGTACGCCTCGAACTCGGCGCGTGTCACCTCATAGCCGCCGGCCTGCGCCTCGCGCTGGTAGGACGCCATGTCCGACCAGTGGCCGTAGCGGTTCCAGAGCGGCGTGTTGTACTGGCCGAGACGGCCGACAGTGGTGTAGTCGCCGTACGGGCTCGTGTGGAAGATGTCCGGGCCCGTCCCGGCTCCGTTCGTCGAGCTCGTGTCCCACACCTGACCCTGGTCGGCAGGCGTCTGGAACCGATCGAGCGAGTCGATCGTCGGGATCGTGTTGCCGGCGCTCGTCTCGGTGTCGAACGCGAAGGCGCCGCCCGCGTTGGTGAACGCGTCCTCCTCGTTCTGCATCTCCGGGCCGTTGTCCCACCAGTAGCTCGGAGGCACGTAGTTGTACGGCCCCTCCTTCGCGCCCGACGGGCCCAGCTGCGCGGAGGATTTGTACTCGGCCGACGCCACCTGCGGCGTCTGCCAGTCGGCGGCCGCGAAGGCGTTCAGGTAGATCGCCTCCTTGGCCGCGTCGGGCTCGTTGTCCGAGCCCTGGAAGAAGGTGAACACGCTCGGGTGGTTGCGCAGCTCCTGCGCGACGTGCAGCGCCTGGTTCGCGGCGCTGGCCTTGATCTCGTCGCTCCAGCGGCTCGAGCGCTGCTCCCATTTGTTGCAGCACTGCCAGCCGGGCATCGCGAGCACGCCCTCGCGGTCCATCTGGCTGAACATGTCCTCGGGCGGGAAGTTGCCCTCGAAGCGGAGCGCGTTCAGCCCCATATTCTTGATGTACGAGAGCTGGTCGTGGATGTTCTGCGGCGAGTAGCGCAGGAAGAGGTCCTGCGACCAGCCGCCGCCGCGCACCACGAAGGGCACGCCGTTGATCTCGAACTGGCGGTAGCCCTCGGACCCGAGCGTCACGCCCGGGGTGGCCGGCGTCAGGTGCGAGGTCACCGTGCGGATGCCGAAGTCCTCGGCCGCGGAGTCGCTCACCGCGCCGCCCGTCCTGGCGGTCGCGGCCAGGTGGTAGAGCGGCTGGTCGCCCATCTGGTAGGGCCACCAGGCCGCGGGGTGGCGGATGTGGAGCCCTGGGACGTCGCTCGGCGCGAGCGTGACGGTCTGCGTCGAGTTCGCCGCCACCGTCACGGTCGTGCTGAACGGGATCGACGCATGCGGGCCGGTGATCGTCCCCGCGAACGTCGTCGTCTGGTCGGCAGCCGTGTTGTTGCGCAGGTCGGCCTTCACGGTGACGTCGGAGCTGCTCAGGTCGGCCGCGTTGTCCTCCAGCACGTGCGCGTTGCGCACCGAGATCGCGCCGTCCTGCTGCAGCTGGGGCGCGAACTGCAACCCGGTCCACTGATCGGGCGACTCGGGGTTCCAGTCGACCATGTTCAGGGTCAGGTAGCCGCTGTTGTCGGAGTTGTTCTTGAAGACGTCGAGCGCGATCGCGTTGTCGCCGTCGCGCGCGTACGGGGTGATGTCGAACTCCAGCCGCGAGTACGAGCCCTGCAGCTGCGACTGGTCTGCGACCTTCGTGCCGTTCACCCAGAGGTTCGCCCGCGACGCGACGCC
>Ga0126377_10003414_pt1 | contig 11255 bp, 10 predicted proteins | sample PanSoiMetPlot_22_FD_92647 | JGI IMG/M metagenome (GOLD analysis project Ga0126377, IMG submission 92647) | Tropical forest soil microbial communities from Panama - MetaG Plot_22 | ecosystem: Environmental > Terrestrial > Soil > Tropical forest > Bulk soil | place: Panama | collected 2016-02-17
CAGCAGGAGCTCGGCGCGACCAGCCACGCGCCGCGGTGGGCGATCGCCTACAAGTTCCCGCCCGAGGAACGCACCACGCTGCTAAGAGAGATCGGCGTGCACACGGGCCGGACCGGCATCGTGACCCCCTTCGCGTTCCTCGAGCCCGTGCAGGTGGCCGGTGTGACGATCTCGACGGCGACGCTGCACAACGAGGACGAGGTCCGACGCAAGGACGTGCGCGAGAAGGACACCGTGATCGTTCGACGAGCGGGGGACGTGATCCCCGAGGTGGTCGGCCCCGTGCTGTCGAAGCGGAGGAAGGGGCTTCGACGCTGGACGTTCCCGAAGGCCTGCCCGTCGTGCGGCGCCGCGCTCGTGCGCAAGGAGGACGAGGCGTACTGGCGCTGCCCCAACAAGCGGGGGTGTCCGTCACAGAACATCGAGTGGCTCTTCAGCTTCGCGTCGCGGGGCGGGCTCGACATCGAGGGCCTCGGCTACAAGACCGGGATCGCGCTGATCGACCTCGGGCTGGTGACCGACCCCGGCGATGTGTTCTCGCTCACCGCGGACGACCTCGCGCAGCTGCCGGGGTTCGCCGACAAGTCGATCTCGAACCTCATATCGTCGATCGAGGCGGGGAAGGACCGGCCGATCTGGCGGCTGCTGACCGCGCTCAACATCCCACACGTCGGCACGCACGTCGCGCAGGTGCTCGCGAGCGCGTTCGGGTCGATCGACGGGCTGCTGGAAGCCTCCGAGCAGGACATCGACGACGTCGAGGAGATCGGGCCCGAGATCGCTCGGAGCGTCCACGCGTGGTTCGCCGACAAGGCCAACCGCAAGCTGATCGAGAAGCTGCGGTCGGCCGGCGTTCGGACGAGGGACGAGGCGCCCAGGAAGCCCCGCGGCAAGCAGCCGCTGGCCGGCAAGACGATCGTCCTGACGGGCGGCCTCGAGGGCCTGTCGCGCGACGAGGCCGCGGCGGCGGCCGAGGCCGCCGGCGCGCGCGTGGCCTCGAGCGTGTCGAAGAAGACGGACTTCGTCGTCGTGGGCGAGAACCCGGGCACGAAGGCCGCCCGCGCCGAGGAGCTCGGCGTCGAGACGATCGACGAGCGGGAGTTCGCCAAGCGCCTGGGCAGCACATAAGCACGGCCACGAGCACCTGTGGCACGATGCCCGCGTCCCCGACCGAGGAGACGCGATGACGGCCGTCGTGATCGACGGGAACGCGATCGCAGAGCAACTGCGCCAGAGCATCGCCGAGGAGCTGCAAGTGCTACGCCTGTCCGAGGTTCGACCCGGGCTCGCGACGGTGCTGATCGGGGAGTCGTTCGACGCGCAGGCGTACGAGAGGCACGTCAAGCGCCTGGCCGAGAGCCTCGAGTATCGCTACGTGTGCGAGCGTCTGCCCGAGGACATCGAGCTGGACGACGTCATCGCCACGCTCGGCAAGCTGAACGCCGACCCGCGCATCACCGGGATCCTCGTCCTGCACCCGCTGCCCGAGCACATCCCCGAGGCCGAGATGAACAGCGCCGTCGACCCGCGCAAGGACATCGAGGCCGTGCACCCGATGAACGCCGGCCTGCTCGCGCAGGGGCGGCCGCGCTTCCTGCCCTCGACGCCGGCGAGCTGTTTCTACCTGCTCGACCACTACGCCGATTCCCACGGCGGGGGGCACGAGAGCTTCTACTCCGGCCGGACGCTCGTGGTGATCGGGCGTTCGAACAGCGTGGGCAAGCCCGCGCAGATGCTGGGGCTCCAGCGCAACGCCACCGTGATCGCCTGCCATAGCCGCACGAAGCCGCTCGAGGAGTACACGCGCCAGGCCGACATCCTGCTGGTGGCCGCCGGCGTCCGCGGGATCGTAGACGGCGCGATGGTCAAGGAGGGGGTCGTCGCGGTCGACGTCGGGATCCACGCGATCAAGGATGAGGAGACCGGCAAGACCAAGATGGTGGGGGACCTGGACTTCACGAGCGTGGCCGACAAGGCCGAGGCGATCACGCCGGTCCCCGGCGGCGTCGGGCCGATCACGGACGTCTGGCTGGTCGGCAACGCGTTGATGGCGGCCGCCATCGCCCACCAGGTCGAGCCGCGTTTCGGCCTGTTCCGCTAGCGGCCGAATCCCGGACCCGAATGCCGCGGATAGACTGCGGCGCGTGCCGGTCGAGATCGACATCGAGCATGTCGCGCGCCTCGCGCGCCTCGAGCTCTCCGAGGAGGAGAAGGCCCGCCTGCGCGAACAGCTCGGCGCGATCCTCGAGCACGCGGCCAAGGTGGGCAAGGTGGCGGCCGACGACGTGCTGCCCACCGCGTACGCGATCCCGCGCTCCAACGTTCTCCGGGCCGACGAGATCACGTCGTCGCTGCCGGTCGGGGAGGTCCTCGCGAACGCGCCGGAGGTCGAGGACGACCGCTTCAAGGTGCCGAAGATCGTGGAGGTCGAGTGAGCGAGCTCTGCGACCTCACCGCGACCGAGCTCGGCACGAGGCTCCGCGCGCGTGAGGTCTCGAGCGTCGCGGTCCTCGAGTCCTGCCTCGCGCGGATCGACGCCGTCGACGCCCGCGTCGAGGCCTTCCTCGAACGCACCGACGACATCGCGCGCGGGCAGGCCCGCGCCGCGGACGAACGCATCGCGGCCGGCGACGCCCCGCCGGCGGCCGGCATCCCGCTCGCGCTCAAGGACGTCCTGTCCACGCGGGGGGTCACCACGACGTGCGGCTCGAAGATCCTCGAGACCTACGTGCCGCCGTTCGACTGCACACCCTGGGACCGCCTCAAGGCCGCCGGCGGCGTCCTGCTCGGCAAGACGAACTGCGACGAGTTCGCGATGGGCTCGTCGAACGAGAACTCGGCCTTCGGGCCCGTGCACAACCCGTGGGACCTGTCGATGGTTCCGGGCGGCTCGAGCGGCGGGAGTGCCGCGGCGGTCGCGGCCGGCGAGGCCGTCTGGGCGCTCGGGACGGACACGGGTGGCTCGGTTCGTCAGCCCGCGTCGCTGTCGGGCGTCGTCGGGTTCAAGCCGACGTACGGGCTGATCAGCCGGTACGGGCTGATCGCGTTCGCGTCCTCCCTGGACACGATCGGCACGTTCACGCGCAGCGTTCGTGATGCGGCCGCGCTGCTCTCGGTCATCGCCGGCAAGGACCCGATGGATGCGACGAGCCTCGATCAGCCCGGACGCGACTACACCGAGGGCCTCGACGATCCCGTGAGTGGCCTTCGCGTCGGCGTCGTGAGGGAGGCGTTCGGCGAGGGGGTCGAACCCGGTGTGAGGGCGAGCGTCCAGGCCGCGATCGACACGCTCTCGGGGCTCGGGGCCACCGTGACCGAGGCGACGCTTCCCCACGCGGAGTACGCGCTCTCGGCCTACTACCTGATCGCGCCGTCCGAGGCCTCGTCGAACCTCGCACGGTACGACGGCGTTCGATACGGGCTGAGGGTGGACGGCGCGGACTCGATCGAGATGATGACGAAGACGCGCGGGGCCGGGTTCGGCGCCGAGGTCAAGCGACGGATCATGCTCGGCACGTACGCGCTGTCGGCCGGGTACTACGAGGCATATTACGGCCAGGCACAGAAGGTCCGGACCCTGATCATCCGCGACTACGAGGCCGCGTTCGCGAACGTCGACCTGCTGGTCTCGCCGACCTCGCCCACGACGGCGTTCCCGATCGGCGCCAAGGTGGACGATCCGCTCGCGATGTACCTGAACGACGTGTTCACGATCCCGGCCAACCTGTCCGGCATGCCGGCGATCTCGATCCCGAGCGGCCTGGACGATGCGGGCCTGCCCGTGGGCATCCAGCTGACGGGCCCGGTCCTGTCCGAGCCCACCGTGCTCCGCGTCGCGAACGCCCTCGAGGGCGCGCTCGGGTTCGAGGCCCGCCCCCCGCTGGTCGCGGGATCGGCCGCGTAGGCGCGATCAGGCGCCGCCCTCCTCGTGGTCCGCGTGCCGAGTGTGTTTCGACGCGCCGCGCACGATCCGGCGCAGACCTAGGCCGCGGTTTCCTCGACTGCCTCCGCCGGTCGTTCGGGGTCGGCGCGAGCGCTCCCGCCGCCCGAGACGATCAGCGCCACCGCGACCACGATGAGCGCGCCCGCGATCAGCGTGGCCGGCGTGAAGGACTCGTCGAGGATCAGCGACCCGACGATCACCGCGCCGATCGGCGTCACGTACGCGTAGGTCGCCACCAGCGAGGTGCGCGCGTTCCGCAGCAGCCACAGGTAGGAGGTGAATCCGATCCACGAGCCCACCACGACCAGGTACCCGACCGCGATCCAGGAGGCGCGCGAGACCGCGGACGAGTGGAACTCGCCGAACTCCCCGATGAGCCCGGCCACCACGAAGAAGACCCCGGCGGCGACCACCATCTCCATCCCGGCGGCCACCAACGGGCGTTCGGGCAACTTCGCGTGGCGCTGGTAGATCGACCCGATCGCCCAGCTGGCGGCGGCGCCCAGCGCCAGGATCAGCCCGCCCATGTCGATCTCGCCCTCGAGGGCGTTGCCGCCCACCAGCAGCGCCGCCCCGACGAACCCCACCGCCAGCCCGATCACGACCCGACGCGGCTGGCGGTGCCCGAGCACCACCCGGTCGATCGCCACCATCCACAGCGGCACCGTCGCGATCGCGAGCCCGGCCATGCCCGAGGGGATCGTGCGCTCGGCCCACACGATGCCGCCGTTACCGCCGAACATCATGAACAGCGCCACGACGGCGGCCCCCCTCCAATGCGTCGCCTTGGGGCGGTCGCCGGTCCGGTCGCCGAAGCTCAGCGCGACCGGCAGCAGCAGGCCGCCCGCCACCAGGAAGCGCAAGCCGCCGGCGACCATCGGGGGGATCGTCTCGTTCGCCACGCTGATGCCGACGAAGGTCGTGCTCCACGCGACGTAGACGAGTGAGAGCGCGGTCCAGATGACCGCGGTAGAGGCCCCCCGGCGTGCGTTCGGGAGCGCGACGGGCGCTGCCATGCGCATCACGATACGGCGCGCCTCCGGGGCACGTCACTGTCGTGCGTCCGATTGCCGGTTACACGCCGGAGGGTCGCCACCGGCTCCGACACACGCCTCCGCTAGGCTTGGCTCAACGTGGCCGACTACGAGACGGTGATCGGGCTCGAGTGCCACATCGAGCTCTCGACCGACACCAAGATGTTCTGCGGATGCCGGAACGCGTTCGGCGCGCCGCCGAACACCAACGTGTGCCCGGTGTGCCTGGGCCTGCCGGGCTCGCTCCCGGTTCCGAACGAGAAGGCGATCGAATCCATCGTGCGGATCGGGCTTGCGCTGGGCTCCTCGATCGCCCGGAACTCGCTGTTCCACCGGAAGAACTACTTCTACCCGGACATGCCCAAGGACTACCAGATCAGCCAGTACGACCTGCCCGTGTGCGTCGGAGGCAGCCTCGAGATCGAGGTCGACGGCGAGAGGCGCTCCATCGGCATCACGCGTGTGCACATGGAGGAGGACACGGGCAAGACCACTCACGTGGGTCTGGGCGGCCGCATCGGACAGGCCGATCACGCGCTCGTCGACTACAACCGCGCCGGCGTGCCGCTGGTGGAGTGCGTGTCCGAGCCCGACATGCGCTCGCCCGAGGAGGCGCGCGCGTACTTCATCGAGCTCCGCGCGACGCTCGAGTCGCTCGACGTCTCGGACGTCCGGATGGAGGAGGGGTCGCTGCGAGCCGACGCGAATATCTCGACGCGGAGGGTGGGGGAGACCGGGCTCGGCACCAAGGTCGAGATCAAGAACCTCAACTCTGTGCGTTCGCTCGAACGCGCGCTGCGGTACGAGGAGCAGCGCCAACGCATGGCGCTCGACGCGGGCCAGACGCTCGTGCAGGAGACGCGCCACTTCGACGAGGAGAAGGCCACGACGCTCACGCTGCGGTCCAAGGAGGAGGCGTTCGATTACCGCTACTTCCCCGAACCCGACCTCCCACCTCTCGAGCCCGACGACGCGTGGGTGTCGTCATTGAAGACCTCACTCCCCGAGCTCCCGGCTGCCCGCCGCGACCGCTACCTCGCCGAAGGTCTCACGCAGGACCAGGCCCGCATCCTGGCGGGGTCGGCCGTCAGCGCCGCGCTGTTCGAGGATGCGGTCGGGCTCGGGGCCGATGCACCCTCGGTCGCGAAGTGGATCACGCAGGACGTCGCGGGGCTGCTGAACGCGACCGGGGTCGACCTGCCCGACACCAAGCTCACCGCCGGCCACGTGGCGGACCTGGTTCGGCTGGTGGGTGACGGCACGGTCTCGGCCACCGGCGCCAAGCAGGCGCTCGAGGATGCGATCGCGACCGGCGACGACGTTGCGGCGATCGTCGAGCGCCGAGGCCTGACGCAGGTGCAGGACCCCTCCGCCCTCCGGGCGTGGGTGGACGAGGCGATCGCGGAGAATCCCGGACCCGTCGAGCAGTATCGGGGGGGCAAGGAGGGCGCGCTGAACGCCGTGTTCGGGCAGGTGATGAAGAAGTCCGGCGGCTCGGCCGATCCCAGGGCCGTCCGTGAGCTGCTCCTCCAACGCCTGTCGGGGTCGTGATCGACCGCGACGTGGGGGTCGACCGCAGGGCACCGCGCCGTTATCCCTGGTGGCAGCTGATCCTGCTCGGGCTCGTCGCCATGGTCGAGGCGCTATTCCGGCCGCTCGGGCGCATGTGGCGTTCGGACGACCCGCTCGACACGTACGGGCTCTCGCACTTCGCCAGCGTGGCCGGCGACGCGATGGTGGCGATCGCGCTCGCCGACTCGATCTTCTTCCAGATCCCGCCCGAGAAGGCGGAGCTCAAGGTGGCCGGGTTCCTCGCGCTCACGATCGCCCCGCTCGCGGTGGCCGGACCGGTGCTCGTGCCGTTGCTCGACCGCGCGGGGCCGCGCCGCGCGATCTCGTTCGGCGCGGCTCTCGGGCGCGCACTCGTGTGCATCTATGCGGCGCCGAGGTTCGGCACGCTGTTGCTGTTCCCGTGCGCGTTCCTCCTGCTCGTCCTGTCGAAGGTGCACGCGATCACCAGGAACGGGCTCGCGGTCGCATACGCCGGCCCGAACGAGGGCCTGGTTCGCGCGAACGCGCGGCTCGGGCGGATCGCCGCCGGGGGCGCGGTGCTCGCGGCCGTGCCGGGCCTCGCGCTCTGGAAGCTCGGCGGCGCCGAGGCGGTCCTGTACGGGGCGGCGGTCGTGTATGCGATCGCCGCGGTTCTGAACCTCCGGCTGCCGAACCCGCACCTGACGGGTGGGCGGGCCGAAGTGTCCCGGCTCGGTGCGATCCCGCAGCTCGGGGCCCCGGCGATCGGCGCTGCCGGGCTTCGCGCAGCGAGCGGCTTCCTTCTGTTCGCGCTCGCGTTCGGCCTGCGACGCAGCGGGGAGCCGGCGTGGTGGTTCGTCGTGCTTGCCGGTGCCGCGACCGCGGGTGGGTTCCTGGGCGACGTGATCGCGCCACGGCTGCCCTCCAAGCTGCGCGAGGAGGCGGTCGTTGTCGGCTGCCTGATCGGGGCGGGCGTCGGGGCAACGCTCTCGTTCTTCGCGTTCCAGCTGTTCGTCCTGGTCCTGTTCGCCGCCGCGGTGGGGGCGTCGTCCGAGCTGGGGCGGCTGGCGTTCCAGACGCTGATGCAGCGGCTCGCGCCCGAGGGCGCGCACGGGCGGGTGTTCGTGCGCTACGAGATCCTGTTCCAGCTCGCCTGGGTGGCCGGCGCCCTGATCCCGGCGCTGACCCCGATCAATTTCCGGCAGGGGTTCCTGATCCTGGCCGCCTTGTACCTGGTTGCGATCATCGGGTACCTGACGCCCGACATCCTGGCCCGGTTGCGCGAGTGAGGGCCGGGCGCCGGGTTCCCGGATCTGTGCGATAGGCTCCGGCGGAAGCCGATCCCGCACGTCGTTGCGGGCCGTGGTCGTTCGAAACGGGCCATGAAGCGGGCCAGGAAGCGGCCATGAAGCGGGGAGGAGCGAGGGCATGGCGGAGTGGGTCAAGGTCGGGTCGGCCGGGGAGGTCCCCGACGGCGAGGTGACGGCGTTCTCGGCGGGGGATCGGCAGATCGCGATCGCCAACGTCGACGGCGACCTGCACGCGTTCGACGACGTGTGCACCCACCAGCAGTGTTCGCTCGCCGAGGGCGAGCTGGACGGCACCACGATCGAGTGTCCCTGCCACGGCAGCATGTTCGACGTCACCAGCGGCGAGGCGATCGGCGGACCCGCGGTGGACCCGGTCGGCGTGTTCGAGGTCAAGGAAGAGGACGGCGAGCTCCGGGTCCTGGTCGACGAGGAATGACGACCTTCGTCGTCGTCGGCGCCGGCGAGGCCGGCGGGACGGCGGCGACCACCCTTCGCGACGAGGGGTTCGAGGGCGACATCGTCCTGATCGGCGCCGAGCCCATGGCTCCCTACGAGCGCCCGCCGCTGTCCAAGGAGTACCTGCGCGGGGAGTCCGACCACGTCTACGTGCGCCAGCCCGAGTGGTACGGCGAGCACGCGATCCAGACGCGGTTCGACACGCGGGCAGAGCGCGTCAACGTCGCCGACTCGGTAGTCGAGCTCGAGCACGGCGACCGGATCCACTACGACCAGGTCGTGATCGCGACGGGCTCTCGGAACCGCCGCCCGCCGATCCCGGGGCTCGAGCTGTCGGGCGTGTTCGACCTGCGGTTCGCGCCCGACGCCGACGCGATCCGCGAGGCTGCGAGGAGCGGCTCGAAGGCGGTGCTGGTGGGGATGGGCTTCATCGGCGCCGAGGTGGCGGCCTCTTTGCGCCAGCTCGGCCTGGACGTGACGGTGGTCGAGGTGTTCGAGACGCCCCTCGAGCATGTCGTGGGACCCGAGATCGGCGGGGCGATCGAGGCGCTGCATCGCGACCACGGCGTCGAGATGATCTTCGGCGACGGCGCCGAGCGCTTCGAGGGCGTTGGGCGGTTCGAGGCCCTGGTCACCAAAGCCGGCCGGCGCATCGAGGGGGACTTCGCGGTGATCGGCGTCGGCGTCGAGCCGGTGACCGAGGTCGCGGGCGACGGCGTGCCGGTCGACAACGGGATCCCCGTGGACGCCACGCTCCGAACCGCCGTCGAGAACGTCTGGGCGATCGGAGACGTGGCCCGGCACGACCACCCGGTGTTCGGTCAGATCCGCGTCGAGCACTTCGACAACGCGATGAAGATGGGGGAGCACGTCGCGAAGAACCTGCTGGGGGCGGGCGCGGTGTTCGACGACGCGCACTGGTTCTGGTCGGATCAGTACGACGCGAACATCCAGATGGCGGGTTTCGCCACCGAGTGGGACGATATGGTCGTGCGAGGCAGCATCGAGGACCGGAGCTTCTCGGCGTTCCTGCTCAAGGACGGCCAGCTGCTGTCGACGTTCAGCATGAACCGGAAGTTCGACGTCCGGCGTTCGATGCCGCTGATCGCGGCCGGGCTCCATCCCGAGCGGGACCGGCTGGCCGATCCCGAGTTGGACCTGCGGACGCTCCGTCCGCCCAAGGAGTGAATCCGTGTTCCAGCCGAACATCACGCACGTGCCGTGCGACCTGAACCAGCAGCAGAAGCGTCACGACGCCCGAAAGGACTCTCTGGCCCGAGCGGTCGCGTGGCGCAACGGCAAGCGCTCGCTGCTGGACCGCCTGCTCCGCCGGGGCCAACCCGGCCTCGAGCTCTCGGCCGAAGACCTGCGTCGCTCGGAATCCGAGGACGCGTTCCACGGCTTCCAGGTCTAGCCGGATCCCCTCAGTCGACCGTAAGCCTCCGGGCGACCTCCTCCGGCCTGCCCTCGGCCTCGACGAGGCCGTCGCGGAACAGCACGACGCGGCTGGAGTAGCGCAGCGCCTCCGGGTTATGGGTCGCGGCCAGCACCGCGCCGCCCCGCCGGATGACCTCCCACAGCGCCTCGAGGATCAGGTCGGCGTTCTCGGTGTCGACCTCGGCGATCGGCTCGTCGGCCAGCACGACCTCGGGCTCGACGATCAGCGCGCGGGCCACCGCGACCCGCTGCTGCTGGCCGGCCGAGAGCTCGAACGTGCGGTTGTGCAGCCGGTCGCCGAGCCCGAGCCGCGCGAGCCACATCTCGGCGCGCGCCCGAGACTCCTTCAGCTCAACGGCCGAGACCCTGAGCGGGAGCTCGACGTTCTCGATCGCCGACAGTGTCGGGAGCAGCCCGAAGCTCTGGAACACGATCCCCATGCCGGTGCGACGTAGCTCGATCTGCTCCTTGAAGGAGAGTTCTCGGATCAGCCGCCCCTTCCAACGGATCTCGCCCTTGTCGGGCGCGTCCAGCCCCGAGAGCAGGCCGAGGAACGTCGTCTTGCCCGAACCCGACGGTCCCATGAGCGCGATGAAGTCCTTCGGCGCGAGCGTGAGGGATGCGCCGCGCACCGCCTGCACGCCGTTCGGGCCGCGGTAGGTTCGGACGACGTCCGTCGCGGTCAGCAGCGGCTCGCGGTCGGGCGTCGTCACCCGCGACGGGGCGGCGGTCGCTCTCGGCGTGGCCGCGCGGCCGCCCTCCGAGCCCGGCGGGCGCCAGCGATCACTCACCGATCAGCCCACCCTCGCCCTTGCGGCGGATCCGAACCTCGCCGTCGCGCACCTCGACCTCCAGGTCCACACCCGCGAGCGCGTCGACCGCCTCGTCGGGCAGTCGCGCCCTTCCGTCCGTGCCGAGGGGATCCATCGGCCTCCCCTCGACTAGAAGCTGTCCGTCTCGAAGGCGCAGCTGCCGATGCGCGCGCCTTGCCGCCAGCAGGTCATGCGTCACCATGATGATCGTGACGCCGAACTCGTGGTTCACGGCTCGAAACGCTTCGAGCACCACCTCCGACGACTCGCTGTCGAGCTCGGCCGTCGGCTCGTCCGCGAGGATGATCTTGGGCAGGTTCGCGAGCGCGACCGCGACGGCCACGCGTTGCTGCTCGCCACCCGAGAGCTGGCCCGGCTTGTGGTTCGCGCGATGCGGGAGCCCGACCACCTCCAGCAGCTCGCGAGGCGTTCGGCGCGCCGCGGGGATCTTCACGCCGCTCGCGGTCGAGGGCAGGCGAACGTTCTCGACGACCGATAGGTACGGCACGAGGTTGCGCGCGGTCCCCTGCCAGACGAACCCGACGCGGTCGCGTCGGTAGGCGGTGAGCTCATCCTCGTCCAGGCGGCCGAGGTCGCGCCCCTCGACCTCGACGGTGCCGGCGGTCGCGCGATCGAGGCCGCCGATCATGTTCAGGATCGTCGACTTGCCCGAGCCGCTCGGCCCGACCACGGCCAGGAACTCGCCCTCGCCCACTTCGAAGTCCACGCCGCC
>Ga0126377_10003415_pt1 | contig 11254 bp, 11 predicted proteins | sample PanSoiMetPlot_22_FD_92647 | JGI IMG/M metagenome (GOLD analysis project Ga0126377, IMG submission 92647) | Tropical forest soil microbial communities from Panama - MetaG Plot_22 | ecosystem: Environmental > Terrestrial > Soil > Tropical forest > Bulk soil | place: Panama | collected 2016-02-17
CAGCTGCCGCGAGGTCGAGCTCATCACCACCGACGGCAAGGGGGTGAAGAAGAAGGCCGTGCGCTACTGCCTGCCCGCGGCGCTGGAGAAGTGACCGCCATGGGACACTTCCAGCAAGAGCTCATCGAGATCCTCGCACCCCATCTCCACCCCGCCGATCCGGTCGAGGCACCTGAGGTGGCCCCGCCGGCAGAGTGGTCGCTCGACGACGTGGGGGATTGAGCGGGGCTGTGCGACCACGGCGCGATCCAGGGCGGCTCGGAGATGGCCCGCGAGCTCGCGCGAGCGGCCTGGCAGATGCCCGCGGTGTGAGTGGGCGGCTCGTCGCTGTCGAGCGCGCGGGCCAGGCCGAAGTCCGCCACCCGGACGCGGCCGTCGGAGTCGACCAGGATGTTCTCCGGCTCGAAGTCGCGGTGCACGATGCCGGCGGCGTGGGCGGCGGCCAGCCCGCGCCCGGCCTGCCGCATCACCTCGAGGACGTCGGCGGGCGGGTGCGCGCCTGCGCTCGGTCAGAACCTCACGGCCCGATCCGAGTCCCGCGCCCACGCCGCCGCTCGCCGCCACGCCGGGCAGCGCGCCGTCCTCGCGGCCCGGAGATCATGTGATACTCCACAGGCATGAGCTCCACGGCCGCGCTTGTCGAGCTGGGCGACCGGTATGCGGCGCTCGGCCTGGGCCAGGCGGCGCGCGCCGCGTTCGAGCGCGCGCTCGGCTCCGCCGGCACCGACGATCCGGTGCCCGCCCGCCGCCTGGCCGAGCTGGCCCTGGCCGCCGGCGACGCCGACGGTGCGCGCCACTTCGCCCAGACCGCGGCCGCGCGCCGCGGCGGCGCGGCCGCGCGGCTCCTGCTCGGCCGCGCGCAGCTGGCGGCCGGAGAGCTGGCCGCGGCGCGCTTCTCCTTCGCCCAGGTGCTCGAGGCGCCGGGCGCCGGCCCGCTCCTGCGCGCGCGCGCGCTGCTCGGCCGAACCCAGGTCGCGCTGGCCGAGGACGATCAGCCGGGCGCGGTCGCCACCTGCCAGGCCGCGATCGACGGCCTCATCGCCTTCGCCGAGGCGCCCGGCCGCCGGGCCGAGGAGATCGAGGTCGAGCTGCCGCTCCTCGACGAGGCCATCATCGTCGCGGTCGCGGCCGGCTGCGGCGACGAGATCGAGCGCCGCATCGACGAGAGCGCGGCGGCCGGATCGACCGCGCCCTGTCACCTCCTGCGCGCCCTGGTGCGCGGCCACCGCCAGGCCCAGGGCGACGCCGCGCCCGACGACGCGGCGGTCGAGCGCGAGCTGGAGGCGGCGCTGGCCGAGCGGCCGGGCTCGCGCGCGATCCGCATGCGCCTCGGCGAGCGCCGCCTGCGCCGCCGGCGCGGCACCTCGTCGGACGACGCCGCCCGCCAGCGCGCGCTCGCCGACCTGGAGGCGCTCGCCGCCGACATGAGCGGCGACCCGGTCGGCCCGGTCGAGTCGGTCGAGCTCGCGCGCGTCTTCTTCCTGCTCGGCTCCGCCTACGGCGAGGACCCGGCCCAGCTCGAGCGCTCGGAGCGGGCCTACCGCGAGGGCCTGCGCCGGCGCCCCGGCCACGCCGGCGCGGCCAACCAGCTGGCCCTGCTCGCGCTGGCCCGCGGCGATCTGGTCGCCGCCATCGAGGACATCGAGCTGGCGCTGCGCATCGACGCGGCCCACGGCCTGTCGTGGCGCAGCGCCGCGCGCGTGCTGGAGGCGTCGAGCCCGGGCGCCGCGCTGCCCGGCCTGGTCGGCCGCATCCTCGACGCCGCCTGGCCGGGGGCGGGCAGCGCCGCCGGGCGCGTGGCGCCGCGCCTGGTCACCGCGATGGCCGAGGTGGCGCGCGGCGACGTCCTGGCCGGCATCCACACGCGCGGCCACCGGGTCAAGAACCTGCTCGGCATCGCCGCGGCGCGGGCGCGCAGCGCGCGCAAGCTGGCCGCCTTCGGCGCGGTGACCGGCGACGTCAGCGAGCGCATCGCCGAGCTCGAGCGCGACCTGACCGGCCTCTACGACGAGTGGGCCGCGTTCCTGCGCTCCATGCAGGCGGCCGGCCCGCGCCTCGAGATCCTGCCGGTGGCGCCGCTCCTGGTCGAGGTGGTGGGCCAGGCCTCGGCCGCGTCGAGCGCCGGCGCGGTCCCGGTCGAGCTCAAGCTCGCCCCCGGCCTGCCCGATCTGCGCGGCGATCGCCTGCTCCTGCGCGAGGCGCTGCACAACCTCATCGCCAACGCGGTCGAGGCCTGCGCCGAGGTCGGCGGCGGGCGGGTCGCGGTCGGGGCGCGCCCGGTCGCCTCGGGCGGCGCGCCGGTCATCGAGATCGAGGTGGTCGACACCGGGCCCGGCATCCCGCCGGCCGACCTGCCGCGCCTCTTCTCGCCCGGCTTCACCACCAAGAAGAGCGGCTCCGGCATCGGCCTGGCGGTGGCCGAGCGCGCGGTCGAGGCCCATCACGGCCGCATCCTGATCGACAGCGAGGTCGGCCGCGGCACGCGGGTCACCGTGCTCCTGCCGACCGACCTGGCCGCGTTCGCACGCCTGGCCCCGCTCGGCGCCGGCGGAGGCGGCGAATGAAGGGCGGGGGCGGCGGCACCATCGTCGCGGTCGACGACCAGCCGGAGGTGCGCCGGCTGCTGGCCGACGTGATCGAGGCGCGCGGACGCCAGTTCGTCGGCTTCGACGACGGCGACGACGCCATCCGCTTCCTGGCCCAGCGCGAGCCGGAGGTGGAGCTGGTCATCCTCGACCTCGATCTCGGCCACGGCCGGCGCGGCGGCCTCGACGTGTGTCGCGACCTGCGCCGCGTCCACCCCGACCTGCCGGTCATCATCCTGACCGGCGACGCCACCATCGACCGCGCGGTCGACGCGATGCGCGCCGGGGCCAGCGACTTCGTCACCAAGGACCCCTACCTCGAGGACAAGCTGGAGCTGTCGGTCGACAAGGTCGAGCGGCTCATGGCCCAGGTGCGCGCGATTCGCCGCCTCGAGGGCGAGAACCGCGCGCTGCGCTCGGCCAACGCGCGCCTGTCGGAGCTTGCCGGCCGGCGCTGGCAGATCGTGGGCAGCTCGCGCGCGCTGGGCCGCGCCATGGCGGTGGTCGAGCGGGTCGCGCCGGTCCCGCGCCCGGTGCTCATCCTCGGCGAGCGCGGCACCGGCAAGGAGCTGGTCGCGCGCGCCATCCACCAGCTGTCGCGCCGCGCGACCGAACCCTACGTCACCATCAACTGCGCCGCGGTGCCCGAGACCCTGCTCGAGTCGGAGCTGTTCGGCCACGAGGAGGGCGCCTTCACCGGCGCCACCCGGCAGAAGGAGGGCAAGTTCGAGCTGGCCGACGGCGGCACGCTCTTCCTCGACGAGATCGGCAACATGTCGCTCGAGTTCCAGGCCAAGATCCTGCGCATCCTCGAGTACCAGCGCTTCGAGCGGGTGGCCGGCTCCGAGTCGATCCAGGTCGACGTCCGCGTCATCGCGGCGACCAACGCGGACGTGCGCGCCGCCATGGACGAGGGCCGCTTCCGCCGCGACCTGTACGACCGCCTGGCCTTCGAGGTGATCGACCTGCCGCCTCTGCGCGAGCGGCTCGACGACATCGCCATCCTGGCCGAGCACTTCCTCGAGCGCTTCCGCGACGAGGTCACCGGGCTGCGGGTCCGCGCCCTGTCGCCGGCGGCCATCGAGCGGCTCACCGCCTACGACTTCCCCGGCAACGTGCGCGAGCTCAAGAACGTGGTCGAGCGCGCGGCCTATTCGGCGCGCGGCGAGGTCCTCCTGCCCGGAGACATCGAGGCCGCGCTGCCGCCGGCGCCGGCCCGGCGCCCGCTGGAGCCGCTGGCCTCGTGGGACGACTCCAGCATGTCGCTCAGCGCGCGGGTCGAGGCCTTCGAGCGCGCGATCTGCATGGAAGCGCTGGAGAAGGCGCGCTACAACCAGCGCGAGGCGGCCGAGATCCTGGGCCTCACCTACGACCAGTTCCGCCAGCGCAAGCGCAAGTACGGCCTCCTCAAGGAGTAGGACACGCGATGGGCATCTTCGGGCGCATGAAGCGGGCCATCAAGTCGAAGGCCAACGCCGCCATCGACAAGGCGGTCGATCCGGCCAAGGAGATCGACATGGCCATCATCGAGCTCGAGGCTCAGCAGAAGGCCGCGCTCAAGGAGCTCCTGTCCTACAAGGCCAGCGCCAAGACCATGGAGAAGGACATCGCGGCCCTCGAGGAGAAGGCGAAGACCTGGGAGTCGCGGGCCATGCTGGCGGTGCGCAAGGGCGACGACGCGCTCGCGCGAGAGTGCCTGCGCGAGAAGAAGGGCTGCGAGGCCGAGCTCGAGCGCATGCGCCGCGACCGCAACGAGGCCAACGGCTACGCGGCCGAGCTCAATCGCTCGCGCAAGCAGGTCGAGACCAGGCTGCAGCTGCTCAAGCTCAAGAAGGGCACGATGGCCACCCAGATCGCGGCGGCCCGCTCGGGCACCGGCAACGCGTTCGGCCTGTCGGAGAAGCCGTTCGAGCGCATGGAGCGGGCCGAGCAGAAGATCGACGGCGACGCGGTCGCCGCCGAGGCGATGGCCGAGCTGGACACCGGCGGGGCGGGCGAGGCGTCGTCGGCCGCGTCGGAGGAGGCGTTCAACGCCGCGCTGCTGGCGGCCGGCGGCGATCCGGGCGCGGAGGCGGGCGGCGACGACGCGCTGGCCCAGCTCAAGGCCAGGATGGAGGCCGATCGCCAGTCGCGCGAGCAGGACAGGCAGAAGCAGCTCAAGAAGGGCTCGTGAGCGGGCGGATCGGGCGGAGCGTCGCACATGGCGCGCGATCGCGGCGACGGCGAACACGGTGACGAGCGGCTGCTCGGCCGCCTGCGCCAGCTCAGCCTCATCGACCTCGACTCGCTCCTCGCCGGCTCGAGCGGCGAGGGCCGCGCCGATCTCCTGGCCGCCCACGCCGACGATGTGATCGACGCGCTGGGCCTCGCGCGGCAGCGCATGGCGGAGCTGACCCGCGACGTGGTGGCCGGGCCGGATCCGCTCGCCATCCTCGACGCGGCCCCGGCCGTGCGCATGCGCGGCGCGGCCGGTGAGGGGCCGGGCCGGCTGGCCGCCCGCCTGGCGAGTCGCGCCGAGGCGTGCCGCGACCTCGCTCGCATGGAGGAGGCGGCCGCGCTGCTCCTGCCGCGCCTGTTCGAGATCGAGCGCCAGCGCGGGTAGGGCCGGGCCCCGGGCGCAACCGCTGCGGCCGATGCCGCCACGTCGGATGCCGGCCAAGTGAGGGCGGCCCCGCTTTGTCCAACCGGGCGATCCTTCTCTATATAGTCTAGTCCGCCATGTCGGACGACGCCGAGCTCATCGCCTCAGCGCTGCGGGGGGAGAAGCGGGCGTTCGCCGATCTGGTCCGCAAGTACCAGAGGCGCGTGTACGCCACCGCTCTCCACATCACCGCCAGCCACAGCGACGCCGACGACGTCGCCCAGGAGACGTTCGTCAAGGCGTACCGGCACCTGGCCAGCTTCGACGGCCGTTCCGATCTCTTCACCTGGCTCTATCGCATCACCGTGAACACGGCCCTGAATCAGCTCCGCGGCCAGAAGCGCACCGACCGGCTCTCGCGCGCGGGCGAAGAGGCCGCAAGCGGTGCGCGTCCGGAGCGGGGCGGCGGCGATCGAGAGCGGACACCCGGCGAGTGGCTGGAGCTCAGCGAGCGGTTTCGCCGCGTCCTCACGGAGATAGCCGAACTGTCGCCGGTTCTGCGCGTGACTCTGGTCCTGGCGACCGTGGAACAGCTACCCTACAAGCAGATCGCGGAGATCATGGAGGTGCCGGAGGGCACCGTCGCGTGGCGCGTCAACGAGGCGCGCAAGCAGCTCCGCGATCGACTGAAAGAGACGAGTCATGAGGGCGAGGAGTCGCTGTGATGCCGCCTGAAGACCCGCCAGCCAAACCACCCGTGAACCCCATCGACCGCGACATCGCCGACGCGTTCGCCGCCCTCGACCGCACGGCCCAGGACCGCCCGCGCGATGACTTCTCGGCCCGCGTGATGGCCCGGATCAGCGACGGCGCGGACGCCGGGGCCGGCGCCGGCGCGGGTGCGGGTGCGGGTGCGGGCGCCGAGAAGCCGCCGCGACCGGCGCGCGCGGGCGCCGACGATTCGGGGCTGCACGACATCGTGGCGCTGGCCAGCCAGGCCAAGCGCCGCCTGTCGGAGCGCGACCAGTCGGAGTCGGACGCCGGCGAGTCGGTGATGCTGGCGGCGGCGCCCGGCGGGCTGCGCGCGGTCATGCTGCCGGAGGCCGGCCGGAGCGCGCCGGCGCCCGCCCAGGAGCTGCGGGTGCCGCGAGAGCCGACCCGCACCGACTCGCGCAGCAGCCTCGCCTACTGGCTGCTGGGATCGGTCGCCACCGTGGCCGCGGCGGCGGCGGTCGCCGTGTTCGTGTTCGGCATCGGCCGCCACAAGGGGCGCGAGCCCGGCCGCGAGCTCGCGCGCGTGGAGACGCCACCGACGGGCGGCGCGGCCGCGGCGACCGGCGGGCTCGCCGCCGCGCCCGCGGCGCCCGCACCCGGGGCGACCGCGGCGCCGAGCGGCGCCCTGGCCGAGGCCGATCGCCTGGAACGCGACGAGCGCGCCGGCGCCGCCGGCGACGAAGGTGCGTCGGCGGCACAGCGGGTGCGCCCCGCGTCGCGCGCCGAGGTCCGCCAGGAGGGCGCGAGGGAGCGCGGCGCCGAGCCCGGCAAGCACCGGCGTGACGACGCGAAGCGGACGATCGGCGCGCCGTCACCCGAGGCCGCCCGACCGCCCGGCGGCGAGGCCGAGGGCCCGGCCGGCCCGGCCCCGGGCGCGCACGGCGGGGCGGACCCGAGCGCGGGCGCGAGTCCGGGCGCGACCGACCCGGGCGAGAAGCCCGCGGGCGAGGGCGCCGGCAAGAGCGGTGGCGGCGACGTCAACCTCGAGGACATGATCGACTCGGTCGCCGACGAGGACGAGCCGGCGCCCGCGCGGAAGCCCGGCGAGCAGCCCAAGCAGGCCGAGCACGTCGGCAAGAAGAAGGAGGAGCCGGCCAAGGCCGAGAAGAAGGAGCTCGACCGCCGCGAGGTATCGCGCGCGCTCGAGGACATCCGCGGCCAGGTGCAGAGCTGCCGCGACGCCGAGCAGTTCACCGGCACGGTGACGGTCAGGTTCGCGGTCGCGCCCAGCGGGCAGGTGACCTCGGCCGCCGCGACCGGGGCGCACAGCCGCAGCCGGACCGGCGCGTGCGTGGCGCGCGCGGTCCGCCAGGCCAGGTTCCCCGCCTTCGACGGCGTGCCCATCTCGTTCACCTATCCCTTCCTGCTGTCCCGGTAGCCGCGACCCATCCGCGACACGACAGATCCTCCACATCGATGACGAGATCGACGAACGGAGCCGCGGGGCGGCTCGGTCCCTTCTTCGAGGACTTCGAGCCCGGCCAGCACATCCGCCACCCGGTCCCGCGCACGCTGCACGGCGGCGACATCTCGCTCTACATCGCGCTGACCGGCGATCGCCGGCCGCTCACCTCGTCCACCGACTTCGCGCAGTCGCTCGGCTTCGCGCGCGAGGTGGTCCACGACCTGCTCGCGTTCCACATCGTGTTCGGCAAGTCGGTGGGACAGCTCTCGGCCAACGCGGTCGCCAACCTCGGCTACGCCGACGTGCGGTTCCGCGGTGCGATCTACCCGGGCGACACGCTGCGCGCGACCAGCGACGTGATCGGCGTGCGCGAGGCGTCCAGCCGCCGCGCCGGCGTCGTCTACGTGACCACGCACGGCCTCAACCAGCGCGACGAGGAGGTGCTGCGCTTCACTCGCTGGGTCCTGGTCGAGAAGCGCGACCTTTCGTCGCCCGCGCCCGCCCCGGTGGTCCCCGAGCTCCCCGACTCGGTCCCGGGCGACCAGCTGTCGCCGCCCTGGGAGCTCAACCTCGACCGCTTCGACGACGTCATGTGGGCGACCGGCGGGCACGCCATGTGGGACGACTACGAGGTCGGCCAGCGCATCGACCACTCCGGCGGCATGACCATCGACGAGACCGATCACACGACGGCGACCCGCCTCTATCAGAACAGCGCGCGCGTCCACTTCGACGCCCATCGCATGCACAGCTCGCGGTTCGGCCGCCGCCTGGTCTACGGCGGCCACGTCATGAGCGTGGCCCACGCCCTGGCCCACGTCGGGCTGGAGAACGTGCTCCTCATGGCCGCCTGGAACAGCGGCGTGCACGCCAACCCGACCACCGCGGGCGACACCATCTACGCCTGGAGCGAGGTGCTCGACCGCGCCGAGCTGGCCGGCCAGCCGCGCCTGGGCGCGCTCCGCCTGCGCCTGGTTGCGGTCAAGAACACGGATCCCGCGCTCGAGTCCATCACCCGCATGGTGACGGGAGAGAAGGGCCCGTCGTACGACCCGCGCGTCGTGCTCGACCTCGACTGGTGGGGGCTGATCCCCAGGCGGATCCCGTGATAGCCCGGCGCCGTACTCTCACGGCGAGTCCGTCGACGGGCCCCGGAACCTACCCTCGGTCGGCCCTTCGGGCCTTTCTCGGATAGCGGCGTGGCCTGCTTCCTGGTCCGCTTCCCCGAGGCAGGCCGCGACGGGCAGGTCGGCCGCCGGGGCATGCGCCGCGACCTCGTGCAGGTGATCGAGCGCGACCTGCCGCGCGCGCTCGTCTCGGCCGAGGGCGGCCGCATCGTGGTCGAGTGCGAGGAGGGCGCCGGGCCGCTCCTGGCCTCGCTTCCGGGCGTGACCTCCTTCTCCCCCTGCCGTCGCCTGGGCGTGGCCGAGGTGGCCGACGCGGCGGTGGAGCTGGCCGCGGCCGCCCTGCCGGCGGCGGCCGCTTCTCGGTGCGGGTCAAGCGCGTCGGCGATCACCCGTTCCGCTCGCGCGAGCTGGCCGCCTCGGTCGGGCACGCGATCGCGAGCCGCGTGGCGGGCGCCGTGGTCGACCTCGACGCGCCCGAGCTCGCCGTCGGGATCGAGGTGCGCGGCGACGACTGCTACCTCTTCCGCGAGGTGGTGGCGGGCGCGGACCGCCGGGCCCCGCCGGCGCGCGGCGAGGGCGAGCCGCGCTTCCTGGCCGACCAGATGCTCGGCCGGCTGGGCGTGTGGCTTCGCCTGTTCGGCTTCGACACCGCGGAGGGGCGCGATCGGCCCGATTCCTGGCTCCTGCGCCGCGCCCGCGACGAGGGCAGGGTGATCCTGACCCAGGACCGGGCGCTGTCCCGCGCGGGGTCGGCGCTCACCCACTACGTCGAGGCGCGCGACGTCGACGGCCAGCTGGGCGAGGTGATGCGCGCCTTCGAGCTGCGCTTCGACCGCTCGCGCCTGCTGTCCCGCTGCACCCGCTGCAACCGGGGGCTCGAGCAGGCGGCCGCCGGCGAGGTGGAGCGCCGCGTGCCGCCGTCGGTGCGCGAGCGCCGGCGCCAGTTCCTCCACTGCCCCTCGTGCGATCGCATCTACTGGGAGGGCGATCACTGGCGGCGCATCATCGACCGCGTCTCCACCCTGCGCGAGCGAGGAGTGATAGCGTAGGCGCGATGGCGCGCGACAGGCCCAGCGGCTCGGGTGGATTCCGCACGGCGCCCGGTCCGCGCTCGGGACCGCTGACGCAGGTGTTCGACGACGTGTGGTGGGCGTGGGGCACCACGCGCTTCCTGCCCGGCCTGCTGTTCCCGCGCAACATGTGGATCGTGCGCGAAGGCGGCGAGCTGGTCGTCATCCACGGCGTCATGCTGCCCGACGAGGAGCAGCGCAAGGTGGAGGCGCTCGGCCCGGTCAAGCACCTCGTCCGGCTGGGCGCGTTTCACGGCATGGACGACGCGCGCTACGTGAAGCGCTACGCGCCGGTGGTGTGGGCGCCGCCCGGCGTCGATCAACCGGAGGGCGTGCGGACCGACCGCGAGCTCCGCCCCGGCGCCCCGACGCCGCTGGCCGGCTCGTCGCTGTTGGCGTTTGCCAGCTCGAGGACCCCCGAGACCGTCATCCACCTCGAGCGGCATGGCGGCATTCTGTTCACCTGTGACAGCGTGCAGAACTGGGACACGACCGAGGGGTGCTCCCTGCTGGGGGGAGTGATGAGCCGCATGATGGGATTCCGCGGGCGAGCCTGCATCGGGCCAGGCTGGCGAAAGCTGTGCGAGCCGAAGGACGGTCGCGGCTTCGAGCCCGATTTCCGCAGGTTGCTCCAGCTCGACTTCCGCCACGCCCTGGGCGGCCACGGCGGGCCGATGCTGAATTCGGCCAGGCTCGATCTCCTTGCCAGCGTCGACGCCCTCTACACCTGAGCGTAGAATGCGGCGGCTTCGGAACCCGTCGAAGCTGTCCGTGCGCACGCACGTGCGGAATATCTGGGGACCTCGATTCGAACAAGGAGCGATTACGCGATGCGATCCATCCTTCTCGCAGTGGCGCTTGCCGGCGCCGTCGGCCTGGCCCTGGCCACGACCTTCACCGCGCAGCAGTCTCAGGTCGACGCTGCTCCGGGCAAAAATCTGAAGATCTATCCCAAGACGACGGAAGTCGATCAGATCAAGAAGGACATGAAGGTCGTGGCCAAGGCGCTCGGTGTCCAGTGCGACCATTGCCACAACCTCGACGACATGTCGGCCGACAGCGACAACAAGACCAAGGCGCGCGCGATGATGCAGATGGTCGGCAGCATCAACGACACGCTGAAGAAGAACGGCTTCAAGGATCAGGTCACCTGCATGACCTGCCACGCCGGGAAGCAGAAGCCGCCCAAGAAGTGAGTCGGCCCCGAGCTGACTCGACCGGGACGTGACGTGAGCGAGGCGAGGCGAGGCGAGCCCTGGCCGGAGAGCGCGGCTCGCCCGCTCACTCGCCGCCGGGGCTCTCCCGCCCCTTGTGGCAGGTGAAGCAGGCCAGCACCTGCTTGCCGCCGAAGTACTGGCGGTTGAGCGCGTGGGTCATCGCCATCATGGCCCGGGCCGCCTTCTTGTGCTGGTTCCCGTCGGCGGCGTAGTCGCGCGTGTCGTGGCAGTGGTCGCACTTCACTCCGAGCCCGCGCGTGACCTGGTTCTTCATGTACGCGCTGACCTGGGCCAGCGACCAGGATCGCGGCAGCACCTCGAGGTTGGTCGCGTGGCCGGCGCTGGCGCCGCCGCGGCCCCTGCCGCCGCCGGCCGCGCCGGCGTCGTGGGCGGGTGCGGCGGGTGCGGCGGGTGCGGCAGGCTTGTCCCGCGCCGCCGGGGGGGGCGGCCCCGGCCCGGCGGCGCCCGGGGCGCCGCCGGCGCCCGGGGCGGGGG
>Ga0126377_10003417_pt1 | contig 11247 bp, 11 predicted proteins | sample PanSoiMetPlot_22_FD_92647 | JGI IMG/M metagenome (GOLD analysis project Ga0126377, IMG submission 92647) | Tropical forest soil microbial communities from Panama - MetaG Plot_22 | ecosystem: Environmental > Terrestrial > Soil > Tropical forest > Bulk soil | place: Panama | collected 2016-02-17
AGATCCGCGAGGTCCCCGGAATCAAGAAAAAGCCATCGACGTCCGAATTGCTTGACTGGCTCAAGCTGCTGATGGTCGAGGACATCGGCCCCGAGACCCTGCGCGAGCGCGATCCCAAGAAGCTGATCCCGCCGCTTGCAGGCGCGCTGATCAAGAACGAGCAGGACGTGCATTTGTTCGAGCGCCTGGCGTTCATGGCGCGACGAGAGGGGCGCTAGCTGAGAGGAGGCGTTTCAGGTGCTCGCGGGCGCGTACTCTTGAACGCGGGCGCTGGCGGAATGGCGGCTCTTGGGGCGAAGCAGATGAGGCCAACGAGCAAACCCTGCTGACTCGGTCGAAAGTGACCCCTTGCCGACTTCGGCGCAGCGGACTTTGAGCCGCATGGCGACGAAACGATCGTCAGCTCAAGCAGCCGTGAACGGGAGTTGCGCTTGCGCTGTTGTGGCTGCCTGCGCGGGACCGCTAGCATACGCAGCCACCGACCGGAGAATGGAGAGGTGACCATGTTCAGATTCTCCTTGGGAGCTGTCCGGTGCCTGGCAGCCGCCGGGCTTGGATTGGCAACGATTTGCGCTGCAAACGCTCAGCAGCAGCCGGGCGAGAATGGTGCGGTCATCCATACGTTCCCTGGAGACCTCGTCTATCCCGAGAGCGTCGCCGTCGATCCTGCTTCGGGACGATTTTACGTCGGATCAGTCAAGCACGGGACGCTCTTTCGTGGGGAGGTTGGCAAGGGCACGACGGAAGTTATCTCGCCTGGCGGGGCCGACGGTCGAGAAATGGCGACCGGGGTTTTTTTCGCCAATGGCCGCTTAGCTGTTGTTGGCCGCCAGACTGGAAAGATGTTCATCTACGATGTGGCAACGAGCAAGCTCCTGGCATCCTTCCATAATGGCCTGACCGGGACCGAAAGCACATTCTTGAACGACGTCACGTTTGCGCCGGATGGCTCGGCCTTCGTCACCGACTCCGTAAACCCCGTTCTCTACCGAATGACACCGGACGGTGCCGACAAATACCGACTCGAGGAGTATGTTCACTGGAATGTTGAGCAATTGGGCTGGGTGCGCGCACCGGGAGCGGCAGGCATCAACTTCAATGGTGTGGTGGCAACACCAGATGGCAAGTATCTCATCCTGTCAAAGCGAAATGATAGCTCGTTGTACAGATTCGAAATCGCGACGAAAGAGATCATCAAGGTTCAACTACCCGACAACGCTGTGTTTACGCAGGATGGCCTGTTCATCGACGGGCGTACCGTCTATGCAGCCCAGAATACACCGCAATCGGTTTCCGTACTCGATTTCGCACCCGATTATGCAAGTGCGGTCAAGCGTGGCGAGATCACGCATCCCACTTTCCGCTTCCCCACATCAGTGGCAAAAATAGGAGACCGCCTGATCGTCGTGAGTGCCCAGTTCGATACCAAGGGGAGCCCGGCTGCGGTTTCCGGAGACACACCACCGAAACAACCATTTTGGGCAACTGAGCTAGCCGCACCTAAATGATCCATCGCCCGATTGATGCCCGGCGTTGGGGAATGCCGAAGCGGTTGCGAAGGTCTGCCCTGGGCCTGCGCCAGCGACGTCGGGCCGGCCTAAGATAAAAATTCGCCCCAGAAAGGGATCGCTTGGTAAGCTTCCCATTGCTCCGGCGTTTGCGGAGTTCCGGATTCAGCAGCTTCGATCAAGCCGCCAAATTCGGCCAGGAAGTAGCGACGCAGGTCACGGCCGTAGATAATCATATCTGATTGGTGGACCGACAGGACCGGATTGCCTGCGGCGCATGGTTCGGCCAGCAGATAGCGATGTCCGATGACAGGGATCAGTCTGGGCGCAGCGTGCAGCAGCTCTCGCAGGAGGGCCTTCTGTGCCTCCGTGCTCCTCGGCTTTATTCCCCAGCTCTGCGGCCACAGATCGGCGTGCTGGACATCGAAAAACAGCCCTTCAAAAAGCCGCTCATACGCAGCTTGAATCTCGGCGTCCATTTGCCAATTGTAGAACGAAGGCCTGGTCACGGGGATCATGGTGGAATCGACGTATCTCGCGCCCACGCATGGCCGATCCACGCTATGCAACACCCGAAGAAAGAGGCGGTAGTCGGCAGGGAAACGCACATCATAGCGTTGCTCGATGACGGCGATTTCCTGCTCGCTCAGGCCGCCGAGCCAGCGAGTCCCCCGTTGCCAGTCGCTCCCGCCTGATCCTCCAGCCACAAACTCCTCAAACGTTTTTGTCTTATATCGTCGCCACGTTTCTTCTGTGCGTTCCTGAAACCAGGATAGAAATGCCTCGTCGAAGTGCTGAGGAATATTGGTTGTCATCGTTCAGGTTGAATCGATCAGACGCCAGAGTCCATTCCGTTCCTAGGGAATCGGAACGGGCTCTAGATTCGTTTGTTTGGCGCATATTCTTGTCGGCGAACCGGTGCCCACTTCGCCGGAATATGCGCTAGAAATCCGTGATCGGCTGCCCGCTGGCGTCGATGATCTTCGACTTCGCCTCCGAGAACACAAGATCCGCCGGATCGAATGTCGTGCGGTCGCGCCCGACGAAATCGACGAAATTGTGCGGCGTCGCCGATGTGAGGCCATTTTCAAGGAAATCGCTGGTCTCGAAGCAGGGGTCCGACTGACCTTCGAGAAAGCGTTGCAGTGTCCCCCTGAAGATCTTGGCCTTCTTTCGCACTGCCCAGCTGGTCTGTCGGCGAAAGAGCTTGGGGAAGAGCACTGGCCCCTTGTCACTGTCGAGGACCTCGATCTGGCCCTTCTTGGGTTGAAGCAGCGTAAAGTCGAAGGGATGTATCGTCCTGCTGTAGTGCCGCCAGATGCCCTTGCGGGCGCGCCGCGCCGCGGCGGCGAGGTCGATAAGACCCGTTATCTCGTCATCGTTCATCGAGGCATAGAACCCCGGGAACGCCCATCCGTTCCCGACCAGCCATCGATTGATGTTCACGCGGGCGCCCTCGACGGTGATCTCGATGTCGCCCACGAAGCGGGCGTAGGTGTCGAACACCTCATTCGGCTTGTCGACGTGGGTGACGACACGACACGCAATCGTGTCGGCGCCGGCGCGCCGAACGAAGTCGTGCAAAGCGTTCGCGGCGGTGGCGCCGAGGAACTGGCGGTAGCTGTGGTTGGCGGCCTTGAACGCGTTCAGTTGCGCGGACGACGCCGACTGCTTCTCGCTCCGCGACAGCGGACTCGCGCGATAGTGAAGCTCGGGCGCATCAAGGCCCTGCAGACGGATCGTCATCTTGTTGGACGCATTGACGGGCGCCTTGCGCTGTCGCCCGACGACCGTCGCGCCACGATAGAACCGCGTCGGCCGAAGCGGCGCGTCGTCGTGCGGCTGGAAGCGAAACGAATCGTCCGTCACGTCGACGATGATATTGACCGTATCGGCGTCCGATGAGCCCGCCGGCCAGAATTGACCCACGGACAGATTTCCGATGACCTCGAGCGTGCCCGTCGGCATGGCGCCCCCTATTGCTGAATGAATCGACTAAACTTGAATACAATGAAATCGATATCAGACGATTTTCACCACGCGCACAATCTCGATATTGCGCGGGCGGCAATTGGAAACAGGCAAGGAGGGGAGCGCGTGCGGCGAACCACGCTACGCGGGCGTCACCACAGCGGCCGCATGTCGAACGAATAGGTCGCGCCGATCCCGAACATCGCCTGGTCGGCCGCGCCGCGTTGCGCCACGATCGGCGAATTGGCGACGTCGCTGGTGAGGCGGGTATATTCGATGAACGCGTGGCTCGCCCATTGCGGATTCCACTGGTAGCGGGCCTGCGTGCCGAGCCCAACCGAGCGCACCCCACCGCCGGCGTCGTAGATCGGCAGGCCGGACGCCGCCGACTGAGTCGGATCGACGCTGAAATACGGGCTGTTCGCCTCCTTGGTGGCGATCGTCAGGCGCGGTCCACCCGACACGGTCCACTGCGGCGAAACCGGCATCACGAGATCCACGGTCTCATCCGACACGATGCCGTGGTGGCCGCCGATGCCTTGACGCACCTCGGCACGCGCGCGCAGCCATTGGGTCGGCCAGTAATCGACGAAGCCGCCGACCTCGAGGGTCGCGCCGACATTGCCCAGTCCGTTCAGCGCCGGGTTGTGCGCGACCCGCCGTCCAAGCTCGATCTGGCCGACCGGACCGGCCTTCACGGTATCGGTGTCGACCAGCGCATAGCCGATGCCGTCACGCGGCGCGTGGAAGCGCGCCGGCGTGCCGGCCGGTCGCACATCGAAAAGCGGCACCGGGACGACGCCGTAGACATCGGAACCCTGGTAACGCGGTAGCGCACGCGCCTCCACGCCGAGCTCGACGGTCCATTGCGGATTGGCCACAGGCGCCAAGGGCGCCTTGAGGGGCTCAAGGTCGGCCGCAAACGCAGGCGCGGCCAGCGCGCCCACCCAGCTCAGCCCCACAATCGCGCGCGCAACCCGCCCCATTCCCATTACCTTACGCGGCCACTCCGACACTTAGCCAATCGAGACCCAAAAGGCCACCTCGAACACTGCGCGCCGGCTACTCGCCGGCGACCGATTTGCCCGAAAATGCCGGCTTTTCGTTGTCCTGGCCGTCCGCACCCTTCGCCCCGGAAGTCGATTTTTTCGGCAGGTGTTGCATTTGCGCGTCGCTTTGATCCGCCGCGGCGGCCGGACCGTGCTCGCCCGCCCGCGCTGCTCGGCGAAGCAGCGATTCGACCTCGGGCACCAGCGCCGACGCTTGAGTGGCGGTCATCTTCGTCGGCGCACCGGCCGCCGGTCGTGCGGCGATGGCCGCCGGCCCGGCCGACGCGTCACGCCTCGGCCGCATCGGCGACGCCGCGGTTGGGGGCTCGCCGCGCCCTACTGCCTCGCGCCGGCGCGCCAGGCTCGCGGCAAAGTCCTCGCCGGCGCGCCGCGACCACGCGCCAACGTGCCGCACGACGCGTCCCAGGATGCCGCCGGCCCACACCAGCTCATAGGGAAGAAGAAGCCGCCAGCGATCGTCACGCTCCGTGATCGCGCTCGCGATCAGGTCGCCCGCCATGGCGGTCGTATTGAGGCCGTGGGCGCCGAACGCGCTTGCGAGCCAAAGGCCCGGAACGACCTCGCCCACCTGCGGCACGCGGTGCACCGAAAACCCCATCACACCGGACCACGCGTGCTCGAACTCGACGCGGCCGAGTTGCGGAAAAATCTGCGCGATCGCATCCGCAAAGCGCTTGGCGGCCCGGCGCGAACTCGGCGGCCAGATGCCGGCGCCGCCCGCCCACATCAGCCGGTCGCCGCCGACGATGCGGTAGTGAAAGTCGGACGACCGCGTGTCGCTGACCGCGCCCTTGTAGGCGATCGCCTCGGCGAGGCGCTCGCCGAGCGGCGGCGTGACCGCGACATGACCGGTCACCGCGAGGACGGTTTCGGCCAGACTCGGCGCCAGCGCGCCGAGATAGACATTGCCCGCCAGGACGACATGCGGCGCCCTCACCCGCCCCTTCGGGGTCACGACGCGCTTGCGCACCCCGACCGCATCGATCGCGAGCGCCGGCGTCTCCTCGAAGATCATGGCACCGGCCGCGAGCGCCGCGTTTGCCAGCCCGCGCGCATACGCGAGCGGATCGATGTGGAACGCCGTGCGATAATGGATGGCGTGGAAATAGAACTCGCTCTTGAGGGCCGCCCGTACCCGCTCGGTCGGCCAGCCTTCGATCTCGGCGCCGAATTCCTGCCCGAGCAGCGTCGCGACGGCGAGCATTTCGTCGCCGTTGTCGACCTTCGACACGTCGAGCCAGCCGGCGACCGGCTCGACGCCCGGCATGGCGGTCTCGTGGATCGTGGTGCGGACATACTCGACGCCCGCCTCCGACAGCGCCCACAACGTCTTTGCGCGATCGAGGCCGACGCGCTCGACCACACGGCGGATATCGGCTCCCAGTCCGGGGACGACGAAACCGCAATTGCGCCCCGATGCATTCCAGGCGATGCGCCGCGCCTCGAGCACGGCAACCGACCAGCCGCGGCGCGCGATCTCGCGAGCGGTGGTCAGGCCGGCGAGCCCGCCGCCAATGACGCAGACGTCGACGTCGAGATCGTAGGTCAGCCGCGGCCGCTCCAGCGCGTCCACCGCCTGGGCCGTGTACCAGGTTGCGCCCGGATCCACTCGCACGGTCGCGTTCATGTCAACTCAACTTCGTTGATACCTACTGAGGCATGGTGACCCGACCCCGCGCGGGCATGCACAGCATATGCTATTCTGCCTGCTCCGTGAAATCGACCTGCCCAGCCATGCGCCGACTTCTTCTGTTGCGTCACGCCAAATCGGACTGGTCGGAACCCGGCGCCGACGACCATGAGCGACGGCTCAACCGCCGCGGCCGGGAGGCGGCGCCGCGGATCGGCGCCTATCTGCATCGGCATCGACTGATCCCGGACAGCGTTCTGTGCTCGACGGCGCGGCGCACCCGCGAGACCTGGGATCTGGTCGCGGCCGAGCTTCCCAGCGCCCCGCCTGCGACCTACGTGGAACGGCTGTACGAGGCCACGCCGCGCACGATCCTCGATCTGCTGCGCGACGCCGAGCCCGGCGGCAAGTCGCTGCTCGTGGTCGGCCACAATCCCGGCCTGCACGACCTCGCAACCCTGCTGGTCGCATCGGGCGACCTCGACGACCGTGAGCGCTTGCGCGAAAAGCTGCCGACCGGCGGCTTGGTGGTGATCGACTTTGCGATCGGCCATTGGTCGAAACTGCACCCGCGATCGGGCCGGCTGGACCGGTTCGTGGCGCCGCGGACGCTGGCGGCAGCGACCGATTGAGGCGGCGGCGCACCGCCGGTCGCCCCTCAACCTCGCGCCGCATCCGTGTCATGATGGCGGTGCGTCATTCGGACACGCATTGGGTGTTGCATCATGTTCAAGCAGATCCTCGTTCCGGTCGACCTCGCCGACACCGATCTGGCAAAGCCCTCGATCGAAACCGCTGTCTCGCTCGCGCGCACGTCGGGCGGCAGCGTCCGGCTGCTCAATGTCCTGCCGATGACGCCGGTCATGCTCGCCGAATACGTGCCGCCCGATTTCGACGCCCAGCAGCGCCAATCCTCCGAGGAGGCCCTGGCGATCATCGCGCGGGAAAGCGGAATGGACGCCGCACATGTCAGCTGGAAGGTGCGCCAGGGCGGCATCTACCACGAGGTGCTCGAGGAGGCGAAGGCAATCGGCGCCGATCTCATCGTCATGAGCTCGCACCGGCCTGCGATGAAGACATATTTTCTCGGCTCGAACGCCGGACACGTGGTGCGGTATGCCAAATGTTCGGTGCTGGTGGTCCGCCACTGATCGTGGATCCTTTGCGGCGAAAGCACGGCGCGGAAGTGAAGGCGGCCTCCGCGACCGCCACGTGTGATCGGCAGGACACATGCGACGCCATGCGACGCTTTGCCAGCAGCCCATGCTGGCGAATCAAATTTTCTGTGAGCGGCTATTTCGGAACCGGGACCGGCACTCTAAATTCAAAAAGTTCCTGGCGGCGACGCGAACCGGGGGCGATTTCGTGCCTTTTGGATGGTTGGTGAGGCTCTCAATGTTGAAATACCGATTTGCCTTGCTCCTCGGGGCGATCGCAGTGAGCGGGTCGACCGTCATGGCATCCGCAGCCTCGGTCTATGACGGCCGCTGGAGCGTGGTGATCGAGACCGAGCAGGGCAGTTGCGACCGGGCGTTCCGCTACGGGCTCAACATCGTCAACGGCAACGTGACCTATGCGGGCAACGCCGCCGTTGATGTGCGCGGTTGGGTGGCGGGCAACGGCAACGTCCATGTGCGGGTTTCGCGCGGCGGGTCCTATGCGGATGGCCGCGGCCGCCTGTCGCAAAGTTCGGGCTCCGGGCATTGGCACGGGGTCGGCTCGGGCGTGTGCTCGGGCCGCTGGTTCGCGGAGCGCCGCTGACGCCGGGCCTGGATCCTAAAGGGGGATTGCCAGCAGCGTATCGATCTGACGGCTGTCGAGGATGACGGTCTTCTCGACGAAGCGCGACGCCTCGCCTTCAAGCGCGATCCGATCAAGATAAAGCCCGGTCGCAAACAGTGCGGTCTCGCCTGTATGCATGATGCGGGCAACCATGAAGCTCGTGCGTGCACGCAGGCTGCCGTCCGTCGCCGGCTCGATCCGCGCCGGACCGAGAATGTGGCGGTAGCGCTGCGCCTCGTAGATGTTGGCCTCGCGCAGTGCCCGGACGCGATCGCGCAGCATGGCGCGCGAGGTCGCGTGGATCAGCGACAGGGGCAGCCCCTGCTCGGCGTTCTCGGCCGTGGTGACGCGATAGTGGCCGTCGTCGGTGAACAGATCGGGCCATTCCTCGAACCGTCCCTCGTCGATCGTCTCCACATAGCGCGCATTGAGGTCCTGCACCTTGAGCTGGCGCTCGATGTCCATCGCGTGTCTCCGTCGTTGCGAGCGAAGCGAAGCAATCTCCGCCACCAGGTGCGAGATTGCTTCGGCGCACTTCACGCGCCTCGCAATGACATTTGGAAATTCACATGCCCAAATTCACATGCCCAAATTCACATGCCCATGTGCCGGCGATAGGTCTTCCAGAAGCCGCGGACCGCCGCCTCGCTGACGCGACTTTCCTCCGACGAGGTCCCGCTGCCGCCCATTTCCACCACCGATTGCTCGTCGCCGGCGCCGCGGATGCCGCGCTGCACGAAGCCGGTGGCGGCGCCGTCCTCCATCGAGATGAAGCCGGACGGCCCGATCAGGTTGGCCTGGCGCAGCCGCAGCTCGGTGATCTTGTCGTCGTCATCCGCATAGCCGAAGCAGGTCCAGACTAGTTCGGTGCGGTCGAGCCCCTGCGGCACCACGCGACGCACCGCGAGGCTGTTTCTGATCTGCTGCAGCACGAAGCCGGGAAACACCGAGAGGATCTGCAGGCCGATGCCGTCGCCGTACTCGTCGACATTGTCCAGGAGTTCGGGCGCCTCGAGGCTGTAGCCTGCCTGGGCGGTGCGCATGCCGGCCCGCTCGTATTCCTTGCCGGCGATGTCGGCCGTCATCGAATAGCTGACGTGATGGGCGCCATCCTCGCTGATCAGGAGGCCGCCCTTCTGCGACAGCCGGTTGAGGCGGAACGTCGTGAAGAACATGTGCAGCAGGCTCGCGTGATAGCTGTCCTTCACGTTCTCCATGTAGAGCTTCCAGTTGCCCGGCAGCATCTGGCTGTAGCCGCCGAGCAGTTTTGCCGGCGCCTTCATGACGCGGCGGACTTTCGCCGCGACCTCGGGTCCGAGATAGCGCTCGACCGGAGCGACGCTCGCGCTCGCGGTGCCGAACACCAGGCCGGCAAAAACCTCGACCCGGAGCTGGCGCGGGCCGTGCTGGTCGGGCCTGGCATCCGCCGGCATGCCGCCCTTGCCACCGACCCCGCGCCGGAACGCGACCCCGGTGAGCCTGCCGGTGAGATCGTAGGTCCAGTTGTGATAGACGCAGACGATCTCGCGCGCCTCGCCGCGCTCCTTGAGGCAGAGCAGCGAGCCCCGATGGGCGCAGCGGTTCTCGAACGCATGGATCGCCCCATCCTTGTCACGCGTCACCACCACCGGCATGTCGCCGAGATTGGCGGTGCGAAACGTGTTCGGACGCGGCAGCTCGGCCTCCAGGCACAGAAACGTCCAGGTCTCGCCCCGGAAGATGCGCTCCTGCTCCTCCGCATAGAGGTCGCGGTCGGAATAGATCCAATAGGGAATGCGGGTCAGGCCCTCGGCCGGCCAGCTGCGCTCGTGAATGTTCATGGGGGATTGTCTCCCGCGCCCTCAGCCGTCGAAATCCGCCGCGCAGGCGGATTGCAGGCGGATTCTTGCAGGGCCTATTCGAGCTTCACATTAGCTGCCTTGATCACATTGTTCCAGCGCTCGACCTCGGCGTGCAGAAACGCCGCGGTCTCCGCCAAGGTGCCGCCGACCGGCTCGGCGGAGAGATCGGCGAGACGCTTGCGGACTTCCGGCTCGCGGATCGCTTCGGCGATATCTGCATTGATCTTGCCCGCCAGCGCGGCCGGCGTTTTCGGCGGCGCCACCACGGCGAACCAGGCGGAGCTGGCAAACCCCGGCAAGGTCTCGGCGATCGTCGGCACGTCGGGCAGCGCCGTCATGCGCTTGTCGGTCCCGACCGCGATCAGCTTGAGCTTGCCGCCCTGCACCAGGGAAAGCGAGACGCCGAGATTGTCGAACATCGCGTCGACGTCGCCGGCGAGCAGGCCCTGCAGCGCCGGCGCCGAGCCGCGATACGGCACCTGCACGAATTTCACCTTGGCCATCATCTGAAACAGCTCGGAGGTGAGGTGCGAGGTCGTTCCGTTGCCCTGGGTCGCGACCACGATCTTGCCGGGATTGGCCTTCGCGTAGGCGATGAAGTCCGCGACCGAAGTGGCGGCGATCTTTTGCGGATTGACCACCAGCGCGTTGGGCACGATCCCCATCACGGCGATCGGCACGAATTGGGTCGGATCGAACGGCAGCTTCGGGTAGAGATTCTGGTTGATCACCAGCGGCGGCGCCGGGGCCGACAGCAGCGTGTAGCCGTCCGGCGCCGCATTGTAGGCCGCCTCGGCGCCGATATTGCCGGCCGCACCGGTCTTGTTCTCGATCACCACCCGCTGGCCCCATTTGCGCGACAGCCAGTCGGCGACGACGCGCGGCATCACGTCGGCGGTGCCGCCGGCCGGAAACGGCACGATGATCCTGACCGGCCGACTCGGGAAATCCTGCGCGACCGCCGGCAGCGCAAGCGCCCAAAGCAGCGCGCCGGCGGCTGCCCACGCGCGTTTCGCCGGGCGGAGGCCGGCCCACGTACCCGCTCTGCTACCCGTTCTGCCCATCGCGGCGCGGATCGATCGCATGTCGGCTCCCGTTGCGGCAACGCGCGGAGGGCGCGCAAGCGCGGATCCGCACGCATTAGAGCACGTTGTTTGGCGCATATTCTGATCGGCGAACCGGTGTCCACTTCGCCGGAATATGCGCTCGCGTACGGTAGCCTAGCCGCATGACCCTTCAGATCAAGCCGGCCGCGCGCCTCGTGCTGAGGCAATTTGCCCGCGCGGGCGCTCGCGCCGGACCGGTGAATTGCTCTAATCTGGCCGAGGGCGTGGGAGGAAGACGAGCATGACTTCATTTCGATCGACGATGGCTGCTGGGCTGGCGCTCGGCGCCACCCTGCTCGCGGCGCCGGCCGCGCAAGCGGCCGACCCGATCAAGATCGG
>Ga0126377_10003418_pt1 | contig 11245 bp, 10 predicted proteins | sample PanSoiMetPlot_22_FD_92647 | JGI IMG/M metagenome (GOLD analysis project Ga0126377, IMG submission 92647) | Tropical forest soil microbial communities from Panama - MetaG Plot_22 | ecosystem: Environmental > Terrestrial > Soil > Tropical forest > Bulk soil | place: Panama | collected 2016-02-17
AACAAACGCTGCGTGAGCCGTGGGCACGTCTAGCGTCGCGTAACAAGCCCGCCAGTCTCCATCCTTTGGCCTGCCCACGGACCCGACATTCAGGAACAGCACGTCATCCACGACCTTCGCGTAGGGCTTGTGAGTATGCCCGAACACGATGACGTCCGCGTTCGACGAAGCGGCCAGGCGCTGAAAACTCGCGAGTGGCCGATCCTCGAACAGGTATTCGTTCAACTTGCGCGGGCTCCCGTGAACAAGGAGGACGCGCTTGCCGTCAGCGTCGAACCGGATTTCTCGATGCAACGAACGCAGAAAGGTCTTGTTTGCGTCGGTCGTGTGCGACCGCGTCCACTCAAGCGACCTTTGACCCCGCTCTCGGTCGTCTTCCTCCCGATACGCACAGCCGCAGTCGTCGCGATCGTACCCTACGGCGTCGTCGTAATTGCCCATGACAGTCGGTATATTCCCGCGTCGAATCCGTTCGGCGACTTCGTTGGGGGACGCTCCGTATCCGACGAGGTCGCCGAGACAGTACACGGCGTCGACTGTTTGTCGCTGAATGTCGGTCAACACTGCGTCGAGGGCCGGCAGGTTGCCGTGGATATCGCTGAAGAGTGCCAGACGCATCGTCACGCTCGCCTGTGCGGGACCAGCGCATGCTCCGCGACGTCAGGTAGCGCAGGCACCAGCCAGCGGAAAAGGGCTGTGGCGAGCGTCGCGCCGACGATCTGCGCCGCAACGAATCCTCCGACATCAGCCGGGCGGATCCCGGCGAAGGTATTCGTCATTGAGCGCGCGAGGGTCACGGCCGGATTGGCGAATGATGTCGAAGCGGTAAACCAGTACGCGGCCGTGATGTACGCGCCGACAGCGAACGCCACCGCGTCTGATCGCCGCCGGGCGCATCCCCAAATCACGGCAAGAAGCCCGAACGTCGCCGTCGCCTCACTGAGCAGCTGAGACCATCCGCTTCGGACGTGCGTGGACCAGGCGAAGAGCGGCTCGCCGAACATCGCATCTGCGAGGGCGACCCCGGCAATCGCGCCCATGCATTGCACGATCACATACGCACCCGCATCGGACCAGCGGATGCCGCATTGCGATGCGTCGGCGATTGAAACCGCGGGGTTGAAGTGCGCCCCCGAAACTGGTCCGAAGGTGAGGATAAGCGCCACGAGCGCTGCGCCGGTCGCAACCGTATTCGCCAATAGTGCAATTGCAACGTTGCCGCCAGCGAGGCGTTCGCCCATGATCCCCGACCCCACGACAGCCGCCAGCAGGAAGGCGGTCCCAACCGCTTCGGCTGCGAGGCGCTGTGCGAGCGACGCGTCACCGCGCATTCAATCGGTCCGTGTCATGACTGGCGCCTGCTCGAACTCGAGGGAATCCCGGCCGATCGCGTCGAGCTGTTTCTGCAGCGCGAGACGATCGAGCAAATCGATGCGCAGGCTGGTGAAGATCTTGATCCGTGCGTCGAGCTCACGAAACGCTCGTCTGAAGGCACGCAGTTTCTCTTCGTCGGAACCCTCGACGGCCGCTGGATCTTCGATGCCCCAATGTGCCGTCATCGGTTGGCCCGGCCAGACCGGACAGACTTCCTGCGCCGCACGATCGCAGACTGTGAACACGAAATTGAGGGGCGGGGCCCCAGGACGTGTGAACTCCTCCCAACCCTTGCTGCGCAGTCCCTCTGTGGACATGTGGTATTGGCGCAACACTTCGAGCGCGAGCGGATGCACCTTACCTTTGGGGTGACTTCCAGCGCTGAAGCCGACGAATCGACCCCGTCCCCAGTGGTTGATCAGGCTCTCCGCGAGGATACTGCGCGCTGAGTTGCCGGTGCAGAGAAACAGGACGTTGTATGGCGTGGCCATACACTCTCCGTAGTCTACGAACAACACTGCGGTCCACAACACGCTTCCTGCGCGGGCTTCGTCGCGCGAATGAACGCGCTCGCGATTTTCCCATCCACCTCGCCGGCGAGGCGCTCGACATCAAGTCCCGCCTCGGACAGGAACGCACGCGCATCTTCCAACCGATAGACGCGCCACGGTTCGACGGCGGCGTCGGCGAATCCTGCCCTGGTGAGCTTGCCGACGTACTCGTCGCCATTGAGCGCGCCAGCGATGCAACCGACCCACAGTTCCATGCTGCGGCGCACTTCCGCTGGCACGTCCCCAAGGACGACCACGTCCGAGACCGCAAAGCGTCCACCCGGTTTCAGCACCCGGAACGCCTCGCGAAGGACAGCATCCTTGTCTGCTGACAGATTGATGACGCAGTTCGAGATGATGACGTCGACGGATTCATCGGGCAGCGGAAGGGATTCCATCGAGCCCTTGAGGAATTCGACATTGGTCGCACCCGCTTTGCGCTGGTTCTCCCGCGCGAGCGCCAGCATGTCGTCCGTCATGTCGACGCCATAGACCCTGCCCGTTGGCCCAACACGCTTCGCCGATAACAGGACGTCGATGCCACCACCGGAGCCGAGGTCAAGCACCGTTTGCCCGGGTTGAGGGTCGATCATCGCGTTCGGATTCCCGCAACCGAGCGACACCGCGACCGCTTCCTGCGGAAGGTCCGCGGTTTCAGCGGTCGAATAGAGATCGGTAGAAATGGGATCTCCGCATCCGCAACCCGAAGGCGCGCAGCAGCCGTCCTTGGTGACCGATCGGGCAATCTCACCGTACCTGGTTTGCACAGCAGTCCGGACATCCACAGTCGCCATCGTCCCGTCCCCTTGTATACGCGTTGTATACGTGCACGCGAATATTCTGAAGGCTACAGATCCCGTGCTATATTTGTCAAGGCGAATATATGAAGGGGTCGTCTCTGGGGGAAATGGAAACCGTGTTCAAGGCGCTCGCGGATGCGACGCGCCTGCGGATCCTCGGGCTACTGCTGACGGGCGAGGTGTGCGTCTGCCACATCCATGACGCCCTGAAGATTTCGCAGCCAAAGGCGTCGCGCCATCTTGCGTATCTGCGCCGCGCTCGCCTTGTCTCCGCAAGGCGCGCAGGCACCTGGATGCACTATAAGTTGGCAGATCTGTCAGATCCGGTGCTCGCGACGATTGAGCAGGCTGTTACGCACGCTCTCCAGCATCAACCCATCGTGCAGAAGGATCTCGCTCGTCTCGAAACCATCACCGGCTGCTGTGTTCCCTCGCTGACTAAGTCGGCTCAGCCGTGCTGCAGATCTTCCGCAGTCCAGTAAGCCGATTTGCCGACCGAGATTGGCAGCCTAATCGTAAAAACAGCGCCGCCTCCGGGGGCGTTCTCGGCTCGCGCCTCTCCACCATGCAACTCGACGAGATGCCTGACGATCGCGAGTCCGAGCCCGGTTCCACCTGGGCGCGAGCGGGACTTGTCCACACGGTAGAAGCGTTCGAACACCCGCGCGAGATCTTCTTCAGGGATGCCTGGACCTGAGTCAGCCACCGTGATGAGGAACGTGCCGCCGTCGAGCCCGGAGCTCACGCGCAGATCGGCACGCTCTGGCGAGTAGTTGACCGCGTTTTCCACGAGGTTCCGCACGATGTCGTGCAGCTTTGCGGGATCGCCGTCGACATGGCGCGCATCGGGCGCCACCGTGATCGTCACATGCTGGCCTTTGGCTTCGATCGCGGGTGAGAGATCGGCGATCACACCGCCGAACAGCTGCTCGACATCGCACCGCGTCACGTCCAGCACTTCCTGTCTCGCGTCGAGGCGCGCGAGTCGCAGCAGATCCTGAACGAGGCGTTCCATCCGCGTCGAATGACGCGCGATGATCTCCAGAAAGCGGCGGGTCTCGGCTGCGTCGGCGGGGTCGTCGAGCAGCGCTTCGACGTAGCCACGAATCGCGGTCAGCGGCGTTCGCAGTTCGTGCGAGACGTTGGCGACGAAGTCGCGTCGGATCTGATCGGCGCGGCGCAGATCCGTGATGTCATGGAGCACGAGCACCGCGCCGCCTCCGCCCTGCGCTTGAACGGGTGCCGCGCGTGCGATGAACGTGCGACCCGGGTCGCGGCCGAGCGCCAGCTCCTCGGTGCCGGATTCCTCGCCCCGCAGCGCAGCCGTGATCAGGGCGGTGATGTCGGGGTGGCGAATGGCCTCCAGATACAGACGTCCGGTGGAGGCCGGCTCGACACGGAGCATCGCCTGCGCGGCGCGATTCACCAGTTGCAGCCGTCCGTGGATGTCCACGACGAGCACACCCTCAACCATGCCGGTGAGAATCGCCTCCATGCGCGCCCGATCACGTGAGAGTTCTCCGAGCCGCCGCCCGAGCTCGTGGACCGAGTCGTCCATCACACGGGCCACCAGCCCGAGTTCGTCCGCGCCGTAGTCGTAGGTCGAGCGGGCGAGGTCGCCGCTCGAGTACCGATGCGCAACGTTCGCAATCGCCTGGACGCGGCGGGCGAGCGGCGCCGACAACAGCCAGGAGACGAGGAGCGCCAGCGGCACCGATGCCAGCAGGGCCGCCAGCGCCGAATTCCGGATGACGGCGAGCTGGGCCCCGACATCGCTCAACGGCAGCGCCACGCGCACGTAACGAACGACCGGATGCGAGGCGCGGGTCGCGACGTACAGCATGTCGGTGCTGACAGTCGTGCTGTGCCGCCGGCTCGTGCCCACCGCGCCCTCTCGGGCGGCCAGAATCTCGGGTCGGGTGGCGTGGTTCTCCAGCGTAGCCAGCTCCTGCTCGGTCTGCGTCGAATCGCCGACCACGCGTCCGTCAGCGGCGATGAGCGTGATCCGGCTTGCGATGAGCTGTCCGAGGCGGTCTGCTTCTCGATCGAGAGCTGCGACATCGCGATCGGTGTTGGACTCGAGGAGCGATGCGATCAGACGCGCCTCGTCGGTGAGATGGCGCTCGATGGCGGCCTGCTGCCGGCTTTCGATCCGCCACGCGACCAGCACGGCGAGTACGAGGAGCGAGGCGGCGGCCGCCGCAAACGACGCGACGAAGACCTGGGTGCGGAAGGTGGTTCGCATCGAGTGGTGAACCACTACTGGAGTGGTGCGCGACTAAGATTCTTCCACTAACTTGTAGCCAAATTGTTTCACCGTGACGAGCGCCGTGACCAGGACCGGCAGTTTCTCACGCAGTCGGCGGACGTGCACATCGACGGTTCTCGTCCCGCCCGTGTATGTGTAACCCCAGACGTCGCCGAGCAGCAGGTCACGCGAGAGCACACGCCCTCGATGCTCGAGGAGATACTGCAGCAGCATGAACTCCTTGGCCGTCAGCTTCACCTCCCGGCCGGCATCGACGACGGTGTGGCGGGCCAGGTCCATCACGAGCGTTCCAAAGGCCAGCGTCGGGCGAGATCCGTCCGTCCGCTTGGAGCGACGCATCAACGCGCGGACACGCGCGACGAGCTCGTTGGGGCTGAATGGCTTCGAGATGTAGTCGTCGGCTCCGATCTCGAGACCGATGATGCGGTCGGTTTCTTCCGCTCGTGCCGTGACCATGATGATCGGTAGCGACGAGGTCGTCTGATCGGCTCGCAGCGCGCGGCACACCTCGAGTCCGCTCAGCCCCGGCAGCATCACGTCGAGGATGACGAGGTCGACCGGCTGCCGACGAATGTGCGCCAGCGCCTCGTCGCCCGTCGGCGACACGTGCGCGGTCCACCCGGCTTTGTGCAGATAATGCGCGATCAGATCGGCGATATCCCGATCGTCCTCGGCAACGACGATACGGGTGGCCGATTCGGGGCTCATGTCGAGCAGGCGGTCCTCATGAGCATTTTATCTGTTCGAGCCACCAAGGACACGGAGAGACACGGAGGATTTGGGCCACGAAGACCACGGAGTCGCTCATGAGTGCCGCTCACCCCGTACCATGAACGTCGGCGAGCGATGTTGAGAGTAGGCAACGGGGGAGACGGGGGAACGGGATGGTCACACGGGGATAACGGTGGAATCGGGGGCAACGGGAATTCTCGATCGTGATCACGACGACGTCCTGTCCCGTTTCCCTGTTTCCCCGTGTCCTTCGTGGCGTGCCTGCCTTTGTGTTCTTTGTGACCTTTGTGGCCCTGACTTTTCCGTTCCTCCTCCGTGATCTTCGTGATCTCCGTGGCCCAGAATTCTCCGCGTCCTTCGTGATCTCCGTGGCCAATCTCTCCGTGTTCTTCGTGGCCTAGCGCACCCCCGATACGAGCCGGATAAGGACGTACGCGATAGCCCCGATGAGCCCGGCGGCGGGGATGGTCAACAGCCAGGCCCACACGATTTGCCCGGCGATACCCCATCGAACCGCAGAGAGGCGGCGAGTCGATCCGACGCCGACGATGGCGCCTGTGATCGTGTGGGTCGTGCTGATGCCGGTGCCCAGAGCGGTCGCCGTGTAGATGGCCAGTGCGGCGCCGGTCTCGGCAGCGAAGCCGCCCATCGGCTGCAGCTTCGTGATCTTCGATCCCATCGTGTGGATGATGCGCCAGCCTCCCGACAGGGTGCCGAGTCCAATCGCCGTGTATGCGAGCATCTCGACCCAGAAAGGAATCGGCAGCTTGCCGGCCAGGTCGCGTTGCAGGAATCCCCCGGTAAACAACGCGCCGGCGATGATCCCCATCGTCTTCTGCGCGTCATTGGCGCCGTGCATCAGGCTGAACCCGGCGGCCGACAGCAGCTGCATCCGGCGAAAGAACGCATCGACGCGCCGTGGGGTGCTGCGCCGGAACACCCAGTGACTCGCTGCCATCAGCGCGAGTCCGACCACGAGACCGATGAACGGCGCGACGACAATGAAGATGAGCGTGCGCGTCCATCCCGAGGCGATGATCGCGACGAGGCCCGCCTTGGCGATTGCGGCTCCGGCGTATCCACCGAAGAGCGCGTGCGAGGAGCTCGTCGGCAGCCCGTAGAACCATGTAATCAGGTCCCACACGATGGCGCCCGTCAGGCCGGCGAAGATGACGGAGAAGGTGACGACGCTCAGGTCGACCATGCCCGAACCGACGGTCTGGGCGACGCCCGTGCCGAACAGAAACGCCGCTGCAAAATTGAAGAAGGCGGCCCAGATGACCGCTTTGCCTGGCGAGAGCACACGCGTCGAGACCACCGTCGCGATCGAGTTGGCGGCGTCGTGAAAGCCGTTGATGTAGTCGAAGAGGAGCGCGACGGCGATGAGCGCGAGTACAGCGATGAGCGAGGAATCCATGGAGTGGGGGACCTTCAGAAACGAGCCGCGGTCACCCGTGCTTGACCACGACGCCTTCGAGAAGGTTGCCCACGTCTTCGCATCGATCCGTGGCAGCTTCCAGGAAGTCGAAGATCTCCTTCCACTTGATCACAGTGATCGGGTCGCGCTCCTCATCGAAGAGCGCGACGATCGCGTCCTGATGCACGCGATCGGCCTCGCGTTCGAGCTGATCCACGCGCGCGGCCAGTTCGAGGACTCCTCGGCGGTCTTCGAGCGCCACCAGCGCCTCGGTGATTCGATCGGTCGAGTCGCAGATGATCTCCGCGAGTCGCCTCGCACCGGGTCTGACGCACGTAATTTTGTAGAGCCGCGACACCGCCGCGGCCGCATCGATCGCATCCATCACATCGTCCAGGGAGCCCGCGAGCGCATGGATGTCCTCGCGATCGAGCGGGGTCACGAAGGTCCGATTCAGGCGCTCGATGATGGTGCGTGTCCGCCCGTCGCAGGAGTGCTCGATGTCCTTGATGGCGTCTGCTTTGCTCAGATCGGGTGGATCGTCGCTGAGCATCTGCCTGAGGATCTTGGCGCCGGTCCGGATCTCCTCCGATAGGCCTACGAAATCTTGGAAGAACCGCTCTTCGCGTGGGATCAGACTGAAACGCGCCATGTCACCTCGACAAATCGAGGGATCGTAGCAGATTTAACCAATCCGTTACATCACCGTTACAGGCTCCAGGAGTGACGGTGGGGATAGGAGTTGGGTTTGCGTGGCTATCGTGTGAGCAGATCTTCGACGCCGAGTTCCGCCGCGCGCGGCACCTTGAACATCGTCCCTGGTGTCATGCGGGTCAGGCGCTGTTCGGCCAACTGATATGCAGCACCCGCGAGCGGCATGGTTCCCGCCTGCGACGAGAACTGCCCGGCGTTGCGTACGAAGTAGCGGGCGAATGCGACGACTTCGGGCCGCCTGGCGCGAGTCACGTTCAGATAGATGAAGAGCGGCCGCGATAGCGGTCGATAGAGCCCGCGGCCGACGCTGCTCGGGGATGGCTCGATCGGACCCTGCCCTACATGGTCGTCGAGATCGTCGACGGCAACTGCTTTGAGCCGTTGTCTGTTGCGCTCGAAGTATCCATAGCCGACGTAGCCGAGCGCGAGCTCGTCGCCAGCGACGCCGTCGACGATGACGTGATCGTCGCCGCTCGGCGTGTAGTCGCTTCGGCTCGCATCGACCCCGCCGTTGATGACTTCGGTGAAGTAATCGAAGGTACCCGACTCCTTGCCCGGCCCGAACAGCTTGATGTCGCGTGCCGGCCAGTCCTTTCGAATATCGCTCCACTTCGTGACGCGCTTTTCAGCCTGTGGTTCCCAAAGTGTGCGCAGCTCGGGAACAGTGATCGACGATGCCCACGTGTTCTTGGCGTTGACGATGACGGTGATCGCGTCGTGACCGACCGGCAGTTCGACGAACGATACGCCAGCGGTTTCGCACGCCTTCTGCTCGTCAACCGTGATCGGCCGTGAGGCCGTGGCGATGTCGAGGAGACCGTGACAGAACTTCACCATGCCCACGGTCGTGCCCGAGAAGGTGACCGTCACGGGCATCCGGCGATTGGCCTTCGTGAATTCGCGAGCGACTGCGTCGGCGAGCGGATAAACAGTGCTCGATCCGTCCAATGTTACCGGATCGCTCGGAGGCTGCGCGCGACAGGCAGTGGCCGTGAGCGCGCAGAGGATCAGCAAACGAATCGGCCGAGTCATGGGCCGACGCTACACGTCGTCCGTATCGTGGATGTGGCGGGTGCGGAAATTGGATGTGACTATTTCTTCCCGACCCAGGTGAAGTTCACACCCCCACCACCCGGTGCTGCTGCTGGTGAGACGGCGAAACGTGCGTTGCCGCGACCGATGGTGACTGTGCGACCGGCGACCATTCCGAGTGCCGCGCCGAAGGCCACGTCGCTCAGATAGTGACGCTGGCTCTCGATTCGCGATGAGCCCACAAACGCTGCGGCGGCGAAGGCGGGAATTCCAACCTTCCATCCGAGATGCCGCTGGAGTACTGCTGCGGTCGCGAAGGACGCTGCGGTATGTCCTGAGGGAAACGAGTACGACGTGCCGTCAGGTCGTGTGCGGCCAACGGCGAATTTGATTCCCTGCACCATCGTCTCGGTCATGATCTGGGCGCTCACGAGGTCCGCGCCGATAGCGGCCAGCTTGGTGTTCCCGGTCGCGCGTCCGATCGAATAGGCGGCAAAAGCCCCGCCCAGTTGCGCATAGGTCGACCCGTACGCGTTTCCGACGTTGAAGGCTGGGCTGGTCGATCCGGGAACCATGCCCGAGATCCGCACATCAGAGGAGTGGCCGAGCATCGAGCCCAGCCCTCCCATGCCGAGGATCACTGCTGAATCGAGAGAGGGCAGACGCCTGAAATCCTCAGTGAATGTCTTTGCAAACAATTGCCCGAGACTCGGAACGAAGTCGGCGGATCTGGACGCATCCGCAGTGACCGCCTTGCCGAGATCCGGCGTGAAGTCCGGGGGGACGCGATCGAGTTGTCCTTGATTAACCTGCTGCGGGGAAAGGGTTTGAGCACCTACGACCGAAGGAGCGACCAGCAACGCACAAGACAGCGATATCGAAGCCAGCAGGGGGGTGGCGCGACGAGTCATGTCGGTATCTCCCAGGTGTAGGTTCTGTCCCTTAGCAGTGGTGCGAAGCGGAATGTTGCAGACCGTTTACTCGGTCTTTTCCCTTTGGACGCCGCCTCCGTCCATCCGGCCGATGTCGACCTCTGACTTTGGTATCGGCGGGCGAGATATGAATTGTACCAGGCCGGGGTCAGGCTGCGCGTTCGGCTGTTTCAGCGCCCGGCATCTTTCGATGTTCTCGAGCGATGCCCAATGCAAGAGCGAGCCAAACCGCGACAAGCACGACATTGACGAGCGCAAAGCCGCGAATCGAAAGCGCGAGCTGGACGCCCACGAACACGATGAGCGCCTGCAGCAGATCGCCCGTGCGGACGAAGAACGTGTCGATGGCCTGCTTGGCGTTGTACTTCACCTCGCGGCTGGTCGGCAGGAAGAGCGCGTGGCGTGTGGTGTTCTGGATCGAATAATCAGTTCCGTTCTCGAAGATTTTGATCCATTGCACGACAGCGAGCATCGGCAGCAGCGCAACCGCTGTATACCCGAGCGCGGCGATGGCCGGGAGGACGAACAACGCACCACGTACGCCCGCATGCTTGAAGATGCGTGAGACGACGAAGGCCTGCAGGAAGAAGGCGACGAGATTGGCCGACGTCTGCACAGTTCCCGACAGCGTCGCGATCATCGCGCGCTCGTCGAACCCTGCACCTGCTGCTGCCGCGGCATTTTTTGCAGTCTGCGTGATGAGCGTGTTCATCATGAACCCGCCAAGCGTGTTCACGAGGTTGAACACCAGCACCATCATCGCGATCATCAGCAGATAGCGGCTACCGAGCACAAGCCTGAAGCCATCGCTCTTGGCGAGCGGTCGTTCGCCGTCGTTCAGGGCAAGCCCTTCGACTTCCTTCGCCTGCTGGTAGCCTTTCTCGCGTCGGTGTACGACGATCGTCAGCGCCACCGGCACCAGCAGCCCCGCCGCCGCGATCAGCATCAGCCGATACGGACCGATGCCGCCAAAGAGCGCCGTCGCGAGTCCCGCGCCGATCAGCGCGCCGAGGGTCGCGCCCACACCCACCAGTGGAAAGAGCCGTTTGCCCCGTTCACTGCTGTAGACGTCGTTGGCAAACGACCAGAACTGGGCGACCGCCACCATGTTGAACACGCCGATCCAGATGTAGAACGCGACGCCGATGTGGACGCCAGCCGAGCCGAGCGCCCAGAAGATCAACAGGTGCGACGCGAAGAAGAGCGTGACGCCGGAGATCAACCGGACGCGGTTCACGCGGGCGGCGAATGCGCTGTAAGCGGGGACGAAGAAGAACAGCACCAGCGCCATGCCTGCCGACGCGTAGCTGGCGACGACCGCGCCCGACTCACTCAAGATGAGCGCTTCGCGCACGATTTTCAGTACCTGATAGAAGGCCAGCAGATAGAACCCGTTTGCGGCCAGCAGCAGTGCGCTCGTGCCT
>Ga0126377_10003421_pt1 | contig 11241 bp, 9 predicted proteins | sample PanSoiMetPlot_22_FD_92647 | JGI IMG/M metagenome (GOLD analysis project Ga0126377, IMG submission 92647) | Tropical forest soil microbial communities from Panama - MetaG Plot_22 | ecosystem: Environmental > Terrestrial > Soil > Tropical forest > Bulk soil | place: Panama | collected 2016-02-17
CAGCAGCGGGCGCGCGATGCGCGTGATCTCGCGCTCGTCGCGCAGCCACTCGAATACGGTGTGCGTCTTGCCTTCGAGCGTGACCGTCGCGCGCGGATCGAGCTTCGTGGCCCGCAGCACGCTCTCGATGGCGCGCTCCGGATTGCGATGCACGATGCCCAACGCGTCACCGGGCTTGTAGAGCGCCCCGAGGCCGGGGAATGCGAGCTCGACGTGGCGGACTTCGCGCAGCGCGCCGCGCCCGACGATGCGCTGGTTGGCCAGCACTTCGGCCGTGGCCGGCTGCGCACGCGTGAGTTCGGCAACCGCGGGCGCCGCGGCCTGGGTCTGCACTGCCGGGGCCGCGGCGATTGCCGGGCCGCCCGCGGGCTTGAACTTGTCGGCCTGCTCGCGCACGCGCGCCAGCGCATCGTCCGCCCAGGTGCCCGCCAGCTTTTCGAAATCGACGTCGCAATCGACGCGCGGCAGCAGCCGCCTGGCGCCGAGCTTGGCCAGGCGTTCATCGACGATGCGGCCCGCCTCGCAGAACTTGGGGTAGCTGGAGTCACCAAGCGCCAGCACCGAGTACTGGAGCTCCGGCAGCTGCGGCGCACGCTTGGTGCCGAGGAATTCGTACAGCCCGCGCGCCTCGTCCGGCGGATCGCCGTCACCGTGCGTGCTGATGACCACGTACAGCAGCTTTTCCTTGGCGATTTCGCGCGGCTGGTAGTCGCCGGCCTTGACCATGCGCGCCTGCACGCCCAGCGCCTGCACGGCGGCCAGCAGCTTCTCGGAAATCTTGCGGCCGTTGCCGGTGTGCGAGGCCGAGATGATGGTGAGAGTGGGCGCGGCGGCTGCGGCAGGCGCCACGGCCGCGGGTGCGACGCTCGCGGGTGCGGCGGCCGGCTGGATTTGCGCGCGCGCCTGGCCACCGCCTAACAAGTTGCTCTGGAATCCCGGGATGCTGGACGGCGCGGCGGCCGCGGCCCCGGCGAAATACCCGGACAGCCACATGAGCTGTTCGCGGTTCAATTCGGTTGCCAGCTGCTGCAACTGATCCCGACGTTCCTCGGGAATCGGGAAATGGCCCTGGATGACGACGCCTCCGCTCACTGATCGTTCCTCACAGACCCGGGTCCGACTGGTGCAGGAAGCCCTTGTTCTCCAGGTACAGCAGCACCTGGTCCACGGCCACGCCGAGCTCCTGCTTCGAGGTGTCGATCGTGAGCTGCGGATTGAACGGCGGCTCGTAGGGTGAATCGATGCCGGTGAACGCGCGGATCTGTCCGGCGCGGGCCTTGGCATACAGCCCCTTCGGATCGCGCTTCTCGCATTCGTCCAGCGAGGTGGAGACGTAGATCTCGATGAACTTCGCGTCGCCGATGCGTTCGCGGATGCGATCGCGGTCGGCGCGGAACGGCGAGATGAACGCCGTGATCACGATGAGCCCCGCGTCCACGAACAGCGCCGACACCTCGCCGATGCGGCGGATGTTCTCGGCGCGCCCGGCCTCGGAGAAATCCAGGTCCTTGTTCAGCCCGTGGCGCATGTTGTCGCCATCGAGCAGGTAGCTGTGATGGCCACGCTGCACCAGCGCCTGCTCGAGCGCGTTAGCCAGCGTCGACTTGCCCGCGCCCGACAGGCCTGTGAACCAGACCACCGCGGGCTTCTGGTTCTTCTGGTTGGCGCGGATGGTGGCGGTGACCTTGGTCGGCTGCCACACCACGTCGGGGCTGGCGCGCACGGCCTGCGCGTGCGGCGCGATGACCATGCCCGCGCCGATGGTGCCGAAGTGCAGCAGGTCGATGATGATGAACGAGCCGGTCTGGCGCGACAGCTTGTAGTCGTCGATGGCCACCGGCTCTTCGAGCGCGATGCGCACGCGCGCCAGGCCATTGAGGTCCAGCGCCTCGGCTTCGCGGGTCGTGAGGTCGTTGACGTCGATGCGATGCTGGATCGAGTCGATCACGCCCTTGACGTAGCGGTGTCCGATCTTGAACTCGTAGCGCTTGCCGGGCAGCAGCGGCGCCTCGCCCATCCAGATCAGGTGCGCATCGAACGTGCGCGCCAGCGCCGGACGATGGTCCTGGTGGACCAGCACGTCGCCGCGCGACAGGTCGATCTCGTCTTCGAGCACGATGGTGACGGCCTGCGCACCGCCCGCCTTTTCCAGCGGGCCATCAGCCGTGGTGATCTCCGCGACCTTGCTGGACTTGCGCGACGGCAGCGCCAGGACCACGTCACCGACGGCGACTTCGCCGCTGGCGATGGTGCCGGCGTAGCCGCGGAAGTTCGCATCCGGGCGGCTCACGTACTGGATCGGGAAGCGCAGTTCCTTGAGGCCGTCGCTGCGCGCCACCTCGATGCCTTCGAGCGCTTCGAGCAGCGTGCGGCCGTGATACCACGGCGTCTCGTTCGAACCGCGATGCACCACGTTCACGCCGTGCAGCGCGCCCACCGGGATGACTTCGACATTGGTCACGCCCAGCTTGTGTGCGTACGCCACGATGTCGGCCGCGATGGCGTCGAACTTCGCCTGGTCGTAGGCGATGCGGTCCATCTTGTTCACGGCCACGATGACGTTCTGCACGCCCAGCAAAGCGACGATGTGCGTGTGGCGACGCGTCTGCACGCGCACGCCCTTCTCCGCATCCACCAGCACCACCGCGGCTTCGGCGGTCGAGGCGCCGGTGGCCATGTTGCGCGTGTACTGCTCGTGGCCCGGGCAGTCGGCGACGATGAACTTGCGCTTCGGCGTCTGGAAATAGCGGTACGCCACGTCGATGGTGATGCCCTGCTCGCGTTCGGCCTGCAGGCCGTCGACCAGCAGCGCGAGGTCGGGCACTTCGCCCGTGGTGCCCCAGCGGCGGCTGTCGTTGGCGACGGCGCTCAGCTGATCGTCGAAAACCTGGCGCGTGTCGTGCAGCAGGCGGCCGATCAGCGTGCTCTTGCCATCGTCGACCGAACCGCAGGTGATGAAACGCAGCAGGTCGATCTCGCGCTGCTGCGCCAGGAATTCATCCAGGGTGCGCGGCGTGGCCGCCGGCGCGAGGGGTGTCACGTTGGTGAGTGAGGCGTTCATCTAGAAGTACCCCTCACGCTTGCGGTTTTCCATGGCCCCGGCGGACTCCGCGTCGATGGCGCGGCTCTGGCGCTCCGAAGTGGTGGTGCGCAGCATCTCCTCGATGATCTCGGGCACGTTGGCAGCCTTCGATACCTGCGCACCGGTGAGTGGATAGCAGCCCAGCGAACGGAAGCGCACGGTCTCGAGGTGCGGCTTCTCGCCTTCCTTCAGCGGCAGGCGGTCGTCGTCGACCATGATCTTGAGCCCGTCGCGCTCGACGATCGGACGCGGCTTCGCGAAGTACAGCGGCACCACCGGGATGTTCTCGGTGTGGATGTAGGTCCAGATGTCGACCTCGGTCCAGTTCGACAGCGGGAACACGCGGATGCTGTCGCCCTTGCGCAGGCGGCCGTTGTAGAGATTCCAGAGCTCGGGGCGCTGGTTCTTCGGATCCCAGCGGTGCTGCGAATCGCGGAACGAGAACACGCGCTCCTTGGCGCGCGACTTCTCTTCATCGCGGCGCGCGCCGCCGATGGCGGCATCGGCGCCGTACTTGTCCAGCGCCTGCTTCAGCGCCTCGGTCTTCATGATGTCGGTGTAGCGGCCGCCGTGCGTGAACGGCGTGACTCCGGCGGCGCGGCCGGCTTCGTTGGTATAGACGATGAGCTCGGCGTTCAGCTTCTTCGCGGTCTCGTCGCGGAACGAGATCATTTCCTTGAACTTCCAGCCGGTGTCGATGTGCAGCAGCGGGAAAGGAATGCGGCCGGGGAAGAAGGCCTTGCGGGCCAGGTGCAGCAGCACCGAGGAGTCCTTGCCGATCGAATACATCAGGATGGGCTTGGCGAACTCGGCGGCCACTTCGCGAAAGATGTGGATGCTCTCGGCTTCGAGGCGGGCGAGGTGCGTCAGCCGGGCTACACCTGTATTACGTCGTGCGGACGGAACGGGTTTCAGATTTGTCACTGTTTTGACCTGAGCGTGCATGAGACCTGTCCGCAAGCGTAAAAAGCCGGTAATTGCACCGGCGTTACAGAGTGCGGGCGACTGTACTGACGCGTGGACCAGGTCCGGAAAGCACTTTTGGTTATGCAGGAATAACAGGGGGGTTACAGGCGGGTCCCCGGCGAATCACTTGAGATTCAGCGCCCTGCGCAGCTGCGCTGCCGTCATGCTCCGCACATATACGGGGGTACCAACATCGAACTCCCGGGCCCGTGCGAGCCCCCCGACCGGCACGGGGTCGAATCCGGCATCCGAGACCAGTTGGGCGGCGATTTTCATGGCCTCCGGGTCATCGCCGGCCAGCGGAATGCCCAGTCTTTCGGGCTTTTCGAAGGCCCGGTTGGCCAGCGGCCCCGAATTGATGGCATTGAAGGCGCGGACCAGGCGGGTTCCCGGGAGATATTCCGCCGAGGCCACGCCGGTGCCCCGCTTGCGGTCACGGACCGCCATCTCGCCATCCCGGCCGGGGTACGGATTGCCGGTGTCCAGGACCACCTTGCCCTTGAGCTCTGCCGCGTAGTCCCGTCCGATCTGGGGGGTGGCCGAATATGGCACCGACACCAGTACCACTTCGCCGAAGGCGGCGGCCTCTTTCGGCGTGCCCACCCTGACGTTCGGGCCAATCTCCCGCGCCAGGTCACGCAGCTGCTCGGGGTGCCGGGAGGAGATCATCAGTTCGTGACCGGCCGCACCCCAGTGCCTGGCCAGCGCGCCACCGATTTCACCGGTGCCGATGATGCCTATCTTCAGGGGATGAGCCGTTTTCGGCACTTCCGCGGCTCCGACGCCGGATTGGGGCAGCAGCGCCGCCAGCAGAATGGCTAACAGCATACGCATGGGGGAACCTCCGGCCTGTTGGACTCCTCACTAGACAGTGTGCCGGGCGAAGCGTTTTCTCGTGCCATCGAAAATCACATCGTCTCGTCGTGCCTTGCTGGCCATCCTGGTCACGTCGCTGCTCACGACCGTCACCCGCGCCGCGCTTCCGGCCATGGCCCCTATCACCACCTCGGACTCGCTGCTCATCGTGGCGCCCCACCCGGACGACGAATCGTTGTGCTGCGCCGGGCTCATCCACGAGGCCCGGAAGGCCGGCGCGAATGTCGCCATCGTCTGGATCACCGATGGCGACGCGTTTCACTGGGATGCCATGGTGGTCAACCACGTGCTGGTTCCCGATCGTGTCGCCTATCAACGCCTGGCGCAGATCCGCGAAGATGAAGCACGCGAGGCCGCGCGCATTCTCGACGTGGCGCCGGCATCTACCTACTTCCTCGGCTACCCGGATCGCGGCGTCGGCCGGCTGATGGCTGACTACTACGCGCCGCCCACGCCGTGGCGCTCCCACTACACCGGGGCCCGCAGCGTGATCTATCCGGGGTCACTCGAACTGGGCGCCCCCTACGACGGCGAGAGTCTCACGCGCGACTTCGGCGAGGTCCTCGACCGCGTCCGGCCTACGCTGGTGTTCGCGCCCAGCGCGCAGGACATGCATCCTGATCACCATGGCGCGGGGCTGCTGGTCACTCGCGTGCTGACCATGCGCGGCGAACTCGGCGAGCTGCGCTCCTGGATCGTGCACGGCGGACCGGGCTGGCCGCGCGGTGGCTACGAACCTCGATCTCCACAGACCGTGGCGCCCACGGGCTCGGGACTGCGGTGGGAAGTGTTCAATCTGGGCGAAGATGCCGTAGCCGCCAAGCTGGACGCGATATCGGCGCATCGCTCACAGCTCGAGGTGATGGGCCACGTGATGCGCCGGTACGTGAGGTCGACCGAGCTGTTCGCCACGGGCCCTGAATTGCGCGACAACTGACCCCAGCTTCAGGGGTCGAGCGCCGCCGGATTCCAACCGTCCGAGCCTGCCAGTACGGCCTGCGCATTGATGGCCGCCGCCTGCGAGGCGGACAGCTGGTGCGCCCAGCTCACGCGCGCCGACGTGCTCGAGCCCGGGCCGGTGTTGCCGTACTCCGAGTAGCGCGCGGTCGCTTCCTTCGCCGGATCGCCCCAGTTGTTCCAGCCGGCGGGACGGATGTGCGTGTCCATCCACGTGTATAGATAGGTGACCGAGCTATAAGGCTGCCAGGGCCGGCCGAGATCCGTCGTATCGTCGAGCGAGCCGGCACGCGTCAAACTACTGTTGATGAACACGTAGCCCCAGGGCGTCGTTTGCGCCGTCGACGCCGCCGTGATGGCGACTCCGGCCGCGAGGCTGCGGATCTCGCAGCTCTCGAACACGGCGGTGCCGGAGCCGAAGATGTAGTCGACGTGGCCTTCGATGTAGCTGTCACGGTAGTACTGCCGGCCACTGCCATTGGCATACAGCGAGTCCTGCCAGCCGAGCACGCGCACGTTGTAGAACGCGGCACGATCGCCGCTCACGTACAACGCCACGGCCTGCCCTGCGGTCTGCCCGGCCGTGTTGCGAAAGGTGATGTTCTTCGCGGTGAATCCATTGCCGCGGACGAAAGTGCTGGCGCTGTTGGTGGTGCTGCCGGCTGTCGAAGCCGTGTCGTTCCAACTCAGGATGGTGGCCGTGGCGCTCTGGCCGATGAGCGTGATGTTCTGCTTGTCCGCGGGGAACGTGAGCTTCTCGGTGTACGTGCCGTTCTTCACGTAGAGGGTGCGTGCCGTCGTGTTGTTGGCCGGGATGGACGCGACGGCAGCCGCCACGGTGGTGAAGTTGCCGCTGCCATTCCAGTCGACGACGATCGCGCCGGACGGAATCGCGGTCGACACGGACTTGACGACCACGTCGTCGAGGTAGTGAGAGCCGGTGCTTGTATTCGGCGTGAACGAATCGAAGCCGTCGATCGACGCGACCGGCGTGAAAAATGCACCGCCGGTCACCTTGCGCACGCCGTTGACGTAGACATCCGCGGTGTCATTGCCCGGGTTCGCCACGATGCGCAGCGAGTACCAGCGATTGGCGACGTAGCCGCTCAGGAGATTGGCGTACGTGCTGCCGGGCAGGCGGTACTGCAGGTTGCCTCCGATGGTCTCGAGTGATACCGCGGCCGTGGTGCCGCTGAGCAGCCGGAACACCTTGGTGTTGTTCACCAGCGCGGGCTGCATAAACTTGAACTCGGCGTCGACCACGCCGCTCTGCGCCGTAAAGGTTTTCTTCGCGGACACCAGCGTGGTGGTGCTGGTGTCGTTGAGGAATACGCTGCGGTTGGATGAGCTGGGCGTGCCCGCGACGCGCACCGTACCGCCGGCCTCGGACACCGTGTAGGTGGACGGCGTGCTTCCCACCGACGTGGAATTGAAGTTGGTGTCGGCGAGTACCGCGGCCTGGGCTCCTGCGGCCATCCCCAAGCCAATGACCGCGACTACGCGCGCACGAGCAATCCTTGCTTCCATGGACGTCTCCTCCCTGCGGATGCGTCCAAGTATGGGGAGACCCCTAACAACCGGAAACTGCGGAATCTACCGAGGATGTCGCGGCCCGCCGCCGGCCAGGCGCGCAAGTACCTCGCGGACCATGACATCGGCCGCGCTCGCTGGCTAGCTACCCTCGACTTCGATGGCGCTGATTCCCCAGCCTCCTTCACGAGGCGTGCCCTTCAGCGCATTCACGACGCGCTGGCTGGCCAGCAGGGTCGTGGTGTTCTCCGCCAGCCGGAACAGGTCATGTCCCCTCGCCTTGTTCTCGTCCAGGCGCAGCTCCGTGATGCCCGCGAACGGCGCGCCGCTGGGCGTGCTCGCGATTTCGACGAACTTCGATTTCGCCATGTTTGCGGCCGCCACCACGCCGAGGATGTTGACAGCGAAGTATCCACTCCATTCGACGCCAGGATCCCTGCCCAGGATTTTAGCGTCGAAACATTCGAAGTTGTCGAGCCCGACACGCCGCAGCAGGTTGACCAGGTCCGCGGACCAGACCGGGATCGACAGTCCCAGCATGGCGCGCGGCGGTTCGGCTCGCGGAAAGTTTGATTGGAATACGAGCGGCACCGGCGGCTTCTCCGCGAGGCGGATTCCGGTCAGGAATGAAGTGCCGAAGCCTGGAAGCTGGGGCTCGCCGGTGATTCCGTAGGTGCCGTAGATGTCGGGTTCGAGCTGGTAGTACATGCGCCGCTGGCCTTCAGAGTGAGTGGGTCTTGCCGAGCGCCTTGCCCAGTCGCATCGCATGCGAAGAGATGAAGTACTTCCAGGTCGACGCAGGCATGAGCTGAATTTCGATCTGAATCCACATTGAAATCAAATCCAGATACTCGTTCACCTTCCACGCGGGATCATACGGCGGCTGGGAGGGCTTCTTGGCGCACAGCGGGCATTCGTTTGCCCAGGCGTGCAGCACCTCGTTGAGCCGCGTCAGCCGCTGCTGCACGACCTTGGGATAGCTGGGCGCCGAGCCTTCATCGTCGTTGATTGCGTGCTTGCCGTAGTGAAACTGCCCCGCGCCATGGAGCATGGCGTAGTCGGCGATTTCGTTCTTCTGGGCCTGGTTCAGCGCATTGGGATTCGGCTTGGGATGATCCTCTCGCTCCCAGGGAGTCGCCGGCTTGTATCCGCGGACTTTCTTGACGAGCACCGGCGCCGACGCGAGCCAGACTCCGTTGTCGGAATTGTTGATCGAGTAGCCTGTGTCCTTCTTGATGTTAGGACCCTTGCAGATCCATTTTTCGATGGCGTGCCCGTGCATCACCTGCTCCGAACCTTCGCTCTTGAGCAGATCCTGCTTGCCGGGAATCAGGTGGTGGGCTTCATACGAGTAGGCGCCGTAGTTGGGATGCATCAGTGGCGGATTGGGCTTGGGCTTGGTCGACGGTATGGCCTGACGCTCCGGATTTCCGTCTTTCGGTCGCGCCCCACCCTGCTTCCCGACCAGTTGGCCGGGGCTGACCATGATCTCGGCAAGCGTAGTGCCCAGCGCAGCCGATCCCGGATGGGTGGTGAAATCCTCGTCCTTCGCAGGCGGGCAGAAGGGACACTTTTCCGGCGTATGCACGTCGGGTGGAGAAAGCGGTTCGCCAATTTCCATTTTGGCATCCCTCGTCGCGGAGTCAGCACGAGCCGATTCTCTCACGTCCGGCTGGCTTGGCGGCTCTGCTGCGGCGCGATCCACAAGACGGATCGAGCCGGCGTACGGACCTGGCTCAGTCGTAGCGTGGAGCTTCGATGCCCGCGATGAGCTTGTCGCGCGCGGCCGGCGTGGGCGCCGAGAGAATGCGCTCGATGCGCTCACGCGTGAGATGCGGCGCGAGCAACTGGATGAAATCGTAGGTGAAGCCGCGCAGCAGCGCGCCGGCACGGAAGCCGATCCAGGTGACGTGCTGCGGAAAGAGATGCCCGGCCTCGACCACGGCCAGGTCCTTCTCGTCCTCGGGCTCGATGGCCATGCTGGCCACCACGCCCACGCCGAGCCCGAGGCGCACGTAGGTCTTGATGACGTCGGCATCGCGCGCGGTCAGCGAGACGTTCGGCTCGAGTCCTGCGCGTGCGAACTGCTGGTGCAGCGAGGACGGCCCGGTGAAGCTGAACACGTAGGTGACCAGCGGGTACTCGGCGAGCTGCTGCAGCGTCGGCCTGGTCTCCTTCGCCAGCGGGTGATCCTTCGGCACGATGATCTGCCGGTGCCAGGTGTAGATAGGCAGCAGCACGAAGTCCGGAAACTTCTCCTGGCTGCCGGTGTTGATGGCAAAGTCGATGCGATCCAGCGTGGCCATCTCGGCGATCTGGTCGCTGGTGCCCTGATGCAGGTGCAGCTGCACGTCCGGGTACTTCACGCGGAAATCGCGGATCACGCGCGGCAGCACGTAGCGCGCCTGCGTGTGCGTGGTACCGATGGACAGCGAGCCGCGATCGGATTGCTTGAGATCCTTGGCCAGGGACTTGAGGGCCTGCGCCTCGCGCAGCATGCGCAGTGCGCGCGCGGCCACTTCCTCGCCGGCGGGAGTCAGGCGCTTGAGTGCGCGCCCGTCGCGCACGAACAGCGTCAGGCCCAGCTCCTCTTCGAGCAGCCGGATCTGCTTGCTGACGCCCGGCTGCGAGGTATGCAGCGCCTGGGCGGCGGTGGTGACATTGAGGCCGTTCTGGACGACGGCCGCAAGATAACGGAGTTGCTGCAGCTTCAAAGGTGACCTCTGAGCTGCAGCATACCGTGTTTTGTTAGTTCAGCTTGAGCTGGACGTCGACGCCGGCCGGCAGCTCGAGCTTCATCAACGCATCGACCGTCTTATCGGTCGGGTTGATGATGTCCATGATGCGCTTGTGGGTACGCAGCTCGAACTGGTCGCGCGCGTCCTTGTCGCCGTGCGGCGAGAGCAGCACGGTGAAGCGTTCCATCTTGGTCGGCAGCGGCACCGGGCCCTTGACCGTGGCGCCCGTGCGCTTGGCGGTCTCGACGATCTCCTTGGCGGAGCTGTCGATGAGGCGATGGTCGAACGCCTTGAGGCGGATGCGGATGTTCTGGTTGGCCATTTTCAATTCCTTCTAAAGAGCGACTAGGCAGTAGTTACCTAGCAAACGTTTTCGGCTTTGCGGTGTGCAGACGCTTTGCATACCCACCGTTTCTCGTCTTCGAGGGGACAGGGCTGAGAAGCCCTGTCCCCGGTCTTCGTACGAAGAGCGTTCTTTCGAACGACTACTTCAGGATCTTCGCCACGACGCCGGCGCCGACGGTGCGGCCACCCTCACGGATGGCGAAGCGCAGGCCCTCTTCCATGGCGATGGGGCTGATCAGCTCCACCTTCATCTTGATGTTGTCGCCCGGCATCACCATCTCGGTGTTCGCCGGCAACTCGATCGTCCCCGTCACATCCGTCGTGCGGAAGTAGAACTGCGGACGATACCCCTTGAAGAACGGCGTATGACGGCCGCCTTCCTCCTTGGTCAGCACATATACCTCGCACTCGAACGCCGTGTGCGGGGTGATGGAGCCTGGCTTGGCGAGCACCTGGCCGCGCTGCACTTCTTCGCGCTTGGTGCCACGCAGAAGGACGCCCACGTTGTCGCCGGCTTCACCGGAGTCCAGCAGCTTTCGGAACATCTCCACACCCGTGCAGGTCGTCTTCTGCGTCGGGGCGATGCCGATGATCTCGATTTCGTCGTTCACCTTGATGATGCCGCGCTCGATGCGGCCCGTGACCACCGTGCCGCGGCCGGAGATGGAGAACACGTCTTCCACCGGCATGAGGAACGCACCGTCGATGGCGCGCTTGGGCGTGGGGATGTAGGTGTCCATGGCCTCG
>Ga0126377_10003422_pt1 | contig 11239 bp, 13 predicted proteins | sample PanSoiMetPlot_22_FD_92647 | JGI IMG/M metagenome (GOLD analysis project Ga0126377, IMG submission 92647) | Tropical forest soil microbial communities from Panama - MetaG Plot_22 | ecosystem: Environmental > Terrestrial > Soil > Tropical forest > Bulk soil | place: Panama | collected 2016-02-17
ACGTTCGGCAATGCTGTCGAACATGTCTACGAGCGCCTCGCGATCGATCACCTGATGGACCCTCAGTCAAATCACTTTCTGAGTTCTTCATGCCAGGCGATGAATCTCCCTTGTGCGTTGGAACTGCTCGAGCCGTTTACCAACAGGCCGGAAGGAGTCAACTGGTAGCTCGCCTGCACAAAGATCTCCCCCACCTTGATGTAGTAGTGAAGATAGTCGCCAAACATGTATCCGTTGCCAAGTGCGGCGCCCTTCATGAAGACGCGCAGGAGCGCGTCTGCCTGGCGCTGGAAGACAAAGACTCCCGACGTAGCCGTGCCTTCTTCGTAGAAATCGTGCGCGTACTCGACAGTGATGTCGTTGCTCTCAATCGAGACTGTCTGGGTGACCCGGTAGGGCTTGGATTCGCCCGCGATATCGGTCCATGCGCCGTCGCCCACGTAGGTTCCCGGCAGCAAGCCGAAATTGGGAGTTGGGAGGCGCTGATTATTCATGCTGACGGCCGACAGTTGAGCTGAGCGCCGCGGCATGAAGCCCAGCAACTATGCGCTCCAACGCTGCCACGAATGATTGCATATACGTCTGGTCTACCTCGATAGCAAAACGGAGCTCGTGATCGCGATAGTCTGTGAGCCTTGCCTTTGCGATGAAATGCCCCTGACCGGATGAGAGGAAGGTCAGTGACTCGTGCTCGTAGCGTTGCCGCAGTTCTACAATCCCCTTCAGCGATTGGTACGCCTCGCGAAGACTCGCGACTACTTTCGGCATGTCATCAAAGTAGAAGGCCTTTCCAAAGCATCCAAACTCTCCGCTTCGCGCGTCGACGCTGCAACGGTACCCTGATCCATCCGCGAAGCGCTGGAAGTCGGAGAGCCGGAGGTACTCCACCTCCGACACCTCGATGGCCGCCACTTTGGGACTCGCGTGCTTCACGCCTGACGGATGAGCGGAGCGGCGTGCACGCCAGCGATTGCGCTTGGCACTTTACATGTCGCGCGTCCACGCGAGCGACGTATTGGAGCGCAGCTTGCGCATGAAGCGATTGAGATGAGGGTCGCTACGTTCAAGCGGGACATCTGAATATTCAAACCATCTGATGTCGTTGAATTCGTCGGAGTCATAGACTAGTTCCTGATTCTTCTCAACACGAACGACGTACCACAACGACACGTCGGTATGGCCGGCAGTCAATCCTACCGTCGTCGTGCAGGTGACCATCAAGGGCCCTGCAATCTCGTGTGCTGGCACAAACCCCAGCTCTTCTCGAACTTCTCTCAAAACGGTATCTCGAGGATGCTCGCCTTGCTCTACATGACCTCCCGGCGGAAGCCACAGTCCAGCATTCTTGTGATCAACCAATAGGATGCGGTTGCCATCCACAACGGCAAAATATGAAACCAGATGCTTGGGCGGTACCGCGGGCTTCTCGGTTCGAAAAAGAGGAGCACCGGAATCCACCCAGATCAACGCATCGCTCCGATGCTGATGCTCAACCCCGTCCAGTGGATGAATGGACTCCAATTCCGCGCGGATTGACGATCGCATTTCAGTTGCACTCTAACGGTTGGTCTGCGCGAGAATCGAAGGCATTGTCATTGGCCATCGTCTACTTTGCCGGTGGCTGGACGACGGGTGCCTTCTCGCACGAATTCAACGGCTGCTTTTCGCGCACGGTCATCAACCGGGTGTCGGCGCCTTTTGCTTCTTCTTGTTCGACGACACTGACCGTTGCAGTGAGCATGCCCTTGGGTCCTGGCCCCATCTCCATGGTCTTTCGGACCAATTTCGGCATGTCAATCGCCTCGTACGGCAGCAAACCCACGGCGATGGTCATCCGACCGACGTAAGTATTTTTCCCAGAGTACATTTCAAGACTCGCCGGGGACTGCAAGCACAACGAGTACTTTTCAAAGAGGCTCGTCGACGAGATGCGAACTACTGAATACGTCCCGGCGGGTGCGCATATGACGAAGCTACTTTCGATCTCCGGCTCAAACGGGACGTCGTAGGTGCTTCCAACGAGTTCGATTCCACTCGCGAGCACGCTGTCGTGAACGACATATCTGCGGATCTTTGCGTTGTATTTCTTGGAACGCAAAGTATCGAACACCTTTTGGGCGGCGGAATCCGGGATCTTGTCGGGTATCGTCAGCAGTATCGAGCCATGGATGGTACCGGCGTCCGCGGGGCAGTTCGTCGATTGGGGCAACTCATCGCCGGCTTGAAGTGTGCAATTCCATCCGGCAAGCACCAGGCAACAAAGCATCGCTGGCAGTGCGCGCATGTGCGATACCCTCTCGCCTAACGGTTGAGCTGACCGGCGCGCACGCCGATGTCTTGACTTGGCACTCTATTTTCCACGCGTACGCTCCACCGAGGTGTCAGGCGACTCCACCGCACGCCAGCGCCGCCAAAAGAACCAGCTCGCCTCCAGTCCCAGGGAAGCTAACCCATAGACTGGACCGGTTGTAGCGTTGTAGAACGCTGCAGACCCCGCTTCGGATGTGATTTCAACAAATAGAAGGATGGTCAGGATCGATAGGCAAGGCAAAACCCCGTCGCGCCAAAACACAACGGAGTAATAAATGCCAACTGGCACAGTGATCAATCCGACGAGAGCCAACGGAATCAGAACGAAAAAACCCAGGCCGGCAGCGGAACCAGTATCCATTGGCACCATGCCCCCAAGAGCTGCGGCCAGGCTGGCCAAGCCGGGAAAGATGAAGAAGAGGTATGCGCGGTCGTGCTTCTTTCGTTGCGCGAGGGTCATGACTACCTCGGATCGCTTGCAGCCGCCTGAGGGTTGAGCGGCGCGGGCCGCGCGCCAGCGATTGAGCGTGGGACTCTATCTCTTCTCATCGACGCACTCCGGCAGCCCTCTAGATGTCCCCTTTCTTCATCTCCCCCACCGCAAAGTCCACCGCCCTCGCCGTCATTGCCATATAGGTCAGCGAGGGATTCTGCGTCGGCGACGACACCATGAACGATCCATCGGTGACAAACACATTCGGCACGGAGTGCAGCTGGTTGTGCGAGTTCAACACTGAGGTTTTCGGATCCCGCCCCATGCGCGCGGTGCCCATCTCGTGGATCACGCTGCCAGGCGTCACCGGGTGGTTGAATCCCTTCACATCCTCGAGCCCGGCCGCGGTGAACATCTCGACGGCATCGTCCATCATCTGCTGCGCCATGACGCGCTCGTTCTCGCCGTAATTCATCGAGATGTTCTGGCGCGGCAGGCCCCACTTGTCGAGCTTGTCGTAAGACAGCCAGATCCGGTTCTGGTGGTTGGGCAGCGTCTCGCCGTACCCCTCGGTGTAGACGTGCCAGTTGCCCGGACGCGTGATCTCGTTCTTGAAATCCGCGCCGAAGTCCGCGTTGTCCACGCCGCGTGTCCAGTTGCCGCGGCCCGAGTAGAACTCGTAGCCGTAACCGCGCAGGAACCTGTCTTCCTTCTTCGCGACGTTGCGGAAGCGCGGGATGTACATGCTGGTGGAGCGGCGGCCCCGATAGTAGCGGTCGAGGAATCCCGAGTAGCTAGCGGTCGCGCCACCGCCATTGTGATGGTCCATCAGGTTGTGGCCCAGCTCGCCGCTGTCGTTGCCGAGGCCGTTCGGGAAACGCTTGCCGCGCGTGTTCAGCAGGATGGACGTGGAATTGAGCGTCGATGCGCACAGGAACACGACCTTGGCGAAATACTCCGTGGTCTTGAGCGTGTTCACGTCCACGGCGCGCACGCCGAGCACGCGGTTCTTCGCCTCGTCGTAGATCAGCGAATGCACCACGGTGTCGGCCTGCAGCGTGAGATTCCCGGTCGCGGCGGCCGCCGGCAGCGTGACGCCGTTCGACGAGAAATACGCGCTGTACGGACAGCCGCGCGCGCACTGGTCGCGGCCCCGGCAGGGTCCGCGGCCATTGTGCTCGCGTGACAGCACGGCGACGGAGCTGCAGATCAGGTGCCGGTCGGTGAACTTCTTCTCGAACTGGCTCTTGACGTGTTTCTCGAGCGCCGTCATCTCGAACGGCGGCTGCAGGACCTGTTTCGGAAGCTGCGGCAGGCCGGGGTTCTCGCCGCTGGCGCCGATGAACTTCTCCACGTACTCGTACCACGGGGAAATATCGGCATAGCGGATGGGCCAGTCGATACCCACGCCCTCCTTCTGGTTCGCCGCGAAATCGAGGTCGCTGAAACGGAATACGTGGCGCGACCACATGAGCGAACGGCCGCCCGTGTGATAGCCGCGGTACCAGTTGAAGGGCTGCGCCTGCTCGTACTGGTACTGGTTGTCGTCGACGAACATGCCCTTCGTCGACTGGTCATATAGATAGAGTGTCGACTGGATGGGCTGCGCGGCACGATCGGCGTTCGTCGCCCGGTTGTTGTGCGGCAGCTGCCACGGATCCTGGAGCGCCGTCTTGTAGTCGGTGATGTGGCGCAGATTGAAGCCGCGCTCGAGCACCAGCGTCTTGAGCCCCTTCTCGCAGAGCTCCTTCGCAGCCCATCCACCGGACATGCCGGACCCGACGACGATGGCATCGAAGTGGTTAGACGTGGCCATCAGAGCGCCCACGCTTTCTGGCCGGGCTCGAGCGGCAGGTCGCCCCAGAAGCCGCCGGGCACGCGCTCATACGCCAGAGCTTTCGTGGCACCGGTCTCCGAGAGGAAATAACCGGTGAGGGTGTAGTCCTTGAGTATCTTGAAGAACGAGGCGTCGTACTCGGGCGCCATGTCCGCGGCGGCGCGAGTCTTGAGCCTGGCAACCTGCTCCGCGGCGGAAAGCTTCTCGTAGCCCGCGAATGCCGCGAGCCCGTCGCGGAAAGTCTTCTGTGCCGCGGCGCTCGCGCACGCGGGAACCGCGAGATCGATGAAGTAGTGAGTATCGGCCGCGGACGCCGCCGGCGAATCCGTGGCCGGCAGGATCACGTCCACCAGCGCACGCAGTGCGCCCATCTCGGCATCGTTGAAGAATGTGGTCTTGCGCGGAGTGGTGGCGAAAGCCGTGAGTACCTGGCCCAGCGCGGCGTGCCCCATGAGCACGGAAGCACCGCGCAGGAAATTGCGACGATTGGTCATGTTCCCCCCTTCTTCTGGAACGGGAGGATCTTAGTCTGTTTTCGCCTCGTTTTTGAGCGCGCCCCGGACATTCAACGCAAACATTCCGACCTGCAGTGCGATCAGCGCCCAGGCGTGCGCATGCCAGCCCCACACGATCCACAGCACGTTGCTCAGGATGAACCACCAGAAGCCCGCCTCGCGGCGCGACTTCTTCTGCGATCCGACCAGCCAGGCGGCGAACAGGGTGACCGCCATGGCCGGCCACTGCACCGCATCCAGCAGCTCCGTTCCCATGTTGTTAGCCGCGGTACGCCCTTTCGAGCGTGGCGATGTCCAGCTTGCCCATCTTCATGAGTGCCGTCATGAGGCGCTCGGACCCGGGCGTGGGATCGCCAAACCATTCGACCATCTTCCTCGGCACCACCTGCCAGGAGAGGCCATAGCGATCCTTGAGCCAGCCGCACACCTGCGACTTCGGATCGCCGCCCGCGGTCAGCTTGTCCCAGTAGTAATCGAGCTCCTTCTGGTCCTCGACATAGATCTGCAATGAAACGGCCTCGTTGAACTTGAAGATGGGCCCGCCGTTGAGCGCCGTGAACGGCTGCCCATCCAGCTCGAACTGCACGGTGAGCACCGTACCTTCAGGCTGCCCGTGGGTTTCGAAGCCCGCCTTTCCATAGCGAGCGATCTTCACCACCTTCGAATTCGGGAATATGCCGACGTAGAAACGAGCGGCCGCCTCGGCCTCGCTCGCAAACCACAGGCATGGCGCGATTTTCTGGCTGATGTGCATGTTTCTGCTCCGCGTTGTCGTGTTCACTGCCTGGTCGAACGATGCCGCGGCGAATCGACAGGCGTCCACGATATTTGCGGCGGCGGCGCGGCGGTATCGGACTCCACCGACGCTGCAGCTCCCTCCGGCTGCCGGACCAGGGATTCCTCGAGCTCTTCGAGGCTGCGGCCACGCGTTTCCGGGAGGATGCGCGCCAGCACGGCGACTCCCAGCACGGCAAACAAGCCGTAGATCAGGAAGGTTTTCGCGCCGCCGAGGTTTTCCATCTGCCACGGAAACACCAGCTGCGCGACGAAACACACCGCGGAGTTCACGAGTCCGACGCAGGAGATGGCCAGCGCGCGGACGCGGTTCGGGAAGATCTCGGACAGCAACACCCACATGACCGGACCGAGCGACAGCGCAAAACAGGCCACGAAGCCGAGCAGCCCGAGGAGCACCCACTGGGAATTGAAGACACCGCCCGACGACTGGAAACCCCAGGAGGTAGCGAACAGGCAGCCGCCGATGCCGGCGGTGCCGAAGATCAGCAGCGGCCGACGGCCGACGCGGTCGATGAGCAGCAGCGCGACCACCGTGGACAGCACGTTCACGAGCGTGATCAGCGTGGTCTGCACGAAGGGCGCCGTGATGCCGACGTCGCTGCCGGCGCGGGCGAAGATCATCGGCGCGTAGCCGAGCACCGCGTTGATCCCGGTGATCTGCTGAAGGACGCCGACCACCAGCCCGATGAACAGCACGCCCCTCAACCGCGGCGCGAGCAATTCGCGCAGCGTCGCGTCGCTGCCGGGCGAATCGTGGGCCAGCGATGCGCGAACTTCGGCCAGTTCGCGCTCGGCCATTTCATCGCCGTGTGCACGCACCAGGATGCGGCGCGCGGCGGTGAGCCGGCCGTGCATCGCGTGCCAGCGCGGACTCTCGGGAACGAACAGCAGCGCGAACAGGTAGAGGGCGGCGGGCAGCACGCCGATGCCGAGCATCCAGCGCCAGTTGGAATCCGCCAGGTGCAGGCGACCGAGCCAGTCGATCGGCAGGCCTTCGAGCTGCACGATGAGAAGGTTGTTGACCGACGCCAGGAATATTCCGGACACGAGGAACAGCTGGTTGACGGTTACCATGCGGCCGCGCAGCGCCGGCGGCGAGATCTCCGCGATGTACATGGGCGCGGCCACGAACACGGCGCCGACGCCGAGGCCGGACAGCAGCCGCGCGACGATGAGCATGGCGTAGCCATTGGCGGCGGCGGCCACGACGGCCGACACCGCGAACATGCACGTGGCCACGCGCAGCACGGTACGCCGCCCGATCCGGTCTGCCAGCGGCCCGGCCAGGAAGATCGAAAGGGTGGCGGACAGCGTGTGCGAGGACACGGTCCATCCGAGCTCGATATCGGAGAGCGCAAACTGCTTCTTCACGAACACCACGGCGCCCGTGAACAGCGACCCGTCGAAGCCCAGCAGCAGCCCACTCAGCGCGATGATCAGGATCGTGCCGATGGTGCGCGGAACCGCCATCTATCTACCCGGCGGGGCCACCGAATCGCGCTCGACCAGCTTGGGCTCGAACGCCTGCTGCACCTCCTGCGGCTGGTCGTAGACGTTCTTGAGCACCCAGCGCGCGGCCATGGTGCCCATGTCGGCCACCGGGTAGTGGATGGTAGTCAGCTTCGGGTACACGTAACGCGAGATGGGCGCATCGTCGAAGCCGACGATGGACAGCTCGCGCGGCAGCTCGAGCCCGCGCTCGTGCGCGGCCGCCATCGCGCCGGCGGCCATTTCGTCGTTGGCGCACACCACGGCGGTGAACGGGATGTCGAGCTTGAACAGCGCGTTCAGCGCGTCCTGGCCGCCGGTCTCGTGGTAATCGCCCTCGTGCAGCAGGCGGTCGTCGAATTTCACGCCCGCCTCTTCCAGCGCGCGCTTGTGGCCGGCGAGGCGCTGCTTGGCGTCCACCCAGTCGAGCGGGCCGGAGATGTACGCGATGCGCTTGTGCCGGTTCTTCAGCAACGACTTGGTGGCGAGATAGCCGCCCAGCTCGTTGTTGAGGTTGAAGCAGTGATCCGTGAGCCCGCGCACCTTGCGATTCATGACCACCAGCGGCGTGGTGTTGTGATCGTGGTCGACCAGGAATTTGTCGGGCAGGCGCTCGACGTGCACGATGAGCGCGTCGCAGTTGCGGCTCACCAGGAAGCGGATGGCCTCGCGCTCCTGCTCTTCCTTGCTGTGGCCGGCGGCAACCAGCACGAACTTGCCCGCGGCCTTCAGCGTCTGCTCGATGGCCGAGAGCATGGCGCCGAAGAACGGGCCGTGCAGCTCGGACACCAGCACGCCCACGGAGTTGCTGCTGCGCGTGGCGAGCGACTGCGCGATGGAGTTCGGCTGGTAGCCGAGCTGGCGCATGGCATCCAGCACCTTCTGCCGCGTCTTGTCGCTGACCTTGGCGCCGGGATTGATGACGCGCGAGACCGTGGCCAACGACACGCCGGCCAGCTCGGCGACTTCGTAGATGTTGGCCATCGTGCGCTAACTACCCCACCGAGGACGGCGCCGGCGGCGCCTTGCAGTACTGCTCGACATAGGCCTGGTGTTGGGGGAGCTGCGCCACGGTGCGGTCGACGTGTTTGCGGATGCCGCCGAGGAAGTCGGCGAGCTCGGCGTCGCCCATGAGGTCGGCCGCCGGGTGATGAGCCTCCGGGTACATCCCCTGGCCCAGCATGACCTGGATCCAGGAGTTCTCGGCGAACAGCTCGTTGGGCGCGCGAAACACGCGCCCCGTCTCCCGGAACAGCCCGATGCGATGCCTGAGCGACTGTGGAATATCCATGCCGCGGCAAGCGCGCCAGAACGGGGAATCCTGCCTTTGCGTGACATGGTAGTGCAGCACGATGAAGTCACGAATGTACTCGATCTCGGCCCAGGTCTGCTTGTTGTATTCGTCGATGTCCGACTGGCGAATTCCGGCGCTGGGAAACATCTGCATCAGCCGGGTGATGCCGCGTTGAATAAGGTGAATGCTGGTCGATTCGAGCGGCTCGATGAAACCGCTGGCCAGGCCGATGGCGATGCAATTGCGGCTCCATGTCTTGAGGCGTTGTCCTGGCCTGAAGCGGATGACGCGTGCATCAGTTAGGACCTTGCCCTGGATATTGCCCAGCAGGGTCTGCTTCGCCGCCTCGTCCGAGATGTAGCGGCTGCAATAGACCATGCCGTTGCCCACCCGGTGCTGCAGCGGGATGCGCCACTGCCAGCCGGACTCGTGGGCGATGGACCGGGTGTAAGGGATTGCCGGGCCGATGGACTCGGTCTGCAGCGCCACGGCCGTATCGTTGAACAGCCAGTGCGACCAGTCCTCGTAGCCGACGTGCAGCGCATTGCCGATCAACAGCCCGCGAAAGCCCGTGCAGTCGAGGAACAGGTCACCCTCGATCTCGTCGCCCGAGTCCAGCTTCACGGACTTGATGAAACCGGTGTCAGCCTCGACGGGCACCTCGGCAATCTTTCCTTCGATGCGCTGCACACCAAACCCTTCGGCGATCTTGCGCAGGAACTTCGCGTACAGGCCCGCATCGAGGTGGTAGGCGTAGTTCATCGCCTGGTTGGGCAGGTGCGCGAACTTGTTCTCCAGCGATGCCTTGAGCTCGAGGCAGTAGTCGCCGTAGTCGCCCGCCAGCTTGCGCTCGCGGCCCTTGAGCCAGAAATGCTGGAAGCCCGCGGTCCAGTGATCCGTGCCCGTGGTGCCGAAGGAATGCACGTAGTCCTGGCCCTTGTCGCGCCAGCTTTCGAACAGGATGCCGAGCTTGAACGTGGCCTGGGTCGCGGCCATGAATTCCTGCTCGGAAATATTCAGCAGCCGATGGAAGTGAACCAGCGGCGGAATCGTCGCCTCGCCGACGCCCACGGTGCCGATCTCGTCCGACTCGACCAGCCGGATGTCCAGCACCTTGCCGAGCGTGCGTGCGATGGCGGCGGCCACCATCCAGCCGGCGGTGCCGCCGCCCGCGATGACGATCCTGCGGACTGGTTTGTGCTCCACGCGAGACTCCTATCTATTCAATCTCTGCAGCAGGAAGGCGCGCAGGTCGCGCGCACGGTCGGCATCGAAGCGCTCGAGCATGCGGCGCGCGGGCTTCGGGATGTGTTCGAACCTGTCGTCGCTGGCGCCGAACACGTAGTGCTCGAACAGCGCGTGGAACGCCGCGCGCTGCTCGGGCGGCAGGTCGCGCACGGTCATCATGGCGAGGAACAGCGCGTGGTACGGCGTGTCCATGTAGCCCGGCGACTGCCGCCACCAGTAGTTCACCAGCACGTTGAGCGGCGCCAGCGATTCGACGTGGTGCCACCACAGGCTGGGAATGAAGATGGCGTCGCCGGGCCCGAGCTCGGCGACCACCGCATGCTCGAGCGCGCGTGCGAACCGCGGGAATTTCGCGAGATCGGGCCGCGCGAAATCCACCAGGCTGATGGCCTGCCCCGCCGGCGTGAAATCCATCGGCCCGATGTAGAGATTCTCGAACTCGCCCGGCGGGAACAGCGTGAAGCGGCGCCGGCCGGCGGCCACCACGGCCAGGTTGTCGGGCAGATCGTGGTGTGCGGCGATGCGCGTGCGGTTGCCGATCCAGATGCTGGCGAGCGGATCGCGGGCGCCGAAATCCAGGTCGTTTTCTGCGCGCATGCCGGGCAGCGCCGTGTCGATGGTCGTGGATCCCACGTACAGCGAACCCGGGTTCGGATCGTGCTCGAAGCGCAGGATCTCGGCGAGCACGGTGTCGAGCTTGACCTTGACCGGCCGGTAGTTGAAGCCGGTCAGGTCTTCGTTGTAGAAGAACCGCCCCTGGATCTCCGGCGCGCCGAGGAAGGCGCCCACCGTCGCCTGTCGATAGAAACCCAGTAGATAGTCGACGGCGTCCTGCGTGCCGGCGATTCCGGCCGCGACCAGCGGCCATCCGGCGGCGAGCCCGCGCAGCACCAGCGGCCGCGTGGACTCGAGCACGCTGTCCGGCAACGCGCGCGGGTCAGCGCCCTCGACTGCTTCGATGCTGTTAGCGTTGACCGACATCCAGCTTGCTTGCGCGCTCGATCAGATCGCGGAAATGCGAGAGCGACGCGATCACCATGAAGATGGCCTGCAGGTAGCCGCGCTCGTGCAGCTTGCCGAGCGCCTGCGCGTCGAGCTTCGCGAGGCGATCTTCCTGGACGGTGAAGAATCCGCCGAAGCGGTGCTCGGCGCCGTCCTTGAACTTGATGTCGAGCACGAACGACTCGAGCAACTGGTGCTCGACCAGCGCCGCGATGAATTTTTCCGTGGCCGGCATGTTGTCGTGGATGGTCGCCAGCACGTTGTTCATGCGATCGAGGAATGGCGAGGTACCGCCATGCTCGAGGAACAGGGGC
>Ga0126377_10003423_pt1 | contig 11235 bp, 6 predicted proteins | sample PanSoiMetPlot_22_FD_92647 | JGI IMG/M metagenome (GOLD analysis project Ga0126377, IMG submission 92647) | Tropical forest soil microbial communities from Panama - MetaG Plot_22 | ecosystem: Environmental > Terrestrial > Soil > Tropical forest > Bulk soil | place: Panama | collected 2016-02-17
GTCATCATTGAAGATCGTGAAAAGAAGCTCCACCCGCACATCGAGATCATTCAGGAGAAGGGCGGGAAGGAGAAGCGTGTTCGCGACTTCATCATCCCGGCGGGCGCGCAGCTCACCGTGGAGGATGGTCAGAAGATTTTCCCGGGCACTACGTTGGCCAAGGTCGGCCGTGAAGCGTACAAGACGCGCGACATCACGGGCGGTCTGCCGCGGGTCGCCGAGTTGTTCGAGGCGCGTCGTCCGAAAGATCCGGCGACCATTTCGGAGATCGACGGCGTCGTGCGGTTCGGCGAGATCAAGCGCGGCAAGCGCGAGATCTACGTCGCGCCAATCAACCCCGACGGCTCGCTCGACGAGACGCGCGAGGCACAGTTGTATGAAGTGCCCGCGGGCAAACACTTGCGCGTGCACGAGGGCGACCGCGTCCGCGCCGGCGATCGTCTATCGGAAGGTCCGGTCAATCCGCACGACATCTTGCGGATCAAAGGCCCGCGCGCGGTGCAGGAGTACCTGCTCAACGAAGTGCAGGAGGTCTACCGCCTGCAAGGCGTGAAGATCAACGACAAGCACATTGGCGTGATCGTCAAGCAGATGCTTCAGAAAGTTCGCATCATGGATCCAGGTGAGACTGAGTTCCTCGAAGGGGAGCACGTGGATCGCCAGGTGTTCCGTGACGAGAACGATCGGGCGAAGAAAAAGAAGGAGAAGCCCGCATCGGCCGAGCCGCTCCTGCTCGGCATCACGAAGGCGAGCCTCACGACGCAGTCGTTCATCTCGGCGGCGTCGTTCCAAGAGACCACGCGGGTGCTCACCGACGCGTCGATTCGTGGCGCGAAGGACGATCTCCTGGGCCTCAAGGAGAACATCATCATCGGGCACCTGATTCCGGCGGGCACGGGTATGTACCGGTATCAGGAAGTCGACATCGAGCTCGCGCAGCCGGAAGGCTTCGCGGAGTTGCAGCCGGTGATGGCGGAGTCGTTGCCGAACGTCTTCTCGATGGCGGACGACGATGAATTCCCGATTGCTCCGCGGCCTGGTGTGAAGGGCGGCGCCGAATAAGCGTTCTAGAACGCTTGAACGAAGAACGGCGAGCCGACAAGGCTCGCCGTTCTTCGTTTAGCCCAGCGCGTCCTCGAAAAACTCCGGTATCTCGAGAACGAATGGCATCGGCATCCCCTCAGGCTGCCACTCGATGCGATTTGTCAGAAGCTCAGCCACGTCGCCCGGCGCTCGCCAGCGCGCGAACGTTCGCGTCTTTGGACTCACGATCCAGTATTCCGAGATGCCGTTCGCGAGATAGAGCTTGCGCTTCGTCTGATGGTCGTACACGCGCGTGGAGCGTGACTCGACTTCGACGGCGAGCAGGAGATCCGACTGCTCGAATGGATATGCGGGGCGCGCGGCCTCGGTGAGCTGTACGGCGAAGACGTCTGGTTGGACCCTGTTCTTTCGTCGATCGGCGCGGCGCACGTCCGAAGGGGATGTGAACGCGCGCCCAACCGTGAACGGCCGCAGATATGCGCGCAGCCGCGCGTAGAGCGTGCCGACGACGAGCTGATGGACATCTGACGGAGCCGGCGTCACGAACAGCTCGCCGTCGATGATCTCGTAGCGATTGCCGTCGTCCGGCAGTGCGTCGAGCATCTCGACTGTCCAATCGGTCTGCAGCAATCGCATGGCCATATGATAACTCCGCAGCGAAATCCTCGGCAACTCGGCATGGGCCCAACTTGCGCCGAGGCGGATTCAACGCGTCATCGTTCCACTGCGGGGGAGGCCATTTCGAGGCGCGCGCCGCGCAATGTTTTGGTACGACCTGCAGCGATTTGGTTGTGCGCGTTTCACGAGCCAATCACATCTTCGTGCTACCCCGTTCGGAGATTGCACCATGCGCTATTCGCTCTGGAGTCGCCAACGTCTGCTTGGCCATACGGATCTCGACATCCCGTGCGTGACGAAGCACCTCATGCAAGGCTTCATTGATCCTACTCCGGAAGGCAGCACGCTCTTGCCGTGGGCCACGGGTGTTCCGAGGGCTGCGTCGGCTGGTCTTGTTCGGGGGCTGACGGAAGCTGAACGGCGCGGGCGCGAGGCCGAGTTCCGGGCCGCAGTTTCGGCACGCGAGGAGCTCGAGCTCGAGCTGCGTCTCGAGGATGATACTGTCTTTCCCTGCGACTTCATCCGCGTCTACGATTTGCGCGAGAATGTGTTGAGCGATGAGTTGCTCGACGACGACGAGCCGCTCGACGCCGAGACTCAAGCCGAGATCGATGCCGACGTTGCCGCGTGGGAGGAGGAACGGCGTTGGGGGTCGGCGTGGCCTCCGCCGATGGAGGACCCACGTTGGGACACGATGCAGTATCTCATCCAGGTCTATCTCAAGGGGGGCCTGCGACATTGATAACCTGCTCGCGTCGGACTTCGACGAACCGTGACCGCGCTGTCTTTGTGAGCAGCCTCTAATCGCCACTCTACGGGAAAAGCCGTTGACGTCAACCCGGCTCGGCGGTATGCTCTGTGGCACTTTGCACTGCCGGACGCGCGGCGGCGCCCACGTCACACGGACACAGCGCCATGAGACACTCGACCGCCTCGCTGCTCACCGTCGCAGCTCTGATCGCCTGCTCGACGCTCGACGCCCAACAAACACAGCCAACGTACCAGATTCGGCGCGACGTGATTCGCGGACGCGTGACGACCGATTCGGGCAAAGTGCTCGTCGGCGCCCAGGTGGCCGCGACGATGGCGCCGGATCGCGTGACGCAATTCGGAACGTCCGATTCGACCGGCCGCTTCGAGATCGTCTTCGAGAAAGGCACCGGCGACTATCTCGTGCACATCTCGTCAGTGGGTCGAGATGCGTTCCGAAAGCGTCTCACCCGTGCCACGCCGACGGATTCCGTCTTCATTGTTGATGCTTCGCTCAAGCTCAGCGTGCAGCAGCTCGCGCCGGTGACGGTGCAAGCGCAGCGTACCCGCATACCGCGCGAGACCGGAGGTGGCTTTCCAAACTCGGTCGGCGGCAAAGAAGACGTCGGCGGAACGGGTGTCACCGCGACGGTTGCGCCGGACCAGCGAGGAAGCCTCGAGGCCATGGCGAGCGCCGTACCGGGCATCAGTACGGTGGCTGGCGGAGGCACGTCCGTGCTCGGATTGGCGCCGTCGCAAAATGGCGCAACGCTCAACGGCCTTGCGTTCGATGGCGCCAGCGTGCCGCGCGGAGCGCGAACGCAGTCGATGATCTCGTCGTCGACGTACGATGCGTCACGCGGCGGCTTCAGCGGAGTGCAGACGCAGGTCTCACTCGCGCCGGGCGACATCAACCTGAGTCGGCGCACCTTCCTCACGTTCGACTCGCCTGCGATGCAGGCGACAGATGCCGTGGCCACGCGCGCTGGACAGCAGTTCACGACGATCGACTTGAACCTCGGCCTCTCAGGCGCGACCAACATGGACCGCTGGGTCTACAACAGCGGACTGGAGGTGAAGCGCCAGTACTCCGACGTCACGTCCATTCTGAGCGCGGACCCCGACGTTCTGACGCATGCGGGAGTCGCGCGCGACTCGGTGGCGGTCCTGTTGTCCGCACTCAACGCGCTCGGCATTCCACCAAAGGGCGAAGGTGTGCCCGATACGCGCGCGACCGACGTCGTGAACTTCATGGGTCGTCTCGATCGACCACTCTTCGACTACAACACGTTCACGCCGCAGAACACGACGTGGGGGATCACCGGCTTCGCGAGTCGCAGTCACACAGGCGCGTTGAACTTCTCACCGACGTCTACGCCGACGCACGGCGGCGAAACGTCCGATATCTCCGGCGGAGTGCAAGCCGTTTATTCGTCTTATTTCGGCGCCAAGAAGGATCAGCTCAACGATACGAAAACCGGCATTAGCGTTCGGCGGCAGCGAACGTTGCCCTACGTCGCGCTTCCCGACGGACGCGTGCTCGTGTCGTCGACGCTGACTGGCGCTGGAGGTGTCGCGTCGCTCGCGTTCGCGGGCAACTCGGCGCTGGATGCCGAGCGTACGACGATGACGTGGGAGACGACGAACGAGACATTCTTCTATTGGCGGGGCCGGCCGACGCATCGCGGCAAAGTCTATCTCAACTCGCGACTCGATCACTACTCGATCGACAACGCGTTCAACCGGCTCGGTAGCTACACCTACAACTCCCTTGCCGACTTGGAGGCGAACCGTCCGGCGAGCTTCACGCGAACGCTGGCGTCGCCCGTGCGGACCGGCGGCGAGTGGAGCGGCGCGATGTCGATCGGCGACAACTGGGCCAAGTCGTCGCACTTCTCGATGATCTACGGCGCGCGCCTCGAGGGGAATGTCTTCACGAGCGCGCCGCAGGCAAACCCCGAGGTGGCTCGCCTGTTTGGCGCCAGCACGAATCACGCGCCTAACACGTGGCACGTGAGCCCGCGCGTCGGCTTCAACTGGTACTACACGTCGGCGCGCCCGATTCAGGGAATGTCTATGGGTCCCGTCGGCACGTTCTACACGGTTCCGAAAGGCGTGATTCGCGGAGGTATTGGAGAATTTCGACAGATCCTCGATCCGACGCTTCTGTCCGATGCGAGTGTGTCGACCGGGCTTCCAGGCGGCGCGCGCCAGCTTTCGTGTTTTGGTCCAGCGGTACAGGCGCCGGATTGGAATACGTTCTCGAGTGAAGCGTCGATTCCAACGCAGTGCGCGGCCGGTTCCGGCGTGACGGGATTTTCTGACGCAGCGCCCAACGTGTTGCTCTTCGATAGACGATACCAGCCCGCGCGTTCGTGGCGCGGAAACCTGTCGTGGTCCTCATCGTTCAAGTCGGTGATGTACATCGTCGACGGAACGTTCGCGCGCCATCTCAATCAGCCGAGCGTCGTGGATCTCAACTTCGCGAACTCGGTGAAGTTTGCGTTGCCGGACGAGGGTGACCGACCGGTGTTCGTTCCGCTGTCCAGCATCGTCGCCTCGTCGGGCGTCGTCGCGCCAGCGGCGGCTCGAGTGTCGAGCCAGTTCGGACGCACGCTGAGTCGCACGTCTGACCTGACGGGATGGGCGCGACAGGCGAGCCTTCGCCTTCGGCCAAACATCCAGTTCTTCGGCCGCTGGAGTCTCGACGGGACGTACACGTTTACCGACGCACGAATGGAGTCGCGCGGATTCGACGGTGCGACGTTCGACGATCCGCGCAGGGTTGCGTCAGCGCGGGCCGACTTTGCACCACGCCACGAGATCACGCTCGCGGCGGGATACTCGCGTCGATGGTTCGCGGTCACGCTGTTCGGAAAAACGAGCTCGGGATTGCCTTTTACGCCGGTGATCGGCAGTGACGTGAACGGCGATGGTTTCGCTAACGATCGGGCGTTCGTGTTCGATGCAGCGCACGTCGCTGACCCGACGCTCGCGCAGGGACTGCAATCGCTGTTGGCGTCGACGTCATCACGGTCTCGCGATTGCTTGTTGCAGCAAGTGAATAAGGCCGCCGCGCGCAACAGTTGCGAAGGTCCATGGACAGCGTCCTTCAATGCGTCGATCGCGCCCTCTTCGCTGCTCCTTCGCAAGCTGCCGTTCAGCTCTCACAACCCCCAGGTCTCACTCTATCTCACCAACCCGCTGGGTGGGCTCGACCAGCTCTTGCACGGCGATCAGTTGAAGGGGTGGGGAACGCCGTCGTTCCCGGATCGCGTGCTGTACTACGTGCGCGGATTCGACTCGACGAACAAACGGTATACGTACGAGGTGAATCCGCGATTCGGTAACACGCGCGCGTCGGCGACGACGTTGCGCACGCCGTTCCGGGCGACGCTGGATTTCTCGATGAGCTTCGGTCCGAGCAACGATGAACAGCAGATCAACCGCATGTTGCGCAATGGACGGAATGGAAATCCTGGTGTGAAGATGGACTCGGCGACGATCGTCCGCCGGTATTGCGGCAATCTGCCGGACTGGTACAACGACCTTCTCAATCAAGCGGACTCGCTGTTGCTGTCGCGCGATCAGGTCGACACGCTGCGGGCCGCGCGCACGGCGTATCGCGCGAGAATCCAGGCACACTGGGGAGCATTTGCGGGGCGACTTGCGGCGACGCCCGATCAGTATGTGCTCAAGGAGCTGGTTCAGGCGCAGACGGACGTCACGGATGCTGCGTGGGACCTCGCGCGGACGGAGGCCCAGACGATGCTGCCCAAAATACTGACACCGGTTCAGCTCAAGATTCTGCCCGGATACGCTCGAAACTTTTTCGAGGCGAAAGAACCGATCAGAGGAAGCCGATTCTTTTCGTCTTTAGCGTGCTGAGACCTACCGGTATTCTCCGCGGCCCGAGACGAGAACGAACGTAAATCGCTGCTCGACGAGTTGTCTCACCTTTCGACCACCGAACTCCGCGGGAAAGTACCGCGACTTGCGCAGCGCCTGGCGAACGGCCTCGACGAACAACGAGTGCGCCGAGGGCGGAAACACCATCGTCGATTCGTCGACGCGTCCGGTTGAATCGATGACGAACTGCGCCACGAAGCTTCCTTGCACGCCTTGTCGCTGTAGCCGCCAAGGGTAGACGGGCTTCGGATTGTTATCGAACGGCCGAACGACCCTGTCCACCTCGTCCTTCAGGTAAGGCCCGGTGTGTGCGGCGAGAGACGCGGAGTCCCCGACGAGTCCTTTCACGAGGCCGGAGACGCGAGGAGCCGCGGCGATCAAAGCGGAGTCCACTTCGCTCACCTTGCTCGACAGGTCGATATCGGGCACTGGCGTCGGGTCGGCGACGGCGATCGGTCCGACCACTGGCGCACGCAGTCGAGGAATTGTCGATAGCGAACGCGAATCACGATTGATGCGAGCCGGCGGGGGTGCTTGCATTGCCTTTGGAGGCGCAGCCACTGCTTTCGGCGCGAGCTCCTCGGCCGCTGGCGCCGGCACGACCGGCGCAATTGTGAGATATCTAATCCGCTCGACGGTCGCGGGCCGCTCCGTGCGGGCGAGGGTGCCGCTCGCGACTCCGATGACGACGTGTGGTGAGAACGCGGCATACACGAGCAGGGCGTGCGCCGTGATACTCAACAGGAGCACGCCTGGCCGACGGAAATCGTTCGGCGGCGTGCTGACCAATGGTTGCAGCATCGCTCCCAACCTCCCCTCCACCCAAACTTCGACGCCACAGGTCGCACGTGTCGCGCCGCGCGAGCGCTCATCATGCGTATTTCCTGATCGGACTGCCGCGAAGCGATGTCAGCGGTGGAACGGTGGAACGGTGGACCGGTCCGTGGTTCAAGAGGCATTCACCGCACCGGACGCCGAGGTCGCCAATTCTGGAAACGGCGATGATTTTGCCGTCCGACGAGCGATGTCAGACGACGATATGACTCCAACGTCTCTAGACCGCGGATGACGCGGATGACGCTGATGGCCGCGGATTAGACAATCACTAGGTGGGATCTCCGCAACCGGTGGGATGTCCTTGAGGCGACGCCTGTCTCGCCGCCACGCCTCCAAAGAATCCGCGGCCATCCGCGTCATCGGCACAACTGACGTCGGCTCATTCGCGAAATTCGCAGCCTGCGCGATCACCGTTCCACCGCTCCACCGCTATCGGAGCGCCGGAACACGCACAATGATCATCTCGATATCGTCGGGACGATTGCGCGCCGTCCACCGGCCATCGCTGCCCGGATAGTTGTTGTCGTTCGCTATGAGCAAACGCTCACCACCCAGCACCTCGAGGCTTTCGACGGATTGGAGCGGGAACGAGAACGGGTCGCCCACGCCAAACTCACCCGGACGCGCCGGCAGCGAGACATGATCCGGATCGGCAATGTGCAATAGATCCAGCACGAGCCGCTTCACGAGGAAACCCTGCGCATCGACGCGACGCAGATCGATCTCATAGATCTTCTTCTGCCGCGCTTCAGCACCCTGAAAGTCATCGCGCTCGATGAGCACGAACCGGTGTTCGTCAAGCGCCGTCATATCGCCGATCAATGCGTTCGGGAAATCTGCGTCGACATGGTAGTTCCACTTGCGGCTCGTGTACTGGCGAGTGCCCAGGTCGAACTCGTTGACCACGCGGCGACGAGGATCGGGATCGTTGCGCAGCGCGCCTTCGATCACGGGATACAGCTTCCCCCCATCCTTACTCAGCGCCATCGCCTCGAACCCTCGGCTTGCCGGCAGTGTCCACGAGCCGGTGTCGGGCAAGAATGGATTCTGTGGCGACATCACGTTCGGAAGCCGGAACGGTGCCTCGAGCAGTTTGCCCGTTGCGTCGGTGTGAAGAATGAACGGGCCGAACTCTTCGCCGAACCAGAGATCCCCGCGCCTGTCGATGCGAACGGACTCGAGATCGAAGTCTGCTCCGGTCAGCAGACGATCCGAGCGAAAGATTGCGAACGGAATCTTGTGGTCGGGATCACTGAGTTGCGCGAAGCCCAGGATGGCGACGGTGCCACTGCCGCCGCGCGCTGTGCGGAAATCCGGCCGGATATGATAGAGACGCAGGAGGAAGTCGCTGGAATTCCCCTTCGCGCCGTAACCATTGTCGGGCATCGCGTAGAACGTTCCGTCACCGGAGTCGAGGAACGCAGAGAAGCCGGGGATGGGCTGGCCCGGGAAGGGCGGCGTGACGCCGTTGTCGGGTCCAATGAATGCGCCAGACGGTGGACCCGGCTGATACGCATCGGACGGAATGATGGCGCGAGCAAGCAGCACGGGTGTGCCTAAGCTGTCTCCATCAGGGCCCTTGTCGGCGCGCGCCAATCCAGGGGCCATCGAGTTTGCTCGCGCGAACGTGTCGTCGTCCGCAGCACAGGCGGAGAGCAACGCGGTACCGGCGATGAGCATGAACGCAAAACGCATGGCGATTCACTCCTTGTGAAAATGACCAGAGGTGGGAGCGAATCCTCGAAGCGAGCAATCACAATGGTGCGACGCTGGGAGTAACGGGTCGGTGTGCGAGGCGTCACGCGGCGGGCTCGTCCGATCGTGACATGAGTTGTCACAAGGGTGTCGGCGAGTCCGGGCTGTCGATCACCGCCCCGCAGCGGTCGACGAAGAATTCCGGCGCGTGATCGGTGGTTCGCAAGAGTAGCGGCCTTCGCCATTCTGGCGCGGACGACTCCTGCCGTTTGTATGCAGCCCAATCGAGCGCATTCGGTAACACGGACCGACCGACGCTCGCTCGGCGAGACGCTCAATCGCCACTAAAGCCCCCCCCGGCTTTGCCGGGGGATACTCACTCTCGTTACAGATGGGGCGTCTCAGTGACGCAGCACCGACTCGACTTTTACATAGCGGGGGCGACCAACGTGACTGGTCGCCTCGAACTTCGGGCCACCGTAACCACGGGGCCGCGTGTGTCCCCGCGCGGCGTCACTCACCCGATCTCCGGAGGCTCGACATATGTTCCACCCCACCAAGAATCGGCCATCGCTGCGCCGATTCGTTCTCACCCTCGCTGCGGCGACGGCTAGTGTCGGCGCCGTGGCGTGCGCCGGCGACAAGGGCGCGCCGGCAGCCCCACCGCAGTTCCCTGGCCTCACTGGCCCGGCCGCCGCGGTCAAGCCGGTGGCGTTCATTGCTGACATCAACGTGCACAACAGGACGATCCGCATCACCAGCCCGTCGTCGAACACGTTGGACAAGACCTCGCTGTCGATGTTGGGCGGAAAGGCGCCCAACCTCTCGTTGCTCGGTGGCGACGCGGTACGCCTCCTTCCTTCGAATTACCAGTCGTCCCAGGTTGGCGCGTTCATTCCTGGCAAGATTCGCGTCACGTTCGACGTGACGATCGAGAACAAGCTCCCTGGTATCAACCTCGTCACGCCGACGTGGCCGACCCCACCGGCGCCTGGCGTCATGCTGATTCCTCTGGAGCAGGTTGTGACGACGACCCCCGGTAGCACGACGGGCGGCGACGGCAACGAGATCATTGTTGAACAGCCGAGCTTCGGCGCCGTGGTTGCAAGCATCGATTGGAACGGCACCGGTGCAGCGGGGAGCGGCGCGCCATTCAACTTCTTTAACGACGCGGATTGCGGCCTCGCCGCCTCGAACGACTGCTTCCGTTGGCGCGCGTTCGCCACGCCGGTGTTGGCTTCGCCGGCGACCTCCGAGTCGCACACGATCGGCTTCGACATCGATCCGACGGTCGGTCAGTTCCGCGCTCGCATGATCGTGGCCGCCGACCTCGTCCCGGCTTCGGCTCCCGCTCCGTCGACGATCGCCGGCACGGTTACGTCGCCGGTTCGTGGACCGATCGCTGGCGCCACGGTTTCGGTGACGGGTGGCCTCACGGCTACGACGAGTGCCACCGGTGCGTACAGCATCGCGAACGTTGCTCCTGGTCAGCGTACGGTTTCGGTCAGCGCGCTGCCCGCGGGTTGCACGGCTCCAGCCTCGCAGACGATCGCAGTTTCTCCTGGCTCGACGAACACCGCGAACTTCACCGTCGATTGCGCTGGTGTCCCGGGCACGATCAACGGCGTCGTGACGCGTAGCAATGATGGTTCAAACCTCGTTGGCGTTACGGTTACGGCGAGCGGTGGCGGTTCGGCGACGACGAACGCCTCAGGCGCCTTCTCAATCACGGGTGTCTCGGCTGGTGCAGGCACGTTGAACGTTACGGGCGCTCCGGCGGAGTGCACGCCGGCGGCGACGGCCTACACGCTCGCCAGCGGTGCAACGATCACGCAGAACATCGTCGTGAACTGCTCGGCGGCTCCGCTGCCTGGCTATCAGTACACCGCGACGTGGTCGACGCTGAGCGCGACGCAGGTTGCGCTCGACCTGCGCATCGACATGAGGACGTTCGACGACCCGACGATTGCGAACGTGACCACCCCTGGCGCGAACGGCGGCACGGGCGATCCGCTCCTCGGGGCTCAGCTCTTCGTTCTGTATGACCAGACCAAGCTCACCTTCAATAGCCGCGTTGTCCTTGGTGCTCCGCAGATCACGACCGCGCCGACCATTAACGGCACCGTCGCCGGCCGCGTGACGATTTTGGCCGGAACGATCGATCAGGCTGACGTGTCGACCGGCAACGTCGCGATCGTCCGCATTGTCTTCGACAAGGTTCCGGGCGCCACCGGCACTGTGACGACGACGTCGACCTTCCAGCACGTGTTCAGCGGACCGGCCAACCTCTCGACGCAAATCGAAGTTCTGGCGAACACCCGCATTCACGAAGGCACGTTGACCCTCCCGTAATGACGAATCTAGTACGAACGGCGGCGCCCA
>Ga0126377_10003424_pt1 | contig 11234 bp, 4 predicted proteins | sample PanSoiMetPlot_22_FD_92647 | JGI IMG/M metagenome (GOLD analysis project Ga0126377, IMG submission 92647) | Tropical forest soil microbial communities from Panama - MetaG Plot_22 | ecosystem: Environmental > Terrestrial > Soil > Tropical forest > Bulk soil | place: Panama | collected 2016-02-17
AGACGAAGACGGTCTGACTGGCCGCGGAGGTCCCGATGACGCGAACGCCCTTCGTCGAGCGATCCAGCGCATCGTTAAAGTAGACGTTCGATTTGACGCCGTTCGCATCCTCACTCAGCGCCGCCTTGCCTAGGTAATAATCGTATTTGGTGTAGGCTTTGTGTCCCAGCGCGTTGGTGATTTTGAAAGGGAAGGCATAGCTCATCTGCTCGCCGAGTTCTCCGGGCGCGTTGTTCGCCGGGCTCTCCGAGGACTGAACCGCAGGATCATCCTGGGAACCAAAGTTGTCTCTAAAATCCAACTGGGTCACATTTCCATTTGGGTCTATCATCTTGACGACATTTCCAGCAATGTCGTATTGCGCGTGACTGTTGACCCAGCCGGTAGCCTCGCCGCTATCATTGAGCAATGCGTTGGAGGTCCTGGTTACGTTGCCGCGCGTTGTGTAATCGGTTGTGAAGCCGCTGTCCAGCCCGCTGATGCCTGAGCGATCGATGAGCGGCGCGTGATTCGAGCTGTTGTCGTAAAGGTCGTATTCGTAGACTGTCTCGGCGCGCATGGTTCCGCCGGCGTCGAAGACCTGCTTCTGAAGAGGCAGATCGCGGATGTGAATGCTGGTGTTAGCCGCATAATCGACGCCGTTGTTGACGGTCACATAGTCGGTGTGCGTGTGTCGAATCAAAGGCCCGGGATCGTCTACGCCGATGTCATACTCATGTACATCGGTCTTGTTGTTGTATTGGTCATAGCCGAAGGTTTGTTTTGAAACCAGATTGGCGTCCGCTAGCGTCGTCACCGTCTCGACGATGCGCGGGTCGTTCGGCGGCTCGAGGCCGAGCCAGCCGGGGAGCCACCAACCCACCGCCGCGCGTTGTTGCCATGTATTGACCTGCCGCCGAAGTACCGTCTCGCCGTCGGCATCAAGCGCTTCTGTTTTTATTTCCTTACCTTCTATCCACCCCGGGTAATCTATCGGCCCTTGGAACAGGGAGCTGCGCGGGCTTCCAACGTAGTAGTGTTTGCTCCGCGCCAGGAGGACGCCGCCGGAATTGTATTGATCCATTAAGACAAAGCCGTCATTTGGATAGCCGACGGAGAAAATATAGCTTTCGGGCCTGCTGTAGGTCATTTTGGCATCGAGGGTGACGCCGTCTGAGTAGACACGCCGCTCCACAACTCGGCGGTAAATCTGAAATTCGTCTCCACCCTGTGAATTATTACCCGCAGTCACCCCGCTCAGGATAGTGGTCGTCGTTCCGGTAATATAGTTGAAAAGAGTCTCACCGACGACGCCAGGGGCGTAGTCGTATTCAATCGCTCCGCCAGTTGGCAACTCCACTCTCGCAAGTTCACGATAAGGGTTGTAATAGAATCGGTATAGACGACCGTCAGGCAACTCGACGGAGGATGTCACGGGCGGGTTATGCAGAGTTGAGCCGCTGGCGCCATTGAGCTCCGGAAATAGCTGCAAGGAGCTTCGAATCGCATAGCCGGAGTTCGGGCGCAACGCCGATTGTAGATCGGCGCTCCAGACACGAATTGTTCGGGGAGACCCACCGGCGCCTTTATACGTGATGACAAGTGGGTTCCCATAGGCGATCGTCACCTGGCGATTGAGCGAATCGATGACGGAGGTCATCCGACTGAAAGAGTCGTAAGTGAACGTCAGCCTGTTGCCGTTGCGGTCGCGTATCCAGGTGACATTTCCGTTGTCAATGCGGTAACGTACGCCATCAGGCAACAGGAGATAACCGGATAGGACATAGGTAGAGTTAGCATAGGTATCATCGCGGACATCGGTGTCGGAGATGAAGGTCACAGATGAGCCGTCCGCTGTCGAGAAAACCTTCCCGCGCAAGTGGCCGACGCTGGGGCAGGGGATGACAGTAGTAATCGGCAGCGGCTGCCCATTCGTGAGCTGATCGCGCAGTTCATATTCTGTGCCGTCTGGCGAAGTAAACGTCAGGCGCGTCAGCGTATACTCAAAAATGTTATTCTGAGTTGGATTGAAACACGGCTGAACGCCATGGCCCGTCGACCTGGCCTCCAATACGCCGGGGCTGTAGCTCGCATCGATGCCCGACCACCAGTTCGGCGAGGGGACGAAGAAGTCATGTCCATAGCCATCGATGTTATGGTAAACGCTCCATAATTTGGAATCGAGCTTGAGCGCCATTGTGTATCCCGCGCCCCCACGCCCGCCTACGCGAAGCAGCGGCAGATGGAAGTTAAGGTTGCCGTTATAGAGATTAACGTTATCGAAATCGCTCAGAGCGAACGATCCGGCTGGCGCGCCGGGGGCGATACCCAGGGGCGTTGAACCGTCTGTCGAACTGGTTTGCGCGCTGGCAACGATTGCGAGCGCCGCAAACAAAGCGACTTTGCCCAAATTCGATATCATTCTGGCGGAAGTGACGCGGGCGACAGTTGTGATGGTTGGCATAATAGTTCCTCTCTGGTAACAGGCGTTGCCAGAAAATGGAAATTCAGGTGAATATATCGCAATAGGAGTTCTCAGCCGTTCCTGCATCCATCATTTGGCAGTAATGGTAATTCTACAAATCCAATCAGGATGATTCGCTTCGGTCAACACATAGCGGCCCGGGGGCAAATCAAGGGCGTCTCTCCAGTTGAGCTTCTTTCTAGGGATAATCACTTCCTTGAGCCGATTGCCGGCCACACCGGCTAGGCGCAGCGCCACTTCCTCAAGGCCGCTGCGGTTATCAACGGCGAGGATGAAGGGACCGTCCAGGCGCGTAATCTCTTCCGGCTCGAAGCCATGCGGGCGAATCGTAACCAGTTCGGTTTCGATCCGGACGGCGGTAGGTGTGGTTTGAGTTTGGTTCTCCGCTCCTGCCGTCTTGGTCAAGGAGGGCTTAGCGAACCAACCACTTGCCTGCATAGCAAAGGCGACGACTACTAAGCCGGCGGTAAGCATAGCCATGGTTAAGGCTATCGGACTTTTTATCTTGGCATTGCGAATTAATGCTTTTGAAAACCAAGGGTCGAACCTTGAGGCGGCAAAATTAATCTTGCGAAATGTAAACTGAGCAAACATGTGCTTCTTCTGTTGGGATGCGATTGCGGCATCAATTCTATCCCCTACGTTTCTGCCTGGCGCTTCCGAGTCGCCGGAATGACGACCAACATCCTTCTCCGCAAGAATGATACCCCGCGCCCGGCGCCCGACCTGAGCGCAACGAACAACCTTAACCTTGGCTCGTCACCTGAACTGATTGCCGTGTTCATCCATTTTCGCAGGCGCAACGCGACGCAGGCGGCGGCCGTAGCGAACCGTTCGCGCGCTTGGCCCCTATTGATCCGGAGCAAGATGGCTAACACGCCACATGCGATCAATAAGGCCAATCCTACGCGGCTCAATGGGCTTGCCACCTCTGCAATCGGCTGTGGATGTGTGGACTTCGGGCTAGCGTCAGATCCTGGCGGCAGCAACATTCCTATTTGTTCGTTGGCGCCGATTGGCGCGGATTTATTTGTTGCGGCTTCCGGATACAAATACCGCCACGGAATGATCTGCTTGCGCGTTGAGGCGCTGCTCCACAGCAAGTGGAGCGAGGCTTTCTCGCCGGTGTTGTAATACTCCACGCGGATGTCCGCCTTCGCGCCCACTTTCAGTTCGACTGGCGCGCTGCGAGTCTGTGGTTCGAACGGCGGATGCCAGCGGTCGATCACCAGCCGGTTGTCTACCCAGAGCCTTGCGCCGCCGTCGCTGTAGAGGTAGAACGTGTAGGCTTCGCTCGACGGCGCGGCGAGTTGGCCACTCCAGCGCGCGCTGAAGCCGTCCGCTGGCAGCGACTTATCGGGGCTGTTACTGGCCCAGTTGAAATTGACGACAGAGTCGGTGCGCTCAAGCGCCGGTCGGCCGCTCAACGTCGCATTGCCGAAGTAGCGGGCCGTCAGACCTCTCGGCTCTGCGTTCGTATTCAATAGAACAGGTTCATCGGGTTGAGACGGCTGTGAGGCGCAAGCTTCTGGGGGGATGAAAGGGCATGGAGGACCCCACTGCTCGATCGTAACCATCTGACCTGCTACCGTAAGGCTCCCCACCCGGTAGCCGTCAAACTCGTTAAAGTAATCGACCGAGTAATTGACGCTGCCATTGCCGGCGCCACTCGCCCCTGAGGTTATGTGGGCAAACCACGTGTCTGACGCCGACCAGGAGCAGTGTGCCGCTGTTGATACCGTAATACTGCCAGTACCACCGCCATATCCAAACGTGGCGCTGGTGGGAGAAACCCCATAAATGCATGGCGGTAGTGGAGTTGTTGCGCTGCTCGGATTTGAATACTCGGAAGAGCCTATGTCGTTATACGCCCGGACTCGATATGTATAGCTTGTGCCCGGCGTAAGCGGCGAGTCCACATATGTATTCACATCGGCGCCAACTACAGCTATTTCCCCATAACTGCCGCCGTTCAACCGCTCTATTCTATAACCTCTCTCAGTGAGGCTGTTGTTGGGCCAATCCAACTTTATTTGCGAGGACGATAGCGGGGTGGCTGAGAGGGGAGACGGCGTCGGCAGCCGCGTTGTTGCGCTACTAGCATTTGAATACGCAGAATTACCAGCGCTGTTATTTGCTCTGACTCGATATTGATAGGTTGTTTCCGGCGCAAGTGGCGAGTCCGTATATGCAGTGGCATTGGCTCCAACTACAGCTATTTCTCCCCAAACGCCGCCATTCAAGCGTTCTATCTTAAACCAATTCACATTAGTGTGATCGTGTTCCCAACTCAAGTTGATTTCCGTGGTCGACGCCGCCGGGAAGGCCCGAAGGTTAGTTGGAGCCTCAGGCGCTAACGCCGCCCAGGAAAGACTCACCGATGCGGCGCCCAGGTTTTCGAAATATTCCAGCGTTATATTATGACTGCCCGCAAGGTCAACTTCGGCTGTGTTCGTACCCACAGTGTCTGTCCATCGTTCAATTATCACGTCACTACCGACCTTGAGACGCACCCCGTTGTCGCCGGTGACTGTGAAGCGATATTTGCCCTGCGCAAAGTTCACCGACCGGGTCCATCTCACGGAGAAGTGGTCCGGGAATATAGTCAGGTTGCAGCCCGTGTTTGGTGGACCTCCTCCCCAATTGAAGTTCAGTGAGTCACTGCCTCCATCATCCTTCACCGCCACGGCGTCCCCAGCGAGATAAGCGTTGTTGTAATACTCCCCTTTCCATCTGGTGGTTGGCGGATCCTGCGAAGGAACGCATAAATCGCTGACAAGCCCCCAATTCAATCTCACCTGCGCCGACCCCGCCGCCTGGTAATACTCAAGTCTTATCACATGGTTGCCGGTCCCCAGATGCTGATCCACGTTATAGGTAGTCGGAGCCTGATCCCTCCACCCATCGGGGATCATCGATTCGCCATCGATGTAAAGCCTTATTCCGTCATCGCCCGTCACCGAAAAGCGATATGTCCCTTCTTGTTCAAATGTGGGCGTTCGTATCCATCGTACCGAGTAATTCTCCGCGCCGATTCCCTGCACAGGGCTTTCGCCCGTATTGAAATACCGATCGATGAATCCGTCCCCTTCGTTTCGCGTCACTACTGGAATGCCTACCAAATTGGGATTACTGTAATAAAGCGCCTCCCACATGTCTTCGGGGACATTCACTCCCAGGGCCTCATCGATCTTTATTCGCCGAAATGTCAAGCTGTTTCGCGCGTCGGTGATTGGCGTTCCATTTGTGTATAACCTGTTCAGCGCATCGTCTACACTCATCGCAGGCTCCATTTGCTTGAGTATCGCCCATGCCCCGGACACGTGCGCCGCCGCCTGCGAAGTCCCCGACGCGCTTTCCGTTCCTACGCCGGGTATGGCCGATGTGATGCTGTCACCAGGCGCAAGCAGACTCAAATAATCCGCGCTGTTGGAATCCTGCCAAACCGTGTCGACCGGCGTGGCGCCGCTACCGTCTCCCACCGCTCCCACGCTGATGGACGTTGATATACAGGCCGGATAACCGAGCGTGTCGGTAAACCCGTCGTTCCCCGCCGCGATAACGGTTGGAATCCCTACCGACCTTAATTGATCGATCTTGGCTTTGAGCGGCGCGCCGTCACCCCCGTCGCAAGTATCGGGGTATATGCCCGATTTATCGCTCACCAGGCTTATATTTACGGCGGCGATGCTGTGGGTATTTCTCAAGTTCGCGTAAACGTGCTCAAGAGCGTCCATGACATCGGAGGTCTGTGAGCGCAAACAGGTTCCAAAGCCACACTCTCCACCCGTGACGTATGACATCACTTGAATCGAGAGGATCTTCGCGTCTTTAGCCACTGCCGTGGCGATGCCGGCGATATGCGTGCCGTGGCCGCAGCCACCCACCCCACTCAACTCAGCCTTATCACAATCCTTCCCGGAATTCTCCGCCGTGGAACTATCGGCATTGCCAGGGCAGAGAGATTCGTAACCTGCCACCGGATCGTGCGTTGAAAAACAGGCTTCGGCAGTCTCGACCTTGTTCGACAGAGCCGGATGCGTCTTGTCCACGCCGCTGTCGAGAACCACAATTGTCATGCCTTGGCCCGAATACCCAGCCCTCCACGCTCTTCCAGCCTTTATCTGAGGCACACTTTCACTCGTGGCCAATTTCATTGATATGTCTTCAACCAAGTCCATGACTTCGGCCGACGATTTCAGTTGCTCCAGCCCATAGGAATCTGTCCTTATGGCCGCGTAAGGAACATCATCGTATCTTTTGAGTGATGACGGCTCGTACCTCAACCCGGCGAGCAATCGGTCCTGCGATTCTTCTATCACCTTGCGCTGCGCCAACCGATCCGCCGCGCTCGTTATGTAGCCTTCTGGCCGAAATGGAGCGCGAACCTTCACGATCACCGGCACGGTTCCGCTCTTCTGCGCCCTCGCGCTAAGTTTTCGGAATCTTTGATCGAATGACGCGCTGCGAGTCAACTTGGCGGCGACCTGACGCTGCGCTTCGATGGCGGCTGAGAGTTCGGCGGCGGACACTTGCTCTTGCGCGTCGCCCAGAGTTTGCGATCTCGCCCCCGGAAGTATGCTCCAGGCGCTGATCGCAACAATACAGATAGTTATTAGACCAATAGACAATATAGTCAGTGTGAGCAGGCTGGCCAAACGAGAAAACAGAACCGACTTCGAAAAAGGCATACGGGAACCCCTCCTGACCGGGTTGGTGGTCTTCGTCAATCGTTATCTACGTTCTATTGCGGATTTCATGCCGTCGAGTACAGATCAGACCAGACGCATTACATCAAACCGTTTCGTTTAACCTTTTCATGTATACATATTCATGTATACATAGGCCTTTCGCTGGCAAATTCTCCCTGGCCAGCGAAAATATTTTTCTTCAGCGACTCTGAAAGGTTTGTACGAGCCTCGTGAGTTTGAGTTTGCCGTGCGCCAAGAACGATAGCCCCCGCTGTTTAGATACACATGTCTGCCGTCTAAAGTAAGCGCTGGACGGCTTTGGGACCGGGCGCGCTGCCCCTACTCAAATCTCCCCCCGATAACTGATGTAAAAATCGGAAAAGTATTTCACGGAAAGATAAGTTGAGGTTGGAGCGGAACGACTGAGATACTGGCAAATGCCCTACCAAGTGGGCAGGTTTGACCCTGAAATTTAAGAACTTGCCCTCAAATAGGGGTTCTTTTAAGAAGGTAGCCAGAAATTCTTTCACTGAAAATGGCCAAAGCTGAAAGGACAGCAGCGCTAATAATACCATGCTACTGTTCACTGCATGCGGTGGCCCCTGACATCGTTCCTATTAGCTGCGGATTTCGAGAGAGCACAAAATGATGCCGAGCCACAATATCTTGTGTCCCCAGCCACCAGGTTTTTTGCAAAGTCGTGATTGGAAGAAGAGGAACCACGGATTTAGGCCTTTCCAAATTCTCCACCTCTCGTTGAGCTGAAGAGAAGGGGTCAAGATGATTGACCCATGGCAACCAAAAGCACAAAAATGGGCCATTTGATCATATCTGAATAAAATGCTTAGTTTATCCCAGATACCCCCGGTTTAGCGAGCGAATGATTGCGGAGACAAAATCTCAATATCGTAATTAAGTGGGGGCGCAGCCCGCTCCGGATTCCATTCATAGACGCCGAAGCGATTGATGTGCTCGGTAATATATGGGCTCAGATGCTGTATCGTCTCTTCTTTCACCAGCACCCCTTCGCTCAACAAACGATGTAGGGCCTTCGTCATCTCGTAAACATTATGGAAAATCAGACAATTCGCCACTAGGTGATTATACTTAATCCGTTTCCGTTGCTCGGCCCGGTCATTTTCAGTGATCATGCCCTTTCCGCCGAAAGCGACCCATTGTGCGAACTGATTGAATCGCTCACTTTTGTTCATTGCAGCCTGAATGATTCGGCGCAGATCGAGATCGCTGATAAAGCGCAAGAGAAATTCCGTGCGCACGGCCAGGCCGAGATCATGAAAGGCCTGATATAATTGATTATGACGGCTGTAAGAGCCCAGACGCCGGAGAATCGTCGACGGCAGCAGTTTACCGGCCTTGATTGAAACCACAACTCGCAACATCTCGTCGAGGTGATCCGTAATCAGTTTCCAGTCCACGGACTTTGTGAACACCGCGTCGAGATGCTGATAATGAAGACCTCGTTCGGGGCGGCCGAATTCCAAATGTTTCCAGTTTTTGATGCGCGGCATCAGTTTGATTCCAAGCAGGTACGCAAGTCCGAAGACCACCGCCGTCTGCCCGTGAGTGTCGGAATGAATGAGGTCGGGTTGAATGTCACTACGGTTCTGCAACAGGCCATCAAGAATGAAAACTGCTTCGCGCACGCTGCAGGGAATGAAATGAGAGAACAGCGCGATGTATTTGTCAGAGATGTGGTAGTACCCAATGCCCCCATACCCACCGTATCGAATGTGATGCTCGGCCAGAAGATTCTGTTCGTACAAGTCCCATTTCATTCCGTCGGCGGAGGCGCTTCGGCTCGATCCCCACATCTCCGGCAAGCGGAAGCGATTGTAGCCGTTGATGACAAGCGTGATTGCCTCGTCCAGCTTTTCTTCAGTAATGTGACGTTGATTGATCCAGGCAATCTGCCGGCGATCTATTCCGGTGATGGAGCGTGCCGACTGGCTCGGCCCCAGAAAACATCCATAGCCGAAGACGGCGGCTATTTGGCGTCCGGTCGGATCGTCAAGCCTGGATTCATGCCCTGATAACGGCCCGAAGCACCTCGTCCAATTGAGCCAGCTTTCAGTATCCGTCAGGGCATCGAGAATGTTGATCTCAGGTATCAATTCCGACATCAGCCGCTCGATTTGCCGCATCTGATCCGGCTCCGGTAAACGCCGCAGCTTTTGGAGTACAGGCTCTCCATGCTCAATGCGTAGCGCTTCATTTTCCGGAAAAGACTGATCCACTTCCCGGGCTGTCGTTTTTACCCGCTCTCTCAACTGCTCCAGAAGGCGATCTTTCTCCATAGGGAGCCCCGCCTGTCGACAGTAATCGGCGACGCCGGCGGAGTATTCATCGGGTGAAACGAACTGTTCGCGGTAATCCCCGAATTTTTCGCTGCCTATCATGACCAGATCGCCGTTCTGCAAGGCCCGGGCCGTTTCCGTAAACAGGCACATCTCAAAGTACCGGCGATTGACTTCGACGATCTCGACGTTCCGGCGGTCCCGGCCGGTAACCGGCTTCCACCATTTATCCGGAATCCAGTCCAAGGACAGCCGTTGATCCGAGTCGGCATCGGGTAGGGAGAGCCATTCTCTGCGATTCTTCCGCTGCTTAAGCAGAAAGGAGAGAGCCGTACACAGGGAATTATCCGGAACGGTTGATCGCAATTCGATTTCGGAGACAACGGCAAATAACAACTGCCGATAACTGTGATAGAACTGCCAGAGAAAAGGGAGATAATTTCGGTCTGCATGAACTGCGTGTGCCCGACAATCGGCGATCAGGCTTTCCAGGCGGTCGCCGACAAGTCGGTCAAAGGTGGCAAGCACAACCTGTGGATCAGTCGTCTGTCGGCGTGCCTGGAGCAATTCATGCAACAGGGCCACCAGTTGATCCGCATCGGGTTGATGCTTCCACAAATAATCGGCCAATGCCTGTCTGGCGCGATTGTGGGCCTTGCGCATTTTACGGATGATCATCTCGCCGAGGTCATCCAGACAACGAGATGTTTGCTGTTGCACGAGTGCTGCAACCAGCGTACAACATTTATCCTCATCTAACCTCAACATGCGGGCGGCATCAAGGCTGTACGCTTCCTGAACATAGTGCCGAAGCTTGACGGGCGGAATCTCGGTGAAGATGCCGGTCTCGCTGAGACCCAGTGATTTCAGCCATTGCAGTCGCTCGATCAATCGGCGGAACTCCTTCAAGGTCGGGGAGCCTGGGTCGATTTTGATGTGTTCCCAGAGCGAGCGCCGATTGGCGCCGTCAGTCAACAACAGATCATCTACCTTTCGGCGGCCCTCTTCGCCCAATAACTGCGAGACGCTCCGGAAGTATCGCCGATTGACCTCAGTTCGGATCCGGCTTGCGGCGTCCAGCAGCGTGCGATAGGCAGGTAGTTCATAGCGATGTCGTATCAGCTCCTCAATAGCGGCGTTAATCAAATCGGAGAGATCCTCCCTGGTTTCTGCGGCGGACCGAAAGGCCGCTTCAGTAATTTTCTGTGCAGACTGATCAAACGGGCGCACATTGAGATATTCACGAATCAAAGCCACATGTCGTCTGCGTGTCCCCGACTCGTCATATGCTTCCCATTCGATCGCTCCATAGTGCACGCCGAAGAGAAGCGAGATGTGTTCGGCAATAGGTTTGGGGACATCGCGAAGCCGGACGAAATAACCGAGTCGTTGAAAAACCTTGAGGAGAACCAGCAAACAGATTTTTGGGCCTGTGCCTTTGGAGGCCTCGTCAACTAATGCTAGTTCGTCAGCTGATGGGGTGTAGGATTCGTGCAATTCTTCATTGGAAATTGAGTGCTTCAGGCGTGGATAAGCGGTTTCATGTACGGCGGGCAAGGGAAGATGCCTCCTTCGAATTCGAAAATTAAACTTCGAAAGAAGGATAACCCAGGGTCTTTATGGACTCGATCAAATGGCCCATTTTTGTGCTTTTGGTTGCCATGGGTCTAAGTGACGTACCATCGCACGGCCTGAATGATAAGAAGATGATTGAAATGACGGCCTTTGAAGAGTTCGGGCTTCTCGGAAGAGAGATGGGTCATG
>Ga0126377_10003425_pt1 | contig 11232 bp, 8 predicted proteins | sample PanSoiMetPlot_22_FD_92647 | JGI IMG/M metagenome (GOLD analysis project Ga0126377, IMG submission 92647) | Tropical forest soil microbial communities from Panama - MetaG Plot_22 | ecosystem: Environmental > Terrestrial > Soil > Tropical forest > Bulk soil | place: Panama | collected 2016-02-17
CCCCCCCCAGGCTGACCCCGATGCGCCACGACAGCCAGTGCGCGCACGACAGGGCGCCCTGGCGGTACCATCCGCCCGCGCGATCGAACGCGCGGATGAGAGTCAGCAGCCGGTGCGTGGCCGCGTCGATGTGCGCGGCGGTCACGGCGATGTCGTCGGCCAGCGCATCGATCTCCGTCGGTGACAGCGCGAGAGCCTCTTCTCCATGCTCCATGCTCTCTTCCTTGTCATGGAGATTTCGGGCTCGCGGAGAGGCGCTGTGGGCGGCTGCGAGGCACCTCGACCGGACTTTTCGCCTGGCCCGGTCGTTCCGGCCGCGTCTGCGAGCAGGGCGCGTCTCGCGCGACGTGGCGCGTCGATGGGCGGGCAAGAGGCGCCGCGCACCGGCGAGACTGTCAAGCATGAACGACAGCCATGCTCATAAAACTGCCAGTCTCGGTCATCACGATTCCGGCGGCGGCAGGCCGCGAGCTGCCGGGCGTGAGCCGGGCGCGAGAGGATGGCGCGGGCCGGCCACCGGGTCGCCGCTAGCTCCTGCGCTCGACGGGGTTCAGTCGCCGCGGCAGATCCAGTCCGGCCTCCGCGGGGCTTCACGGCAGGCGGCATCCCCGGTCATCGCCGAAAAGGACTCGACCATCCGCCGTCCGGCCGCGATGGCCGGCGGGCGTCGGCCTCGCGACCCACATGGGCCGGTTGCCCCATGAGGCGATGGCGGGGCGGTCCGTCGGCGGGCGGGCTGTGACGACGGAACGTGGGACACCCGGTTCCTGCCTTGACCGGGGGGCTGGACGGGAACCAGACTGGCGGCATGGGTGGGGGTGAAGGGTGGGGCGTGGGCGGGCATGGCCGCGAGGGGGCGCCTCGTGACGCCCGGCCCCGGCACGACGACGAGACCCTGCAGACGACGCTGGCGGCGTCGGCGCTGCCGCCGATGCCGGCGAGCGTGCTGCTGTCGGCCGATGCCTTGCCGGTGGTCGAGCGGTCGTACTACGAGATCATCGCCGAGCACGCGCGCGGCGGGCTGGGCCGGATCCTGCGGGCGCGGGATCGGCGCACCGGACGGATGGTCGCGCTCAAGGAGGTCATCGGCAGCGACGCCGTGGCGGAGGCGCGGTTCGCACGCGAGGCGCGGCTCACCGCGACGCTCCAGCATCCGGCCATCGTGCCGGTGTACGAGGTCGGATGCTGGCCCACCGGTCGCCCGTTCTACGCGATGAAGCTGGTCGAGGGCCGGTCCCTCGACAAGATCGTCGCCGGCGCGGCCGACGTCGACGACCGGCTCCGCCTGGTGCCGCACGTGCTGGCGGTCGCGGAGGCGCTCGCCTATGCCCACAGCCAGGGCGTCATCCACCGCGACCTCAAGCCGGAGAACGTGCTGGTCGGGCCGTTCGGCGAGACGGTGGTCATCGACTGGGGACTGGCCAAGCAGCGCGGCGCGGGCGACATCGACGCCGTGCGAGAACCCGGCCCGCCCCGACAGGGCTTCGCCACCGTCGCCGGCGCCGCCATGGGGACGCCGGCGTACATGGCTCCGGAGCAGGCGCGCGGCGAGCCGGCCGACGAACGGACCGACGTCTACGGCATCGGCGCCGTCCTCTATCATGTGCTGTCGGGGCGCCCGGCCTACGAGGGCGCGACGCCCGCGGACGTCATCGCCGGCGTGCTCGCCGCGCCGCCCCCGCCGCTCGAGAGCCGCGCGCCGGGCCTGCCGCCCGATCTCACCGCGATCGCGCGCAAGGCGATGATGCCGGACCCGGCGCTGCGCTACCCGACGGCCAGGGAGCTGGCCGAGGATCTTCGCCGGTTCACGACCGGCCAGCTGGTCTCCGCCCACGTCTACTCGATCGGCGCGCTGGTCGCGCGCTGGCTCGGCCGACATCGCACGACCGTCGCGGTGGCCGCCGTGCTCCTCCTGGTGCTGGCCGCCACCGGGACCATGAGCGTGGCGCGCATCGTGCGCGAGCGCGATCGCGCGGCGCGGCTGCAGGGCGTCGCCACCAACCAGCAGCAGGCGGCCGAGACCCTGGTGGACTATCTCCTGGACGAGTTCCTGGCCCGCGTGGAGAAGGTGGACCGCCTCGACCTCATCGTCGGCGTCGGCGATCAGGTCGCGCGCTACTACCGCAAGGTCGACACCAGCGGCGGAGCCGACGACCCCGATGCGCTCGGCCGGCGCGCGAAGGTCCTCCAGACGCTCGGCGTGGTCGAGGGAGACCAGCAGAACAACGACAAGGCGATCGCGCTGTACAAGGACTCGCTCGCGCTGCGCGAGCGAGCCGCCGCGGCGCGGCCGCCCAGCGCGGGCGAGCTCGTCCAGAAGAGCATCACCTGGCACAACCTCGGGATGATCGAGCTGTCGCGCGGCAACGACCAGGACGGTCTGCGCGGCCTCGACGAGTCTCTCCGCGCGGCCCGGCTGGCGGTGGCTCGCGACCCCGCCGACCTGGACGCCCATCTGCGCGTGGCGCGCAGCAACCAGCGCATCGCGGAGTATCACCTCTATCGCAAGCGCGACGCGGCGCGCGCGCTCGAGCTGTCGCGGTCGGCCAGGGACCAGCTCGCCCCGCTCCTGGCCGCCCATCCGGGCGACGGCAAGCTCATGACCCGCCTGGCGTCGTTCGACCGGCGCATCGTCACCATGGAGCGGTTGCTGGGGCGGGTCGACGACGCATTCGCCACCGCCCGCCGCGGGATGGACCTCTACGCGCGCGCCCTGGCGCTGGAGCCGAAGAACGCCGTGTGGGCCCGCGAGTACACCGGCATGTTCTCGGCGCTCGCCACCGTCGAGCTCGACCGCGGCCGGCTGGCGGAGGCGCTCGCGGCGGTCGCGACCGAGGTCGAGCGATACCAGGAGATCGCGCGCGCCGACCCGGCGAACCGGGCCACGCAGAGGGACCTCGGGTGGGCTCACGCCGACGCGTGCGAGATCCAGCTCGCGGCCCGCCATCTGGCCGAGGCGGCCGCCGCGTGCCAGCGCTCGACCGCGACGTTCGACGAGCACGTCCGCCACGATCCGACCGGCGTCGACGGCCAGGACGCGCTGGCCCGCACGCTCGAGATCACGGCCCGCGTCCAGAGCGCGCAGGGCCAGCGCGAGGCGGCGCGCGCCACTCTCGAGCGAGCCCTGTCGATCGCCGAGAAGCTGGCCGCGGGCGACCCGAAGAACGACGCCTGGCCGGAGACGATCGTCCAGATCGCGACCCAGCTCGCCGGCGCCGAGCTCGAGCTCGGACGGGTCGACGACGGCGCCCGTCATGCGCGGAGCGGGCTCGACATCGCGACCCGGATGGCGACGCTGAAGCCGGCGGACGCGTCCACGCGGAGCAGGCTGGCCCGGGCGCGGTCGGTCGCCGCGCGCGCAGAGCTGGCCGGGGGCCATCGCGAGGCGGCGCTTCCGCTGCACGAGGCCGCGGTGAGCGAGCTGAACGAGCTGGCCCGGGCGGCGCCGCAGATGGTGTCGGTCCAGGTGCAGCTCGCCGAGGCGTCGGACGAGCTGGCCGCCGCGCTGGACGGCGAGGGGCCGCGCGCCCGCGAGCTGCGCGGGGCGGCGGCGGCCATCTACGCGCGGCTGCGCGCCGCGGGCACGCTCCTCCCGGCCGACGATCCGGCGCGGTCGCGCCGCGATCGGCCGCGGCCGTGACGGCGATGATCGCCATGACGGCGATGATCGCGATGAGCGCGATGAGCCCGGCCCGGGCTAGAAGATGGGGCCGACGAAGGCCGGCGTCACCTCGCCCCGGTTGATGGCCGGGACCAGCCGGCGCAGCAGGTCGTCGCGCTGGCCGCGGCTCATCGCCGCGACCGCGGTGCGCAGCGCGGCGGCGTCCTCTCGCGTCCAGCGAGCGGCGCGAAGGGCCGCGTCCACCACCGCCTGGCCCTTCCGGGCGGCGGCCGCGCGCTCGGCCGACCTCTCCTCGGGCCCGCCCTCCGCCTCGTCGCGCGCCTCCTCGTCCGCGCGCGCCGCGGCCGCGCCTTCCGATCCGGCCGCGACCTCCGGCCCGGTCGCGCCTTCCGATCCGGCCGCGCGCTCCGCCAGTGCGTCGCGCACCGCATCCCTCGCGGCGACCCGGACGGTCGCGCCGAGCTCGATGGCCGACAGGGAGGGCGGCGCGCGGCGCGCGGCCGACGGCGCCCGCGCGACCGCCTCGGCGCCGCGGTCCGGCCCCGAGGCCCTGCCGGCCGTGAACCCCGCGGCGGCGATCACGGCGACTCCGACTCCGACGGCGATGGCGCGCGCCCGCGAGCTGCGCTGAATGCCCCGGTCGCTCATGGCAGCTTCGGCGGATCCATCGAGCCGTTGCCCATCGAGAACATCGTGCACTCCCCGTTCCCGTTCCACTCGAAGTAGACCGCCGAGTCGCCGCTGACCGACTGGATCGCCTCGATCATGGTCGGCGCATCGGTGTAGCAGTACGCGAACTGCCCGGCCGCGTCGTTGGCGTAGCAGAATCCGAACAGGTCCCCGGTCGAGTAGGACTGCAGGCCGCACGCGAGGTACTCGTACGCGCCTCCCCCGTTTCGCGCCGAGCCGAGGATCCCGTCGGCCCACCCGCTCGCGCCGGACTTCGATACCGTCGTCGGCCGCGACGACTTGAGCCCCGCGTGGGCGACGGCACCCGCGCCGCCGACGGCGGCCACCACGGCCAGCGCGACGATGTGTTTCCTGACTGCTCTCATCCTTCCCTCCTGGTTGTTTCCGCTGCTTCTCGGCTCCGCCCCGTGCACCGGCCCGTACAGGCGAGCAGTGCGACACTCCGCTGCACGACGCAGGCGGCGCGGTGCCTCGTGTCTCGTCGCCCTCGATGTCGTCGATGCGACGGACCCGGTGAGTGCAGCCGACGTGCCTGAAGCCCACGCCCGGCGAAACGCGGGGTTCGAGGCGAGAGCCGCCCGGCGGTCGACCGATCGCGACGAACTGCCTCGCGACCAATTGCCTCGCGACGAACTGCCTCGCCGGGGCGCCGCATTGACGGCGCGGCGCCCCCATGCCCAAGCTCTTCTCGGGGCAGGGACACGGGTGCAGGGGACGCTCCGCGACGACGCTGCAGAGAGGCGCACCGGCGCCACGGCCGACCTCTTGCTCCTCGTGGTGAGCGAGGACGGACAGGTCGCGACCCACGCCCTGCCCCGCTCCGGCGAGGTCGTCCTCGGCCGCGGCCCTGACTGCTCGATCGTCCTCGACGCGGCGCGAGTGTCGCGCACCCATGCCCGCATCGCCGTCGCCGCGCCGCCGGCGCTGCCCACGCTCGAGGACCTCGGCAGCACCAACGGGACCCGGCTACAGGGGCGCGCGCTGGAGCCGTGGACGCCGGTCCCGCTCCCTCCGGGGAGCGCGCTCGAGATCGGCTCGCTCCTGCTCATGGTGCAGCGCCGCTCCGGCCCGGCCACATCGACGGCACCCGACGGGCCGCCGCCGGCCGCGCGCGCTGCCGGCGACGGCGACGTCGTTGTCCTCGATCCGGCCATGGAGGCGCTCTATCGCGTGGTCGAGCGGGTCGCCCGCGGCCAGATCGCCGTGCTCGTCCAGGGTGAGACCGGCGCCGGCAAGGAGCTCGTCGCCGAGGCGCTGCACCGCGGCTCGCCCCGCCGCGACCGCCGGCTCCTGCGCCTCAACTGCGCCGCGTTCGGCGAGGCGCTGCTCGAGAGCGAGCTCTTCGGCCACGAGCGCGGCGCCTTCACCGGCGCCGATCGCGCCAAGATCGGTCTCATCGAGAGCGCCCGCGGCGGCACGGTCTTCCTCGACGAGGTGGGCGAGCTGCCGCTCGTGGTTCAGGCCAAGCTCCTGCGAGTGATCGAGGATCGCGTCGTGCGACCGGTCGGCGCCGTCGAGCCCCGCCCCGTCGACGTCAGGTTCGTCGCCGCCACCAACCGCGACCTGGAGTCGGAGGTCGCCGCCGGCCGTTTCCGCCAGGACCTGTTCTACCGCCTGAACGGCGTCACCCTGCGCGTGCCGCCGCTGCGCGAGCGCCGCCTCGAGATCGAGCCGCTCGCCTCCCGCTTCGCCGCCTCCGCCGCCCGCGCGCTCGGTTGGCCCGCCGCACCGCACCTCGCGCCCGACGCCCGGGTCTGGCTGCTGGAGCAGGCCTGGCCGGGCAACGTGCGCGAGCTGCGCAACGTCATGGAGCGCGCGGTCCTGCTCGCCTCCGACGGCATCATCCACCGCGAGCAGGTCGCGGCCATGGCGGCGCCGGCGTCACCGCGCGACACGCCGGTCGCGGCGGCCCCCGACCCGCGCGGCGATCGGGCCGCGCGCATCCAGGCCGCCCTCGACCGCTGCAACGGCAACCAGACCCGCGCCGCCAGGCTGCTCGGCATCGCGCGCAGCACGCTGATCCGCCAGCTCGACGCGCTGGGCATGCCTCGCCCGCGCAAATGAGCGGTCAGGCGCGTGGCGGAGCGACCAGGCCCAGCGCAGCGGCCACCGCGGCGGCCGTGCGCGGCCGGTGCGCGGGATCGCGGGCCAGGCAGGCCAGGATGGTCTCGTCCCAGAGCGGATCGAGGTCCGGCCGCAGGCTGCGCGGAGCCGGCGGTTCGCGCTCGAGGCGCGCGGTCGCCATGGCGACCGGGCCGCTCCCCTCGAAGGGCAGGCGGCCGGTCATCATCTCGAACAGGATCACACCGACGGCATAGACGTCGGTCGTCTCGTGCAGCGTCCCGCCCGTGACCTGCTCGGGCGCCATGTAGGCCGGGGTCCCCAGCAGGTGGGGCTGTGGGCAATCGCAGCCGGGGGTGGTGCAGCACGGCTTCGCCATGCCGAAGTCGGTCACCACCACGCGAGAGCCGCCGTCGACCAGGAGGATGTTCGACGGCTTGAGATCCGCGTGGACGATGTCGACCGCGTGGGCGGCGGCGACGCCGGCCAGCATCTGCGCCACCAGCGGTTCCGCGGTGGCGACGTCGAGCGGCCCGCGGCGCTCGAGAAACGACGCCAGGGTCTCACCCCGATGCAGCTCCATGGTGAAGAACACGCGCGGCCCGTCGATGCCGACCTCGAACACGCGACAGACATTGTGGTGAGTGACCCGCCGCGCCAGACGGATCTCGTCCGCGAAACGAGACTGTGCCGCCGGCTTGCGCGACAGGTCCTGGCGCAGCAACTTGACGGCGACCAGATCGTCCAGGAGCAGGTCGCGAGCCTGGTGCACCTCGCCCATGCCGCCGGCCGCGATGAAGCGCTCGATGCGGAAGCGCCCGGCCAGAGACGCGCCGGGCTGAAGGAGCGAAGAAACATCCGCCTCGACCGCGCCGGGCCCCGTCACCGTGACGTCGCTGCCCAGGGCAAGTCGGTCCACGGCGGCAAGCTGCTCGTGCTCGTGGTCCATCCATGGATGGTAGCGCACGGCGCGCTGGTCGACAGGGGGAGGGGGAGGGATCTGCCCCCGTGGTCGGAAGCGGCTCAGCACGCCGGGCGCGGCTTCGCGGGGATCATGAACAGGTACAGGTGGTTCATCGGGGCGCGTGAACCGACGACGCTCACTTGGGCGCCGCAGCCGCAGCCGCCGCCGCGGCGCGGAAGCGCCGCAGCCGGGCCGTGACCTCGGGCGGCGGCACTCTGGCCCTCCCCGTCCTCCCCTCCTCTTTCTCATCGAGCCCGACCTCGTCCTCCCGTGCAACATGCGCCCGTCACACCCGGCGGAGTCGTCGAGCAGCGGGCGGAGGTGGCGCGGCCTCGGTCAGCGCGGCGCTTGCCGCAGCGGATCCATCGACGCGAAGACGGCGCGGATCTGGTCGTCGGTCAGGCGATCGAACTGGGGCAGGAGCGGCCGGGCGCGGTCGAGGCCGCGCACCTCGGGCGCGTGGCCCTTCATCCAGGCCACCACGCCGACGACGATGCGCAGGTTGGCCTGGCCGTGCGGGGTGGCGTCGCCGATGTTGGCGTCGAAGATCCGGGCGACGTCGAGGCGCGGCTCGGGCGAGAACGCGACCTGCGAGAGGTTGGCGCGGTACTCGAGCTCCGCCGGCGTGAAGGACTGGCCGGCCAGGCCGCGGTCGATCGCGTGGCGTCCCTCGTGCGCGAAGATCGAGCTGTCGACGGTCGCGCGCTCGTAGGCGGCCGCGAACGCGACCCGCAGCGCGTCGCCGGTCGCGCCGGCGGCCGCGACCCGCGCGAGCAGCCGCTCGAGACCTTGCCGGCGCAGCCGGCCGCTCAGCCCGGGCAGGAACGCGTGCGGGTCGGCGGCCGCCCTGGCGTCGTCGCCGGCGCTGTCGCGGGCGACGTCGGCGCGCGCCTTGGCCGCCTCGGCCGGGTCGCGCAGCGCGCGCCACGCCTTGATCGAGCCCTGCGCGACCGCGGGGCGGACCTGCACGATGGTCGATTCGTCGGCCCAGCCGCCGTGCTGGGCGCGACCGTCCCACGCCCAGCTCTCGAAGCCGTTCGACACCATCGTGTCGAGCTCGATGAAGCGGACGCTGGCGGTGTGCCCGTACTGCGACACCACGCGGCGGTCGTCGACCACGCGGTGACCCATGTGCAGGTCCTCGTAGCCGGCCGTGGTGCCGAAGTTGACCAGCGCCCCGAAGCGCGCGTCGAGCTCCGCCGCCAGCGCCTCGTCGGTGAGGCGACGCGGGCTGCCCGGCCAGTCGAGCGCCGGCCACAGCGCATGGGCCTCGCGCATCACCTCCCGGCGATACGCGGCGACGTCGCCGTGCCCGGCCGCGATCTGCTGGTAGCAGGAATCGGTCAGGCGCTCGAGCCGCAGGGTGAAGCGCGCGTAGGCGCGGAGCTCGCGCGGCAACGGCCCGGCCAGGAGCGCCTCGGCGAGGAAGCGCGAGCCCGCCAGCGCCGCGGCCACCCGCCCGCTGGTCGGTCCGCGGCGCCCGCTCCAGCCCGGAAGCAGCCGGGCCAGCTGCCGCGCCGGCCGGGCCAGGAGGCCCGTCGCCTCTGCCCCCGGCGCGAGGTGGAAGTAGGACCGCCAGCCGGCCAGGGCGGCGGGCCCGTCGCCGGCCAGGAGCGCCAGCCCGACCTGCATGCGCGACGGCGCCAGCGAGCCGGGCTCGTCGTCGACGACCGCGCGCACCAGCGCCAGCGCCTCGCGGGCGAGCGCGCCTCCGTCGGTGGCGGGCGCGCCGTTCGCATCCTCACGCGCGCCGTTCGCGCCGCCCGCATCGCGGCGCGCACCGTCCGCGCCGTCGCGCGCCGCGGCCAGCGCCTCGCCCAGGACGGCGCCGCCGAACGCCATCGACGCGCGCGCCCGCTCGTCGGCGGTCCGCGCGGCGGCGAGAGAGCGCCGCGCGGCCGCGCGCGCGCCCTCGAAGTCGCCCAGCGCCGCCGCCATGCGCGATCGCTCGGCCGGCGCGTCGCTCGGCCGCACGCCCAGCGCCTCGGCCGCGTCGAGGTGAGCCCGCGCCGCGGCGGGATCGCCGAAGTAGCGCCAGGCCAGCGTCGCCAGCCGGACCTCGGCCTGGACGCGGACGTCGCGCGGCTGATCCGCGCCGCGCAGCCGCTCCAGCAGCGCGCGGCAGCGCTCGTGCTCGTGGCGAAACAGCGCCTCGTCCGCGGCGGCGAGCCCCGCGCCGGCCGCGTCGGCGGTGGATGCGGCCGGCGCGCGGCCGGCCGGACGCGCCGCAGCCGCACGAGCAGGAGCACCAGCAGAAGCAGGAGCGCGCGGCGATGGGCGCGGCGCAAGCGGCGCGGCGCAGGCGCACACGATCGCCAGGATCAGGAGTCGCTTCATCGGCTGGCCCAGCCCATCTCGACGCCGACGGCCTCGAGGTCCGCCGGCTCGAACACGTAGCGCACCTCGAATGCGCGGGGATCCTGTCGCTGGGCGGGCGTGAGCTCGCCCCACACGCGCGGCGAGAACAGCACCGGTCCGTCGCCGCGCGCGAGCAGCGCCCCGGGCGTCACCGTCACCTCGGCCGCGACCGTGAACTGCGCGGGCGGCAGGATGTCGGCCAGGTCGGCTGCGATGTTGGACGCCATCTGCGCCTCGCGCTCGCACAGGATGACGCGCTGCCGCCGTCCGGCGCGCCGCGTGCCGGCGAGCCGCCGGGCCAGCGCGGCGTCGGGCCGGATGGCCATGAACCGCACCGACGGCAGGCGCTCCCGACAGCGCGCGCGCACATCGCCGTAGTGAAAGTAGGTGGCCACCACCTGACCGGGCGGAGGCGCGCCCGGCTGCTCGAGGCTGAACGGGCGAGCGTCCACCCGCCAGCGCGCCGCCAGCTGGCGCGCGAGATCGGTCGCCTGGGTCTCGCTGCACTCGACAACCTGGACCGGCGCGTCGTCCGCGTCGCGCGCCGCCCCCAGGTGCTGCAGCCCGGTCAGCAGCCGATCGAGCGACAGGCCGTGCCGCTCGCGCGCCTCGCGCACCACGCCGACCAGGAAGTCGCGCTCGGCATCGCTGCGCGCCGCGCCCCGCCCGCGCGGGCGCCCGAGCACCCGCGTCCCCACCGGCGGACAGGTCTCCGTCACTCCCTGCTCGGTCAGCTCGGCGTAGGCCCGGCGGACCGTGTGCAGGTTGACGCCCCAGCGGGCCGCCGCCTCGCGCAGGGGCGGCAGGAGCTCACCCGCCGCCAGCGCGCCGGTCGCGATCTGGTAGCGGATCGCCTCGGCGATCTGGTGGTAGAGCGGCACCGGGCTGGTGGCGTCGAGCTTCACGTGGCCATGTTATAGAAGACTAGAACATGGCACGCAAGGCCCTTCCGGGCCCGCGCTCCGCCGCAGTCGCGCCGGGAATCGGTGATCGCGGGTCGGTCACAACGGCGCGAAGGGCGAGAAGCCGGTCTCGAGCAGGTGCACGATCGGCAGGAAGAGCGGCCGGGGCAGCGCGCTCCACTCATGCCACGACCAGTCGGCGCACTTGGTCGGCTCGCGCACCGCCGGCACCCCGGACAGGAGGTCGGCCACCACGAACAGCGTGACGTAGTGCGGCTGGTCCGGTCCGAACACGTCGCTGGTATAGGGCCCGCGCGCGAGGCGCCCGATGACGATGCCGGCCTCCTCCAGGGTCTCGCGCGCGGCGCAGGCCTCGACGCCCTCGCCGAGCTCGAGCTTCCCGCCCGGAAACTGCCACGTGTGCGCCCCCGGAGGCGCGAGGCGCCGGCCGAGCAGCACGCGCCCCTCGTGCCGCACGATGACACCCACGCCCACGCCGACAGTCTCGCCTCGACCGCTCATGAGCCCCTTCCTAGCACGACCGCCGGCACCCAGGAGCCCGCCGCCCGGCCTTCACTGATAGCGCACACCGACGATCGTGAAGGCCGCCGGCCCCCTCGGGCGCACGACCGTGA
>Ga0126377_10003426_pt1 | contig 11228 bp, 6 predicted proteins | sample PanSoiMetPlot_22_FD_92647 | JGI IMG/M metagenome (GOLD analysis project Ga0126377, IMG submission 92647) | Tropical forest soil microbial communities from Panama - MetaG Plot_22 | ecosystem: Environmental > Terrestrial > Soil > Tropical forest > Bulk soil | place: Panama | collected 2016-02-17
GGTGCCCCCGGGGTCTCGCCGTCGCCGACCTGGCCCATCCAGTCCTGCGCCGCCGGCAGCACCGTGTCGAGCAGCGGGCCCGCCGCCGCCCGCACCTCGGCCCGGGTGGCGCGGCCGCCGCCGACGGCGGCCCGGTCCCGCGCCAGGGCCATCACCTGCTCGGACAACTCGGCCGAGTCGATGGCCGTGAGGTCGAGGCGCGACCGGTCCCGGAACGTGTACGGCGCGACCGGCACGGCCCGGGGGTCACCGAAGGTGGCCCGCCACACCCGGGGGTCGACCGGGGGCGACACCACCGTGGTGGTGGCGCCGGGCCGCACCTTGCCGTTGACGAGGGGCGTGAACGCCAGCGGCGGGCCGCCGGCCACGAACGCGCCCCAGTCGGCGACGTCGGGGTAGTCGGCGAGCGCGCCCGCCTCCCGCAGCCGGGGGGACAGGTGGAGGGAGAGGAACAGGGTGGCGCCGCTGCGGCCGTTGGGCAGCGGGGTGACGACGAGGTGGTGCACAGGCATGTCGGGGTCCCTTTCAGGCGAAGGCGTCGCAGTACTCGTCCCAGACGTCCTCCGGGGAGTAGCGATCGACGAACGATGATCCGGCGGTGGCGCGGGCGGCCCGGGCGTTGCCCTGGCCGTCGCCCATCTCGATCTCCTGGCGGCCGATCGGCACCGACCCGCCGGCGGCCTTGCCGAGGAAGGTGTCGACGCAGTAGTTGATCGTGCCCTTGAGCACCATCACCTCGGTGGCCGACTCGTAGGTCAGGCTGGCCACGATCGAGGCGCTGACCGAGACGAGGCCGAGCACGTCGATCTCGCCCTCCAGCGACACGGCGCCGGTGAAGGTCACCTCGCGGCCCGACAGCTTCCAGTCCGCCGCCAGGCGCAGGGTGAAGCTGGCGCTGGCGACGAAGATGTCGAAGTCGAGCATCTCCCAGTAGACCGACACCCCCATCGACGTGGTGGGCGGGACGGGCTGGTCCTTGCCGTTGAACGCCAGTGCCAGCTCGAGCCAGAAGGTGGCCCCGAACATCAGCACGTCGATGTCGATGGGGCTGGACCGGCGCCCGATCCCCACCGCCAGCGAGCCGTCGCCCTCGCCGAGGGGTAGGTCGAGGCCGAGCAGGACGGAGAAGTTCTTGAGCTCGGCCACGCCCAGCGGGACGTCGGGCACGGTGAGCGAGCTGTCCAGGTCGACGACGTCGCCCACGATCTTCAGGTCGACGTTCCCCATCCCCAGCTTGTCGACCAGGGCCATCAGCAGGGACAGGAGGCCGCTGAAGTCCCACGACCGGATGCTGGGGACGATGTCGGACGAGCCGTCCGAGCTGATCGTGCCGACCAGCGAGGCGAAGTCGGCCGTGACCACCGCCGGGTGCACCTCGGGCGGGAAGTCGAGGAAGAAGTTCTCCAGCCGCAGCTCGGTCTCGAACGACGCCTCGACGGTGTCGTCGAGGCTGGCCACGGTGGTCACGTGGAGGCAGCAGGTGGTCTTGCCGGGGTCGGTGCGGAACCCGACCGCGTCGAGGTCGTGCAGCGTCGGGCAGAAGGTGTACTCGACGGTGACCGTGTTGCCGTCGACGGTGATCTCGGTGCCGGGCAGGCTGTCCTCGATCGTCTCGATCACGGCCTCCAGCAGGATGTTGCCGATGATCTTGGAGGCGTCGCCGAGCAGCTGGTCGACGGTCCAGGTATCGGTGGGCGAGTCGATGTCGAGGCTGGCGCCGACGGTCTGGTTGAAGACCTCGGCCACCATCTCGTACTGCGCCACCCCGCCCACCGGGCTGTCGCCACCGATCAGCGACGTCACCCTCTCGGCCAGATCGAGGAACGCCAGGTCGAAGTTCCCGGTGAGGTCGTTGCCGGCCTGGAGCCAACGCTCGTGGAGGGTCGCCCGGACGAGCTGGCCGGTGGCGCCGGTGGGCGAGCCGACCTGTTCGTGGACGACGTCGGCGTCCTCCAGCGCGCCGAAGACCGCGGGCGAGCGCGCCGCCTCCAGGTCGGCCGCCGCGGTGCCGTCCGCGGGCCCCTCCCAGGCCAGCCGGAACCGGTGGGTGGCCCGGGACGGCCGGCCCCCGCCGACCGGGTCGGCGTAGGCCACCCGCTGGCCGCCGAGGTCGACCTCGCGGCGGGACAGGCGGTCGACGGCGGCGGCGATGGCCCCTGCGGGGGAGCCGTCGGCGCCGGTCTCGTAGGCGTGGTCGTCGTCGATGAACGTGGCCGGGAGCGAGAACGCCACCGTCTCGCCGGCGCGGTCGGTGCAGTGGTAGTCGACGACCAGGTCGGCGCCGCCGTCGGTGGCCACGACGTCGGACACCCCGTCGACGCCGGTCAGTGGGACCAGCTTGACCGGCGTCGTCTCGCTGGTGGTGGCGGTCAGGCTGACCAGCGGCAGGCCCCGGCCGTCGTCGCGGGCGCCGGTCCGGTCGCCGGCCACGGTCGGCTCGACGATGGTGAGGAAGCTCTGGACCCGCAGGGCGGCGGCCTGCTCGCCGTCGGTGTCGTCGACGATCACCCGCTCGGACGTCTCGGCGATCGCGGCCCGGTGCCCGAACGGCAACAGGTAGCCGAGGGCCTGGACCTGGACCTTCACGTCCCGCCCGGCCGCCATGGCGTGGTCGTAGAGCGCGACGCCGAGGCCGGCGGCCCACTCGCCGTGGAGGGCTGCGGTGGCGCCCGAGGAGGACAGCCACAGCCGCCGCGCGGCCAGCGGCGCGACCTGGGTGGTGTTGTCCACGATGGCGGCCCGGTCGTCCGCGTCGGGCAGCGGGTTGTCCTGCTCCGTGAGGAGGTCCTCGGCGGTGGCCTGGATGGCGGCCAGCTCGACGGTGCCCGGCTCCCCGCCCGCCGGCTCGACGCGGGCGGTCCACACCTCGACGGTGGGGCCGGCGGCGACCGGCAGGCGGGGGGCGGCCAGCCGGGCGGCGGACACGGGGCTGAGCCACAGGCCGGTGGGGACCTCCAGGGCGGTGACCGTGCCGTCGGGGGGATCCTCGGACGCCTGTCCCGTCAGCCCCGCGGTGGCCTCGGCCGCGGCCAGGATGCCGTCGACCGTGAACGGGAAGGGGTCGACCACGGGCACGACCACGACGCTGGGGCCGGCGGCGACGTGGTCGACGCCCGCGACCGGCACCGCCTGGGTGTCGCCGAAGGCGGCCTCGGCGCTGTGCTGGGACCCGAAGGTGAGCCGCATCTGCGATTCGGGGCCCAAGGGACGCACCGTGTCGCCGTCGAGCTCGGCGGCGACCAGCTCGACCACGATGTCGAGCTGGTCCTCGCTCCGCACCAGCCGGCGCACGGTGACGTCCGTCTCGGCCCGCCCGAAGCTCTCTCGTACCTCTGTGCTGACCATGGGCGAGCACGCTCGGCGCCGGCCGTTAACCGCCCGCGAACGGGGCGGACCTCCCCGCCTACCAGGGGTCGCCGGGCCGATCGTCGCAGGTCAGGGGCAGGTCGAGGGCCAGGCCGGCGCTGGGGCCGAAGCGCAGGACCATCACGGCGTCGTCGTCGTCCGGGGTGGGCTCGCGGCCGGCGGGGCGCGCCACGGAGGTCGGTCCCCGCCAGCGCTCCCAGCCGAGCCGGGCGTAGAACCCGTGGCGCCCGGTGGCGAGCGCCCCCACCTCGGCGGCGCCCCGGACCAGCTCGCCGGCCCGGGCCATCACGGTCGACCCGACGCCCCGGCCCTGCCGTGCGGGCGCCGTGGCCACGGCCTCGACGTACCCGGCCCGCAGCGCCCGCTCGCCGGCCACCAGCACCCGCCCGACCACCGCGGCGTGGCCCACGACGCTGCGGTCGCCGTCGCCCCGGTCGTCGAGAGCGAGCACGTGCACCCCGCCGAGCGCGTGGTCCCAGTCGTCGTCGCCGAACTCCCCGCCGAACGCGTCGACCAGCAGCGCCCGGACCGCGGCCAGCTCGCCGGCCGTCAGCTGCCCGGTGGCGGCGGTGCGGATCTCCACTACGGCAACAGCCCGGCCACCACGGTGTCGGGGAAGTAGCGGTGGTGGCGGGCGCCGGTCACCTCGTAGATCGCCGTGCCCGTGCGGCCGTCGTCGGCGCGGAAGCGGACCTGGTTGAGCCCGCCCCGGTGGAACGGCTCGTAGGGCCGGTCGAAGGTGCCCTCGGCCTCGACCGCGATGCGGCGCCCGCCCTCGAGCGTGAACGTCGCAGTGCCGGCGATGCCGGCCACGTCCTCGCCGTTGGTGCCGTAGGCGGCCGGCCCGCCGTCGGCGCCCCGCCAGGCGAGCTCGTGGGCGAAGTCGACCACGGGCACCGGGTCGGACCCGTCGGCGCCGGCCCAGCAGCCGTCGGTGTAGACGCGGGCGCCGTTGGCCAGCTCCCAGTGCCACACGCCGAGGAACCCGTCCTCGAACTGGAGCTGGAGCCACATCCACAGCGGGCAGCGGCCGTGGTCGCGCACGCCCCACGAGTGGTCGCGCTGGCCGGTCCAGCCGTCGACCTCCCGGGTGTCGCCGCCGACCGTGTAGGTGCCCGTGTAGCGGCCCGACTGGAGGATGTGCGACTGGTCCCAGACCAGGCCGTCCGCCGCCCGCATCGTGCCCCGCCGCAGCCCGTAGGCCCGGGTGCGGGCGGTGAAGGTGAGGTCGAGGCCGATCGCCGCCGCCTCGGGGTCGGCCCAGAGGCGCAGCTCCTCCCACGGCTCGACCACCTCGACGCTCGCCCCCGGCACCGCGGTCGTGTGGGGGTCGCCGTCGTCGGGGCGGGCGAGCACGCCGAGGATCTGCTCGCCGCCGACCCGGCCCATCTGGAGCGAGTCGACCAGCGCCGCCGCCGGCCGGTGGGCCATGGTGAAGAACACGACGTCGCCGTCGCCGGCGGGGTCGTGCAGCTCGAAGAAGTAGCTCTCCCGCCAGTGCGGGTGGGGCGTGGCCACGGCGGCCAGCGGCTCGGGATGCTGGTGGACGAACTGCTCGTCGGCGGGCGTGAGCGGGGCGGAGGCCGGCATGCGCCGAAGCTAGCGACCGGCCCCGGGGCGACGCCGCTTCGGTCCCGGGCCGGACTACACAGTGCGTGCCCCGATCGAGCCAGTGAGGAGCGACGAAGCCCCGTGAGCACCACATCGAGCGCGGACCCCGCCCAGCTCGAGGCGGCGGCCGCCGCCGTCCCCGGCGATGTCGCCTCCGGGCTCCAGTGGGAGCCCGACACCCTGGCCGACCTCCTCGCCCGCTTCGCCCGGGGCGAGCAGGTCCCCGAACGCATCTCCGTCGATCCCCAGCACCACATGGACATCCTGCGGGCGGCGATCGGCGGAGGCGAGGGCATCGACGCCGAGCTCGTGCGGGTGGCCGCCGCCTTCCGCACCGCCGGGAACGGCGCCACCCGCCCGCCCGGGTTCGTCGGGCCGTGGATGCCGCCCCGCATCCTCAGCATGGACGACGCCGCCCTCCAGTCGGCCGTGTCGGCCTGGCTGGGCCCCACCACCGCCGACGTCTCGTTCCGCAAGGGCGCCGGCGGCGCCTGGGAGGTCCGGGGCCCCGACGGCAACTGGTTCCGGATGGTCGACAGCCCGCCGCCCGGCGCGCTCCCGCTGGCCCAGGTGGAGAAGACCGTCGACTTCGCCAACCCCGACTTCGGGATGGTGCTCAGCGCGTTCATCCTCATCGGGCTCACGGGCGGGCAGACCCAGCCGATGGACCGGGCCGCGCCCCGCGAGGCGTACCAGTACGTCCACTTCGACGACCAGGGCTACCCGGTGGCCGGCCCCGAGGTCGCCGGCCTGTCCCAGCCGGTCCGGCCGCCGGTGCTGGGCGACGCCAGCGTGAGCAAGATCGAGGCCATCGGGATGGTCCAGGGCGGCCTGGCCGAGGCGGCCAAGGGCATGTCGGCCCGCAACGCCAGCATGGTCCACACCCAGACGACGTTCTACGTCGACCCCCGCACCAACCAGCGGGTGGCCGTCGTCGACGGCGCCCAGATCCGCTACGACAACGACACCAACGACGCCATCGTCACGTCGGGCCGGCTGCACGTCGACGGCCGGGGCCGGCCCAGCCTGGTGGCCCGGCCCGACACCAACACGAGCAGCCAGCCGTCGATCGGGCCGTCGACCACGCTGCGCATCCCGGCCAAGGAGGACTGATGGGGATCCCCGAGGAGGACCGGGTCCAGTTCCCGGTGGCGGTGGCCGGCCAGCTGGCCGACGAGCTCGACAAGCTGGCCGGGCTCCTCGACCGGGCCAACCAGGCCCGGGCCGACGCCGGCAACCGGGTGCCCGACTACCGCGGCGCGTTCGCCGACGCCTACCACCGCCGGCTCGGCACCCACCTCACCGCGTCGGGCGACACGGTCGCCCGCTACCGGTCGGTCGCGGCCCAGCTGCGGGCGGCCGTCGACCAGCACCACCGCGACCGGGCCGCCGAGAACCGGCAGTTCAGCGCCTCCGGTTAGCCCGTGGCGCGCCGGCGGTCGAGAACGTCGAGCACGGTCGCCGCCGTCTCGCGCACGCGCTCGTCCTCGTCGGCGACGGCCAGTCGCTCGATGTCGGGCCGCAGCTCGGGCCATCCGGGCACCGACGCATCCAGCACCGCGGACATGCGCACCAGCGCGTCGGCGTGCCCGAACCCCTCGCGGTAGAGCGCGACCAGCGCCGGGTCGGCCGTCTCGGGCGACAGGGCGGCGAGCAGCCCCAGCAGGCGGACCAGGTGGTCGCGAGACTCGACGGCGGCGAACAGGCCCGGCATGTCCTCGGGCGCGAAGGTCGGGATGACGGCCCGCAAGCGGGCGGCGACGTCGTCACGGTCGGGCCCGGTCACCATGAGTTGCACCACGTGCAGGGCGGGGTCGTCGAAGATCCGGACGAGCGCGCCAGGGAGCCGCCACGAGGCCAGGAAGCCCTCCTCGGGCTCTTCGGCAGTGACGTCGAGGCCGGACAGCGCGACCTCGACCTGGCGGGGCTCGACCGGCGCCCGCGGGACCAGGAACACCTCCTCGCTCACGGCGCCTCCCCGGCCCCGGCCCCGGCCGGCCACATGGCCTGCCGCAGCTGGTGCACGAGACGGTCGCGCAGGTGGGTGCGGATCCACGTCACAACGTCGTCATCGGTAGCGAACAGCAGGCCCTCAGTCTTCACCAGCATCTCGATGTAGGCGATCGCCATCTTCACCTCCCGCTCGAGATGGACACCGAGATCTCGGACCTGGGCCGGCGCGCGCAGCTCCGGGTCGATCCGCGTGTAGCCGGCGTGAGTCGTGGCGCGCTTGGGCGCCATGGGGTTGAGCTCGGTGATCACCTCGCTCGCAGGCAGATCGCCGCGTCCCAGCATGCTGATGCCCATGAACGACGTGGCCATGGCCGCAGGATGCCGACCCGGCTCCACCGCCATCATGAGGCGGGTGAGTGCGACCACCCGGCGCTGGCGCACGAGGCCCTTCTTGCCCCCCTCGAAGGCCGCGTGGACCGGGGTCTCGCCTCTCATGACGGACTCCATCGCGACGCGGATGTCCGCGTCGCTCATCCCCGACGCCCGCAGGTCCGCCAGGCCGCGCTGGATGCCGGGGGCGTAGTCACCGCCTCCCCCCGTGCCGTAGGTCTTCACATGGCCGGGGGCGCTCGAGTAGGTCTGCTTCTCCTTCACGACGACGCCCGGGGCACCCTCGATGTGCTCCTTGACCCCCGCCGCACGCGGGGCGCCGCCGGACAGGGCCGCGGCCTCGCCCGCCATCGACTGGGACTCCCTCGGGCTCTGTTCGGTGCCGGCCCCCGCGGCCCGAGCGGCCCGGATGCGCTCGACCTCGCCCCGGACGACAGCGTCGTTCATGAGCTGGCGGCCCACCTCGTTCAGGATCTCGTGGAGGCTGCCACCCGCCTTCCTGACCCCGTCGGCCACCACCTGCGAGGGGTTGACCACCGCGGTGATCTGCGGCGTGTGCCCGCCGGACACGGTGAGGGCGCTCAGCCGGTAGCGCAGCCGGTACCAGGCCAGCTGGGCCTTGAGCCGCAGCGACGACGCGCCCCGATGGAGCAGGCCGACGACCGGCGGGCGGATGGCGGCCACCGCGGTGTCGAGCCGGGCCTGCTTCTTGGCCTGGTCGTCCGGGTGCTTGTCCTTGCCCTTCTTGTCAGGCTTGCCCGACTTGCCCCGGCGCAGGCGGTCCCGGATGCGGTCGCGCACGCCGCGGACCTTGTCGGCGATCTTCTTCCCGATCCCCTTGAGCTTGGCCCCCACCTTGGACATGACGGCCTTGAGCCGCTGGCCGATGCGCTGGGCGATCGAGCGGAGCTTCTGGCCCACCTTGCTGGCGCCCTTGGCCAGCCGGGCGATGAGGAAGTTGGCCAGGAAGTCGAGGACGACGGTGGCGGCCGCCGCCACCAGCTCGGCGAACTGGGGCCCGGCGTTGCCGCGCCGGACCGCCCGCAGGAAGGCGAAGAAGCGCTCGAACGCCTGGAGCATCCGGCTGGCCGCCCCCCAGGCCGCCTGGAGGCCCTGGATGATCAGCATCACGGCGGCGGCCGCGGGGACCAGCAGCGAGACCAGCTTCTCGATGAGCAGGGCGATCAGGGCGGGCGGGATGGCGGCCTTGATGCCCTCCCAGACCATCGAGCCGATCTTGGCCAGGGTCAGGCCGCCCTTGACCAGCAGGTTCCACACGGCCTTGCCGACGCCGACGACCTGCTCGACCTTGTCGTTGAACCAGCTCTTGACCGCGGTCTTGAACGCCTTCCACAGGTGGTTGCGGACGCCGTCCATGAGGGCCGCGCCCAGGTTGCGCAGCCACTGGGCCGGGCCGGCGGCGATGTCCCTGATCAGCACGGCGAACGTGCCGAGCATCTGGATGGCCGCCTTGACCTTGTTGATGATCCCCCGGACGACGGCGCCCACCACGCTGACCGCGGCGAGCAGCGCCTTCTCGGCGATGTCGAGGATGCCGTTGAGCGCCTTGCCCAGCAGGTTGAGCGCGGCGGTGACGCCGGCCTTGAGCTTCTCGGCCAGCTTGTTGATGGCGGCCTCGGCGGCCTTGACCCGGTTGCGGATGAAGCCGACCGCGGCGTCCCGCAGGCGGGGGAAGGCGGCCAGGGCGACGCTGGCGATGCCGACGAGCACGCTGCCGGCCGCCCTGACCAGGGCGACCGCCGCCTGCCGGGCCTTCTCGATGGCGGCGTGGGCCAGCTCGGTCGCCTTGGCCAGGGCAGCCTTGACCGCAGCCCGGGCGGCGGCGAAGGCGGCCTGGACGCCCTTCTTGACCGCGTCGAACAGGGCGGTGGCCTTGGAGGCCAGCCAGCCGAAGAACCCGCCGCCCGAGGACTCCTTCTTGCCCTTCTCCCGCTCGTGGGCCGCCTCCGCCTCACCCTTGCGCTGGGCGTCGGCGGCCTCCCGCTGGCCCTCGGCGTGATGCTGGGCGGCCTCGGCGTCGCCCCGGGCCTGCTCGCTCGCCACGTCGGCGTGGGCCTGGGCACGGGCCTGGCCGGCCTGGGTGCGGGCGGTGCCGACGACCTCGGCCTGCTGGGCCCGCCACTCGGCCCGCTTGCCGGACACCTCGGCCCGGGCCTGGTTGCGCTCGTCGGCCTGCTCGGCGGCGTTCTCCTGCTCGAGGCGGGTCATCTCCTCCTCGCCCCGCCGGCGCTCGTCGCCCTCGGCCTTGGCCCGGTCGGAGCGGGCCGTGGCCATGAGGCCGGTCCCCTGGGCGACCGCCCCCTGGATCTCCGGGCCGTGCTCCTGGTGGGCGATGATCGACGCGGCCTCGTCCTCGGTCGTGCCGCCCTCGGCCCCGGCCCCGCCGCCGCCCGCGCCACCGCCGCCCGCGCCGACCGCCGGCCCACCGCCGGCCCCGCCTCCCGCGCCGCCGTCCCCGCCGCCCGCGCCTCCGCCGTCGTCGCCGCCGGCGGACACGTCGGCCCGCAGGGTCTCGGGCGGCACGGTCGGGTAGAGCTCGTCCTCGCCCATCGGCTGGGCGGCGTCGGCCGAGGCGTGGCCGGCCGCCGTGGCCACGCTGGCCTCGCCCTCGGCGGCCTGGGCGTCGACCGCCGCGGGGTCGGCGGCGCCGTCGAGCCGGACCCGGGGCGCCGGGTCGGCGGGGATCCGCACCTCGGGGTCGTGGGCGGGCAGCCGGTTGATGGCCGAGCGGATCTCCTGGCCGCCCTCCGCGCCCATCGAGCCCTCGGGGGTGGTCGCCACCTGGGGCGTGGGGGGTGCCGGTGGGGGTGCGGTCGGGACCTTGGGGTCGGGGGGCTTGGGCAGCGAGCGGTCGGCGCCGGCGGGCAAGGCGGTGGCGCCGGAGGGCCCGCCGCCGGGGGGCGGGGGGATGCGGTCGCTGGCCGGGCCGGGCACGACGCTGGGCGACCCGGCCGCCCGGGCCCGCGTGGGCGGGTCGGCCGCCAGCGCGGACCGGGCCTCGCCGGCCTCCCGCTGGGCGGCGGCGCTGACCCCGCCGAGGGTGGTGAGGAGCTGGGCGGGTGGGAGCGACGCGGCCTGGCCGAGCCCGGCCTCGGGCGACAGGCCGGCGACGTCCGGCGGCGCCGGCTCGTCCTTCTCGGGGATGGCTCCGGCACCCCCGCCGCCACCGCCCCCGCCGGCCCCGGCGCCGGCGTCGTCGTCGCCGCCCTCGGCGATGCCCGCGTCGACCTCGGCGTTGGCCGCGGTCGAGACGTCGGCCTCGGAGGCGTCCGGGCCCTCGGCCCCGACCCCGGCCTCGGCGGCGGGCGCCTCGACCGGCGCGGGCTCGGGCCCCTCGGCCGACTCCTCCTCCCGGGTCTCGGCCTCGGCCTCCTGCTCCTCGTCCACCTGGGCCGCGGCCACGGCCGTGCCCGCGTCGGGCACGGGCTCCTCGCCGAGCGCACCGGCGGCCGGCATGCCGCCCGAGGGCAGATCCCCGTCCTGGGCGGAGGCGGGGGTCGGCCCCTCCGCACCCGCGGCCTCGGTCTCGGGTTCGGCCGCGGCTTCGGTCTCGGGCGACGGTGCAGCGCGCAGCGACGCGACGCCCGTGCACGCGAGCAACGCGACGACCGCGCCGATCACGAACCACCACGCGCCGACGTCGGCGACGAGCACGAACACGTACAGCGCCGCGGTCACGACGAGGAACAGCGCGAACGGCACCTTCCGCTTCGGGAGCGGCTCGAACCCCTCGCGGATGTCGGCGACGGCACCGTTCGGGTTGCGGCCGAGCCCGATGCCCATGAAGCCCGGCGTCACGTTCGTGAGGTTCGGGATCCAGCCGATGTTGCTGAGCAGCGGCCAGGTCGGGATCTGGTTGAGCGTCGCGAGGCTGACGCCCGCGAACA
>Ga0126377_10003427_pt1 | contig 11226 bp, 6 predicted proteins | sample PanSoiMetPlot_22_FD_92647 | JGI IMG/M metagenome (GOLD analysis project Ga0126377, IMG submission 92647) | Tropical forest soil microbial communities from Panama - MetaG Plot_22 | ecosystem: Environmental > Terrestrial > Soil > Tropical forest > Bulk soil | place: Panama | collected 2016-02-17
CCGCGCGATCCGCAGGACGCGCACCAGTTGAATTTCACCGTCGGCGCGAGGTTGCAGTTCGGCTACGCCACCGTCTGCGCCGCACAACCGCGCTGGGGCTGGTGGACGCACTTGCCGCAGAGCGCGGAGCTGACGAGGGCGGAGCTCGAAGCGATCTCGGATGCTGACATGCGCGACCGGGTGCTGTCAGCGTTCGACGGCTGGCACGAACCGATCGAGGCGTTCGTCTCCTCCACCGCGCAGATCATGCGCACGGCAATCTACGACATTCCGTCATTGCCAACCTGGCACGTCGGGCGCGTGATGCTGCTCGGAGATGCGGCACATGCGATGAGCCCCGCAGGCGGGCAGGGCGCGTCGCTCGCCCTCGAGGACGCGATGATCGTCGGGCGCGGGCTGGCAGGCGGCACCGGCCGCTTCGAACAGATCTTTGCGGACGTCGAGTCCCTGCTGCGCGGCCGGGCGGAGCGGATGGTCAAGCAAGCGGCTGAAAACGACAGGCGGCAGCTCAAGGAGCTCGGCGCCGTCGGCCAGTGGGTGCGCGATCGGATGTTCCCACTCTTCATGCCGCTCATCGCTCGCGAGCTCGAGCGGCAGTATTCGGCGCTGCAGCGGACGGCGGCGTGAGTGCATGGGACGGAGCAAGACTGGCTCACCGCGTGAGCCAGTTTTCTCCTCCTCCACGCAGTCCGAGGCGGGGTGGTTCATGTGGACCTTCAGACAATCCGTCGTAGGCTGTCTTCTGTTCGCAGGGGCAACGGTTTCGATGGCGGGCCTGTCCGCGGCCGAGGATCAAGGCGCCGACAATCGCGAGATGCGCCGGGAGGTCCGCTGGAGTCATGACAACGGCGCGCGACTCATCGTACTACTGACCGACGGCCGCCAGCTCGCCGGCGTCGTGACCGCGATTGAAGACGATACGTTTGATCTCGACGGGGAAAACCTGGCGTTTCGCTCGGTGCGCACGGTCTACCGCGTGGTCGAGTCCAGCCCTCTGGCCAAACCTAAGTCGCACGGGTTCTCGGAGAAGTGGCTGTGGATCGCATTCGCCGCGTATGTGGGTCGATATATCGTGATCGCCCTCATCTATCACGGAGGCTAGCGCGCCTAGAACGCCAACCTTGTCTTGCGGCGCCCGTGAGCCGGAATCGGTCCTTCCTGCGCGTGCAGTATGGAGCCGCGTCCCCTTGCGATCGTCGCCGGTTTGGCGATAATCGACGACGGTTCCCCCAACATCCATTCGGTAACTGGCGGTCCGGGCTCGATCGGAGCGCAGTATGACGGTTCGCGCGGCGGCGTCCCTGGTGGTCGTTTCAGCGTTTGCCGGATTGGCGAGCCTTGGCGCGCAGTCGGCGCCGGTACCGCTCCGGGGAGACGTCCCGACCCCGCAGCCCCGATGCGGAACATCGGCGGATCGCGATGTCGGCGGGCGGAGCGGCCCCTATGCCCTGCCGAATGGCCTGGCCGACGGGGAATCGTTCACGTTCGATCAGGATCCGCCGCTCGTCGCCGCGGACTACACGGGCACGATTACGCTCCGGCGCTTCAGTGTCGTCGGCGACTTTCCGACGATCGAGTTCCGCCGAGAGGATCCCGACGTGCCGGACGGCCGCACGGAAACCTGGACACGATTGACGTCGCGCGCAGTCAACGGGCAGCTCGTGAGCGTGTTCGAACCGAGCTGGGACGCCGCGGAGCTCGCCAGGTCTCTCACGCGGCGGCGTATCGGGTTCGACATCCCGTTCATCTACTGGGGAGCGGTTCAGGCGCCGGGCGACGCGAAGCGATACATCTACCTGAGGATGGCGATCGCGGGCGTGCCGTCCTCCGACGTCGTTCGTGTGAACGATCAGGTTCAGTTCGCCAGCGACGTCGTCAACATCGTCGTCCCCAACTTCGACGAAGCGCGGGTCGTCGCGGGATCCAGCGGGTTCGATGTTCCGGCCGCAAGCCGCATGTTCTACACCTACTTCGCCGACGTTTACGACGTGCTCGCGTTCACGTCCGCCTCGATCCCCGTTGCCGACTTCGGCGCCTTCCATCGCAACGTGCGCAACGCGGTTTCAGGCCTGAACATCAGCCGGTTCGATCAATCGGCTCTCTACGGGAGCCACGGCGTCCTGCAGGGTGTCGAAGTGTACGCTGACGACACCATCACGCGATACCAGGACACGAACCACGAGATGGCCCATCAATGGCTGTCAAACTTCGACTGGCTGAAGATTGCCAGCATCACGCGTGCCGGTCACGAGCCTTCGTCGCATTCACCGCTGTGGACCGGCGGCGAAACACTCATCGGCGCGGTCCTGCTCGGCGATCGCCGGGTGAAGAGCGTCAGCGAGGGATACGATATCGAGCGCACGCCGGCGCCCGCTCACTATCACCCCCTCGAGCTGTACGCGATGGGACTGAAGCCGGCCTCGGATGTTCCCGATTTCGCGGTCTTCACCAACCAGGGACAGTTCGACTCCGATAGCTCGATGTCGCCTGATCCCGGCACGCATCTCAAAGACGATGTGACGCCGGTCAGCATCAACGACGTCGTCCGCGTGCATGGATTTCGGCAGGGCCCGGCTCCGAGTTCCTGGCGGAGGGCGACCGTCATCGTGTCGCGCGAGAACCTCGTCTCACACGCGGAAATGGACTACTGGAACTTCTTTGCGCAGCGACTGAGCGATCACTCGCATGAGAGCCGCGCGACCGTCGACAACTTCGCGTCCTTCAACCGTGCCACGCAGAATGGCGTCACGCTGTCGACCCACATCGTGCCGCTCGATCGAGATGCCGTCGAGCAGCTGATCAACATCGACACGCCATCGTTCGGAGGAACGAGCGTCCGCGGCATCACGTTTTCGTCGTCGATCCCGACGCAATTCGCGGTCGGCGAGCAGGTGACGCTTGCTGGACACGTGACAGCGGCGGATCGCCCGGACTTCGATCAACTGATGCTGGGCTTCTGGCAAATCGGGGCGAGCACGCCCACGCGATTTACGTCGACGATCTCGCGGTCCGGCGACTTTGCCGTGACCATTCGATTCAGCGATTCCGATCGAGGCCGCTACACGCTCGCGGCGTATCTGTTCTGGCCGAACTCGGGAACCCAGTACCCTCGAGGCTCGCTCAGCACGATCAGCGTGGAGTGACCCGACCGGGGCTTGAACGGCTCAATCCCAGAATCGAAAGCCGAGCTTTGTGAGCAACTCACGGTCAGCGCCGACGTAAACGAAGTACTTGTCGTCGACCGTGAAAATTGCCTCCGGGTTCGCCACGAGGCGTTCAATCCCGCCGGTGCAGATCGGCACGTCCCAGCATCCGGGCGCGCCGCTCTGATTCGTGTAGCCGACGACGGCGACGGGCTCGCCGTTCGCGAGCGCTCGATTGACTTCGCGGACGTATAGAGGATACCGACCCTGGGGATCAGCCCACCGCGAGATGACCCGTTCGTTGCTGTAGAACGTGAGCTGCGAATCCAGCATGCCGTTCATCGAGAACACGTGGCGGACATCCTTGACCTGCAGATAGCCGAACACCTGTTGCAGCCGCCTGGCTTCACTCCAGCGGTTGGGCGGGTTCGTCCAGAGGAAATTGAACGCCGCGTACTCGCGCATGGAGAGCGCGCCAAGCAGCGCCAGGGCGGCCGTGAGCAGGACCGCAGCAGTCTTCGCCCCGACGCGACGGTCGACGACGTCAATCACCTCGACACCTGCAAGAGCGACGAGCAGCGCGAACAGCGGCAGCATGTAGCGCGGATCCCGCGCGCTGAGGAGCGTCCACTCGGCGACGATCGTTGCAACCACACTGACGAACAGCAGGTGCGACAACGGATACAGCCGCCCAGCGACCAGTCGGTAGAGTTGAATCAACGCTGCGATCGGAAGAAAGATGCACCAGATGATGGCAATGACTGACGTTGCGGGCCCGGGCGGATCAATCGGCCAATACAGGTAGTACGCACCAGTCATCGCGACGTAGATCTGACGCGCAACGAGCGGCAGCGACCCGGCAAGGTCGGGATTTCCCATCGTCGGCCCGCCCCACGCCTCGGCGGTCGTCGCCGTCCCGAACTTGACGAGAACGATGGCGGCGCCCGCCACGGCCAAATAGACGATGGCGAACGAGAATCGCCAGCGCGAGAGCAGCACGACGGCAACGATCGGAAGCAGGCCCGGCAACCAGAGCGGCTGCGCAAGATAGATGAGAGCCGTCAGCGCGCCGGCCGCCGCCCATCCGATCCACGAATCGCGCTCCCGATCCCTGGCGAGCAGCCACAGCAGGATGCTGCTGGCCGCGAACGACGTGAGATAGCCTCCGCCGTCCCGGAGCGACCAGACTGCCCAGGCCGGATTGAGCACGAGAAGCGCAACGATCCAGAAACTGCGGCTCGGACCGAGCCGCCTGAATCCGGCGAGGAACAGGAACACGACGCCGATCGTCCAGATCGCGAGGCCGGCCGCCTTCAACGGGATGGCACCGACGCCGGCGGCGAGAAAGCTTGCCGCAGCGGCAACCGTCTCTACCGGTGAAAAGGCGTAATGCTGACCGTAGAAGAAGATCGGGAACTCTCTGCCCTCGGCGACATGTTTCCCCATCAACCCGAGAATGCTTTCGTCGCCGTCGACCAGAAGATTCGGGCTGCGCAGCTGCGGAATTCTCGAGGCGACGCAGAGCGCGGCCACGGCAAGGATGTAAACGAAGGTGCGCAGCGCGCCGGCCGCGGCGGGTGGTCGCGCGCTCGAGGTCAGGGTCGGAGGTGCCAACCGACCGCACTATAACAGTTCGTTCCCGCGATCATTCCGTTCTGAGCGCTTCCAGCGCGGCGATTCGCGTGGCCCGTCGCGCGGGGACGTAGCACGCCGCGAGCGTCGCAACGGCGAGGACAACGAAAGCGAACAGAAGCGCAGCAGGATCAAGAGGGCTCACTCTGTAGAGCACGCTGCTGACCATCCGGCCAATCCCGACGCCGAGCAGCAGTCCTGTCGCCAGGCCAACCGCCGCAATCTTGAGCCCTTTCTGCAGGACGAGGCGCCTGATATCGCGACTCGTCGCGCCGAGAGCCATGCGGATCCCGAATTCGCGCGTCCGGCGGGCGACTTCGTACGCCTCGAGACCGTACACACCGATGGCGGCAATGAGCAGCGCGAGCGTGCCGAACATGGCGAAAACAACCGCCACGGTCCGCACCGCCCACCTTGGAATGCTCGCGTCGCGTTGCGCGATCATCGTGCGCGCGGTCAGCACGGGCAGTTGGTTGTCGAGACGACGAAGCTCGCGCAGGACGTTTGTCAGTGTGGCTGCTTCGTCCGCTTGCGCGAAGACTCCCACGTGCAGCGTCATCGCGGCCCTGAACCGGGCACCGTAAGGAACATAGACCTGCGAGCGCGGTTCACGATCGAGGATGTCCTGCGTGGTGCCCGGAACGATGCCCACGATGGTCAGCAATTCGCGGGTCTCGGCGTTTCCGCGTCCGCCGGTCTCCGCGCTCCCCCGGCGGAGCGTAATCGAGCGGCCCAGCGGATCACCGTCCGGGAAAAGTCGCCGCGCCAGGGTTTCGCTGATCACTGCAGACGCCGAGCCGGCTGTCCTCTCGTTCTCTTCGGCGCTGAAGCCGCGTCCCTGGAGGATCGGCAGCCGCAGCGTCTCGAAGTACTCCGAAGTGATGATCGTGAAACCAGCCGTGACATCCGGCGTCTTCCGATCAGGTGCCTCGACGTAACCTCCCTCGGCGAATTCCCCGAACGCAACCTGCGAGGCGAGGCTGGCGTGCTCGACGCCGGCCAGCGATTGCACGCCGCGCAGCATCCGTCGATACAGATCGCGCGTTCGCGGCTCGTCGTAATTCGCGAAGCTCGGATCGATGGATACGACGAGCAGCCGATCGAGGCCGAAGCCGGGATTCGCCGCCGCGGCCTCGGTCGCACTGCGGACGAAGAGGCCGCCCACGGCGAGGAGCGCGAGCGAAATGGTCAGCTGGAGCCCGACGAGGATCGAGCCGCTTCCCACGCGCCGCATGACGAGGCCGGGTTCCTCCTTCAGATCCGACGTGACGGAGAATCGCGACAGCCGCCAAGCCGGTCCGAGCGCGAAACACAGCGTGCTCACTACCGCCAGGCCGCACGCCACCAGCAGCATCCGCGCCGACGGCTTGATCGTGAGGTCGACGCCCTCGATCGCCATGAAGCCGGCAGCGCGGGCGAGCCACGCCGTGAATGCGGCGTGGGCCCACCACGAAAGTATGAGTCCGGCGACGACGCCCAGGAGCGACAGGCTGAGGCCCTCCATGAGCAGCTGAGCGACGATGCGTCCGCGTCCGCCGCCGAGCGCCTGCCGGATGCCGATTTCCCTGCGCCGCACTGAACCGCGCGCCAGCATCAGGTTGGCGAGGTTCAGGCAGGCGATGGCGAGAACGAGCGCGGCCATCACCACGAGCAGGCTGGCGAAGAACGCGACCGGCGCCTCGCTCTGCGGGCGGGAGCTGAGGTTCAGCGGGACATCGGCCACGACGAACGAACGCTTGCGATCAGTCGCCGGAAACTCGCGGTCGAGTGACGCCGCGAAGCCTTCAAGCGCCCGATCCGCTCCGGCCTTCGTCAGTCCCGGCCTGAGTGCTCCCGCGACGAACAGCGCATGGTTCGCGCGATCCTCGAGGCCCCTCGGTCCATCCCGAAACCATTCGTTGATGACGCGATCGTACGTGCCGAGCGGAAACCACCAGTCCGGCGATACGAGAGGTGTTGTGCGCAGGCCTCGTGGCGCGACGCCGACGATCGTGAACGCCGTGCCGTTGACGCGGACGGTGCTGCCGACGAAGCCAGGATCGAGACCGCGCCGCTGCCAGACCGCATAGGACGCTACGACCACGGCGGCATTGGCGCCGGGCCGCTCTTCCTCGAGCGAGAACGGCCGGCCCGCGGCGAGCTTCACCCCGAGCGTCGCGAAGTAATTCGACGAGACGATCTCCGCGAACGCGCGCCTGGTCGTCTCGCCCTCGCGGATGCCGACGAGCCCGATCGTGTGAGCCATCAGGCTGTCGAACACGCCGCTGCGGTCGCGAAGATCGACGTAGAGCGGGTAGGAGAAATCCCGGTAAGCGTCCGGCCGCTCGCGGTCACGGCTGAAGACGGCCACGAGCGCGTCGGTCCGGCCCGCGCGCGGCTCGAGCAGCACGGTATTCACGAGAGAGAACACCACCGTGTTGATCGCAATCGGCAGCGCGAGAATGAGCACCGCGGCAAGGGTGAACCCGGGCGACCGCCGCAACAGCCGAAGACCGTGGCGGAAGTCGCGCCAGCCGTGCGACAGGAGCCGCTCGACTGACGCACCGGTCCGGACGTTCCGCAGGTCCTCCTTCGTCAGCGCGATGCTTCCGAACTGACGGTGCGCTTCGAGCCTCGCGTCGCGATCGGGAACGCCGGCGTCGATACGCTCCTCGGCCGACAGCTCGAGATGAAGCGCCACCTCCCGATCGATGTCGTCGTCCTCAGCCCGGCGCCAGCGCCAGAAACGAAGATCGCGCATGACGTGCTCCTACCTGACGGGTTTCATGACCATGGCGATCGCGCCGGCGAGCCGCCGCCACTTCGAGTGCTCGGTCGCCAGGCGTTTGCGGCCGGCGGGTGTCAGGCGGTAATACCGCGCCTCCCGGTTTCGATCGGGCATCCGTTCCCAGCCCGCCGCGATCCAGCCGCGCTTCTTGAGGCGGTGAAGCGCCGGGTACAGAGAGCCGTGATCGACGCGAAGGACGTCGTCAGACGTGCGCTCGATGTGGGTCGCGATCGCGTGGCCGTGGAGAGGGCCGAACAGCAGCGCGCGCAGCACGAGCATGTCCAGCGTTCCCTGCAGCAGGCGCGCGCTCTGGTCCCTCGGCATCCTGGCCTGGCGGATTGTGTGGTAGTAGACGGCCTACTGTCAAACGGAACCGCCGGAAATCGTCTCGGTCGTCGTGCTGGCGGTCAGAACCCGGAAACGAAGCGCAGTGGCGCCGACCACGATGAGCGCACCGTGCGCCAGCGGCGTGGGCTCGTCGATCGGCCGGCCGTCCAGGATCGTGCCGTTCTTGCTCTTCAGATCCTCCAGCGTCGCGCCGCGTGCGTCGACCGTGATCCGGGCGTGATGCCGTGAGACGCCGCTGTCATCGACGAACACCGCCGCGTCCGGCGATCGACCGACGATGTTCTCGCCGAGCGAGAGCACGATGTCGCGTTCGCCGATGACGACGCGGAACATGCTGTACTCCGCCGCGGCAGGGCGCGTCGGTGGCAGCCCTGTGATCTCTCCAATGAACGCGTAACCATACCCGTGAATCGTGCGCACGAGCCGCGGCGCCTTCGCATCGTCGCCGATGGCCGTGCGAAGCTCGGCGATCAGGCTCGTGAGGGTGGCGTCGGTGACGAAAGTCCCCGGCCAGATTTCCTTATGAATTCCTTCTTTCGTGACAGCGCGCGGCGCAGCGTCCAGCAGCAGCTCGAGCAGCGCGAGCAGCTTCGGCCCGCAATGCACGACTGAGCCCGCGCGGGCGAGCTCGCGGCGATCGCGATCGAACACGCAGTCACCGAATCGCTGACTCACTTGCCGTCCTCGCTTCCGAGCGTCCGGTGCGTGAAGTCGCGCCGGGGACCGACATTCTAGAGCCGTTCTCGCGTCGTGAGCTACACGGGCGCCGGATCGCGCGCTTTAATCCGATCGCAGATGGTCGTACACTGTGCGCCCGTCCAGATCCGCATGGCCACCCTTCCCGAGCGGTTCGGTCCGTTCCTGGTGTCAGGCACTGTCGGCGCCGGTGGCATGGGCGAAGTGTTTCGCGCGCGCGATTCGCGCCTTCACCGCGACGTCGCCATCAAAGTGCTGTCAAGGGCCGGCCCGGAAGCCGTCCGCCGGTTCACGAGTGAAGCGCAGGCGGCCAGCGCGCTGAATCATCCGAACATCGTCACGGTGTACGACGTCGGCGTCCACGACGATGTCCCGTACATCGTGTCGGAACTGGTGGACGGCGCGTCGCTGCGCGGCCTGCTGGGGCGGGCGCCGCTGCCGGTCCGCGAGGTGCTCGACCTCGCCGTGCAGATGGCGGAAGGCCTCGCCGCCGCCCACGCGGCCGGCATCGTTCACCGGGACTTCAAACCCGAGAACGTGATGGTGACGCGTGAAGGGCGCGTGAAGATTCTCGACTTCGGCCTCGCGCAGGTCGGTTCACGGGAGGGTCTCTCCGCTCCGCTCGACGTGACGCAGACGCTGACCGGCGTGATCGTGGGAACCGTCCCCTACATGAGCCCCGAACAGGCGCGCGGCGCCAACGTCGACTTTCGGACCGATCAGTTTTCGTTCGGCTTGACGGTCTACGAGCTCCTGACGGGACGACGTGCGTTCGAGAAAGAGACGGCGCCACAGACGCTGACCGCGATTATCCAGGACGAGCCCGAAGCCATCGTCAAGCTGAACCCTCGCGTGCCGGCGCCGGTCCGCTGGATCATCGACCGCTGTCTCGCCAAGGATCCGCGGCAGCGCTACGAATCGACGACCGACCTGGCCCGCGAGCTTTCGATGCTTCGCGATCGGCTGAGCGAGTTCTCCCCGATCAGCGACGAGCCGTCGGCTCCGACCGTTCGTCCGTGGCGATTGGCAGTACTCGCCGCCGCGGTTGCCATCGCCGCCGCGATCGGCGTGTTTGCTGGACGGCTCAGCGGCACGCCGCCGCAGCCGCTCGATCGCTATCGCTTCACGCCGTTCGCGACGGATGCGGGTTACCAGAGCTCGCCGGTCTGGTCGCCGGACGGGAAGACGCTCGCGTACGTCGCCGCCGCGGACGGCGTCCTCCAGGTCTTCACGAAGAACGTCGGGTCGCCGCTGCGTGCACAGGTGACGCACGCCAGGTTCGACTGCCAGGATCCGTTCTGGTCACCGGATGGCACGCGGCTCTACTACGTCTCGCTGGCGCGCGATCGGCTGGGGCTATGGTCCATCTCGACGGTGGGCGGCGATGCCGACCTCGTGATGGAGAACGTCCTGCGCGCAGCGATCTCGCCGAACGGACGGACGCTTGCGATGATGCGCAGCGCGGACAACGAATACGGCGGCGCCAACACGCTTTGGCTGTCCTCGCCACCCGGAAACGCGCCGACTCAGTACACGCGCGGAGGATTCGGCGATCGCCGGTTTTTCGAAAGTCGGGTCAGTTTCTCGCCCGATGGGTCGAAGATCGGATTGATGACGCAGAATTCCGCTGTCCCGGAATTCTGGATCATCCCGATGGGCGACGCAGATCCTCGGCTCGTGTCGACACGGCCCGATCTGCCGAATTTCGCCGCGCCGTTCAGTTGGCTCCCCGACAGCCGCCACATCGTCAGCGCCATGCCGGTCCCGAGACCCGGTGTTCACCTGTGGCTCACCGATACCACGTCGTCCGACGCGCGCCTGATCACGGCAAGCGGCAGCGTCGAAAACGATCCGGCGGTCTCGCCGGACGGGACCAGGCTGGCGACGGACTTCCAGCAGGCGAACTACGACATCTACCAGCTGTCACTCGATCACGCGGCACTCGTACCGGTGCTCGCGTCGGCGCGGAACGAAATGGATCCGGCGTGGTCGACATCCGGCTCCCAGCTGGCCTACACCACCGATCGCTCGGGCACCGACGAGATCTGGCTGCGCAGCCAGAACGGCGAATTCGAACGCCCGGTCGTCGCGGCGCCGGACTTCCGCGAAACACAAACGCACCTGCTCAGCGCGCCCGCGTTCTCTCCCGACGGTCAGCGCATCGCGTACTTCCGCCAGGGGTCGGACGGCGGACGCATCTGGATTTCGCCGGTCGCTGGTGGTCCGCCCGTCGTCCTGGCGCGCAGCGACGATGCGCAAGACCTGCCGAACTGGTCGCCTGACGGGGCGTGGATCGTGTACCCGCAGAACGCCGGTGGCCAGATCGGCAAGTGGTCGCTCGCCAAGACCCGGGTCGGGGCCAAAGCGCCTCCACAGGTGCTGGTGCCGGACATCGTCCCGCTCTCGCCCGTGAAATGGGCGCCGGCCGGTGACTGGATCGCGTACGACGGCCGTGCCGGCCTCTCGGTCGTTTCACCTGACGGGCAGTCGACGCGCGCGTTGTCCGAGGAGCCGTGGATCGCATTCGACTGGTCCGCCGACAGCCGGCAGTTGATCGGCATCCGGCAGAGCGACGACTACAAGCACCTGACGCTGAGCTCGGTCGAGGTCCACTCCGGCAAAGAGCATGTGATCCTGGCC
>Ga0126377_10003428_pt1 | contig 11226 bp, 14 predicted proteins | sample PanSoiMetPlot_22_FD_92647 | JGI IMG/M metagenome (GOLD analysis project Ga0126377, IMG submission 92647) | Tropical forest soil microbial communities from Panama - MetaG Plot_22 | ecosystem: Environmental > Terrestrial > Soil > Tropical forest > Bulk soil | place: Panama | collected 2016-02-17
TCGGTGCCGACGCTGTTGAAGATCGCGAAGACCTTGTCCTGCTGGACCAGCTCGCGCGTCTGGTCGACCGTCCTCGACGGGTCGTAGCCGTCGTCGCGGTAGACGTACTTGATCGTCCTTCCGTTCACGCCGCCGTGGGCGTTGACGTACTTGAAGTAGGCGTTCGCGCCTTCGCCGACGACGCCGAACGGCGAGGCGGGCCCGCTCAGCGGCACGGTGCCGCCGAGCAGGACCTGCGTCGGCGTTACCCCGGGGGTGTCGGCGGGGACGCTCGACGCCGGGAGGGCGAGCGCGACGGCCGCGCCGAGCACGACGGCAACGACGCGGCTCATCCGGAGATCGCCGCCGGGAGCACCGGAAGTGTCAGCCGAACTTGGCCGACCTTCAGCCTCGCCGCGCCGGGCATGGGCAGGTCCAGGTACAGGAGGTTCCCGGGGCTCTGCGCCAGCGAGTTGGAGGCAAGGGTCAGCGTAAGTCTCGAGCCTCGCGGGATGAAGGTGGCGTCGCTGATCATCCGGATGGTCAGGCGCCGGGTGCCCCTAAGCCCTGACGTGCTGACGCCGCCCTCGCTGACGACGATCTCCGGGCCCCTCCGAGGCTTGGCGGTCAGCACAGCGACGAGCCGGGACCACCCCCCGGTGAGCCTCGCGGTCAGCCTGACATCGGCCGCGCCGAAGGTCTCGAGCTTCGTGCGCGTCCTTGCTGTCGAGCGCACGATCTTCCCGGCCTTCGCGATCGTCTTGGTCCCGCGCAGCGTGAAGGCGACGCGACGCGTCGCGAACAGCTTGTTGTTGCCGGCGACCAGGCCGGTCCAGGGAAGCGACGAAAGGTGATACGCGTCGAACGGCGCGAACGGCCCGGAGAACGCGATTCCCCGCAGGTAGCGGTCGAACCAGTCCCGCCCCGCACGCGCGACCGCGATCTGGTCCGGCCCGGGGAACTTCGACGGCGCGTGGCCGATGTCGGCGACGAAGAGCGTCTTCGGGCCCCTGAGCAGCTTCATTGCCGTCAGGGCCTGGTCGATGTCGAATGCGAAGTCGCGCCGCCCCTGGAAGAGGGCGACCGGCGTCGTGACCTTCGAGAGGAGCGCGCGGCTCGAGCGCGCTCCCGCGAACGCGCGCAGGGCCGCCAGGTTCTTGCCGGTGAGCGCGCTGCTCCTGATCGCGGAGACGGAGGGGTCGAGTCGGTTCGCGGGCACGGAGTTGAGGAACTGGAAGATCGCTCCTGACTTGGGGAGCCCTTGCGGCGCGAGCGCGCTGTAGAGGTCAGTCCAGGTCTCGTAGGTCTCGACCGCCGCCCACGGCACGCCCTCGACCAGCGACCGAAGCACCGCGCCGCCGCCGAGCGAGATCCCCCACGCGCCGATGCGCGTCGCGTCGATCCCGGGCTCGTGGGCGAGCCAGTCGTGGACGGCGCGCGTGTCCGCGATCTCGCGCGGCCCGTCGATGGAAACGAGCCCGCCCGACTGGCCGTGGCCCCTCGCGTCGAAGGTGAGGACGGCGTAGTCCGAGGCGAAGCCTTGCGCGATGAGGTCGAGGTCCTGGCGCTTGCCGCTCAGCCCGTGGAGCATCACGATCCCCGGCCACCCGCCCTGCGGAGCCGCTCCGTCGGGGAGGTACAACGTCGCCGCGATCGGCATCCCGTCGTCCATCGTCAGCGTCAGATCCTGCTTGGTGAACGCCGAGGCGCGCCCTGCGCCGACCAGCGCGAGCGCGGCCGCGCAGACCACTGCGGCAAGGAGGCGACCCACGGCGGAAGCGTAGAGCAACCCCCTCGCTTTCTACAATCGGGCCGATGGATTCCCGTCCGGTCGGCGTCTTCGACTCGGGCGTGGGCGGGCTCACCGTCCTGCACGAGTGCCTCGTGACCATGCCGCACGAGGATTTCGTGTACCTCGGCGACCACGCAAGGCTCCCGTACGGGCCCCGTCCGCTCGCCGAGATCAACCGGTTTGCGCGCGAGATCGGGTCCTATCTCGAGGGCCAGGGCGTGAAGCTCGTGCTCGCCGCCTGCAACGCCGCCACCTCGGCGGCGCTGCCGCAGCTCCAGGAGGAGCTCACCGTGCCGGTGGTCGGCGTGATCACGCCGGAGGCACACGCGGCCGTGCAGGCGACGCGGAACCGCCGGGTCGGCCTGATGGCGACGCAGGCGACCGTCGAGGCCGGGCGCTACGACCGGCTCGTGCGCACCCTCGACGCGGGGGTCGAGCTGATCCCCGTCGCGTGCCCGCGGCTCGTGCCGCTGATCGAGAGCGACGACCCGTTCTCGGCCGAGACCACCGAGGCGGTGCGCGAGTACGCGGCGCCGCTCAAGGAGGCCGGCGTCGACACGGTCATCCTCGGCTGCACGCACTACCCGCTGATCCGCCCGATCCTGCAGCGCGTCTTCGGCCGTGGCGTGACGCTGGTCTTCTCGGCCGAGGAGACCGCCCGTGAGGTGGCCGAGACGCTGGCGCGCAAGGGCATCGAGAACGGCGAGGGCCGCGAGGGCGTTTACCGCTTCCTGACGACCGGGGAGCCGGCGCTGTTCCGCGCGCTCGGCGAGCGGTTCCTGCAACTGCCCCTCGGCGACGTCGAGCACGTCGGCGTCTCGGAACTGGAAGCGGTCGCGTGAGGCACGACGGCCGCCGTCCGGACGAGCTGCGCCCGCTCGAGATCCTGGTCGACTACCTCGAGCAGCCGCTCGGGTCGGTGCTCTACACGCAGGGCAAGACCCGGGTGCTCTGCACGGCCTCGCTCGACGAGCGGATCCCCCGCTGGCTCCGCGACTCGGGGCGCGGCTGGCTGACGGCCGAGTACTCGATGCTGCCGGCTTCCACCGGCGACCGCAGCCCTCGCGAGGCGAGCGAGGGCAAGCAGAAGGGGCGCACCGTCGAGATCCAGCGCCTGATCGGCCGGGCGCTGCGCTCGGTGGCCGACCTCGAGGCGCTCGGCGAGCGGACGCTGTGGCTGGACTGCGACGTGCTGCAGGCCGACGGCGGCACCCGCTGCGCCGCGATCTCGGGCGCGTATGTCGCGGCCGCGCGCGCTCTCGGCCGCGCAGGGCTCTCGCGCGTCCTCGTCGACTCGGTCGCCGCGGTGTCGCTCGGCCTCGTCGACGGCGAGCGGCTGCTCGACCTCGACTACGTCGAGGACTCGGGCGCGGAGGTCGACCTCAACGTGGTCATGACCGGCGAGGGCCGGCTCGTCGAGGTGCAGGCGACGGCGGAGCGCGCGCCGTTCGACCGCGACGACCTCGACGCGTTCCTGGACCTCGCCGCCGACGGAATCGCCGAGATCAGGGCGGCCCAGGGGGTCGCGCTGGAGGCGCCTGTTGCTCCTCGCTGACGCTCCGACGCTCGGCTGGGACGGCGTCCTCCTCCGGCTCGCCGTGGCCGGGGTGCTCGGCGCCGCGGTCGGGGTCGAGCGGGAGCTGCGCGAGCACGAGGCCGGGCTCCGGACGCACCTGCTCGTCTCGCTCGGCTCGGCGCTCTTCACGCTCGTGTCGGCGTACGGCTTCGCCGACGTCCTCGACCAGGGCGGCCCGAGCGTCGTGCGGCTCGACCCCTCGCGGATCGCCGCGCAGATCGTGACCGGGATCGGGTTCCTCGGCGCGGGCGCGATCATCCGCCAGGGGCTCTCGGTGCGGGGCCTCACGACGGCGGCGACCCTCTGGGTCGTGGCCGCGATCGGCATGGCCTCGGGGGCGGGGTACTACAGCGCTGCGATCCTCACGACCGCGATCGTGCTCCTTGCGCTCGGCCCGCTGCGCGGGGTCGCCTTCCGGATCCTCACCCGCTTCCGGCCGGAGACGGGGCGGCTGCTCGTGCAGCTCCCGACCGGCGCGAGCCCGGGAGCGCTCATCGACGAGGTGGAACGGCGCGGCGCCAGGATCGTCTCGCTCGACGTCTCGCAGGAGGGCGACCGGCGCAACGTGGCGCTCGACGTGGCGATCGCGCAGAACCAGCCGGCGCTGGTCGCGGCCGTGGCCGACGTCGACGACGTGCTCGAGGTTCGATGGATGGACTGAGAGCGGTCCTCGCCTCGAACAACCCGGGAAAGCTGCGCGAGCTGTCGGATCTCCTGCCCGACTGGCACCTCGAGGCGCTGGGCGCCGACGGGTACCCGGAGGAGGGGAGCGACAGCTACTACGAGAATGCGCGCGCCAAGGCTGCGTTCGGACGTGAGGTCGGCCCCGCGGACGCCTGGATGCTCGGCGAGGACTCCGGGCTCGAGGTCGACGGGCTCGGCGGGGCGCCCGGGATCCGCTCGGCCCGCTTCGCGCCCGAGGGGGCCGAGGCGATCGCGAAGCTCCTGGAGAAGCTCGACGGCGTCGAAGGCGAGGGACGGCGCGCGCGCTACGTCTGCGAGCTCGTCGCGCTGGGGCCCGACGGCGAGGAGCTGCGCGGGACGGGCGTCCTCGAAGGCCGGATCGGCCACGAGGCCCGGGGCTCGGAGGGGTTCGGCTACGACCCGATCTTCGTCCCCGAGGGCGACGAGCGCACGGTCGCCGAGCTCGGGAACCGGTGGAAGGCGGCGAACTCGCACCGGGCGCGGGCTACGCGGGCGTTGCTGGAGCGGATGGGGGCGGGCTAGGGGCGGCTCGGCGGCGCGACTCGAGCCACCAGTTGATCTCCGCGCCGAAGACGATCACGTAGGCCATCACGTAGAGCCAGACGAGCAGGAGCGCCGGCCCGCCGAACGCCTTCAGCGCGGGGACGTTCCCGGAGTGGCGCACGTAGAGCGGCAACAGCTGGAAGGTCGCGGCCAGCACGAGCGCTGAGACGGTTGCGCCGGGGAGCACGCTGCGAAAGGAGTGCTCGACGTTCGTCAGCAGGTAGTAGACGGCGACGAGGAAGACGAAGACGGCGACCAGCGAGGTCACCACGGAGGTCGCGTAGGCGACGTACGGGTTGTCGAGGAACCAGCCCGCGTAACGCTTGAGCAGGTCGTTGCCGATCGAGCCGATCAGCAGCCCGACGAACAGCGTCATCAGCGACACCAGCAGCAGCGCGAACGCGACGAGCTTCCCGCGCAGGAAGGAGCGGTTGGGCTGGCCGTAGACGATGTTGAACGCCGACTCGAGCACGCTGAAGAGCGAGAGCGACGTCCAGAGGAGGAGGGCGGCGCCGACGATCCCGAGCGTCTTCGCGTTCTTCTGGATCTGGTCGACGGCGTGGACGATGCTCGAGATCGAGCTTCCCGGGAACGCCTTCTTCAGCTCGGTCACGAGGTAGCTCGACTCGTCCGGCCGGCCGCTGAGCGACAGCGCCGAGATGGTGAGGAAGAGCAGCGGGACGAACGAGAGGAGCGCGAAGTAGGCGATCATCGCGGCGAGGTGCGGCCCGCGATCGGCGTAGAACTTGTCGACCGGCCTGGGCAGGCGCATGAGCCAGAGTATGGGCTGTGTTAGCGTCAGACCCGTGGTTGAGACAGCCCGCGCACTGGCCGACCTGACCGAGATCTCGGCGCAGATCGAGGCCGCCGTCGTGTTCGACCGCGAGGCGACGGTCGTCGCCTCCACGGTCGACGACGACCGCGCGGGCCGGCTAGCCGGAACCGCCCTCGACCTGCTCCGCGCCGCCGAGGAGGCGCGCCCGGAGGGCGCCGACGAGCTCGCGCAGCTCGACATCGCCATGCAGGGCGGCAGCGTCTTCATCGTGCGCGACGGCGACCGCCTGATCGCCGCGACCACCCTCCCCGAGCCGACCGTCGGCCTCGTCTTCTACGACCTGAAGAGCTGCTTGCGCAGCCTTGGCGAGGATGAGAAGCAGCCCGAGAAGCGGCGCCGTGCTCCCGCGCGGCGGCCGGGCCCCGCGCGCACCGGCCGCACGACGAGGAAGAAGGACGACGATGCGAAGCCGTAGCTTCCTGACGGGGTTCCTGCTCGCGGCCGGCTCGGCTGCCGGCACCGTGCTCTACCGCCGGCGCGCCGCGCGCAAGCGAGAGCGGGTCGAGCTCTACTTCGGCGACGGCTCGATGGTCACGCTGACCGAGGGCGCGCCCGAGGCCGAGCGCATCCTGGTCCACGCGCGCGACCTCCTCGCGACCGCCCGCGGCTAGTGGAGACCGCCGAGCTCGGAGCGGCGCTGAGGGAGCACGCGTACCTCGAGGGCGACTTCGTGCTCCGCTCGGGTCGCCGCTCGCGCTACTACCTCGACAAGTACCGGTTCGAGACCCGCCCCGACCTGCTCGGCCCGCTGGGCGAGCTGATCGCGGACGCGGTCCGGGAGTTCGAGCCGGAGTCCACCGCCCTCGCGGGCCCCGAGCTCGGGGCGGTCGCGCTCGCTGCCTCGGCGTCGCTCGCGTCGGGCCTGCCGTTCCTGATCGTGCGCAAGGAGGCGAAGGAGTACGGCACCGCCAACCGGCTCGAGGGAGTCTTCGAGGAGGGCCAGCTGGTGTGCCTCGTCGAGGACGTCGTGACCTCCGGCGGCGCCGCGGTGGAGGCGATCGAAGCGCTCCGTGAGGCCGGCCTCCGGGTCGGAACGGCCGTCTGTGTGGTCGACCGGGAGGAGGGCGGAGCGGACTCGCTCGCGCGCGCAGGCGTGAGGCTGCGGCCCCTCTTTCGGGCGAGCGAGCTCCTGGAGGGGTCAAAAAGTGCCGCAAAACCGCATGGTTGAGCGGAAAGCGCGTAGCTGTTAGGGTCTTTCGCCGAGATTACGAACGAGCTACCGGACGATAGGAGCCAAGGTGACGAAGCAAGAGTTCGTTGATCGCGTGGCGTCGAAGGGCAACATGTCGAGGCGAGAGGCCGCGGATGCGGTGGACGCGGTGCTCGACTCGATCACCGACGCGCTGCGCCAGCATCAGGAGGTCAACTTCACCGGGTTCGGGAAGTTCTCGACGCAGCACCGCAAGGAGCGGCAGGGCGTCAACCCGCGCAACCCGACCGAGAAGGTGACCATCCCGGCGGCGACCGTGCCGAAGTTCTCGGCGGGGAGCTCCCTCAAGCAGGCCGTCCGCGGCGGCGGCGGCGGGGGCGGTTTCTAGGCCGGCGAACTCCAGCGAGGTTTTCCCGAGGGCCGCGATCGCGGCCCTCGGCCGTTCTTGCGGGCCGAGTCGAGAGGTAGCCTTCTCGCACTGGTGAGCGCCGAGGCGACCGTGGAGACAGCACTCTTTCCCGACCGGCTCGCCGAGGCCGTGGAGCGCAAGCGGTCACAGCTGCTCGTCGGGCTCGATCCGAGAACCGACCTCCTGCCCGTCGAGCTCGCCGGCGACTCGCACCTCTCGCGCGCCGGCGCGGCGGACGCCTGCCGCCGGTTCTGCTGCGGGATCATCGATGCGGTCGCGCCCTACGTCGTGGGCGTGAAGCCGCAGCTCGCCTTCTTCGAGGCGCTCGGCGCGGACGGCGTCCGCGCCTTCGAGGAGGTCTGCGGCTACGCGCGCTCGGCCGGCCTCATCGTGCTCGCCGACGCCAAGCGCGGCGACATCGGCTCGACCTCGCGTGGGTACGCGGCGGCCTACCTCGAGCCGCGCGGCGAGCACCCGCTCGCGGACGCGATGACGGTGAGCCCGTACCTCGGACGCGACTCGCTCGAGCCGTTCGTCGCGGCGTGCCGTCGCCACGGCGCCGGGATCTTCTGCATCGTGAAGACGTCGAACGAGGGCGGCGCCGACGTCCAGGACCTCGTCCTCTCCGACGGCCGCCCGGTGTGGCAGCACGTCGCGCGGCTCGTGCACGAGCTCGGCGAGGACCTGGTCGGCAACCGCGGGCTCTCGAGCGTCGGCGCGGTCGTCGGCGCGACGCACCCGCGCGCGGTCGCCGAGGCGCGGAAGCTGCTCCCGCAGGCGGTCCTGCTCCTGCCGGGGGTCGGCGCGCAGGGGGCGACCCCGGCCGACCTGGCCCGCGCGTTCACGAGCGGCCCCGCCAGCGCGCTCGTCAACGCCGCCCGCAGCGTCATCTACGCGTATCGAAACCGCGACGAGGACTGGCGCACGGCCGCGGGCCTCGAGGCGGCAAGGCTGCGCCGCGAGGTATGGGCCGTGTCCGGCTGGTAGGCCGTGTCGCGCGGCTGGCGCGCCGAGACGAAGCGGTACGCAGCGCCGGTCGCGTTCCTCGCGGCCGTGACGATCGCCGTCCTCCTGGTCCGCGCCGGGCTCCAGACCGACTCGGCCGCGCAGACGACGACACTGGCGACGACGCGGGCCGCTGCGACCCCGTCGCCGCCCACGACGAGCACCGGCAACCGCACGGGCCGCCGCCAGTACTACCGCATCCGGCTCGGCGAGACGATCAGCGACGTGGCGATCCGCTTCGACACGACCGTCGAGGACCTGCTCGCCCTGAACCCGGGCATCGAGCCGACCTCGCTCGAGGTGGGCCAGCGGATTCGCGTGCGGTGAGCGCCGGTAGAATCGCCGCGCCGTGAAGTGCCGCCTGGTCGTCGCCGCCGCGGCGCTCGCGCTTGCGGGCCCGGTTGTCGCCGCGCCTCCCCAGGTGAACGGCCGCGCGTACCTGGTCGAGAACGGATCGACCGGCGAGGTCCTCCTGGCGCGGAACGCCGGCGTCTCGGTGCCGATCGCGAGCATCACGAAGCTGATGACCGTCCTCCTCACGCTCGAGAACACGAAGCCGACCGACGTCGTGACGGTCGCGCCGCAGGCGGCGGCCGTCGGCGAGTCGAGCGCGAACCTGCGCGCGGGTGAGCGGCTCACCGTTCGCGAGCTGCTCGAAGCGGCGCTGATCCAGAGCGCGAACGACGCGGCGGACGCGCTGGCGTACTACGTGGGTGGCGGGAGCGAGACCCGCTTCGTCGCGATGATGAACGCCCGCGCACGGCAGCTCGGCCTGACCGACACGCACTTCGTCCGGCCGGACGGCCTCGACGCGCCGGGCCATGTCTCGAGCGCGCGCGACGTCACGTTCCTCGCGCGCCTGTTGATGCACCGCCCGCTCGTGCGCCAGATCGTCAGGCAGCGCACGGCCGAGATCTCCGGCGACCGGACGCTGCACACGTGGAACGACCTCCTCTACAGCTACCCGGGGATCTTCGGCGTGAAGACGGGGCACACCTCGAGCGCCGGCTGGTCGGAGGTGGCGGCCGCCCGCCGCGGCCCGGTGACGATCTACGCGACGCTGCTCGGGAGCCCGGACCGCGGGACGCGCAACGCCGGGCTCGTGCGGCTGCTCGACTGGGGCTTCTCCCGCTACCGCGACATGACGATCGTCCAGCGGGGGCGCACCTATGCCGTCGCGGAGCTGGGGTACGGCCGCAAGCCGCTCGCCCTCGTCGCGGCCGGGTCGCTCACCCCGGCGGTGCGGGTCGACTACCCGGTCGTCCGGCGCGTGACCGCGATGGACGCGGCCTCGCTGCCCGTGTCCCGGGGTCAGACCCTGGGACATGTCCAGATCCTCCAGCGCGGGCGGCTCGTCGGCAGCGTGGCGCTCGTCGCCTCGCGCTCCGTCGGCGAGCCGGGCCTCGGGGGACGCATGAGGTGGTACGCGCGACGTACGCTGGACCACATGTGGGGATGGGTCTCGTGAGCCTGGTCATCACGGTCACCATGAACGCCGCCATCGACCGGACGCTCACCGTGCCGAACTTCCAGCGCGGCCAGCGGCACCGGGCGACGCAGGGCCTCACGCTCGCCGGTGGCAAGGGGATCAACATCGCCCGCGCGCTGAAGAGCTTCGGCGTCCCCGTGATCGCGACGGGCCTCGCCGGCGGGCGGACCGGCACGAGGATCGTGGAGGAGCTGACCGGTGAGGCAATCCTGAACGACTTCGTGCGCATCGAGGACGAGTCGCGGACGTCGACCGCGATCGTCGACCCGACCGGCTCGAGCTTCACCGAGGTGAACGAGTGGGGGCCACACGTGCAGCCCGAGGAGCTCGAGTTCCTGCTCGAGAAGCTGACCTACCTGTCGCGCAGCGCCGAGTACGTCGTCTTCGCAGGCTCGCTGCCGCGCGGGGTCGACGACGGCTTCTACGCCGAGGCCGTGCGCGAGCTCAACCGCCGCGGGCTCCACACGGTGCTCGACACCGAGGGCGAGCCGCTCCGGCTCGGGGTTCAGGCCGAGCCCTGGCTCGTGACGCCGAACGAGCCCGAGGCCGAGGGCCTCGCCGGCCAGGAGTTCCACGACGACGACGACTTCCTCGCGGGGCTGGAGACGATCGCCGAGCTCGGGCCGCGCAACGTCCTGATCACCGGCGAGTCGGGCTGCTGGGCGCTCATCCGCTCGGAGCGCGAGACGACCCGCTACCGCGCGCTCGCACCGCGGGTCGAGCCCGTCTCGGCCGTCGGCTCGGGCGACGTGCTGCTGGCCGGGTTCATCGCGGCGCTCCTCGAGGAGCGCACCGAGGAGGAGGCGCTGCGCAGCGCGGTCGCCGCCGGCGCCGCGTCCACGCTCGAGCTCGGGGCCGGCCGCTTCGAGCCGCGGGAGGCGGGCCGGCTCGTCGGAGGCGTCCAGGTTTCCCAGTTGCAAGCCGTACCGGGCGAGGGGTAGCGCTCCTAAAGGGAGGCCCGTAGCGGGTCGATAAGCGCAGGGCGATGACTCGCCGGCGCCTGCCTGTGGTGCTGTCTGCGGTGGCCCTCCTCGTGGCCCTGCTGGGCGCCACACCCTACGGAACCGCGGCCCTGAAGAAGGGCGTGACCAAGGTTGCCCTGTACGCGAAGAACGCGGGCAAGGTCAGCGGGATCGCGGCCTCGAAGAAGCCCAAGGCAGGCAAGCTCTTCCCCCTCGGCAAGAACGGCAAGTTCCCGGCCTCCGTGCTCCCTGCCGGCGTGCGCGGCCCCGTCGGCTCCGAGGGCCCACGCGGCCCCGCCGGCCCGGCAGGCCCGCAGGGCGCCCAGGGGATCCAGGGGCTGAAAGGCCCGAAGGGCACGACCGGACCAGCAGGTCCGGTCGGCGTCCAGGGACCGCCCGGGCCGCCCGGAGGCTTCGGCCTCCTGAACCTCGGCCGTAGCACCCTCGCCAAGTCGACCCTCCGGTCCGGCGCCGCCCACTCCTCGGTGGTCGCAGGCGCCGACGGCTTCCCGCTCGTCGCGATCTTCGACTCGAGCAACAACGACCTCGTCGTCGACCACTGCGGCGACGCGACCTGCTCGACCTCCACGAGCACAACGCTCGACTCGACCGGCAACGTCGGGCGCTACCCCTCGGTGACCGTCGGCTCCGACGGCTTCGGCCTGATCAGCTACCTCGACGGCGCGCCGGCCAACAACCTCAAGGTGGCCCACTGCGCCAACCTCGCCTGCACGAGCTCGACCACGACGACCGTGGTCTCGAGCGGCACCGTCGCAGACGA
>Ga0126377_10003429_pt1 | contig 11224 bp, 18 predicted proteins | sample PanSoiMetPlot_22_FD_92647 | JGI IMG/M metagenome (GOLD analysis project Ga0126377, IMG submission 92647) | Tropical forest soil microbial communities from Panama - MetaG Plot_22 | ecosystem: Environmental > Terrestrial > Soil > Tropical forest > Bulk soil | place: Panama | collected 2016-02-17
GAGAAGAGCCTCCCGTACGAGCTCACCGCGTCGTTCCTGCTGATGGCCGATCATCCGGGCATTCCGTTGCCGATCAAGCTGCAGGAGCAGCATCGCGGCATCTTTCCGCTCGACCGTCCCATCACTGAAGAGAGCGGCACACGGCTCGCGGCATGGGCCAGAGGCGGTGCCGCGGCGCGGACGTCGCCGGCGAAACCGGCCAGCGATGACGACGCGAAGATTGCCGACTGGCTGACCGTCATTGCGGACGCGAAGACCGCCGACGACATCCGCGCGATCGCCAAGCAGATCGACGGGGTGAAGAACACGCTTTCATCGGCCGCGCTCGAGCGGTTGCGCGAGGCCTTGAAGAAATCGCCGGCCGCCAAGCGGCGTCGCGAAGCGGGCGCGCTGTTGGCGTAAGGAGGGACACAGTGAGTCGCCGCAAGGATCCTGAGTCGGCCGTCGTGGAGTTCTTCTCGGCGGCGCCGCTCGCCACCGCGCAGACGGTCCTCACGATCGCCAAGGGCATCGTCGCCAAGCGCGTGAAGAGCGAAGTCCCTCCGGCGACACAGAAATCCGACGACGCGGAGGCGCCGCGATGACGCGCGCGTGGCTCATCGAGCAGTTGTGTCGCTGGGCCGACACGCTCCGCGAACCGGCGGGATCGCTCGAGCAGCTGAGCGTCCGCGCGCACGTCGTCGCCGATGAAATGGCGACGCGCGCGGGGCAGCTCGCGGACGCCGACGTGCGCGACGAGGACATTCCACCGGCCATCGCCGCGGGGTTCGTCCGATGAGCGCCTGTGCTTGCGGGCAGCCGCTCCACTACACCGATCCGCGCATCCAGGCGATGGTGCAGGCGTTCGTCGACGCCTGCGGCGAACTGGTGATGGTCACGACGCCGGCGGGATCGTGGTGGGTGCCGCGGCACTTCATCGCGCTGCACGGGCTCAACGCCGAGGACGTGCCGGCGATCGCCGCGCGGTACGGGTTCGTGAAGGTAACCACGGGACCAGAGAACTGACTCAATCGTGGAGTCGATGCGTGCTCTACGTCGATGACAAATTGCCTCGCCATCCGAAGATCTTCCGCGCTGGGGAACGGCTCGGTCCGAACGGTCCCGCCCAGGCCCTCGCGATGTTCCTGGACGGCCTCAGCTACGCGCGAGAACACCTCACTGACGGCTTCCTTCCCGACAAGTTCGTGGCCTCTTGTGGTCTTGTTCAGACACCACAATCGGTCGCGAAGGCGCTCGCGTCGCGGCGGGTTAGGTTATGGCACCGAACCCGCGGCGGGTATCAAATCCACGACTACCACGACTGGAACCGCAAGGCCTCTGAAATCAAGAAGAAGAAGGAAGACGAGCGGCTCAAGAAAGCGGCACAACGGGCGGGAAAAAACGGCGGGAACGGCGATGCGTGACGGGCTGTCCCGCACTTTGTCCCCCCGGGACAATTTCAGGACCTCGTGCGCTCGCGCGTCCACGATCCACGTACCACGTACCACGTACCACGTACGGGGTACTTCCTACGATGTACGTCTCGCCCGTCTAAGTACCCTGATCCCACAATTAGAGCACCGGCGCTGTCGCGCCGGAACGCACGCCCATGGCTGTTGAAAAACGGAAACAGCCGCTCGGCTTCTCGCTGCTCTGTGTCATCGCGAAGGAGCAGATTCCGGAACCGCTCGACTACGGAGAATGGGCCGAGCGCATCAAGACGCGCTTGGCACGGCTGCGTCTGCCGTGTCCTGATCTGCCGACCCAGCTCACGGCCGCCATGGACGCGGTCGCGCGATCGCTGGGCCGGCAACACGAACTTCCGCCGCATGTCGCGACGCCTATCATCGAGGCGGGGCCTGCGCCGCCGTTGACGCACACCGAAGCGGTCCGTGTGCTCGAGCAGCTCGGCGCGCGCGGCCACGTGAAGCGCATGCCAGCCGTCCGAGCCATGACGGTGCGCCAGGCCGAATGTCAGAAGGCCGCAAAGATCCTCGCACAAGGGATCCTCGAGCAGATCGCGCGGTGCGAAGACGCCGAGCGTGCCGTCGAGCAACCGGAGACAAAGGCGTGAGCCTCACCATGGCGCGCCGGCGGATCGTCTTCACGGTGCTCGGCCAGCCCGAGACGAAGGGATCCGCCAAGGCCATCGTGCCGAAGAAGTGGGCCGACGACGCGCATCGCGCCGGCACGGTCCCGCGCGCGATCGTCACGAACGACAATCCGAGCGCCGCCGCGTGGGAACAGCGGATCGCGACAGAGGCGCAGACCGTGGCGTCCGACGGGCTCTTCGTCGGTCCGGTCATCATCGCCGTCACGTTCTGGCTCCCGCGGCCGAAGTCCCTGCCGAAGTACGTGCGGCATCACCTGACGCGGCCTGACTGCGACAAGGCCGCGCGGTGTGTTCTCGATGCTCTCTCGGGTGTGCTCTACCACGACGACAAACAAGTCGTCGCGCTGCATGTGCGCAAGCTGTTCGCGGCGCCGGCGGCGCCGACAGGCGCGCGCATCGTCGTCGAGGAAGCGGAGGAACCCGATCCCCAGCAGCTCGACTTCATCAACGACAACTCCCTGTTTGCGTGAATTGGAGATCCACCATGCGCCGACGTCGAACGCTCAATCCGAAACCGAAGCGCACCAGCTACGAACTGATCGATCCGTCGAGCGTCCAGGGCGCGCCGATCTACCGGCTGTTGACGGAGATCGTCAGCGCGTCGCACGAGGAGATCGCGGCCGCGCGGATCGCGCTCGCCTGGTGCACGTCCTGGGTGCCTGACGCCGATGGGCACGTGACAATCGGGAAGTGCAAGCGGGCGTCGGATCTCGATCGCGAGCTCGCCGAGTTCGACTTCATCGTCCTGCTGCGGCGATCGTTCTGGCTCGACGAGCGCGTGACAGATGGGCAGCGTCGCGCCCTACTCGATCACGAGCTCTGTCACGCGGGCGTCCGGGTCGACGCGCACGGTGATCCCGCGAAGGACGATCGCGGCCGGATCATCTACCGCACGAAGAAGCACGACATCGAAGAATTCACGGAGATCGTCGCGCGGCACGGCACCTACAAGAGCGACCTCGAGGCGTTCGCGAAAGCGCTCATCCTCCGCGGCACGCAGGAGTTCACGCCGTGTCCGACGTGCAAGGACACCCCCGGCTGGGTGCGGCACACGGTCGACGGCGTCGCGCGCGCGACTCGGTGTGAGTGTTGGGTGACCTGGTCGCAGCAGAAGGCCCTCGGGAAGAGCGCGTAGATGATCCTTCAGGGCCATTGTCTCGACGTGCTGCCGACGTTGCCGAAACAGAGCGTTCACATGTGCGTGACGTCGCCGCCGTACTGGTCACTGCGCGACTACGGCGTCCCACCATCCGTCTGGGATGGCGTCGCCGGTTGTCCGCATGAATGGGAATCGGCCGGCAGCGTCGAAGGCTATACGTCGAAACGGAAGTGGCAGCACACGGACGTGTCTCGCGAGAGCAACCCGGACGGGTGGAACCTGATTGAGCAAGGGAAATTCTGCACGCGCTGTGGCGCATGGTTGGGATGTCTCGGCCTCGAACCCACACCCGATCTCTACGTCGAACATCTCGTCACGGTGTTCGATGCCGTCAGGCGGGTCTTAAGACGCGAGGGCACACTGTGGCTGAACCTGGGCGACTGCTACGCGGCCGGCGGTCGCGGCGGCGATACGGGCGGCGCGTCAGGTCTTCAGGGATCGAAGCAGCATCAGGAGGAGAGCAAGAAAGCCGGTCAGCGGATCGGCTCGCGCTCATCATTCCGTCGCGATCGGATGGCGCGCGGCGATGTCGCGCACAAGAGCGCGCCAGGCGTGAAGCCGAAGGACCTTGTCGGCATTCCGTGGATGGTCGCCTTCGCACTGCGCGCGCGCGGCTGGTATCTACGGAGCGACATCATCTGGGCGAAGACGAACCCGATGCCGGAATCGATTCGTGATCGGCCGACGAAGTCGCACGAATATCTATTCCTGCTGGCGAAAAGCGACGAGTACTACTACGACGCCGACGCGATTCGAGAGGGCGTCAACGGAACCTCTCACGCTCGAGGGAACGGCGTGCATCGAAAGGCCGTCAGCGAGCGCGGTCGCATCAAGGCCAACACCAGTTTCGCGGCCGCCGTCCGTGGCCTCGTCGGATCGCGGAACCGTCGATCCGTCTGGACACTGCCGACGGCACCGTTCGCAGAGGCGCATTTCGCGACGTTCCCGCCGCGCCTGATCGAACCCTGCATCTTGGCCGGCACATCAGAGCACGGCTGCTGTTCGACGTGCGGCGCACCATTCCGGCGGATCGTCGAGCTCGGAGAGGAGCTGCGCGAGCAGAAGATCGCCAACGGTTGCAACCATGATGGCCAGTACCACGGAAAAGCCACGAAGGCTTACGACGCCGCCGGCGCCCAGGATCCGAGTGCGGTGAAGGCTCGGATCCTCGAGGGCATGCGCGAGCGGATTACGGTTGGTTGGCGACCGACATGTCGCTGCACGCTGCGTACGGTCGTGCCGTGCAGCGTGCTGGATCCCTTCGCCGGCTCTGGCACAACGGGCCTCGTGTGCGATCGCACCGGCCGCGCCTTCACCGGCATCGAACTGAATCCGGAATACGTCGAGATGGGAAACCGACGGCGCGCGGATGCCGCTCGTGCGGCGGAGGCCTCCGCCTGATGCCACATCACGCGAAAAACTACCACCAGGTGCCCTCGCGAGCGAGAGCGTCGGCGAGCCGCAGCTTGATGAGCGCGTCACGCGTTACGCCAATCTTGCGCGCCAAATCGTCGAACGCCTGGATCATGTCCGCGGGCAACTCGAGCGTCACGCGCTCCGTGTGGCTGGATATACGGATTCGCGGGATGCGTTTGGCCGATGACGGTGAGCGTCGTCGTTTGCGAGCCATCGTCTCAACTCCGAGCGTTGGCCTGCTTGCGCGGCGCCCTAGCCGCGGCGGTCGCCAGTTGATGTACCCGCTGATGCGACAAGTGCATCAGCGCGGCGGTATCGCGCGAGCTCAGATGGAGCCGCCGCTGCTGCAACGTGGTAATGGCCTGGCGCGCCGCGCGGGCCGCCTGCTGTTCAGATCGCTCGGCCTGCTGCTTCGTCTGCCGATAGCGCGCCAGGACCTTCCGAACCTCCGCTGGCAACTGTACGTCGTCGATCAACCTGGCCGCGTCGGCCTTGGCGGGATCGTCGACGCAGACCGACAGCGCCTCGCGGATCCGCCGCCGCGCCTGCTCGAGCGTGCGCCCTTGCGTATGACATCCCGGCACGGTGGCGATCCTCGCCACCCAGAAGCCGGCTTCGTCGCGTTCGTAGCGAACGGTGTACGTCATGATCGTTTCAGCCATCCTTTCCCGAGACACGGTTCGAGATCGCGCTCGATTTGCCGGAGCAGTCCGGGGCCGATGTCCTCCCCCGCGTGGACCGGCACGGTCGTGAAGCAGGTGCCGCACCGGACACGGACATGCGACGAACGTTGCCGAACTTCCTCGCATCCCCGCTCCTTCAGAATCCGGCGCAACGCCTTCGCTGTCATGTGTCTATCAGTATAGACAGGTGCACATTGGCTGTCAAGTCAGGTAGACAGAAACGAAAGGGATTGACGCAACTGCTCGCGCGGCCGATACGGGACGATCAGCCGGAGCCGGACGAAGGCGTACCACGAGTACGACGTCTGATGACGGACCATGAAACCAATCCTTTCGAAGAAAAGAGGGCCGGTGCCCGCAGCTCAGTGCGATTTGCGTGCCGGCGGTGAGAATTCAGGATGCTGGTGCGAACAGGGGCTTATGCAACTGCTTTTTATCTGAATATGCCGACTGAGATTCAGTGGACGGACGAAACCTGGAACCCGACGACTGGCTGCGACAAGGTGTCGCCCGGCTGCGCGCACTGCTACGCGGAGACCGTCGCGCTGCGGTTCTGGCCGACGCAGTATCCGCCGGTCGCCGATCCCTCGCTGCGGGTGACGACGCTCGCCGAGGAAGGCGATCCCTTGCGGGCGCGCGAGTTCACGGACGTGCAGTGCCACGAGGACCGGCTGGATCAGCCGCTGCGCTGGCGGAAGCCGCGGAAGGTCTTCGTCAACTCGATGAGCGACCTGTTCCACGAGGACGTCCCCGACGCCTTCATCGACAAGGTGTTCTCGGTGATGGCGCTCGCGCCGCAGCACACGTTTCAGATCCTTACGAAGCGCGCTGAACGGATGCGCGCGTACCTCGGCGACAGCGATCGTAAACGCTGTATCGACGGCGCGATCTGGACGCGGCTCGGGACGCCCCGCGGCAGCAAGATCGAGCACGGAGGCGACTGGCGCTGCACCTTCCCGCTGCCGAACGTCTGGCTCGGCGCGAGCGTGGAGAACCAGCACTTCGCCGACGCGCGGATCCCGCTGCTGCTCCAGACGCCCGCGGCGGTGCGGTTCATCTCGGCTGAGCCACTGCTCGGGCCGTTACAGCTCGCCTGGGAAGGCTACGGTCCGTACGAATACGGCTATCTGCGTCAGGGAATCCATTGGCTCATCGCAGGTGCTGAATCAGGCCACGGGGCCCGATCGATGGACGAGAACTGGGTCAGGGCGCTCAGGGATCAATGCGTCGGCACCGGAGTCGCGTTCTTCTACAAGCAAAACGCAATCAACGGCCGCAAGATCGGCCTGCCAGCCTTGGACGGGAAAGTATGGAACGAATTCCCTCGAATCACCGACAGGCCGAGCGTCAGTTAGTCGCGCTCGTGCGCGATGGACGTTGGCGAATAGACGACAGCGGACGAGTCTGGCGTCAACTTCGCGACGGGACGGAACGCCGCGCTGAGAAACGCTTGCAGACGGGTTACCTGATGGTGCGGGCCATGATTGGCGGGGTTCGCGTCTGCGGACTCGCTCACCGCCTTGTGTGGCAGCACTTCAACGGTGACATCCCTGATGGTCACGTCATCAATCACCTGAATGGCATCAAGGACTGCAACTGGCCAGCAAATCTCGAGGCCGTCACCTATTCGCGGAATTCGGAACACGCGCATCGGAGTGGTCTTCGAGACGAACACGGCGAGGGCAACCCTGCCCATCGTCTCACCGACAATCAGATCGCTCAGATTCGTACGGCATACGCGGTTGGAGGCTTCACCCAACAACAATTGGCAGATCGTTTCGGCGTCCGTCATCAGCACATCTCACGCGTCGTGCGTGGTCAACGTCGCGCGAAGCAGGGTGGACCTGTGATCGATCGGGATCACCGGCACAGCGTCAACAGTCGCGATCCTGTGACCGGCAGGTTTCTACGCGTCCGCCGGGCGTCAGAGGTTGGCGCGTGAGGAACATCAGCTTCGCGCTCACGACCGAGCAGATCCGCAACCAGACCAAGACCGTCACGCGCCGGCTCGGGTGGGTGAACCTGCCGGTTGGGACGCTCCTGCAGCCAGTCGTCAAGGGCATGGGGCTGAAGAAGGGCGAGCGCGTCGAGACGATCGGCGGGCCGATCAGGATCATCGGTGTGCGCCGCGAGCCTCTCGGCAGAATCACGTTCGACGAATGCGCGCGCGAGGGCTTCTGTGGAATGGGCCCGAGCGAGTTCGTCGCGTTCTTCTGCCGAACGCACCGCTGCGCGCCGGCGACCATCATCACGCGCATCGAGTTCAGCTACGCGGTGTGCGCCGTATGCCACTGCGAAATCGCAGGCGTCGGTCCCGGCCTGTGCGGCGAATGCGCGTGTGAGGAGGAGGAGATCTGATGGCGGCGCTACCGAGCGTGGCCCGTGCGCCGCGCCGTCCAGGCCTCGTCAATGAGCTCCTGGACGTGCACCTCGGTCAGCTGCAGGCGCTCGGCGATGAGCGCGATGGGAATGTTCGCGTTGTACAGCGCGAGCACCTGAGCCGCGGATTCGACGTGCCGTCGGGCGCCTTCGGTTGCGAGACGGTCCTGTTCGTCTCGAATCGCCGCGCTCAACGCCCGAATGTCGGCGTCGATCTCGGCGATCAGGGCGCGCAGCCGATTCCGCGCGTGCCACTGATCGCGTCGTTGCTTACGCAGCCACTGCAGGCGCACGCTTCTCGGCAGATCGGGGCGGCTGCCGGGCATGGGACGTCACCGCGCACTAGCCGTCTTGCGGGGACGTCCACCGAGGAGGCCATTGGCTCGCGCGGCGGCGGCTTTGCGGCGGCTGGTCCCGGTCGCGATCAGGCTGGCAGCACTGCTGATCGTGATCTCGGCCGGCCGTTGCCGTCGGTAGCACTGCACACTGGCGACGCGGATGAGGGCCCGCGACGATTCTGTGTCGGGGTGCGCCTCGAGGTAGGCCGCCAGCGTTCGCCGAATGGCCTGTTCGGCCTTCGCGGGCGTCGGCCCCTGGGCATAGACCGGCAACCCGACGACGTACGCGCTGATCGTTCCGGAGGCCTCCGGTTCCATCACGATGGGAAAGCGGTTTCGGACCATAAGCGATTACTCTATTCCTGCATCTCGCAGAATGCGGTTGCCGAGCTTCCCGGCATCGTGGCCGTGGACCGTCACCCAGACTTCCTGCCCGGTCTTCGGATTGACCAGCTGCAGATGCGAGCCCTTGCCGGTGCGCTTTTCGACGAAGCCCGCGTTCTTCAGTTTCCGAATGACTTCCTTCCACGTCACGACTCACTGATTATATTCCAGCGCTGGGTTATTTGCAATCGATATCGAGAGGGCCCGATCACTCGCGATACCTGGAGGTGCCATGTCTGAGCTGACACCCGTCGAAGAACCGATCGACATCAACGTCGTCGCCCTCACGCCGGCCGAGATGGTGCCGGCGCAGCATGACCTGATCGCCTGGTGCGGACGGAAGATCCAATCGCTGACCGATGAAGGCGATGAGCTCGAGCTCCATCAGAAGCTCGCGATCCAGAACGGGTGGAAGACGAGCGTCGTCGTCGCCGCGCTGAATCGCAACGCCAAGCGCATCACCTACTACACGAAGATGCGCGCGGCGCTCGAGGCCGGCTATTTGATGGTGCCGAACATGCCAATCGACGTGCTGGCCGTGCGCGTCAAGCGCGCCAGCGGCAAGCGGCAGACCGCCGAAGGCTGGCACCGCTTCCAGTCACATCCCGAGCTGCTGCCCGTGGGCGAGGGCCGATACGTCGACGAGCAGCCGTTGGAAACGTCTGGGGAATTCGAGGGGAAGAACTACAAGGGCGAGCCCGAAATCAAGACCCGCTACATCTCAGCCGAGCACGATGACGAGGTCGATTTTCCGATCGCGCTGACGAAGCCCGTCGTGCTCGAAGCCGTCGGCCGCGCGATGGCGCTGAAGATCTTCGACCAGATCGGGCGGGTGCAGAACGGCGGCGGGCGCGATCCCATCTACGTCGGGCAGTTGCTGGACCCACGAGGAAATTCACGGGTCGCGACGTTCTTCTTGGCGTGGTGGGTCAACACGCGCGATCTCTGAGGCTCGCCCATGACACGAACACAGGATCTCGTTGGACAGCTGCAAACGATCCTCGACCAGCTGAAGGCTGAAGTCAGCCCTCCGACACCATCCACAACAGTGAGCACAACAGCCGATCTCGTCAAGGCGCTCGCCGCCGGCGGACCGATCGCGCTCGCACCCGGCAGTTACACGGGCAACTTCACCATCACGAAGCCGACCACACTGGACCTGTTCGGCGCGACCCTGATTCCGCTGGACCAGCTCTCACCGGCGCTCATCGTGAGAGCGAATGACGTCATCGTGAGCAGCGGAACGATTCAGAATGGCGCACCCGATCGGGATACCGTCATCGTCGGTGACTTCAACGCGACATCAGCAGATGCGCAGCCGAATCGAATCACGTTCGACGGCGTGAAGGTGCAGGCCGGCGCGCTGGGTGGGCATCGGGCATTCGCGCTGCACGGCGCGAACATCACTGTGAAGAACGGGCGAGTGACCGGGTTCTGGGAGAAAGGGCGCGATAGTCAGGCGATCTGGGTCCACAACGGGCCAGGCCCCTACACGATCACCGATAACTACCTCGAGGCGAGCGGCGAGACGATCCTCGTGGGCGGGGATACCTTCCACATCCCCAACGTGGTGCCGTCGGAGATCACCATTGCGCGCAACGTCTGCTACAAGCCCGACGCCTGGCGCGCAATCAACCCCGTCGTGAAAAACTGCATCGAGCTGAAGGCTGGCGTCCGCGTACTCATCGAGGACAACGTCTGCGACGGGAACTGGAAGAGCGGGCAGGACGGCAACCCGATCGTGCTCACGGTGCGCAATCAGAACAACGACTCGCCCTGGGTACGGCTCGATCAGGTCATCGTGCGCGGAAACGTCACGCGGCGCTGTATGGAGGGGTACGCCGTCGGGATACTCGGCTTCGACAACAACTACCCGAGCCAGCAGACGCAGATGATCCTCATCGAGCACAATCTCTTCACCGATTCGCCGAACGGCTTCAAGGTCGGCAACGGCGTCGCGATGGATCTCACGATTCGCCAGAATACGCTGCCGGCCATCGTCACGAATCTGCTGCAGTTCTACGACGAGCGCGCCGTGCCCGTGAAGAGCCCGCTCACGTTCGCGGGCAATGTTGCGAAAGGCGGCGCGTACGGCGTCGCCGGCACGAATCTCGGTGTCGGCCTGCCCGCGCTCAACGGCTTCACTACGCTCGTCAACTTCACCGGCAACATCCTCGAGAAGACCGCGGAGCGTGGCATTCCGTGGCCGCTAGGGAACACGCTCGTCGAACCCGGGCAGCTCGCCACGCTGCTCGATACGACAACGCTCAAGGTGAAGAGCGGGACGGCAGGGTACTGAGCCGTGGCTCGACTGTGCCCTCAACGCCACGTCGTCGATCGACCAGGCCCGTGCCCCCAGTGCACACGGGATCACGACCGGGCGCGTGGCAGTCAACGCCAGCGCGGCTATACGCGACGGTGGGAAACCCGCGCGGCGCTGTTCAAGGAGCAGTACCCGCTCTGTGGGATGCGCCCCGGTGGTGTCCGGCCGGTCATGAGCCGGTGCTACGACGAGAAACGCATCACGCCAGTGGCCCTCGTCGATCACGTCATCCCGCATCGTGGTGATCAAGCGCTCTTCTGGGACGAGGAGGGCAACTGGCAATCGCTGTGCTGGTCCTGCCATTCCCGAAAGACGGCAGCAGAGATCCGCGGGATGCATGGATGAATAACAACTCTGGTCGAGTTCGGCCGCGCGCATAGGTGCATAACCGAACCGTCATTACAGCGGGTGGGGGGGACGAAAAGTGTTAGCGACGGAAGCCTCGGTAAC
>Ga0126377_10003430_pt1 | contig 11223 bp, 10 predicted proteins | sample PanSoiMetPlot_22_FD_92647 | JGI IMG/M metagenome (GOLD analysis project Ga0126377, IMG submission 92647) | Tropical forest soil microbial communities from Panama - MetaG Plot_22 | ecosystem: Environmental > Terrestrial > Soil > Tropical forest > Bulk soil | place: Panama | collected 2016-02-17
CCAGGCTGCCGCATTATCTGATGATATTGCCTACGACGCGCATGACATTGACGACGGCCTGCGGGCGGATCTGTTCTCCCTCGAGGATATTTCGGCAGTCCCCCTGGTCGGCGGCATTCTGGCCGACATTGATCGCGAGCATCCCGGTCTCGAAACTGCGCGGCGCGTGCATGAGCTCGTGCGCCACATCATTACGCGCATGATCGAGGATGTGATAGCGGAGTGCGGCCGGCGCGTCGCGATGCTCGGGCCGCGCTCGGCAGCGGACGTACGTGAAGCGCCGCGCCCGATCGTGGGATTTTCGCCTGCCATGGAGAAGGCCGATCGTGACATCAAGGGTTTTCTTTATCCGCGCATGTATCGCCACGAGCGCGTGATGCGCGTGATGGACGATGCGGAAGGCGTCGTGCGCGACCTGTTCGGTCACTACAGGACCACGCCTGCGGACTTGCCGGAAGAATGGCGGGAAGAAATAAGGGCAAACGATTCCGATAACGCCCGTCGCATTGCCGACTATATCGCCGGAATGACCGACAGGTACGCGCTGATCGAGCACGCGAAATATTTCAAGCAAACCCCCGAGCTGCGGTGAGCCGATGAACGCGGACATCGATACCCATTCGGAGGTCGATCTGCTGATTGCCGGTGCGGGTCCGGCGGGCATGACAGCGGCGCTGGTCGCCTCGCTCGAAGGGCTCGACGTGCTCTTGTGCGAGAAATCCGATCAGGTCGGCGGCACCGGAGCAACGTCCGCCGGCACGCTTTGGATACCCGGAAACAGCCAGAGTCGCGCGGCCGGTTTCGACGATAGTGCCGAGCAGGCGGACCGTTACCTTGATGCGCTGATCGGAGAGGCGACCAACCGAGAGCTCCGGACCGCATTTCTTGCGAGCGGACCGAAGGTGATTGACTATCTGAGCGCTCGCACCGACGTACGGTTTCTTCCGTGCGGCAAGCATCCGGACTATCGCAGCAATATGCCCGGCGCGGCGATTTCCGGCCGTGCGATCGTGCCCGTGCCGTTCGACGGGCGCTTGCTCGGCGTGGATTTTGCCCGCATTCGCCCGCCGGTACCGGAGTTCATGGTGTTCGGCGGCATGATGGTCGGCAAGGTTGATATTCCCCGGCTGATCGGGCGCTTTCGCTCGATTTCCAATTTCATTTATTCCGCGAAACTGTTCGCCCGCTACCTCCTCGATCGCCTGACGTACAAGCGCGGGACCCGCATCATGATGGGGAACGCGTTGATCGGCCGGTTGTTCTACAGCCTCCGCAAGCGCAGGGTGCCCGTGCTGTTCGGCGCGCGCATCACCGATATTATTGGCGACGCGCGCGGCGTCTCCGGCGCGCGTGTGAGCGTTGGTGCCAAAGAGATCGTCGTGACGGCGCGCAAAGGTATCGTGCTTGCGACCGGCGGCTATGCACACAACGAGCGCTTCCGCGACGCCTTCATGCCGCGGCCTGTTCCCGCTCACTCAATGAGCTGCGAGGGCAATCTCGGCGACGGCATCGCGATCGGCGAGCGTCTGGGCGCGGCAACCGCGCCCGCTCAAAGCACCAGCGGACTTTGGACACCGGTGTCGATTGTCCCGCGGCCCGACGGGAGCAAGGGGCTGTTTCCCCATCTCGTGCTCGACCGCGCCAAGCCCGGCCTGATAGCGGTGAATTCGGGCGGGCGCCGCTTTGTCAACGAAGCGGCGTCCTATCATGATTTCGTGCTGGCGATGTTCGACAGCCACCAGACGACGCCGTCTATCCCCGCGTGGTTGATTTGCGATGCAGCTTTTCTGGGCAAATATGGTCTCGGCGTCATCTATCCGGGACATCGCAATCCCGGAAAATTCGTCGACAGCGGTTATGTCACGCGGGCCCAGACACTAGATGAGCTCGCCGGCAAGATCGGCGTCGATGCCATGCAACTGCGCAAAACGGTTGATCGTCACAACAAATTTGCCGAGACCGGCGTCGATGTGGATTTCGCCAAAGGCGAAACGGAACTTAACCGTTTCAACGGCGATCCCGACCACGCGCCTAATCCCTGCATCGGGCCGCTGTCAAAAGGGCCTTTTTACGCACTTGCTGTCTGGCCGGCTGACATCGCTGTCAGCACCGGACTTACAACCGATGCCGACGCGCGCGTGCTGGGTAGCGACCACAAACCCATTCCCGGTCTCTACGCCTGCGGCAACGACATGGCGTCAGTGATGGCAGGGAGCTATCCAGGACCTGGCACGACGCTCGGTCCAGCCATCGTGTTCGCGTACCGCGCCGTGATGCACGCCAAAGGCGCTGCGGTCTAGGTTGCCTTGCGCGAAGTGGTGTCCACTCAATATACCATCATTCGTTCCCCGGGAGAGATCATGGCGCGGCTGGCAGGAAAAGTTGCATTCATCACGGGCGGCGGAGGTGGCATCGGACGCGCGACCGCCGAGCGTTTTGCCGAAGAGGGCGCCAAGGTCGTCATCGCCGAGATTGATGTCGCGCGCGGTGAAGCAGCGGCACAATCGGCACGGTCGCGGGCGTCGAATTCGGGTGGCGATGCGCATTTCATCCACTGCGACATCCGTGAGCGCTCAAATGTCGAAGCGGCCTTCGCTGAGACGGTCAGGCGGTTCGGCGGCCTCCACATCCTCCACAACAATGCCGGCGGCTCATCACCCGATGACGGCCGCGTGACCGAGGTGTCGGAGGACGAATTCTGGCGTGTTATCAAGCTCGACGTTTACGGCACCTTCCTGTGCTCGCGTCTCGGTATCCCGCACATGATCAAATCGGGTGGTGGATCGATCATCAACATGTCGTCGATTGTCGCGCTGCGTGCGCTCCCGGGGCGCGATTGTTACACGGCCGCCAAAGGTGCGGTTGCGGCTATGACACGCTCGATGGCGGTCGAGTATGCCGCCGACAAGATCAGAGTGAATGCGATCGCACCCGGCGTAGTGCTAACCGAGCGTGTGAAGAAACTGCTTGAGGGTTCGAAAGACATCGAGAAGCTGGCAGCCACGCATCTGCTGGGCTTGGGACTGCCGATCCACATGGCCGACATGGCCGTTTACCTTGCCTCCGACGAGTCGGCGATCACGACGGGTCAGGTCATTTCGGTCGATAGCGGGGCGACCATCAGGTAACAGTTTAACTGCCCGCGGTGTTCATTTTGACTTGGTTCCGGAATTGCGTTAGCCGCAGCCCTCATGCCCAACGACGCCAAGCCTCAGCATCTATTTGGGACAATGCTTGCCTCTGTGCAGGCGGCGACGACCTCTGTGCTCGGTTCTAGCGCGGATGTTTCCCGGATTGTCGTCGAGCCGCCGCGCGACGCGACACACGGCGATATGGCCACCAATGCCGCGATGGTGCTGGCGAAGGACGCCGGCAAGAAGCCACGTGAGCTTGCTGAAAGCATTGCCGCGAAACTTCGCGGCGACGAAAGGGTCGCCTCCGTGGACATTGCGGGGCCCGGGTTCATCAATCTCACGCTCAAGCCGAATGTCTGGAGCGAGGAATTGCGGCTCGTGCTCGAATCCGGCCGCGACTACGGCCGGAGCAGCATGGGCAAAGGCGCTGACGTCAACGTCGAATATGTTTCCGCCAACCCCACCGGACCGATGCATGTCGGTCACGGCCGCGGCGCGGTGTTCGGAGACGCCTTGGCAAACCTGCTCGCTTTTACTGGCTTCAAGGTCACGCGCGAGTACTACATCAATGATGCGGGGGCTCAGGTCGACGTGCTCGCGCGCTCGGCGTATCTGCGCTACCGCGAGGCTCTCGGTGAGAGCATCACCATTCCCGACGGTCTATATCCCGGCGAATATCTCAAGTCCGTCGGCAAAGACCTCGCGCAAGCCCACGGACCTTCGTTGAAAAATAAGCCCGAGGCGGAATGGCTCCCGATCGTGCGCAAGCGCGCCATCGACATGATGATGGCGGAGATACGTAACGATCTGCAGGCCCTGGGGATTGTCCAGGACGTATTTTTCTCCGAAAGGTCATTGATAGAGAAAGGCAAGGACCGCGTCGCTGAGACCATCAACTGGCTCAGGGAAAAAGGCCACGTCTATGAGGGGCGTCTGCCTCCGCCAAAAAGCGGCGCCGTCGAGGACTGGGAAGACCGGGAGCAGACCTTGTTTCGCTCGACGGCCTTTGGCGATGATGTCGACAGGCCGCTGAAGAAGTCGGACGGCAGCTATACTTATTTTGCGACCGACATCGCCTATCACAAGTCGAAACTGGATCGTGGTTTCCGTGATCTGATCGACGTGTGGGGCGCCGATCACGGTGGCTACGTCAAGCGCATGCAGGCCGCCGTCAAGGCGCTGAGCAGCGCTGTGGCCGATCTCGATGTCAAGCTCGTGCAACTGGTGCGCCTTCTGCGCGCCGGAGAGCCGGTGAAGATGTCCAAACGAGCCGGCGAATTCATCACCTTGCGTGAAGTGGTCGATGAGGTCGGGCGTGATGCCGTGCGGTTCGACATGCTCTACCGGAAAAATGATGCAGTGCTCGATTTCGATCTTGCGAAGGTCATCGAGCATTCGCGCGACAATCCGGTCTTCTATGTTCAGTATGGGCACGCCCGCGGACAATCGGTGTTCCGCAACGCGCGGGGAGAAATGCCCGATCTGCCGACGGACCCGTCAGCGCGAGCCGCTTATCTCCGTAAAGCGCCGATCGAGAAGTTGACCGATACCGGCGAAGTTTCACTGCTGCGCCGGATCGCGCTTTTTCCACGTCTCGTCGAGGCCGCCGCTGCCGCACATGAACCGCATCGAATAGCCTTCTATCTGTATGAATTAGCAAGCGAATTTCATGCACATTGGACGAGAGGAAATGACTTGCCTAATTTACGCTTCATTATTCAGAATGATCGAGAAACGACAGCAGCCCGGCTCGCGCTGGTGGAGGGGACAGTCACAATTTTAGCCTCGGGTCTAGCATTGCTCGGGGTCAGCGCGCCGGATGAAATGCGATAGCCTCGCTGATTGGTCCGCGTCCTAATCGAGCGCAGAAGACCAACCTAAGGGCGAGTGAGCAACTGGGGAACGAATGGCGGACGATCAAAGCCAACGAACATATCGTGCGAGTGAACCGCCGCCCGCGCGCGGCCCAGGAAAAACGTCCGGCAGTGATCCGCTTGCCGAACTAGCGCGCCTGATCGGACAGACCGACCCATTCGGGGAGTATGGCCGCGAAGTCGCGCGCCGTTCGTCTGGATCGCAATCAGCTGCGCGCGCCGATTGGAACCAGCCGCTTGGAACATCCTACACGGCTCAATATGGCGGCGATGTGCGTGCACCGGAGCCGGCGCCACGTTATGCGGGAGAGGGCCACCACGCGCCACCGTCGACTCCCGCAAGTCCATTCCAGGACTACGGCAATCAGAATTACGAGCGTCAGCCATACCAGCCTCAGCCGCTTCCCGGCGGAACCGATCTATACGAAGCCGGGCAGGGAGCGCAGCGGTTTCCGCCTGGCGAGTCCGACTATCAGCAGGATTTCTACGACGAGACCGCGCCAGTCGAGGACGAATACTACGAAGATACTCAGCCCTCGCGCCGCAGGATCGTTGTTATGGCGATCGCCGGCGTCGCCGCTTTGGCCGTGATTGGGACGGCAGGCGCATTTGGGTATCGCGCCCTTGTCGGGTCCTCTGGGTCGGCCAAGCCGCCGCCAGTGATCAAGGCTGACACGACACCAAGCAAGATTGTTCCGGCAGCGACCGGCAAGGACACACAATCCAACAAGTTGATCACCGAGCGCGTGAACGAACGTGGGCAGAGCGAAAAGTTGGTGTCGCGCGAAGAGCAGCCGCTCGACCGTCCGACGGCGGTGGCGCTGTCGGGGCCGGCGCTGGGCAGCGGCGTGGTCACAAGCGAGCCGAAAAAGGTTCGCACTATCGCAATTCACCCGGATCAGCCTGTGGGCGACGCGGCGCCATCATCGATGTCAGCCGCGGCTGCTCCTTCGAGGTCGGCACCCGCGCCGCGCGTAGCCGCCGCTGCGCCACGTCCCGCGCCAGAAACCACGGCAGACGCCGAAGAGAATGCGCCGGCGGCACGTCCCGCTCCATCGCGTCAGTCGGCGCCTGCATCGAGCAACGCGCCTTTGTCGCTTAATCCGAATGGCGCACCCTCGCGGGCGGCACCAGCGCCGGCACCTGCACAGACGGCCGCGGTAGCCCCGCAGGCGCCTGCTGCGGCTTCGACCGGGGGTGCAGGCAGCTATGTCCAGGTTTCCTCGCAACGCAGCGAAAGCGAGGCTCAGGCGGCGTTCCGCGGCCTTCAGGCCAAGTTCCCGGATCAGCTTGGCAATCGGCAGCCGTCAATCCATAAGGTCGACTTGGGCGCCAAGGGGACCTATTACCGCGCCATGGTCGGGCCCTTTGCCAATGCCGGCGAGGCAAGCCAGTTGTGCTCAAGCCTCAAGGCCGCTGGCGGGCAGTGCCTCGTCCAGAGGAATTAACAGGCCAAAACTTGACCCCTGCGACGTGCGCGGGCTAATCCGCGCCGATGGCGGCACGTGCATTTATCACGGGATTGGAGGGACTTACCCTATCCCCCAATGAGAGGGCCTTTTTGCGCGATGCGAGGCCGTGGGGCCTCATCATCTTCAAGAGGAACGTGAGTACTCCTGATCAAGTGACGGAGCTTATTCAGTCATTTCGGGATGTGGCCGGCGCTGAGGCACCAGTTCTCGTCGACCAGGAAGGCGGCCGGGTTCAGCGGTTGGGTCCGCCGCACTGGCCCGCTTATCCGCCGGGCGCCCGTTACGGAGAACTCTATGACCAGGAACCGGCGGCAGGCATCGCCGCGGCACGGTTGGCGGGCCATCTGATCGCCGCAGATTTGAGAGCGCTGGGCATCGATGTCGATTGCGCCCCGATCGCAGATGTTCCGGTTGCGGGCGGTGATCCTGTCATCGGGGATCGCGCTTACGGCAATGAACCCGGCAAGGTCGCCAAGATTGCCAAGGCAGTCGCCGAGGGTCTGCAGGCGGGGGGCGTGTTGCCGGTAGTGAAGCATCTGCCCGGGCATGGCCGTGCCACCGCCGACAGCCATCACAATCTCCCGGTCGTGGATACCGACCGTGCGACCCTGGAAACCGTCGACTTTTCGGCATTCAAGCCGCTGGCGGGCTTGCCGCTTGGAATGACGGCACATGTTGTGTTTAGCGCGATCGACCCCGTCGCACCGGCCACCACTTCGGTCACAATGGTGCGGCAAGTGATTCGCGGATTTATCGGATTCGAAGGGTTGTTGATGAGCGACGACATCTCGATGAACGCGCTGTCTGGCAGTATTGCGGAGCGCAGTCGCGCTGCGCTGGCGGCCGGTTGCGATGTCGTGCTTCATTGCAACGGCAATCTGGGAGAGATGGTTGCCGTCGCAAATGAAGCGCCGGAGCTGGCGGGCGACGCCGCGAGACGGGCCGAGGCGGCGCTTGCAACGCGCAAAGCTCCGGAAGAATTCGATACCCATGCCGCGCATAAGCTGTTCGCGCAGATGATTGCTGACGAGCGGTCGGAGTTTCTACGAAAGGCCGGGTCATGAGCAGCGAAGACTTCGACACGACGCTCGCTGCCGATCGCGGCACCACCGAGCCGGCCATGATCGTCGATGTGGAAGGCTTTGAGGGCCCGCTTGATCTGTTGTTGATGCTCGCGCGCCAGCAGAAAGTAGATCTCGCGAAAATTTCGATCCTTGCTCTGGCGGATCAATATCTGTCGTTCATCGAGGCTGCGCGACAATTGCGCCTCGAACTCGCCGCCGATTACCTCGTGATGGCAGCCTGGCTCGCCTATCTCAAATCACGTCTGCTCCTGCCGGAAACGGATCCGGGGAGTGGCCCAAGCGCCGAAGAAATGGCGTTGGCGCTCGCTCACAGGCTGCGACGATTGGAAGCCATCCGCGACGTCGCGACCCGCATGATGGAGCGGCCCCAGCTCAATCGTGACGTCTTTCAGCGTGGTCTGCCGGAACCTATCGAAGAAATAAAGCAACCGGAATGGTCGGCAACGCTTTACGACTTGCTTTCGGCCTATGCCACTCAACGCTCCCGCAGCGCGCTGTCCCGCGTCCGATTCAAGCAACGCAGCGTGTGGTCGCTTGCGCAGGCGCGTGCTGCCCTCGAGCGGCTGATCGGGCAGTCGGCGGATTGGTCGCGCATGGATCAGTTCCTGATCAGCTACGTAGTGGAGCCGGCGCTCGCAGCGTCGGTATTTGCTTCTTCGTTCGCCTCCGCGCTCGAGCTTGTACGGGAGGGCCTTGCGGAAATTCACCAGAAGGAGTCATTCGCGCCGATCTACATGCGCAAGCGCGTCGGCGCGATTGGAACGGCTACGACGCATGACGCGCAAGAAAACTCATAAGGGGAAAGAGTCCATGTCGAGCGTGGCCAAAAAGCTCGTGGTGGTGCAAAGCAACGAGCCGGCACCAGAAGCTGCGCCGATCGAGTCAACGCGGGCTGAGGAGCTGCGGCTGCTGGAAGCGTTGCTGTTTGCGGCCGGCCAGCCGCTGGATGAAGCAATGCTGGCGCGTCGGCTTCCAAACGGTGTGAACGTGAAAGTGGCACTCGCGCAGCTCAAGGATGAGTACGCCACACGCGGCGTCAATCTGGTGCGCGTCGGCAAGAAATGGACATTTCGCACGGCCATCGACCTTTCGTGGTTGCTGACGAAGCAGATCGTAGAAACGCGCAAGCTTTCGCGCGCTGCGATCGAAACGCTTGCGATCGTTGCTTATCATCAGCCGGTCACGCGCGCGGAAATTGAAGAAATTCGCGGCGTGGTGACGGCTGCGGGTACGCTCGATGTCCTCCTCAAAACCGGGTGGATCCGCCCGCGCGGCCGGCGCAAGGCGCCTGGACGGCCGATCACATACGGCACGACAGAAGCATTTCTTTCGCATTTCGGGCTGGAGGAAGTCGGAGACCTGCCGGGCCTCGACGAACTCAAAGGTGCTGGCCTGCTGGAAGGCAACTTGCCTCCCGGTTTCGGCGTGCCGCTTCCCTCGGACGATTCGACATTGCGTGATGATGAGGACCCGCTCGATCCGGGCGATATCGATCTGGGCCTGGCACCGCCCGTGTCTCGTTCCGAAAAATGAACGCCCGCCCAAATAGGGTAAACGACGGGATATCAAAGGATTACGCGGCGCTTTGACCACCCGCGAAGTCCTTGTTTTTGCCGCCAGCGGAGCCTAGTTTCACATTGAAAACATGGCGGGACGAGCCGAAAAGCCGTCGCTGCGGAGGATTTGCCGATGGGTTCCCTTAGTATATGGCACTGGATCATCGTGCTTCTGGTCGTGATGGTCCTGTTTGGAGGCCGTGGAAAGATTTCATCGCTCATGGGCGACTTCGCCCAGGGCATCAAGGCCTTCAAGAAGGGCATGTCCGAGGACGAGAAGACCGCGGATGCCAAGAGCGAGCCGGTAAAGACGATCGAAGCCGGCGGCAGTGCAACCAAGACCGAAGCCGAGCGTCGCGCCGAGAGCGTGCGCTCCTGATCGTTGCGCCTGTGCGTAAGGAGGCTGCCGGCTCGGCTGTCGTGGCGGCCGCCATGCGTTGGCGTTACGGAGTTGACTAATCCATGTTCGACATCGGTTGGGGCGAGCTCGTCGTCATCGGCATCGTCGCGCTGATCGCGATTGGGCCGAAAGAGCTGCCCACTGTCTTGCGGACACTTGGCCAGTACATGGGCAAGGTCCGGCGCATGGCTTCCGAATTCCAGGGGCAGTTCCAGGAGGCCATGCGGGAAGCGGAGCTGGTTGAACTGAAGAAGCAGGCTGAAGACCTGAAAAGCTCGGTCAGCGACCTCGGCAGCTCGGTCAGGGATCTTGGCAACGTTGATCCGCTTGCCGATGCTCAGAAGCAGATCGAGAGTGCATTCGACGACGCAGCCAAGCCCGACCTGCCAAAGCCTGAGCCGAGCGCTGTAGAGACGAGTGAAGCCGCTTCGCCTCCACCCATCGATGTCGCGCTGCCCGAGCCGCCCGCTGCGGTCAGCGAGAAAGATTTTTCTGACGAAGTGCCGCCGCCCAAACAGGCCGGGGGCAAGGCATGAGCCACGAGGACATCGAGGCCACCAAGGCGCCATTGATGGATCACCTGATCGAGCTGCGTTCGCGGCTGATCAAGGCGCTCCTCGCGTTCGGCGTGATGTTCGGGATTTGCTTCATATTCGCAAAGGACATCTACAATATCCTGGTGTGGCCGTTCGTGTGGGTCGCCGGACCGGAGAATTCCAAATTCATCTACACCGCGCTTTTGGAATATTTCATTACGCAGTTGAAGCTCGCAATGTTCGGTGCGGCTTTTCTGTCATTTCCCGTGGTCGCAACTCAGATCTACATGTTCGTGGCGCCTGGCCTTTATCGCCATGAGCGCAAGGCGTTCCTGCCATATCTGATAGCGACACCCATTTTCTTCGCGCTTGGCGCGATGCTCGTCTACTTCCTCGTGTTGCCGATGCTGGTGCGCTTCTCGCTGCATATGCAGCAGCCGGGTTCAACGACCGATGCTTCGATCGCGCTAATGCCGAAGGTAGGCGAATATTTGTCGCTGATGATGGCGCTCGTTCTTGCTTTCGGCGTTGCCTTTCAGCTGCCGGTCGTCCTCACGCTGCTTGGACGCATCGGATTGCTGACGGCCGAACAGCTCAAGGCCAAGCGACGCTATTTCATTGTCGGCGCCTTCGTGCTGGCCGCCGTTCTGACCCCGCCCGACGTTCTCAGCCAGATGTCGCTCGCCATTCCGCTGCTCATTCTTTACGAGGGCTCGATCTGGTCGGTGCGCATGGTGGAGAAAAAGGCGCAGGCTGAGGCCGCTGCAAAAGCAGCATCCGAGGCAGCTTCCGCAAGCGCAAAGCCAGCGGAATAGCAGGAGCTGGCCTTGACTTGGTCACGTCCGGCTTTATGCCGGGCACCCACGTCTTCATTGCAAGAAAAGGCGTGGATGGCCGGGACAAGCGAGGCCATGACAGGATAAAAAGCGCCCGCCATGTACGACATCAAATGGATTCGTGAGCATCCTGACGCGTTCGACCGCGGCCAGAAACGGCGCGGACTTGAACCATTGTCGAAAAAGCTTGTGGCGCTCGACGAAAAGCGGCGGGCAGCGATGAAGAGGTGCGAACAGGCGCGGGATGGTCGCAACGCGGTCTCGAAGGAAAATAACGACGCGAAGAAGGCGAAGGATGAAACCAAGGCCAATAAACTGATTGCCGAAGTA
>Ga0126377_10003431_pt1 | contig 11222 bp, 12 predicted proteins | sample PanSoiMetPlot_22_FD_92647 | JGI IMG/M metagenome (GOLD analysis project Ga0126377, IMG submission 92647) | Tropical forest soil microbial communities from Panama - MetaG Plot_22 | ecosystem: Environmental > Terrestrial > Soil > Tropical forest > Bulk soil | place: Panama | collected 2016-02-17
CGGTCTCCTGGATCAGGATGTGGTGGAAGCGGAAGGAGTCTTCACCGGCGAGCGTGGACGGGTCCGGCCGGATCAGGTCCTTGCGGACGAGCGTGTCGAGCGCGCTCCCCACATGAACACGGACCGACTCTGGTGCGAGCTCCTCGATGGCGTCGCGCCAGAACCCCTTCCCGACCACGGAGGCCGACCGGATCACGAGTCGCTCCTCCTGCGAAAGTCGATCCAACCTCGCACCGAGGAGCGCATGGATCGAGTCGGGAACGCGCAGTTCCCCGAGGTCCAAGGTCGCCACCCTGCGGTCGCCCTCCTGAACAAGGAGGCCGTCGTCGTCGAGCATGCGAAGCATCTCTTCGAGGAAGAGTGGGTTCCCGGCCGCGGGTTCGGCGATCAGCGCGAACGCTTCGTCGTCGAGGTTCACACCTCCGAGCAACTCGTTGACGAATCGGTGACTCTCGTTCGCGTCCAGTGGATCGAGCGACAGGACCGACGCGGAGGCGACATCGCTTGCCCAGGTCGGTCGCATGTCCATCAGGTCGGGGCGGGCGAGGCACAGCAACATCGTCGCGACGTTGCGGCTCCTGGCGGCGAGGTATTCGACGAGGTCCAACATCGTCGGTTCGGCCCACTGCAGATCGTCGAGGATCAGGAGCAGGGGCCGGTCGCGGCCGGTCCACTCCAGGAAGCGTCGGATCGCCCAGAAGGTCTCCTGCAATCCGGCGACGGAGCTCCCGACACCGGTAACGCCGGCCACCCGCTCCGCGACGAGTGTTCCGTCGGCGCACCCGTGCATGACCGCCTCGATCTTCGATCGGGCCTTGCTCCGGTCGTCGGCGTCGGTGATTCCGCTGACCTGCCGCACGACGTTCGCGACCGGCCAGAAGGTGATGCCGTCGCCATACGGGAGGCAACGGCCGCGCAGCAGGAGCGCGTTGGATCCGACCCGACCCGCGAATTCCCGCGCGAGCCGGGACTTCCCGATACCAGCGGGACCGAGCACCGTGACGAGGACGCTCGTCCGCCCGGCCACCGCGCGATCGAAGGAGGTACGAAGCGTCCCGAGCTCAAGATCGCGTGCCACGAGCGGCGGGTCGGGGCGGCTACGGACGCGATCGGTCCCCGGTCCGATGGACAACAGGCGGTGGGCGACGAGCGACTCGCTCTTGCCCTTCAGGGAGAGGGGTTCCGTCGGCTCAACCACCACGTCGTCTCGGACCAGCGCGTAGGTGGCCGGCCCGAGGAGGATGTCGCCGGCGCCGGCAGCCTGTTCCAGCCTCGCTGCGATGTTCACGGCGTCGCCGACCACGAGCGCCTGGCCGATCGTGGAGTCGCCGACGACCACTTCGCCGGTGTTGAGCCCGATCCGGGTTTCCACCTGCACGCCGAACCGGACCCGAAGGTCGGTGTTCAGCGCTGCGAGTTCCTCGCGCATCGCCTGGGCCGCACGCACCGCCCTGATCGCGTCGTCCTCGTGCAGGAAGGGGACGCCGAACACCGCCATGACGGCGTCGCCGATGAACTTCTCCACCGTCCCGCCGTGGCGTTCGAGGGCGCGGCGCATCGCGCCGAAGAAGCGGGTCATCACCTCCCGCATGGACTCGGGATCGAGAAGCTCGGCCAGCGGGGTGAACCCGGCCACGTCGCAGAAAACCACCGTGACGGTCTTCCGGGCGCCGTGGGGGGCCGGCTCCTCTTGGGTGAGCGGCGAGGCACAGGACATGCAGAACCGCGCGCGGGCCGGGTTGCCTTGGCCGCAGTTCGCGCACACCGGCATGGCCGGAGTCTAGGTCGGGCTTGCCCCCCTGAGGAGAGGGCCCTAGGGTTGGCTCGCCCGCAGAGGGAGGGGGATTGCGATGGCGGCGGATACGCAGGGTGAAGTCCCGATCTTCGATTTCCCGGTCATGAGCAATGACGGCGCTCCAAAGGAACCCAAGCCAGGGCAGACGTGGACAGAGAAGGTCTGGAGCCTCAACCCACCGCCCAAGTGGAACAAAGGAGAGTTGCTTGGCAGCGTGGAGATCCAGGCGCAGGGTCCGCCCGGGAGCCCGAACTTCCATGCACATTTCACCTTCGACGCGTATCCGGATATGGACGTCGACGGCAGGGTGCCGGGTGGTGACCGTTGGCAGGGCCTCGGGAGAGGCAAGGCGAAGGGTCCGAAGCCTGACAAGGACGTCGACATCGAGTTCGAGAACCCCAAGCGTTGGGGCTAGCCCGTCCTCTGGCTACGCGTCTGGGGTCGTGATCGAATCGAGGTTCTTCCTGAGCGCATCCTCCGTGAGTGGCCCCAGCCATGTCTTCACCAACGTGCCGTCCGCCGCGTAGAACAGCGTCGCGGGCTGTCCGAGGACTCCGAGCCCGTCTCGGATCGCTCCGTCCGGGTCGAACACGCTCGGGTAGGTCCACCCCGCCTGTTGCATGAACGCGCGGGCCGAGTCGCGCGCGTCCAGGATGTCGACGCCGACGAACTGGACCCGTTCGCCATAGGTCCTGTTCGCGGCGGCCAGGAACGGCGCCTCCTTCCGGCACGGCCCGCACCAGGAGGCCCAGATGTTGACCAGCACGGGGGTTCCGCGCTGCCGGGCGAGCATCTTGTCGTAGGCCGCCTTGTCGAACTCGGGCAGCGCGTAAGGGTTCGAGGGCAGGCGCCCCGTCGCGGTCGCTGCCCCGCCGGACGATCCACACGCGCCGAGAACCAGCACCGCGCAGCACAGCAGGGGCAGGAGTAAGCGGCGGAGGGTCACGAGCCGCATGGTAGAACCGATGCGGTGGAAGACCTGAGGACCCAGCCCCCGCGTGCCGGCCGCCTCACGCTCGACAGCCCCGTCGGCCAGATCGATCGGCAGCTGGCGGCGCGGCGCGTCGGGATGCAGCGTAAGGGCCCGCCCGCCGCCGAGGTGCTCGAGACGATGGGGATCGACACCGTCCGAGACCTGCTCCACCACTATCCGCGCCGCTACATCGACAGATCGCAGGTATCGCGGATCGGCGAGCTCAAGGTCGGCACGTACGCCACGGTGATCGCCCGGGTCAAGCGCGTCCACAAGCGCCAGACGCGCCGGCGTCAGTCGATGGTCGTCGTCACGCTCTACGACGGGTCCGGCAACCTGGACATCACGTTCTTCAATCAGCCGTGGACGGCCACCCTGTACCGAGAGGGCCACGAGGTGGCGGCGTCGGGCGTCGTGCAGCTGTACGGGGGGCGGCGCCAGCTGGCCAAGCAGGAGGTCGAGCTCCTGAAGAGCGACGATCAGGATCCGGTGCACACCGCGCGCATCACGCCGATCCATCGCGCGACCGAGGGGATCACGACGCGCACGATCCGAGAACTCGTCTGGCGCGCGCTCGATCGGCTTCGCGAGATCCCGGACCCTGTGCCGGACGAGATCGTCGAGGCCGAGGCGCTCCAGCCGTTCGACACCGCGATCCGTCGCATCCACTTCCCGGACTCGCAGACCGAGCTCGCGGCCGCGACCGAGCGGCTCAAGTTCGACGAGCTGTTCGTGCTCGAGCTCGGCCTGGCGTTCCGCAAGCACCGGGTCGAGGCCGCGGAGATCGGGATCGCGCATAGGCCCGGCGGCCCGCTGACCGAACGGCTCTATCGAACGCTGCCGTTCGAGCCCACCGACGCGCAACGCCGTGCGACCGCCGAGATCGACGCCGCGATGGCACGTCCGCGCCCGATGAACGTCCTCCTGCAAGGGGACGTGGGGTCGGGCAAGACGCTCGTCGCGCTGGACGCCGCCCTTGTCGCCATCGGGACCGGCCACCAGGCCGCGATCATGGCCCCGACCGAGGTCCTGGCCGGGCAGCACTTCCGTCAGGTCGAGGCGCTGCTCGGACGCTCGGGCGCGGTGCCGTTCCTCGAGCTCGCCGCTGCAGGCAAGCCCGCAGCCGGACAGGGTTCTCTCCTGGAGGCCGAGGCCCCAGACGTCGAGGCCCGCGTGACCTACGCCCTGCTCACCGCCGCGGTCACCGGGAAGGACCGCACGCGGATCCTGGGGGGCATCGCGGCGGGCGATGTCGACCTGGTCGTCGGGACGCACGCGCTGGTCCAGGAGGGCGTCGCGTTCGCCGACCTTTCGCTCGCGGTGATCGACGAGCAGCACCGGTTCGGGGTGCACCAGCGCATGGCGCTCAAGGGCAAGGGGGCATCGCCGGACGTGCTGATCATGACGGCGACCCCGATACCGCGAACGTTGGCGCTTACGTACTACGGCGACCTGGACGTCGTCGTCCTGGACGAGATGCCCCGCGGCCGCCAGCCGATCCGAACGCAGATCGTGCGCACGTCGTCCGAGCGCGCCGCCGCCTATCAGCTCGTTCGCGACGAGGTCGCGGCCGGCCGGCAGGCCTTCGTCGTGTGCGCGGCGATCGACGAGGGCAACCGCACGCAGGTCCGCGCCGCAGAGGCCGAGGCCGAGCGCCTGGCCACCCAGGTCTTCCCGGACCTTTCGGTCGAGCTGCTCCACGGCCGCCTGCGCCCGGCCGAGAAGGAGCGGGTGATGGAGGAGTTCCGGTCCGGCCGCCATCACCTCCTGATCTCGACCACCGTGATCGAGGTCGGCGTCGACGTGCCGAACGCCACCGTGATGCTGATCGAGAATGCCGAGCGGTTCGGGCTTGCGCAGCTGCACCAGCTGCGCGGACGGATCGGCCGCGACACGCATCCGTCGACGTGTTTGTTGTTCGACGCCTCCGAACCGGACAACCTCGATGCCCGCGCGCGGCTGGAGGCGTTGGTTCGAACGACCGACGGGTTCGAGCTGGCCGACGAGGATCTCAAGCTCCGCGGCGAGGGGACGCTCTTCGACGTCAAACAGTCCGGGATGCCTGATCTGCGCCTCGCGCGCCTGGCCGAGGACCTCGACCTCGTCAAGCGCGCGCGCGCGAGGGCGTTCGCCGCGATCGAGGACGACCCCGACCTGTCGGGCGAGCCCGGGTTGCTCGACGAGCTCCGGTCGCGGTTCGAGGGATCGATCGATTGGCTGTTCCACTCGTGATCCGGGGACGATCGTGAGGGTGGTGGCCGGCACGGCCAGGGGCGTTCGGCTCGCTCGGGTCCCGCCCGGCGTCCGGCCGGTCTCGGACGCAGCTCGGGAGGGCATCTTCTCGAGCCTCGCCGAACACGTGCCCGGCGCCTTCGTCCTTGACCTGTATGCGGGCACGGGGGCGATAGGCATCGAGGCGCTCTCGCGTGGTGCCGAACGAGCGGTCTTGGTCGAGCGCGACCGAGCCGCGGTTCGGGCCATCCGGGAAAACCTGGTGCGCACCAAGGTGGGCGAGCGGGCGGACGTCGTGTCCTCTGACGTGTTGTCGTTTGTCAGGAGTCATGACAATCCTGGCGCCGGATCCGATCTCGTCTTCCTCGACCCCCCCTACGCGATCGAGCAGTCCGAGCTGGAGGCCGTCCTGTCGGCGCTCGGCCCCGGGCGGCCCGCCGAGGCCCCGCGGAGCGTGATCCTGACGCGCCCCAAGAAGCATTCCACGCCTGTCATTCCGGTACACTGGCTGCCCGCGAGGCGCCTGACCTACGGCGACACCCTCGTCCTCATATTCCGGGAGGCGTAGATGGGCCTGACCGCCCTGTGTCCGGGGACGTTCGACCCGGTCACCAACGGTCATATCGACATCATCGAGCGCGCAGCCGGGCGCTTCGACGCCCTGGTGGTTGGCGTGCTCGACAACCCCGCCAAGCAGCCCTTGTTCGGTGCGGAGGAGAGGGTGGGCATGATCAAGGAGGCCGTGCACCCCCTCGGAAACGTCGAGGTGGAGGCCTTCAACGGACTGCTCGTCGAATACGTAACGCGACGGGGCGCGGACGTGGTCGTCAAGGGCCTTCGAGCGGTGACGGACTTCGAGTTCGAGATCCAGATGGCACAGATGAATCACCGCCTGGCGGGCGTCGAGACGCTGTTCATGACCACGAGCCCGCAGTGGTCGTTCCTGTCCTCGTCGCTGGTCAAGGAGGTCGCGCGGTTCGGCGGGGACGTGACCGGCCTCGTGCCCGCCGAGGTGGCCGAGCGGTTGGCAGACCGGCTCGGAGGTGCGGTCTAGATGGACCTCACCGCCCGCCTTTCCCAGTTGGAGGAGATGGTTCGCGACGCCAAGTCGATGCCGCTGTCCTCCTCCGCCCTGTTGAACCGGGACGAGGTGCTCGACCTGATCGGGGACCTCAAGGCCGCGTTGCCCGACGAGATCAAGCAGGCGCGCTGGGTCGTCAAGGATCGAGAAGAGCTCCTGGCAAAGGCGCGACGGGATGCCGAGGCGATGGTCGAGCAGGCGCGGGCCGAGCAGCTTCGCCTCGCGTCGCACGAAGCGGTCATGCAGCGCGCCAAGGAGGAGGCCGAGCGCATCGTCCAGGAGGCGGACGAGGACGCGCGGCGGCTCCGCCTGGAGGCCGAGGACTACGTCGACGCCAAGCTGGCGCAGCTCGAGGGCACGCTGCAGAAGATCCTCGAGGAGACGATCGCTTCGAACGATGCCCTGTCCAAGACGATCGACCAGGTGGTCGCGGGCCGCGAGAAGCTCCGCGGCGCGACGCCCAGCTCCGAGCTCGGCCCCGAGGTCATCCTCAGCGAGGACCAGGAGGAGGACGCGTGATGCGTGCCATCGACATCCGGGACCTGCTGGAGACCCCCGGCTCCTCGCGCACCGTACACCTGGAGGAACCCGTGGCCGGGCTTCGGACCGAGCTCGTCGACGTCCCCGAGGACACGCCCGTCACCGGCGACCTGCTGCTGGAGAGCGTGGTCGACGGGATCTACGTGAGCGGGAAGCTGGGCGGTCGTTTCCAGATGCGCTGCGCCCGTTGCCTCAAGCCGTTCGACCGCGACTTCGACGTCGAGATGACCGAGCTCGTGGCGCGTGAGCCGGGTCCGGACGACGACTACGCGTTCGCCGAGGACTTCACGCTGGACCCCGAGCCGATGGTTCGGGATGCGGTTGGCCTGGAGATGCCGTTCGCGCCGCTGTGCCGACCCGGCTGCCTGGGGATCTGCGAGATCTGTGGGGGTGATCGCAATCTGGGCGAGTGCCCGGGCCACGCGCGTGCAGACCCACGGTGGGCGGCGCTCGATCCACTACTGGACGGCCCGCCGATGCCCACCGACAAGGACGACTGACCGATCCGAAACGAGACGGAGGAACCCGATGCCGGTACCGAAACGACGCCAGAGCCATACGCGAGGCGCCAAGCGCAAGGCCAACTGGAAGGCGCAGCCGCCCACGTACTCGGAGTGCCCGCAATGCCACCAGCCCAAGCTCCCGCACCGCGTATGCGCGAACTGCGGGTACTACGCCGGCCGCCAGGCGGTCGAGGTCGAGTAGCAGCGTGACCGACGCGATCCCCCCGGATGGTCCGAGGTCGCTCGATCGCATCCTGGGGGTCCGCTTCCGGGACGGCACGCTGCGTCAACTCGCCCTGACCCACCGCTCACACGCGTTCGAGCACGCCCTTCCCGCCAACAACGAGCGGCTGGAGTTCCTGGGCGACGCGGTCCTCGGGGTCGTCGTCACCGACATGGCCTTCCGCGAGTTCCCGGACATGCCCGAGGGCGAGCTCGCCAAGCTGCGGGCAGCGATCGTGAACATGGGGGCCCTGGCCGACATCGCGCGCGACCTGGGGCTCGGCCGGTTCGTCCTGCTCGGCCGCGGCGAGGAGATGAGCGGCGGTCGCGACAAGAGCAGCATCCTGGCCGATGCGCTCGAGGCGCTGCTGGGGGCGATCTATCTGGACCGCGGCCTGTCGACGGCTCGAAAGCTCATCGAACGCGTATTCCGGCCACGGATGATCGCGTATGTCCGCGGGGAGGGGGAGCGCGACTACAAGACGATCCTGCAGGAGCTGGCCTCGGCCGAGGTCCGCTCCGTGCCCGACTATCGGATCCGCGAGCGCGGGCCCGACCACCAGAAGGAATTCACCGCGACCGTGTTCCTGGCCGGCGAGGAGTGGGGCACGGGCATGGGGCGATCCAAGAAGGAGGCCGAGCAGCAGGCGGCGCACGAGGCCTACGTGCGGCTCTCCGAACGCGGGGGCCCGGCCTCTGAGTCCGGAGACGGCGCAGGCGCCCGCGCCCGGACGCCCGACGCACGGGCGGCGGCGCGAAGGAAGGGGTCATAGGTGGAGCTTCCCGAGGTCGAGGTCATGCGTCGGGATCTCGAGAAGGATGTGGTGGGCCGCAAGGTCACCGAGGCAGAGGTGCGTCCGTCCAAGAACGCGATGCGTGTGATCCGCCGACACGCCAAGCGCAAGGAGTTCTCCGACCGTCTGGTCGGCCGCAAGTTCACCAAGGCCGAGCGCCGGGGCAAGTACGTGCTGCTGCACATGGACAACGGCGACGTGCTGGTGACGCACTTCGGGATGAGCGGGCAGTTCGTGCGGGCCAACAAGCGGGTCCCGCTGCCGCCGCACACGCACGTGGTCCTCACGTTCCAGCAGGGCGGCGACCTGCGCTTCGTGGACCCGCGCACGTTCGGCGAGATGTTCGTGGCGACCACCGACGAGCTCGGCAAGGTCAAGGAGCTCCAGCACCTGGCGATCGATCCGCTCGACCACGTGTTCACCTGGCAGGCGTTCGGCTCTGCGCTCGCACAGCGGGGCTCCAAGATGAAGCAGCTCCTGATGGACCAGAAGTTCGTGAGCGGGCTTGGCAACATCTACTCGGACGAGGTCCTGTTCGCCGCGGGGCTCCGCCACGACCGCGCCTCGGATTCGCTGTCATCGCAGGAGGTTCGCCGCCTGTACCGGGCGATGCAGGAGGTGTTGCAGGAGGCGATCCGCTTCCGCGGGACCACACTGGAGGACGAGGCCTACCTGGACCTGTTCGGCAAGCCGGGCGAATTCCAGAACGAGCTCAAGGTGTACGGGCGGGCCGGCCTGCCGTGCCGTCGATGCCGAACTCCCATCGAGGCGGTGAAGATCGCGGGGCGCAACGCGTATTACTGCCCGCAGTGCCAGTCCTGAAGGACGCCTCGCTACAGGAGTACCGCTCCGACGTCGCGCATCCGTTGGATCGCGCGCTCGCCGTCGCCGTCGCGAAGGTTCACCGCCCGGATCGCCGAGGTCATGACGTCGACGTCGAGGTGTCGGGCGCGCGCGTCCGAGACCGTCTCGACCACGCAGTAGTCGGTCGTGAGCCCGCACACGACGATGCGTTTGATGAGGCGGCTGCGCAGTTCGGTGCCGAGGGTGGTCTCCCAGGCCTCCCCGCTGCGGGGGTCCCGGACGCTGAAGGCGGAGTAGCCGTCCTCCCCGCCGATGCCCTTGCGGATCACCGGCGCCGAAGGCTCCACACGCAGTGCCTGGTGGAACGCGGCCCCCCATGTGTCGTGCACGCAGTGCACGGGCCAGACGCCGCCGTCCTTCTTGAAATGCGGCGTGGAGGCCGGATGCCAGTCCTGCGAGTAGATGACGTCGGCGCCCTCGTCCAGCGCGGCGGCGATCGCCTCGTTCACCTCGGGGAGGATCTCGTCGCCGCCCGGGACGTACAGGCTCCCGACCGGATCCGCGAAGTCGTGCTGGAGGTCCACGACCAACAGCGCGGTCCGGGAGTCGAAGTCCGGCACGAACCTAGTATGCCCGGGTGCGGCGGGTGCGCGTGCATGTGTCGGGTCGCGTCCAAGGCGTGTTCTACCGCGCCACGTGCGCGCGGCTTGCCCGCGACAAGGGGCTCGCCGGGAGCGTTCGCAATCGTGGCGACGGCGGCGTCGAGGCCGTGTTCGAGGGCCGGACGGACGCGGTCGAGGAGATGATCGCATGGTGCCGGAGGGGCCCCGATCTCGCCCGCGTCGACGAGGTCGAGGTTCGCGACGAGGAGCCACAGGGAGAGGCCGGGTTCCGCGTGACGGGCTGACCCCGCCGCCTCTCGGCTTGCGAGCGCGGCGCTGGCAGGTGGAGCGCAGGCCCCGGACCCCCACGAACTTTCCCCCGCAGGCTCCCCGGCCACGCGGTGGGCCACTGTTAGCATCGGCCCTCGATGTTCCTCCGCTCCCTGCAGATCCGAGGCTTCAAGTCGTTCGCGGACAAGACCGTCCTGGAATTCGCGCCAGGGGTCTCCGTGATCGTCGGCCCGAACGGGTCGGGCAAGTCCAACCTCGTCGACGCGATCAGCTGGGTCCTGGGCGAGCAGGGTCCGCGCGCGCTCCGCGGTGGGCAGATGGCGGACGTGATCTTCGCCGGCAGCCCACAGCGTTCGGCGCTCGGGATGGCCGAGGTCAAGCTCGTGATCGACAACGCTGCCGGGCTGATCCCGGTCCCGATGACCGAGATCGAGATCAGCCGGACGATCTTCCGCTCCGGCGACAGCGAGTACCGGATCGGCGGCCAGGTCGTCCGACTGCTCGACGTGCAGGAGCTGCTGTCCGAATCAGGGATCGGACGCGCGCTCCACACCGTGGTCGGACAGGGCCAGCTCGAGGACGTGTTGACATCGCGGGCGGAGGACCGGCGCACCTACATCGAGGAGGCGGCCGGCGTCGCAAAGCACCGAAAGAGGAAGGAGCGCGCCGAGCGCAAGCTCTCGGGACTGGATGCGGACGTGCTCCGCCTCCAGGACGTGCTGGCCGAGCTCCGACGCCAGCTGAAGCCGCTCAAACATCAGGCCGAGATGGCCAAGCGCCACGAGGCGCTCACCCAGGAGGCGGACGCGATCGCCGCCCGCCTCGCCACCGCCCGGCTGCGCGAGCTCGTGGTCGAGCGCGACCGCCGCAAGCAGGGCTGGGACGAAGGCCTGACCCGCCGGACCGCGGCGCGCGAACGCCTCGATGCGCTCGACGCGCGCGTGGGGCGGGCCGCAGACGGACGCGCCCGCTCGGTGTGGGCGCTGCAGGAAGCCGAGGGGTCGTTCGGGAACGCGCAGGCCGCCAGGTCCGAGGCCGAGCTCGAGCTCCGACGTGCGGTCGAGCTCGCCTCAGAGGCCCGGCAGGCGCTGGCCGCGCAGGCGGGCCGCGACGCCCGGCTCGACGCGCTCGACCGGGACCTCGCGCGGCTGGAGACGCGGTTCGGCGAGACCGCCCAGGAACTCGCGGCGACCTCGGACGAACTCGACACGGCGGAAGCGGCGTTCGCAACCGCGGCCGAGGCTCGTCGGGACGCCGAGGACGAGCGCCGGCGGATCGCCGAGCAATCTGCCGCACACCGCGCCGAGATCGAGACGATCCGGCGTTCGATCGCGACGCATGATCGCGAGCGGGCGCGGCTGGAGGAGTCGCTCGCCCAGGTTCGC
>Ga0126377_10003432_pt1 | contig 11222 bp, 6 predicted proteins | sample PanSoiMetPlot_22_FD_92647 | JGI IMG/M metagenome (GOLD analysis project Ga0126377, IMG submission 92647) | Tropical forest soil microbial communities from Panama - MetaG Plot_22 | ecosystem: Environmental > Terrestrial > Soil > Tropical forest > Bulk soil | place: Panama | collected 2016-02-17
CGCCGCGCCGTCGAGGGCGCCGAATAAGTTTGCGGCAAGTTCGGTCGTAGCGCCGAATGGCTGCAACTTGAGGATGCGACGCCCAACGCGATGACCACCGCGAAAGCGAATGCGGAACAGACGGAGAGACGGAGGGATGTAGACAAAGAGGGACAGAGAGCCGGGGAGACCATATGAAGCTTTATCTCTCCATCGCCCTGTCTATACGTCCCTTCGTCTCTCCATCTCTCTGTATTTTCCGCCTTTTCCGTATTCCCCCCTCCGCCTCTTCAGATGAACCCAGCCTTGGTTTTAAACTTAAAGATCGCCTCCCCGATTTGTCGGTACCGGAACGCACACAGGCTCCGTCGGGACTAATATCCCTTTTGGCCGCAACAATTTCTTGCCTTGTTCATCGGCCTTTGCTACTATCGGCGCGTTTTTTCGTAATGAAATCAATACTTTTCGACCCCCGTTAACGATCCGGGCGCAGAAATCCCGGGATTTAGGAGGATCATCCAAATAAAGCCATGAAGTGTGAAAGTTGCGGTAACGAGCTGACAGGCGGCGCGATCATTTGCCGGGCGTGTAATCACAACAACGCGCTGCGCGGCGACTGGCGGTCGCGGCGAAATAGTCAGCAAACCGCGCCCCGCCGCAGCGCATATGAATCAAATCAACCGTGGACAAATCAACCGCGGGCAAACCAATCTCACGTCGAGCTTCCGAAAATCGTCCCGAGGAAAGACGCCGACGACAATCTACTCCCATTCACTCCGGCGTCGCATAAACAGGTCGAAGTGGCGCGTCCCGCGCCGGCGCGACAGACCGCCAGCGTTGGGATCGAAACCGCGACGGCGGCTTATCCGCCCTGGCGCGTCGAGTTGAAAGAACGGGTCCGGCAGATTCGAGAGAAGCGCGCTACTGGCGACCTCGTGACGGAGCCACCGTCTCCCGACAGCGCCGTCGAAGTGGATCTCGATCGCAACCCGATTGTCGAATCGGCGTTGAACCGAATCCGCTGGGCATCGCACGCCCCGGCGATCACGACTGCCGTAAACCCGAGGGCCCGGACTGAGAGACCGCAGCGCGAAGAGACTGAGGGACAGAGAGACGGAGAGACAGAGAGACGGAGAGAGGTGGAGAAAAATCTCTCCAACCATCCGTCCATCCGTCCATCCGCCTCTCCGGCGCCTCGTCCCTCTGGCCCCCTCTCTACCCGTCCCTCTATCACTCCAGCCCCTCGTCCGGCGATCACTCGTCCGGCGCCAAACCCGGTTGAGGCAAAGACGGCGCCACCGAAGACTCACCGAGACGCGGCAAGGCTGGAATCGAAACCGGCGCCGGCGCCCGCCCCGAATGTATTGACGCCACGCGCTCAGCGGCAGACCACTGCCGAATTGAGAGACGAACTGCGCGCGGAGAGGCGCGCCCATGAACCCGTTGCGCCGCCAGAGGCCACGTTTCGAATCGCCCGCGGCCCGCGCGTAGACGGACCTTTGTCCGAAGTCTCCGATAAACACGTCGATACGCAAGTCATCGAGATTGCGCAAGCGCCCGAGACGCTGCCACCCCCACAGACCGAACCGGCTTCGCTGTGGTCACGCACTATGGCCGGGGCCTGCGATTTTGAAATAGTAATGATCGCCTATCTGCCGATTTTCGGCTCATACGCCGTGCTGAACAATTCGTTCAGAACAGTATCGTCCCCTGTCAACGAATCGACTTTCATCATGCTGGCGCTGCTCTCAGCCATAGCCTTTATCTATCAGATGATCACATTGCTGTTTGCGGGCCGCACGTTCGGAATGGCAATGCTCAATCTGACGCTGCTCAACACCGACGACGAAAGCCTCCCCGTCACACGCCGGCAGAAGCTGTTGCGCGCCCTGGCTTCGACAATCGTGTTTGTATGCGTTCCGCTATACCTCGTCGCCTGGCTCAACCCGGTTCGTCGAAGTCTGCCAGATCTGATCTCCGGGACGACCGTAGCCCGGCAATAATCCCGGCGCGCCTCACACCCGTTTCAGACGCCGGAATGAACCGTAATAAAAATCATGGTTGTATTTGTGTATCTGAAGTGGATACTGTCTCATCTTTTCGTCTGGGCAGTGATCATGCTGGCGGCAGGCGGTCTCGGAGCGGCTGCGCTGCGACGCCATCGCTTCCGTTCCCGAATAGAACAGGTGGTCTTCGCTCTCGCCCTGGGGCTGGGCCTCTGGTCAACCATCATTTTTTGCCTGGGGCTGGCCGGTCTGATCTATTCGCAAGTGATCTGGTCGATTACACTGATCGCGGCGCTGGGAACGTTGATCGCCCTGGTCCGGCGCTGGCGCGCAATCCTGGCGCCTCTTAACCTGCCTTCGCAAAAACCCGATCTTCGGCTTATCGCATTATGGGCGTTGGCCCTGATAACGATCGGATATGTTTTCTTCCTGGGGGCGAGAACCCTATATCCGCCCAGACAATGGGACGCGATCGGCAATCATCTGGTGATGTCCCGCCAGTATCTGCTCGACCACCGGCTGGCGCCAGTCCGCGGGATCCCCTACCCGATTATTCAATCTCTGAATCATCTGCTCTTCACCTGGGCCATGGCGTTGAAGGACGATCTCACGGCCCAGATGATCGAATTTACATTGCTGATTCTGTGCGGGGCGGGGCTGTTTACATATTTCCATCGTCGGGATCTGTCTTTTTTCGGGCTTGCCGCTTTCTTCTTATGGATCATCCACCCGCTCGTAAGCTGGGTGGGGACCGCCGCCTACGTTGACGCCGGCCTCGCCTGCTACGTCTTTCTCGGACTTAACGCGCTGCAGCTTTTCAAAGAAGAACGGGACGCGAAATGGCTTTACCTGGCGATGGCGCTGCTGGCGATGGCCGCCGGCGTTAAACTGCCGGGAATCTTCTTCTTCTCCATGGCGACAGGCTATGCGCTGTGGCGCCTGATCAGAGGAAGCCTCGGATTCAAACAGGCGATGGCGGGCTGTGTCATAGGACTTCTCGCCATCCTTCCCTGGTACGGATACATCATCTATCACACCGGGAACCCGCTATTTCCGATGTTTCCGCATTTCAACCGGGGTGAGTGGGCCATGCCTCTTGCGGAAGCGGCTGATAGTCAAAACGCTTTTTTCAGCGCCTTCGGACCGCCCAAGACAATCACGGGATTTCTGCAACTGCCTTACTTCCTGACATTCAAGCAATCGGTCTTTTGCATGGACAATTACCTGGGCTATCTGCCCGTCGTCGGGTTATGGCCTCTGGTATTTGTTTTCGCCTTCCGGAGGCGGTCTCTGCGATGGTGGTCATTTTGGATTCTGGCGTACACGGTCTTCTGGTTCAGCTCCGCCGCCTACCTGCGCTATTGGATGCCGGTCATTCCTCTACTTTCACTTGCCTTCTGCGAATGCGCGGCGTCGATCGCCGAGCGGAAGCTGATACCCAAAACCGCCCTGATCATCGCCGCCGTCCCAATGTTGTTGGGGGCCGTTTACGTCGCCGCGTCCCGTGGCGCCAGGGCGATCAAAAGCGGCGCGAAAGAGCTTCCCCCCGTCAGCGAGTCCGAGCGTCAGGACTTTCTGTCCAAAACGGGATTCGAGGGTTATCGAGGCGTTTCATACATCAATCGGAGCGCGGCGCCGGGAGACACGGTTTTCATTGTCTACGGTAATTATCTGAACTATTACTTCACGCCGAAGGTCATCGGATTCGGTATATGGCTCGACTTCGTTGGTGAGACTAGAACTATAGAATGGATTGTCAGTCCGGGAAACCGTGAAGCGATCAAGTCGAAGAGACCGACGTGGGTTTACACTCTTCACTATGGCAATGGCCCGCCGACGAAGCAACCTTTCGCGGACTATGAGGGGCCGCAATACGAACTGGTTTACGCCGACGCCGACGGTTATGTTTTCCGCCTCCGGCGTTGATGACTGTTTCGTACGCCGAAACCGACTAGACAGAAAGATGTGAGACAGAAAAATAAAAGACGCCATTTTTCGGTAGGGCCACAGTTAACCGCGGGCGCCTCTTTTTCTGTCTCACATCCTTCTGTCTGGTCGCCGACCGGTCTGGCGTTTCTCTGCATGGTTCTTTACATTAAGCTTCGCAGGCTGGAAGAAACGCAAACAATCATCGTCAAGGAGATCGCCGTCCGCTTCGCCACAGATAAACCGCAGACGCAGAAAATGTAAATGGACAACTTTCTGCTGCAAGCCATCGTCAACGAGCTTGAGCCGATGCTCGGCGGACACCGGTTCCGCAAGGTCTACCAACTCGGCGCGACCGACCTTGCGATAGACCTCTACCTGCGTGGGGGCAGCAGGGTTATGATTTCAACCGATCCGCAGCGACTGGCGCTCTATCTGACCGCGCGAAATCCCAAACAACTCGGGGACGAACCTCGGGCCGATACGGCCTTCGCCGCCCTGGTCAAAAAGTATCTGGGCGAATCGCGTCTCGTGACGATTGATAAACTCGGATACGACCGCGTCATCTATTTTGAATTCGACGCCAAAGAAGAAGAGGGAAAGACCGCGCGGCGGAAGCTGGTTGTTGCTCTGACGGGGCGCGGGGCGAACGTTCTGCTGACCGAAGATTCGCGCGTCATCGCTTCCTTGCGCGAACGCGATGAAGTGATCACGCAATACGCCGAACCTGCGCCGCCAGCCGACAGACTCGACCCGTTCCTCTGCTCGGCCGAGAAGCTGGACGAGCTGATCGCAGACGCCGGAGGCGATCTGACCGAAGCCGCGCAAAAACACCTGATCGGCTTCTCGCCGGTTTACGCGCGCGAGCTGGCCATTCGGGCTCAGCGGGAAAAGCCGGATGAGGCTTTGCGGGGCTTGCTCCGGGAACTGTTCGAATCGCCGCCGAAGCCGGCGATCTATTCCGCGCCCACGCCTTCCATCAGTACGGCCAGTACGGCCAGTACGGCCAGTACGGCCAGTACGGCCAGTGCGGCCAGTGCGGCCAGTATGGATGGACCGTCCGTCAGTATGGATGAATTGACGCGGGAAATCGGGCGCGACGATTTCAGCGTGGTTCTTTCGCCGATCGAACTCGAATCTCTTTCAGGCTGGAACGTGACGCGGTTCCAGAGCGTCAATAACGCCGCCGACGCCTACTTCTCGCTGCTTGACGAGCGGCGGCGCTTCTTCGCTCTGAAACAGAAGTTGCATTCGCATCTCTCGTCACAGCTCAAGAAGCGGAGCGCCCTGGCCGGGAATCTGAAGCGCGAGCTCGGGAGTTTTTCGAACAGCGAATTGCATCAACGCTACGGCGAGTTGCTGCTGGCCAACCTCAGTCAGGCCGTGAAGACCGGCGCCGGTTTCCTGGTCACCGATTTTTACGACGAGGCGCAGAAGCGAATCGAGATCCCATCGGCCGACAAGCCGTCGGCGCAGGAGGCCGCCGAGCATTATTTTAAGCTGGCGAGAAAGGCGCGCCACGGCCGCGAGAACATCAATGCGCGATTGCCGCAAATCGAATCCGAAATTGCGCGGCTCGAGGAACAAATTGGCGCGCTCGCCGCCATCAAGCGCGCCGAAGAGATGAATTCATTCGCCGCGCAATTCAACCTGCCCGCGCTTGGACCTTCGCAAGACAAGAAGCCGTCACAGCCGGCCCGAAAACCGAAGGATGAAAAGATTCCGGGCGTGCGCCGTTACAGATCGAGTGACGGCTACGAGATCCTGGTCGGGCGCGGCAGCCAGGACAATGATCACCTCACCTTCCGCGTCGCGAAATCTTACGACCTCTGGTTTCATGCGGCGGATTACCCGGGCTCGCATGTGGTGCTCCGCAACCCGCAGCGCAAACCGCCTCCGCCGCGCGCCATCGCCGAAGCCGCTCAACTGGCCGCCAAATTCAGCCAGGCGCGCTCCAGTCCCAAGGTAGCGGTCAATTACTGCGAACGAAAATACGTGACCAAAATGAAAGGCTTCTCGCCCGGACAGGTCAGACTCTCTTCATTTAAAACCGTTATGGTCGAGCCTTCCGAACCGGGCGAACGGCTCGATTGAGGTTTGGTACAGGTGTTGCCGTATTACTGTTGGCGTCGCATGGGCCGTTGTGTCGGCCATGAAATGCGCGCGAGGGGACAGTATGAGCAAAATCAATATCCTGATTGCGGAAGACAATATCGATTCCCAGCGGTTGTTAAAGACTATACTGGAGCGGGAAGGGTTCATCGTGACAACGGCCTCAGACGGCGAGAAGGCGATAGACATTCTCCACGAAATCAAGCCTGACATACTGGTCACCGACCTCTTGTTACCCTCGGTCAGCGGAGGCGATCTGATCAGATACGTCAGACAGACGGCGGAACTGGCGCGGATTCCGATCGTGGTGATCTCCGCATATGGCGACTACGAGTCGGATGCGATCGCCGTCGGAGCCAACGTGGTGTTGAAAAAGCCGCTCGATAGCAACGCCTTAGTTGACACTATAAAGCGGTTGAAGGCGTCCACAGACACCGACGCGCAGGCTGAAGCGTGATGTCTTGGGGGACGACGACCGCGCCGTAGCGCTTATAACTTAGTTTTACTTATCACCCGAGGCGCGACCAAACGTAGATCGCGCGCCTATGCCAGAATGGCCGTATTTCTTCGGTACGAACGCGTACACGATGAAAACGTACTGGGAAACTCGATGGCGCCTCTATAACCGTATTACGCCCGCGCAGCGAAGCGCAGCGAGCGCGCAGCGAAGCGCAGCGAGCGCGCAGCGAAGCGCAGCGAGCGCGCGGCGAAGCGCAGCGAGCGCGCAGCGAAGATTATGTTTTATGAAGGGGAAGAGTTTTATCGCAACCTGATCTCTCAGGTGAAGGATTACGCCATCTTCACCACCGATTCGCGTGGCGTCATCACAACCTGGAACGAGGGGTGCAAAAACGTGCTCGGCTACGACCGGGACGAATTCATCGGCGAGCACATCAGGATGCTGTTCACGCCGGAGAGCGTAACCACGGGCGCCGCCGATAAAGAGATGGAGATTGCAATCGGGAAAGGCTCGGCCAGCGACGACCGTTGGATGATACGCAAGGGCGGCGAGCGGTTCTGGGCTTCGGGAATCACGACGGCGACTTGGGATGAAGCCGGGAACCTGACGGGTTTCACCAAGGTCATGCGGGACCTGACCGACCGTAAGCAAACCGAAGAACAATTGCGCCAGAGCCAGTCCTATTTGCGCCTGCTGACGGAGAGCCTGCCGCAATTGATCTGGACTTGTCAGCCCGCCGGCGAGTGCGACTACATCAGTCCGCAGTGGGTGCGCTACACAGGGGTTCCGGAGTCGGAGCAACTCGGCCTGGGCTGGCTCAATCAACTCCACCCGAACGACCGGGATTCGACGATCGCCGCCTGGAACCAGGCGGTGAAGGAGAAGAGCGTCTTCGACGCGGAGTACCGTATCCGCGGGGTGGACGGGAACTACCGCTGGTTCAAAGCGCTCGCCCTCCCGCTGCGTAGCGTGGAAGGAGAGGTCTTCAAATGGTTCGGCGCGAACACAGACATCGAAGACCAGAAGCGCGTCGAGGCTTTGCTGCGCGAGAGTGAAGTGCGGTTGCGGGCGGAGCGCGATTTTTCAGTCGAGATTATTGACACCCTACCCGGCGTCTTCTACCTCTTCGATCGGCAGGGCAAATTCCTGAGGTGGAACAAGAATCTGGAGGAGATCAGCGGACACTCCGGAGCCCAGATCACTTTGATGACTCCTCTCGAATTCATTATCCAGGAAGACCGGGCGGCTGTGGAGGGGAAGATCGAGGAGGTTTTCGTCAGTGGCGAGGCCAACATTGAAGCGCGGCTGCTGACTAAAAACGGGCTCGGAATTCCTTACCTCTTCACCGGGCGGCGGATTGTGATCGACGGCCTGCCTCACCTGATCGGCAACGGCGTGGACATCAGCGAGCGAAGGCGAGGTGAAGAGGCGGCGGCTTACCTGGCGGCGATCGTGGAGTCCTCCGACGACGCGATCATCAGCACGGATTTACAGGGGACCATCAGAAGTTGGAACGACGGGGCGGAGAGGCTTTACGGTTACACGGCGGCTGAAGCAATCGGCAAGCCGGTGACGACGCTGCTCCCGCTTGAGCGATGGGGCGAAGAGCCTCAGATTCTCGAACAAATCAAGAACGGCGAGCGGATCGAGCATTACGAAACTATCCGGCGGCGCAAGGACGGAACCAACTTTGCCGCCTCCTTGACGGTGTCGCCGATCCTAAACCGCGTCGGAGACGTGATCGGCGCGTCCAAAACCGCCCGCGACATCACCTGGCGCAAGCGAGCCGAAGAGGAGCGGGAGCGGCTCCTGGCCTCGGAGCGCGACTCCCGCTCCGAGGCGGAGCAGGCGAACCGGTTGAAGGACGAGTTCCTGGCCACCGTCTCCCACGAATTGCGTTCGCCGCTCAACGCCATCCTCGGATGGGCCAGGCTCTTGCGCGACCCCAAGTTGCAGGAGGAGCAGTTGGAGCGCGCGCTTGAAATCATCGAGCGCAACGCGCAAGCGCAGGCGCGCCTGATCGAAGACCTGCTCGACGTTTCACGCATCGTCTCCGGCAAACTGAGCATGCAGATGCGCCCCGTTACTCTGAATTCGACCGTGCAAGGCGCCGTCGCCGATCTGCGCCCGGCCGCCGAAGACAAAGGCATTGACCTGCGCCTGACGGAAGAAGAGGAGATAATGCTCATCGGTGACGGCGACCGCTTGCAGCAGGTCGTGTGGAATCTGCTCTCGAACGCGATCAAATTCACGCCCGAGGGCGGGCGTGTCGAGGTCGGGCTGAAACTCGTCGGGGAGAGCGCGGAGTTGAGTGTGAGCGACACGGGCCGTGGCGTCAGCCCGGAATTTTTGCCTCACGTCTTCGACCGGTTCCGGCAGTTCACCCGCGCCGACGCGCGATCCCGCGCGGGGCTGGGACTCGGACTGACGATCGTTCGATTCATCGTCGAGGCGCACGGCGGTAGCGTCTCGGCTGAAAGCCCCGGCGTCGGCCTGGGGGCGACATTCATCTGCAAATTCCCCATGACCGGAGCCGAACTCGAAGTCGTCCCCGCCATCGAGCGCCAGCATCTGCGATTGGAGATCGCCGCAGAGACGTCGCTCACCGGCATAAAAGTGCTTGTGGTTGACGACGACGAAGACGCGCGCGACGTGATCAAGGCGTCGCTAAATAGTTACGGGGCTGAGGTGACGACCGCCGTCGACGCGCCCCAGGCGTTGGACATCCTCGCGTCCGAAAAAGTAGATGTGCTAGTGTCAGACATCAGCATGCCGGAAATGGACGGTTACGAATTGATCCGGCGGGTGAGGGCGCTGGAGCCGGAACAAGGCGGTCGGATTCCGGCGGTCGCGCTGACGGCTCACGCCCGCGCCGAAGACCGTCTGCGGGCCCTCCAAGCGGGCTACCAGACGCACGTGCCCAAGCCGGTCGAGCCGGCCGAATTGGAAGTCGTGGTGGCGACGCTGGCCAAGAGTTTCAAATGATATGATTGAAGCGGCGGGATGGGACGCGCTTCATTAGACCCCCCGGGAAGCTCGTCACAGGGAGGAAAAGCAATGAATAGGCTGAGAGTCCTGGTTGTTGAGGATAATAATGAGAGCCGCGAACTGTACGTCCTCGTGCTGACGCGCGCAGGCTTCGAGGTGAAGGAAGCCGTTGGCGGCGAGGAGGCGCTGCGGATGCTCGACCAGTGCGACCCGGACCTGCTTATCACTGACATCCAGACGCCGTCCATGAGCGGCATAGATCTAATCCGGCGCATCCGCAGCGACGAGAAGTGGTCGAATCTGCCGATCATCGCCATCTCGGCCTATAGCCGCGACCAGTTGGCCCACGCCGCCATCCAGGGGGCGACTCGAGTCCTGCGCAAGCCCTTCGAGCCTAACCGTCTGTTGTCCGCCGTCTTCGAACTGACGAGGAAATTACGCGCCCGGTCAGCCGGTCTCCCCGGCTCCCAATGAGAACGCTAAATTTTGACTGAAAATGCTAAATTTTCACCTCATCCCAGCTCAGCCCGAACCGCGCCAAATACTTTCGCAAACGGTCAGCGTCGTTCGCCGTCTTCTTGCGCTCGCGCGAAGAGCCGAACAGAGTTCTTCCCGCGTCGGACAGCGTGCGGCATTCGCGACAGACTCTGATCACCGCCGCCAACTGCAATCTATCGAAGAGGTCGATCTTTTCAAGCTCTTCGTCGTCCAGCAACTCTTCTAACGATTGACCGCCGTCATTCGGCCATGACGATTTCGGCTCGATCCACGTCGAACGCAATCTTTCGATCTCCTCTTCAACGACCTGAGTCGAAATTCTCCCGCCGGGGGCGAGCGTGGCCATCCGCGTGATGGCCCCGTTCAGATCGCGGAAATTGCCCTGCCAGCGCGCGTCCGAGGATATGGCGAACTTCAAAAAACGGGCCCGCGCCTCGCGGCTGAAGGTGACGAGCGCGCCGTTGCGCCGCGCGTATTCGCTCAATTCGTATTCCAGATTCGGCTCGATGTCTTCCGCCCGTTCGCGCAGACTCGGCAGCCTGAATGTCCACAGGTTGATCCGCGCCAGCAGGTCTTCACGGAACCGTCCTTCTCTAACCATCACGGTCAGATCGCGGTTGGTTCCGGCGATCAATTGAAAATCGCTTCTCACCTCGCGATCGCCGCCGAGCGGAAAGAACGTCTTCTCTTCGAGAGCGCGCAGCAGCATCGTCTGCTCGTCGACGGCCATCTCGCCGATCTCGTCCAGAAAGAGCACGCCGTTGTTGGCCGCGCGCAGCAATCCGGGACGGTCTTTTAATGCGCCGGTGAACGCGCCTTTGACATGGCCGAAGAGCGTGCTCATCGCCGCGTCGCCGCGGACGGTCGCGCAATTTACCTCAATGAAATCGCCCGTGACCTGATGCCGCTCCCGCTTCAATTCATAGACACGCTTCGCCAGCCGCGACTTCCCCGCCCCGGTCGGCCCCATCAGCAGCAGCGGATCGCGCGAACGGATCGCCACTTCCTCGATCCGATCGATCAACTGGTTGAAAGGCTTGCTGCGCGTGGCAATGCCGGACTTCAAAAACGAGATGCCCTGCTCGCGCTCCTTCTGAAAGCGCGACGCGATGCGGTCGTATTTCGACAGGTCGAGGTCAATGACGCGGTACCAGCCGGCGGTCTCCCCGCGCTCTCGTCCCGGCGCCATCGCCGTTTGAATCAGCTTGCCGGGAAAGTATCGGGCCTCGGTCAACAGGAACAGGCAAATCTGC
>Ga0126377_10003433_pt1 | contig 11216 bp, 7 predicted proteins | sample PanSoiMetPlot_22_FD_92647 | JGI IMG/M metagenome (GOLD analysis project Ga0126377, IMG submission 92647) | Tropical forest soil microbial communities from Panama - MetaG Plot_22 | ecosystem: Environmental > Terrestrial > Soil > Tropical forest > Bulk soil | place: Panama | collected 2016-02-17
TCGTCCGAAATGTCGATCTTCGCGCCGGTCTTCTCCTGGATGCCGCGAATGACTTTGCCGCCCGGGCCGATGACGTCGCGAATCTTGTCGGGGTTGATCTGCATAGTGACGATGCGTGGCGCGTATTTGCTGATCTCCGGCCGAGGTTCGGAAATGACCTCGTCCATCTTGTCGAGGATGAACATCCGCCCTTTCCTGGCCTGCTCCAGCGCCTCGGCCAGGATCTGGGCGTTGAGCCCCGTGACCTTGATGTCCATCTGGAGCGCGGTGATTCCGTTGCGCGTTCCGGCGACCTTGAAATCCATATCGCCGTAATGATCCTCGGCGCCGGCGATGTCGGTCAGAATGGCGTACTTCTTGTCTTCCATCACCAGTCCCATGGCTACGCCGGCGACCGGCGACTTGATCGGCACGCCGGCGTCCATCAGCGCGAGCGTCCCGCCGCAGACCGTGGCCATCGAGGACGAGCCGTTCGATTCGGTGATGTCGGAAACGACGCGCACTGTGTAGGGAAAGACCTCTTCCTCAGGCATGACGGCGTCGATCGCGCGCTGCGCCAGGGCGCCGTGCCCGACCTCGCGCCTTCCGGGGGAGCCCATGCGCCCCGTTTCGCCGACCGAGAACGGCGGGAAATTATAGTTGAGCATGAAGCGACGTTTGATTTCGCCCAGCTCCAGACTGTCAATGTACTGCACGTCCTGCGAAGTTCCGAGCGTCGCGGTGACCAGCGCCTGCGTCTCTCCGCGAGTGAAGAGCGACGATCCGTGCGTGCGCGGGAGCCACCCAGCCTCGACTGAAATCGGGCGAATTTCCGAGAACCTGCGGCCGTCGGGACGGCGGCGGTTGTTCAGAATGTCGTCGCGGAAGATGCCTTCCTTCAGATTGTCGAACAACTCGCCGGCTTCGTCCCGCAGCGCAGGCTGGTCTTCGGGATAACTTTCGACGACTCGCTTCTTCAGTTCGTCGATCTCGGTGTAGCTCTGAAGCTTGGATTTGTTCTGAACGTTCAGAGCCTCGCGCAGATCGTTCGAGTATTTCTCGGCGATCTCCTTCAGCATATTCTCGTTGACAGGCTTCGGGGTGTATTCGCGCTTCTGGATGCCCAGCGCCTCGTACATCGAGCGCTGCAACTGGCAGAGCTTCTTGATCTCGCCGTGCGCGAACATCAGGGCCTCGATCATTACTTCCTCGCTGACCTCTTTGGCGCCGGCCTCAACCATGACGACGGCTTCTTCGCTGCCCGCGACGATCAGGTTGAGCGTCGAATTGCGCTGCTGTTCGTAGGTCGGATTGACCACGTATTTGCCCTCGACCAGACCGACGCGCACGCCAGCGATCGGGTTGAGAAACGGAATGTCCGAAAGGTAGAGAGCGGTGGACGCGCCTGTGATCGCAAGCACATCGGGATCGTGTTCGTCGTCGGCCGAGATGACCATCGAGATGATCTGGGTCTCATGCTGATAACCGGTGGGAAAGAGCGGGCGGATCGGGCGATCGGTCAGACGAGAGGTCAAAATTTCTCTCTCGGTCGGGCGCCCTTCGCGTTTGAAATAGCCGCCGGGAATGCGCCCGGCGGCGTAGCCGTATTCGCGATAATCGACAGTTAACGGGAAGAAATCCACGCCCTCCTTCGGCTTCCGCGCGGAAACGGCCGTGACCAACACCACCGTCTCTCCCTGGCTGACCAGCACCGCTCCGTCAGCCTGTTTTGCGATGCGGCCAGTTTCCATCGTGAATTCACGGCCGCCTAAATTTATTCCTTGTCTCAAAAACATTGTTTATCTCCTCTCAACACAACTGTCATTCATCAATTGTCGTTTGTCATTCGCCGCTTGTCGGTCGTTACGCCATTGAGCGCAAATGAACAATGACCGATGACCAAGGATGGACATCAAATGGGAGCTGAGTTCTAGATTGAAGTGTACTCATTACTCTATGCCGGATCGGGCAGCCTGGAGTGATGATGGCGCTGAGGTCATCCGAAAGTGGTTCGCTCTAAGTTTACTCGAATCTCGAACCGGTTCGAATGTTGTCATCGTGTTCCCGGCGCCTTCTGGATTGGCGGGCCAACTGGCCGGGCGTCGTCGGGGGACCCGGAGTGGTTGGGGCGGGAATTACGTTGCCGTCACGTTCGGCTGCTATACGAAAACGGCGTCCCACGCCGGGACGCCGCCGATGCTTCTCCAACTATTTTCTCAAACCAAGACGACTGATCAGGTCGTGATAACGATTGATGTCACGACTCTTCAGATAATTAAGAAGGCTGCGGCGCTGGCTGACCAGCTTCAACAATCCGCGGCGCGAATGATTGTCCTTCTTGTGAGTCTTGAAATGGTCGGTCAATTCTTCGATGCGCCGCGTCAGCAGCGCGACCTGAACTTCCGGCGATCCGGTGTCGGAGCCATGCGTCTTGTACTGCGAAATCAATTCGAGTTTAGACTCTTTTGCTAAAGCCATTACTTGCTGTTTGCCTCCAGATTCGTAGGTGACGATTATTAGTATCGAGTCAGGAGTAAAAAGTATCAGAGCGACCAGTAAAGTTCAAGCCGCGTCATCTCAGCGAAAATTGATTTTGAGGCGCCATCGGTTTCGCCTACACCACCCACCCGAGCCGCTTCATCACCTGGCGGGCTACGTCACGCCCGGCCCAATCGGCGTAAACATCCGCGCTGCCGGCCCCGATCGGCGGCAGCGAAAGCGGTCCTGTAGGCTGCTGCGGGTAGCCGTAGCCGGTACCCACCACCTTGGCGGTCTTTGGTTCGAAGACTGTGTACCGCAATTCGAATCCGTAGCGCGACGTGCCCATCCGGTCGACCTCGAACTCCATCCATACGACGTAGGTTTTGTCGCTCTCCTTGGCGATCTTGATGGCGTCGGAGCGGTGTTGATTGCGGTCTTCACTGACCTGGACCGTGCGCATCGCGCGGCGCAATTCCTCCATGCAGCCCCGGCGCGCGGCGTCGGGATAAAAAGAAGAGACGCCGATGTCGGCCAACGCGGTCGAGACCAGTACCGAACGGCCCGGCTCTTTTTCTTTGGGCTTGTCAGGCGTGACTTCCGGTTCCGGGGCGGTCCGCGCTTCAGGCTGATTGACGCCCTGGATCGGAGGCTGTGGATCGGCCTTCTTCTGCTTGCGCCCCGATTGGCCCGACGTAATCGTCGCGAACGCGGCGAGCGTGAGCAGGCAGATCAACGCGGCGGAAATGGGATTCAAGTTGCGACGCATATGATATTTCTCCCACGAGGTTGTTTAGAATCGTTGCGGAATGCGCCACGGATTAACACAGGCGCGCCGGATATTGTATGATGCGCGCGAAGTCAGCACAACGCTCTTCACTGAAACTCACGTATGTCCACAATCTCTCCGCATAAAGCCAGTCGTCCGCTTGCGCTTGCGCTCGATGTCGGGACGTCATCGGCGCGCGCCGTACTTTACGACCTGTCGGGACTACAGGTCGAAAACATCGAGGGGCGCACACATTACCAGATGACGGCCACGCAGGACGGGGGAGTCGAGATCGACGCCGACGAACTGATCGAGACCATCTGCGCGACCATTGACGAATGCCTGCATGAAGCCTCACTGCGCCTGCCCGATATTAGCGACTCAATCCACACGGTCGGCTACAGCAACTTCTGGCACGCGGCGCTCGGCGTCGATCGCGGCGGACGCGCGGTCACGCCGCTTTACAACTGGAGCGACACGCGCGGCGCCCCGGACGCCAGGGAGCTCGGCGAACGACTCGGCGCCGATTGGGTCCACGAGCGATGCGGCGTAGTCCCGCACGCCAGCTACTATCCCGCGAAAATTCTGTGGCTGCGGCGAACCGATCCGGGCCTGGCCTCGAAGGTCGCGCGCTGGATTTCGATCGGCGAATATCTCTACTCGAAAATCTTCGGGCGAATGGTCTGCGGCGTCTCGATGGCTTCGGGCACGGGGCTGTTCAATCCGAACCGGAACGACTGGGACGACGAGATGCTCGCCGCCGTTGGCGTTGATCGTGACACCCTCTCTCCGCTGGCGGAAGAGCGTGAAGGGTTGAATGAGATGCGGCGCGAATTCGCCGGGCGATGGCCCGCGCTGCAAAGGTCCAGGTGGCTGCCCGCTGTCGGCGACGGGGCGGCCAGCAACATCGGATCGGGGTGCTTCACACGTAATCTAATTGCGATCAACGTTGGCACATCGGGCGCGATGAGAGTCTGCTGGCCCGCCGAGCGAGTGGATATTCCGAAGGGCTTGTGGTGTTACCGAGCCAATCGCCGCTACGCGCTGATCGGCGGCGCGCTCTCAAACGCCGGGGACGTTTACGCCTGGTCCAAAAGAGTTCTGCGATTGGACGACGTCGACGAGGTCATCGAATCGCGTCTCGCCGCGATGAAAGCCGACGATCATGGACTTACCGCGCTTCCCTTCTTCTCCGGCGAACGCAGCACTGGCTGGCACAGTGAGGCTCGCGCGGCCTTCACCGGATTAAACCTGAGCTCCGACCCTATAGAGATTCTGCGAGCGTCGCTCGAAGCGGTGTGTTATCGTTTCGCGGCGATCTATGTACGGCTAAAGGCCGAGACACAAGGCGACACGAAGATCATCGCCTCCGGCGGCGGCATCTTGAACTCGCCCGTCTGGACGCAAATGATGGCCGACGTGATCGGCGTTCCCGTAGTGGCTTCGGCGGTTCCCGAGGCGTCGAGCCGGGGCGCGGCGGCGCTTGCGCTTGAGGCTTTCGGTCATGTCGGAAATTTTAGCGCCTTGGAGACGCCGCTCGGAAAAGTGTTTGAGCCCAACGCGCGCGATCATGAGCAGTATTTGCGAGGACGGGAAAAACAGGAGAGGCTTTACGAGTTACTGGTAGGGTCTTAATCAGATACTATTTCACAGGCTAACATCATATTTTGGATGGCCGTGAGGCGATTGACGCTCTAGTCGATGCGAAAAGAATTGATCTCCTTGAAAACGCGCTTATTGGATACAATCCCGGCGGTCGCGTCTATGCGGCGATCGAATTGCTTAGAATGCAAAGGATGGGCGAGAAACTGAGCGAACCTACACGAAAAAACATACGCAAGGTAATGGCGCTCCCAGTGAAATTATCAACTTGCAGCGGATGCGTCGTTTTGGGTGGCCTCACGGCAAGAGACATTGTAAGACATCACTTGTCTAACGACGATGAGCGGTGATTTAGCGCCCTTTTTGGCAACTAAATATGGTAAGGAGAATTCATGAACCCGTTATTAGAAGTAGAAAAACTGGGACAAAGTATCTGGTATGACAACATCCGCCGCGCGCTGATCGACTCGGGCGAACTGGCGCGGAAGATCGGCGCGCTTCCGGCGGGGGTGACTTCGACGCTGGGACAGAAGGTCGAGGGGGACGGTCTGCGCGGCGTGACCTCGAATCCGACGATCTTCGATAAGGCCATTACCGGCAGCACCGATTACGACGAGTCGATGCGCCGTCTGATCGCGGAGGGCAAGAGCGCCAACGAGATTTACGAAGCGCTGGTCGTCGAAGACATCCAACGCGCCGCCGATCTTTTCAAGCCCGTCTACGCGCGCACCGACAAACTCGACGGCTATGTCAGCCTGGAAGTCTCTCCGCTGCTGGCGCGAGACATCGAAGCCACAATCGCCGAAGCCAAACGCCTGTGGGCCATGCTCGACCGGCCGAACGTGATGATCAAGATTCCCGCCACGCCCGAAGGCCTTCCCGCCATCCGTGAATGCATCGCCGCCGGGATCAACATCAACGTCACGATGATCTTCGCGATTGAAAATTACGAAGAGGTCGCGGAGGCGTATGTCAGCGGCCTGGAACAGCGCGCCGCCGCGGGGCAGCCGGTAGACCACGTCGCGTCCGTCGCCAGCGTCTTCGTCAGTCGCATTGACACGGCCGTCGATAACCAGCTCGAATTCCGCATCCGCAGGTCGGAAGACGAAAACGAAAAGGCCAAACTCTCCAGCCTTCTCGGCAAGGCCGCCATCGCGAACGCGAAGATGCAATACCAGCGATTCAAGGCGATCTTTTCGAGCGAACGTTTCGCGAAGTTGAAAGAGAAGGGCGCGCGCGTCCAACGCCCGCTCTGGGCGAGCACGGGGACGAAGAACCCGAATTACAGCGACGTGCTCTACGTCGAAAACCTGATCGGCCCCGACACGGTCAACACGCTTCCGCCCGCGACCTTCACCGCTTTCCGCGATCACGGCAAGGTCTGCCTGACAATCGAAGAGAACCTGGATGAGGCGAAGCGGACTCTGGCCGAGCTTTCCGAGGTCGGCATCGATCTTAAGGAGGTCTGCCGGAATCTGCAGGATGACGGCGTCAAGGCCTTCGCCGATTCGTTTGAAAGTTTGATGCAGAGCATCACGTCTAAACGCGCCGCGCTGACCAGCGGCTTGCTCGACAGAATGGAAGCGAATCTGGGCCAATACGAAGCGGCTGTCCTCGAGATCATCAAGCGCGCTGAGAGCCAACAGTGGACCCGCAAAATCTTTCGCAAAGACGCGTCGCTATGGAAATCGGAAGAGGATCACCAGAAGATCGTCAAAAACTCGCTCGGCTGGGTGACTGTGCCCGATCAATTGTATGAGGCGGCTGACGAACTCGCCGCCTTCAGCGCGCGAGTTCGCAACGAAGGGTTCGCGGACGTAATATTACTCGGAATGGGCGGCAGCAGCCTTTGTCCTGAAGTCTTCCGCAGAACTTTCGGCAAGATACCCGGACACCCCGAAATGCATGTGCTCGACAGCACTGATCCCGCGACCGTACTGGCTTTTGAATCGGAGGTCGATTTGCCGCGCACGCTCTTCATCGTCGCCAGCAAATCGGGGACGACTACCGAGCCGTTGATGTTCTACAAATACTTCATCAACGAAATGCGCAAGTTGAAAGGCGATCGCGCGGGCGAAAACTTCGTGGCCATCACCGATCCCGGCACATTGATGGAAGCGATGGCGACGGGCGACAGATTCCGCCGGATATTTTTGAACCCCTCCGACATCGGCGGGCGATATTCGGCGCTCTCGTATTTCGGGATGGTTCCGGCGGCGCTGCAGGGATTCGATTTCAAAACGCTGCTGGATCGCGCCGAACGCGCGATGCATGCGTGCCAGCCCGCAGTGCCGGCCGCCGATAATCCGGCGGTTCGATTGGGCGCGATCATCGGCGGATTGGCCCAGGCGGGACGCAACAAACTGACGCTCTCGACCGATCCTGAAATTTCGTCGCTGGGCTTGTGGATCGAGCAACTGGTCGCCGAAAGCACGGGCAAGGAGGGTAAAGGCATTCTGCCCGTGGCGGGCGAGGCTCTCGGAGCGCCCGACGTCTATGGCGACGACCGCCTCTTCATCCACATCGCCGTCGGGATGATTGACCCGGAGGCCGAGAACAGATTGCGGGCGATCGAAGCCGCCGGACACCCGGTCGTTCGCCGCGTGATGAACGACACGCTCGACCTTGGCGAAGAGTTTTACATCTGGGAGATGGCGACGGCGACCGCGGGCGCGGTGACGGGCATCAACCCCTTCGACCAGCCCAACGTGCAGGAGTCGAAAGACAACACCAAACGCCTGCTTGATGATTTCAAGCGCGACGGACACCTGCCCGAACAGACGCTGGCCGTCGAAGGGCGCGGGTTGAAAGTCTATTGCGACGACGAAACGCTACAGGAACTGGGGAAAAACAAGACGGTCGAAGCGTTCATCGCCGCGCATTTGAAGCGCGTCAAGCCGGGCGATTATATTGCGATGCTAAACTACATCCAGGAGACCGGCGAACACGAAGAGTTGATTCAAGCCATCCGCACACATCTGCGCGACGCGCTGCGCGTGGCGACGACTACCGGTTACGGCCCGCGCTTCCTGCATTCGACCGGACAATTGCACAAGGGCGGCGATGACAGCGGCGTCTTCATTCAAGTCACCGCCGACGATTTGAAGGACGCGCCGATCGTCGGCGAGCCGTTTACGTTCGCCGTCTTGAAACAGGCTCAGGCGCTCGGCGATTTTCAATCGCTGGCCAGCCGCGACCGCCGCGCGATCCGTGTTCACATGGGCGATAATGTCTCCGCCGGTCTGAAGACGCTGCTCGAAATCGTTCGGACGGCTTTCCGGGTTAAAACAGTGTAGGGGCAGACTTGTGTGTCTGCCCCGGCGTGGATTGTGTTCATCTACCGGGGCAGACACATAGATCTGCCCCTACCCGGATTGTGTTCATCTACCGGGGCAGACACACAGGTCTGCCCCTACCCGGATTTGAAAATCGCGACCCAACCGCAATGAGGACTCTGCAAAAGTCAAAAAATGAGGTCTTGATCTGCGCCGACGCCGTGGAGTTGGCGCGTGAATCGGCGCGCCGCTTCGCCGAGTTGGCCAAGGTCTTCACTGCCGACACTGGGCGGTTCACCGTCGCGCTCTCAGGCGGCTCAACTCCGAAAGCGATGTTTCAAATCCTCGCCGAAAAACCTTTCGCCGATTCCCTGCCCTGGCGTTCGATCTACTTTTTCTGGGGCGATGAACGATGCGTCCCGCCGGATCACCCGGACAGCAATTACCGGATGGCCAATGAGGCCTTGCTGTCGAAGGTTCCGATTCCGCGCGAGAACATCTTTCGCATCCCGGCGGAAGACGATGACCACCAGCGCGCTGCGGACCACTACTCCGAAACCCTGCAAAAATTCTTCGGCGAAGAGTGGCCCCACTTCGACCTCGTCTTCCTGGGCATGGGACCCGACGGACATACGGCCTCGCTCTTTCCGGGCACGACGGCGCTGGGCGTCCACGACCGCATCGCGGCGGCAAACTACGTCGAGAAATTTCAATCCTGGCGAATCACTCTGACAGCCGACTCGATCAACAGGGCGCGCAATATAAATTTCCTCGTCGCGGGTAAGGACAAGGCTCCAGCCTTGAAAGAGGTGATCAGAGGTCCACGCAACCCCGAACTATATCCAAGCCAATTGATCGAACCTTACTACGGCACGCTGCTCTGGATGATTGATGAAGCGGCGGCTACATTGTTGAAGTAAAACCGAAGCCATCTACACAAGCCATAGGAGGATAACCATGAGCGAGAATATCGTGCTCGAGAAATCTTTCAAATTCGCGATCAGGATCGTCAAGCTCTACAAGTATCTGGCCGAAGAGAAAAAAGAGTTTGTGATGAGCAAATCGCTACTGTCCCGGGGGACGGGAGTTGGCGAGCGAGTCAAATCAGCGCAGGAGGCGGAATCTAGAGCCGTCTTCGCCAGTGACATGGGCGCAGCTTTGAGAAACGCCTCAGCCACCGAATTCTGGCTGAACCTTCTACATGAAAGCGGGTTCATGGACGCCAGGGAACATAATTCAATGCTTAATGACTGCAAAGAGTTATTGAAGTTGCTGACCAAGATCACTAAAACGACAGATCGAACCCCCTGATCAAAACCATCGCCAATTTTCAACTGCCCACTGCCAATTGTCTCGCAGGGAGAGATCAGCCTAGGAGTCTCCCCCTTACAGACAATTGGCAATTGGAAATGCGCAATAGGCAATGCGGACTTTATTTCATCCCTCCTGATTGAACCCATTGCCAATTTCCAACTGCGCATCGCCCATTGTCTCGCAAGGAGGGATCAGGCGTAACGTCTCTCCCCCCCAGACAATTGGCAATTGGAAATGCGCAATAGGCAATGCGGACTTTATTTCATCCCCCCTGATTGAACCCATTGCCAATTTCCAACTGCGCATCGCCCATTGTCTTGCAGGAAGGGGCCAGGCGTAACGTCTCTCCCCGCCAGACAATCGGCAATTGGAAATGCGCATTGGACAGTGCGGCCTTTACTTCATCGCGGCAGTCCCAGAACGAATCTCGATTGCTAATATAGGATCAGCCGGAACACTTCCCTTTTGCGACCTTTTGGGTAAAATGTAAGTAACCAGTTACTAACTTATATAAGGAGAGAACGATATTGATCGCGTCCACGAAATCCGCTTCACCTCGTATGAGCGCCGAGGACCGGCGCCGACAGATCGTCGAGGTCGCCGCGGAGCTATTCTCGCTCAGAGGTTTCAACGGCACGTTGACCAAAGAGATCGCCGATCGCGCGGGGGTCAGTCCGGCGATCATCTTCCGCCACTTCCCCAACAAAGAGGCGATCTATTCAGCGATTCTTGATCATAAAGTTAAGCAGGCGGCCGAACGAATTCGGGAGCGTCTGCGGGACGCCGCCGGGCGCAAGGATGACCGGGCGTTTTTTGGGGCGTTGGCTTTCGATCTTCTCGATCTTTACTCCAAAGATCCGAGCCTGATCCGCCTGCTTCTCTTCAGCGCGCTCGAAGCCCATGACCTGTCCAGAATGTTTTACAAAACGATGTCGCGACAGGTCCGCGATCATGTTCGGGAATATATCAAGCAACGGATTGCGGACGGCGCGTTCCGTGAACTCGATCCGCTGGTCAGCGCGCGGGCCTTCATGGGCATGGTCGTGCACCATGCCCAGGTTGTCGCGCTTTATCCATACGATGACGTGAAGATTTCAAACAGGCAGATGGCCGAATACTTCGTCGAGGTCTTCCTGGACGGAGTTCGTAAATCCGTGGATCCGCGGCGCGCGCGTTGATATGCCGCCTTAATCAAGCAGGAGAAGAATTCTTATGAATACGAAATCTCCCCTGGGGCCAATGATTCGGGAATTGTCCTATCTCATTCGCTCGCTCATGGGTTTTTCCATGGTATTGGCGCCCGCCTCGTTTCTGTTGACCGCCTGTTCGCTGAGCAAAGCTGAGCAGACGACTTCCGGGTCGGGCGCCAGAACGGAGGGCGTGCCGGTAGTTACGGGGGTTGTCACCCAGAAGGACGTTCCGCTCGAACTGCGAGCGATAGGGACGGTCGAAGCCTTCTCGGTCGTAGCCGTCAAACCGCAGGTAGGCGGCGAATTGATAAAAGCGCATTTCACCGAGGGCCAGTTCGTGAATAAAGGCGATACGCTCTTCACGATAGACCCGCGCCCGTTCGAGACCAGTCTGAGTCAGGCGGAGGCGAATCTGGCCAAGTCCACGGCTTTGGAGAAACAGGCGGAAGCCAACCTCGCCCGCGACTTAACACAGTCCAAGAACGCCTCGGCGCAGGCGAATCGTTACGCCACCCTGCTTGAGAGCGGCGTCGTTTCGCGCGATCAGTACGACCAGATTCGCACCACGGCCGACGCCCTGGCCGAAACCGTGCGGGCCGACAAGGCGAA
>Ga0126377_10003434_pt1 | contig 11213 bp, 8 predicted proteins | sample PanSoiMetPlot_22_FD_92647 | JGI IMG/M metagenome (GOLD analysis project Ga0126377, IMG submission 92647) | Tropical forest soil microbial communities from Panama - MetaG Plot_22 | ecosystem: Environmental > Terrestrial > Soil > Tropical forest > Bulk soil | place: Panama | collected 2016-02-17
CATGAATCACCCCGCGACGCGCGAGCTCGTGCGCCGCTTCCTCGCCACCGGCGGCTTCACCGACGGAGGCGCGGACACGGGCGGCGCATAGACAGGAGCTCGGCTGGTCGAGCCGACCAAGACCGAACGCGCAGTCAGTGGGAGTGCCGACGCATTCGGCGGGGTCCCCCGCTCATCCCCCACGTCGTCGAGCGACCACTCTGCCTGCGGGGCCACCCAAGGCGCCCCCGTCGGAATCGACCCGCTTCGCGCGAATTCGCGGTGCCCTGACACCGGGGCTCGCTGAGGTCGACGGAAGCGAGCCCTCGGGTCAGGTCCGGCGCCGCGCCTCTCGAGTACAATCCCCGGATGCCGACCGGCCGCGACGGCGAGGGGTTCTCCTTCGCGCTGCCGCCCTCGCTCGGGCAGGCCCCGGTCAGGGAGCTGGCCCTCCGCTTTGCCGACGTGCTCTACGGGGCCGGCTTCTCGACCGTGGTCCCGATGAAGAGCTACGACGCCCTCGAGCAGGCGCTGCTCGCCGGCGAGGTCGACGCCGCGTGGGGCCCGCCGATCGTGTGCGCGCAGGTCGAGTCCGCCGGCGGCCCGGTCGCGCTGCGCGCCGTGCGCTACGGCGCGGTGACGTACCGCTCGGTGCTGATCTGCCGGAGCGCCGACGCGCTCGACCTGCGCCAGCTCGGCACCGGCGGCGGGCGCGTCCTGCGCGCGGCCTGGGTCGATCCGCGCTCCATGGCCGGCTACATCCTCCCGCGCCACTACCTGCGCCGGCGCGACGTCGATCTCGGGCGCGCGTTCTCGAGCGAGCGCCTGCTCGGCTCCTACGAGGCCTGCTTCCAGGCCGTGCTGCGCGGCGACGCCGATATCACCGCGTCGTTCGCCAACCGTCGCGGCCTCGGCTACCAGGAGCTGTGCCGCGATCGCGCCTTCGACCTGCGCACCCTGGGCTATACCGACGAGTGCCCCAACGACGGCGTGGTGCTGAGCCCGCGGCTCGCCCCCGATCAGGCGGCCGCGCTGCTGGCCGGTCTGCACGGCCTCATCGCCCACCCGTCGTCGCTCTCGGTCCTGGCGTCCACCTTCGACGTCGACGGCTTCGACCGTCCGCCCCCGTCGAGCTACGGCCCGCTTCTCGCCCTGCTGTGAGCCGGCCGTTCGCGCCTCGCCGCCCACGGCCGGCGGCCGGCGCGGCTACGACTCGGCCGCGTGGGCCGGGCCGGTCGCGAACCGCTCGGGCAGGTGCGGCAGCTCCTCGCCGATCCAGCGCGCGATGTTCTTGTCGGTGGCCCACAGGCGATGGCGCTCGACCACGTCGGCGATGGCCAGCTCGAGCGCCTCGCAGGTGGGGAAGCGCGCCGCCGGGTCGAACGCCATGGCGCCGAACACGATGGCGTCGAGCTCGGGCGGGAGCTCCGGCCGCACCGTCGAGGGACGGGGGAGGTGCGGCCAGCCCTCGCGGCCCAGGTGGGCCAGCATCGCGAAGTCGAGGTTGATGACTCGCCCGGTCAGCAGCTCGTAGGCGATGGCGCCCACCGAGTAGATGTCCGCGCGCAGGTCCACGTCCTGCCCCACCCGCTGCTCCGGGGACATGTAGGCCGCGGTGCCCTTGATCTCGCCCACCTCGGTCCTGACCTGGCGCTGCGGGCCGGCGGCCTTGGCGATGCCGAAGTCGCCGATCTTGACCGCGCCCGTGCGCGCCACGAACACGTTCGCGCTCTTCACGTCGCGGTGGACGAGGTGGAGCGGGTCGCCGCGGCTGTCCACCGCCATGTGCGCGAAGTGGAGCCCGTCGCAGATGTGGCGCACGATGGCCAGCCCCACGCTGACCGGGACCAGCGCCTTGCGCCGCGCCACGTCGTGGATCAGCCGCTCGAGGTCGGCCCCGTCGACGAACTCCATCGCGATGACGTACTTGCCGTCCTCCTGGCCGAGGTCGGTGATCGCGATGATGTTGGGGTGGCTGAGGTTCGACGCCAGCCGCGCCTCGTCGAGGAAGTGGTTCACGAACTTCGGATTCGACACCCACTCGTCCTGGATGACCTTGAGCGCCACCAGCCGCTCGAAGCCGGCCTCGCCCTGCGCGCGCGCCAGGTACACGTCGGCCATGCCGCCCGCGCCCAGCCGCCGGATGATCGAGTAGCGGCCGATGCGGAAGCTCTCCGGCAGATCGGGCCGCGGCGGGCCCTCGAACTGCGTGACCGGCGGCAGCGGGTGGGTGGGCGAGCGCAGGACCGCCGCCACCGTGGTCGGGCCCGGCGGGCCCATGCGCGTGCGGCGCCACAGCAGGCCGGCCGCGATCAGCCCGAGCGCGATGGCGGCGAACGCCGCGGTGAGCAGGCCCGCGTTCCACCGCGTGGACGACGGCGCCGGCGCGATGAGGCGCGCACCCCGGCTGATCTCGCTGCCGAGCGGGACCGCGATCGTCGCGCCGCCGGCCGCAAGCGGACCGCCCACCTGGACGGGGCCGGCCGCGCTCTCGATCTCCACGCCGCCGCCGAGCGGCTCGAGCAGCGCCGGCGGCAGCTCGAGGTCGACCGGGCGCGACACCGCGACCACGCCGACCAGCTCGTTGGCGCGCGCCCGCGGCTCGACCTGCACGATCGCCACGGCGCGCAGCGCGGCCCCGTCGCGCACCAGGTGCACGCCAGGTGTCGCCAGCGGCACCGCCACCGCCGCGCCGGGCGGGAGGCGGAGGAGCGACATGGGCGCGCCGCCCGCGCGCGGCACCTGCGCGATCTCGATGGTCTCGCCGGGCCGGGGCCGGAAGGCGAGCTCCTCGGTGGTGAGGTCGCGCACGGTGGCGGCGTCGGTGGCGACCGCGAGCGCGAGCCGCGGCAGGTCGGCCAGGGTCTGCGCGCGAGACCGCGCCTCGGCCGTGGCCTCGCGCAGGCGCGCGTCGATCTCTCCTGCCAGCTGCTCGATGTCGCCGCGGGCCGGGCCGCTCGCGGGGCGGTACGCGACCGCCGCCAGGGCCCCGGCCGCCGCCGCGCCGACCGCCACCGCCGCCAGGGCAGACGCCCGGCTCATGGCGGCACGGCGAGCCCGTCGGCGGGCGCAGAGCGCACCGTCGAGCGCCGCCCCTGGCGGCTTCCTGCGCTAGTGGCGCGGCCCACGCGGTGCCCCGAACTTGTCCGGCGACGGCCCGGGCGCCGCGCCGCCGGTGGCATCGATCGACACGTCGTTGGCGCCCGGCTTCACTTCGATCCGGCGGGTGACCGGCTCCGCGCTGCGCTCGGTCCAGGCGCGCGCCGTGTAGGTCCCGGGGCGCAGCCTGCGGAACACGAACGCGCCCTTCGAATCGGTGACCGCGTAGTGCGGCGCGCCGACGACGACGATCGACGCAGACATGTTCGCGTGCAGGTTGCAGCCGATCCGGACGATGCCCTCGCGGTCGAAGGTGACCTCGCGCGACTGGCCGTTCTTGAAGATGCCGAGGTCGAACGGGCGCGCGTCGGAGCGCGAGAACACGTTGTGATAGATCGGATCGAAGTTGGGGAAGGCCACGGTCGAGCCGACCGGGACGGCCATGAGATGGGGGGCGAACGTGCGCCCGCGCTGCTCGATCACGCGCTGCTTGGGGGTCCGCCGCCGCGCCTTGCCCTTGACCGGCGTGAGCATCACGACGCCGAACGCGCCCTCCACCACCTCGCCGTCGAGGCGCAGGCGACCGGCCAGCGACGCGCTCGCCCGCGCCTCGGCCGCGGGGTCGTCGTCGTCCGAATCGCCGACCGCCCCCCTGGGCTGGGGCTCGCTCTCCGCCGGCATGCTGGCCAGGGGCGTGTCGATGCGCGGCGGCGCGCCGGTGCGGAAGAGCGGCGCCAGGTCGGCGACCTTGTCCGCGCCGGCCCAGAGCTCGACCATGCTGAACAGCTGGTCGGCGTACGAGCGCTGGCCGCGGCGCAGCGCGGTGAAGGCCGCGCCCATGATCTCGGCGTGCTTGCCGAAGCGCTTGAGGTCGCGGCTGGCGTCGTCGATGCGGGCCAGCTCGTCGCCCGACGGCTTCTCCGCCGGTGGGATCACGATGTCGGGGCGCGTGGCGCCGACCGCGCCGAGCACCTCGTGCTTCTCGGCCAGCCCGACCTTGAACTTGTCGAGGGCGCCGACCAGCGCCTCGACCGTGGCGTCCCACTCCTCGTCGGTGATGCGCATCTGCTCGTGCAGGGGGCGCATCGGGCGCCCGGTGTACTTGCAGGGACCGCCCGACGCGGCGCACACGAAGTCGACCAGCTGCGAGGTGAGCTCGTCGATGTCGCTGTTGGCGAAGCGGTACTTGACCCGCACGTCTGCCGCCAGGCGGGCCACGAACTCGCGCGTCACGGCCTCGATGGCCGGCTTGCCGCCGAGCCGGAGATAGAGGCTCTTCGGCGGACCGGCCGGCTCTCGCGGGGCGGCGGTCGGGGCCTCCTCGGCGCGGGGGGGCCTGGCCTTCGCCTCGGGGGGCGAGCTGCCGCAGGCGCCGGCGAGGATCGCCGCGATCGCGCCGATGACGAGGCGTCCGCTCATTGAAACGACGGGGCCCATCACTCGCATTCTCCCCTTCTCCACCGCGGCGAATTGTCGCCTGCACCGTCCGGGTGGGCAAGCACCCCCCGACCCTCGTACGGGATGCGCTCGGGTTCGGATTTCGGCCTCATGGCTTTCTCGTCAGATCTCGGACTCGGCGCGCGAATGTTGCGCGCCTCCCGGGACTCGTGGCCCGGGGGCGCGCGCATCGCTGTCGGCGCCGGTCGCGGCTGATCGCGGCCCGGTCGCTTCGGCTGCACGGCTGGCCATGCGGCGCGACTCGACGGAGGCGGGCGCGGCTCGCGAGCGCGACGCCGCCGGGCACGGCTGCTCTCCGGCCGCCTCCGGGTCGCGTCGCTCGAAGCCCCGCGGCGTTCCGGCGCGATTCGCGGCGCTTCTCCCGTCCTTCCCGGCGTTTCAATGCCCCTGACGTCGCCTCGACAAAAGTGTTGACAGGACCCGCCGGAATGAATATTCATTCCGCACTCGCCATGAGTCCCGCCACCGCCCGCGCCGATGAAGGCGACAAGCGCTCCGCCATCCTGGCCGCCGCGCTCGACCTCATCGTGGAGCGCGGCTACTACGGGACCGCGGTGCCCGCCGTGGCCGAGCGGGCCGGCGTCGGCGCCGGCACCATCTACCGCTACTTCAAGAGCAAGGAGGACCTGGTCAACGGGCTCTACCGCCAGTGCAAGACGGCGCTCACCACGCACGTCCTCCTGGGCATCTCGCCGGACGGACCGGCGCGCGAGCAGTTCCACCTCCTGTGGACCCGTCTGGCCGACTTTTTCCGCAAGAATCCGAACGTCTTCTCCTTCCTCGAGCTCCACCACCACGCGTCCTATCTCGACGACGAGAGCCGCGCCATGGAGCGCCGCGTCCTCGATCTGGCCACCTCGTTCGTGGTCAAGATGCAGGCCGCCCGGGTGTTCAAGCCCATCGAGCCCGAGATCCTCATGGCCATCGTCTACTGGTCGTTCGTCGGGCTCGGCCGCTGCGAGAAGGAGGGTCGCCTGACCCTCACCGACGAGCACCTGGCCGAGGCCGAGCAGTGTGTCTGGGAGGCGATCCGCCTCTAGCGCCGCCTCGTCAGCGCGGCCCGTCCCGCCGGCCGCCCGGGTCATTTCTAGCCATTCGCGGAATGAACATTCATTCCGTTCCCGTGTCCTCGCCACTTCGTTTCCCTCTTTCGTTTCGCCCTCTGGTCCGCCCCTCATCAGTTCGTCCGCAAGGAGCTCTCTCATGACCGACCGCAAGCCCATCGTCCTCATCACCGGAGCCACCGGCGGCATTGGCCGCCACGCGGCGCTCTACCTCGCCGAGCGCGGCTTCCACGTCATCGCCACCGGGCGCAACAGCCAGAACCTGGCCGCCCTGGCGAGCGAGGCCGGGGGCGCTCGGCAGCTGACGCCGCTCCGGCTCGACGTCACCGACGCGGCGTCGATCGCGGGCGCCGCGGAGGCGGTCGACCGATTGACGGGCGGCCGCGGTATCGACGTCCTGGTCAACAACGCCGGCTACGGCGACATGGCGCCGATCGAGATGATCAGCGACGCCGACGTGCGCGCCAACTACGAGACCAACGTCTTCGGCCTGCTCGCCGTCACCCGCGCGTTCCTGCCCGCCATGCGCGCGCGCGGGCGCGGCCGCATCATCAACATCAGCAGCCTGGGCGGCATCTTCACGCTGCCGTTCTACGGCGTCTACAACTCGACCAAGTACGCGCTCGAGTCGCTGTCCAACGCGATGCGCGTCGAGCTGCGCCCGCTCGGCATCGAGGTCTCGATCATCGAGCCGGGCGCGATCCACACCAGCTTCACGTCGTCCTCGATCGAGACGGGCAACAAGTACCAGACGCCCGACTCGCCCTATGCCCAGGTGCTCGCGCACTACACCGGGCTGGCCAAGCGCCTCGATCGGCGAGCGCCCGACCCGCGCGTCATCTCGAAGGCGATCCACCACGCGGCCGCCAGTCGCCGCCCCCGCGCGCGCTACGCGGTGCCGCTGAGCGCCCGCCTCGGCATCGCCTTTCTGCGCGCGCTGCCGACCCGCTGGGCCGACGCCATCCTGCGCAAGGTGACGCGCATGGACCGCAAGCACCTCAAGGCCGCGCCGGTCGCGCCGGGCCAGCTCGGCACCGGCGGCGCGCCGGTCACATGAAGTTGCGCGTGTGCAGGCTCGAGAGCGCCTCGGCCTCGCCGTCGGTGAAGCCGAGGCGGCGCAGCCGGCGCCGGCGCCCCTCGTCCATGTCGCGCGTCAGGTCGACGACCGCCGCGTGACCGCGCTCGATCGCCTCCGGCTGCCACGAGCCGGCGGCCAGGAGCACGAGCGCGTCGAACACCTCCTCGTTCAGCCCCGCGGTGTGGCGGAGCGCGTCGTGGCGCCGCTCGACGGCGGCGGCCAGGCGCGCGCGCAGCGCCGGCTCCTCGCCGGCGTGGCGGCACAGGTGAGCCAGCCCGAACGCGACGTGGCGGGCCTCGTCCTGCGCCGCCAGGCGGGCCACCTCGGCGGTCACCGGGTCGGGCGCGTTCCGGTGCAGGAACCAGAGCAGCGACAGGAAGCTGCCCTCGCCGAGGACCGACAGCAGGAAGGAGGCGAGCGCGAAGTCGGGCTCGTCGACCAGGGTCTTGAGCGAGAGCTGCCCGCCCACGGTGGACAGGCCGAGCTGGTCGCGGCGGAGGAGGGCGCGCCGGGTGAACACCTCGATGTGGCGCGCCTCGTCGGCGGTCTGCACGGCCAGGAGCTGCATCACCTCGCGGAAGTGCGGGTGCAGCTGGGCCAGAAATCGGGCCGGGACCAGCAGCGCGGCGGTCTCGTTCTCCACCAGGTAGGTCATGACCTGGACCACGGCGTCCTCGACCTCGTCGGCGAGGACGAACGGCTCCGACCACGCGATCGCGGTCGCCGGATCCCACTGCGCCGCGGCCGCCTGCTCGTAGAGGCGCGCGGCCTCGTCGGCCCACACGGTCCGCCGGTCGCCCAGCGGGAAGTCGAACGCGGGGCCGCCCGCCTCGACCGTCGCGCCGCGCGCCGCCAGCCCCCAGCGCGCCGACGGGTGGCTGGCCACCGCGTCTCCCGCGGCGCGCGCGTCGCCGGCTCGCTCCGCGCCGCGCCATCTCCCGGCCTGATCGGTCCGGCGCGTCACGTGGCCGACGAGGTCGGCCGGGTCGGCCTCGACGGCCGGCGCGAACTCGTGTCCCTGGGCGCGGCACCAGACCGCGAGGTGGAGGGCCAGGTGCGGGTCGCGCCCGCGCACCGCCAGGCGCTCGCCGACCGCGACGCCGGCGAGCGCGCGCTTGAGCAGGAGATGTCCGCCCCGATCGAGGCCCAGGTGCCCGAGGTCGACCGCCGTCGGCCCTGCCCGCGGCTCCGCGGCCCGGGGCTCGCTCATCAGCCGCTCCGGCCGCCGTGCGCGCGCAGCCACGGCTCCAGCGTGCCGAAGCGATCGACCGCGCGCTCGAGCTGGGCGTAGCCCTCGACCCGTCCCCTTCGCCAGGCCTTGAGGCCCTCCAGGTCGAACAGCCGCCGCACCTCCGGCTCGTCGTAGGACATCGCGAACAGGAGCTCGACGAAGCGGTCGACCGGCCCGCGCGGCGCGTCGTCGAGCACCGTGAAGTTGCAGTGGTCGTAGGGCGGGGTCTGGTGGAGGACGCGCGTCGATCCGGCGGGCAGCACGCCCTCGCGCGCGAACTGGAGGTGGTTGCCGTCGATCATGCACGCGGCGTCGACCTCCCCCTTGACCAGGGCGCGCGCCGCCTCGCGCTCCCCCCCGATGTGGTCGCCGTGCTTGCCCACCAGGAGGTCGAAGCGGCGGATCTCGACGTCGCGCGCCAGGTCGAGGCCGGCCTCGGCCAGGTGGAGGAGCGGGATGAGATGGGCCTGCGGCGAGTCGGCCGCGCCGGTGCCGACGCGCTTGCCGCGCAGGTCGGCGAGCGACCGCCACGGCGAGTCGGCCCGCACCACGACGACCGAGGTGAGGTCGCAGTCGGTGTCGCGCATGGCCACGGCGCGCGCGCTGCGCCCGCGCGCGGCCGCCAGCCGCGCCGCCTCGATCCACGCCAGCGGCGAGTTCCAGCCCACGTGAGTGTGGCCCGCGAGCTGGCCCTCGACCTGGCGCTCGTAGTTCGAGTAGAGGACGTAGTCGAACGGGAAGCCGCGCGCGGCGAAGTACTGCTGGAACCCGTCCCAGATGGTCACGACCTTGGAGTCGTAGGCCACCGCCCCGAGGAGCAGAGTGTCGCTCTCCATGTCACTTCCTCCCGGCAGGAGCCCCGCTAGAACACCGGCAGCCCGCAGACCGCCTTGCCGATGAAGTCGTACAGCTGGTCGGTGGTCGGCGCCATGACGTTGGCCGCCCGAGAGTCGCGGAAGATGCGCTCCACGCCGACCTCCTTGCGGAACGCCGCGCCGCCGCACACGCGCATGGCCGTGTCCAGCACCTCGGCGGCGCTCTCGCCGGCCGCTGCCTTGGATTCGAGGACGCGCAGCATCGCGTCGGCGCGGCCGCCCTCGACGGCGGCCGCGGTGTCGAGGAGCAGGCAGCGCGCCTGGTCGGTGGCCACGCGCATGCGCGCGATGTACGCGCGCAGGGTCGGCAGGTCGGCCAGGCTCGAGCCGCCGTTCTCGAAGCGCGTGGTCGACGCGTGCGCCGCCGCGCGCTCGACCGCCGCCTCCATCATGCCGACCGAGCAGGCCGCGGTGAGGATGTTGAACGTCGGCAGGGCCACCTCCAGCATGACCGACAGGCCCTGTCCGTCCTGGCCCAGCATGGCGGAGCCCGGCACGGTCACGCCCTCGGCGGTGACCGGCACCGAGTCGTTTCCGCGCAGACCGAGGCCGTCGAAGGGCGCGCCGATGCGCAGCCCGCCTGCCGTGCGCGGCACCAGCCAGATCGTGCTCACCCCCTCGGCCGACAGCGGCCGGCTCGACCACACGTACGCGGTGGCGTGGCTGGCCGACGTGATCCAGCTCTTGCGCGCGGTCAGGCGGACGGCGCCGCCGTCCATCCTCTCGGCGCTCGAGACCGGCGCCCAGAACATGCTGCGCGAGCCCGCCTCCGAGAAGGCGAGGGTGGAGAGGTGCCGTCCGGCGGCCACGTCGCGCCTGACGCTCTCGGGCGCGAACCTCTCCAGCACGGCGACCCCGGCGAAGTGCATCGTGACCACCATCGCGGTGGAGCCGCACTCGCGCGCGATGCGCTCGACCACCAGCGCGGCGACGCGCGGACCGTGACCGAGGCCGCCCAGATCGCGGCTGGTCGTGAGGCCGAGCACACCGGCCTCGCCCAGCGCGGCGACGGCCTCGGCCGGAAACGCGGCCTTGCGGTCCACGTCGGCGGCGTGCGCGGCGACCACCTCGCGCGCGATCCGATCGACGGCCTCGAGCAGACTCGACTCGCTGTTCGACATGGTTCCTCCCGGGGCCCGGGCGGAACCGGCTCCGGCTCACATGCCGTTGCCGCCCCCGGGCGACGTGCTCGACCCGACACCGTCGGGCCAGCGACTGGTTCAACGGCGTGCAGCGCGAAGCGACATGGAGCGCATCATTTGCCAGCCGCATCGACCTGTCAACCGGCGTAGACTGGGCCCATTAGCCTGTCTCGACTGACGTGCTTGGGGGAAACCATGAGGAAAGCCACGTGTGCTGTCCTGTCATCGATCTGCCTTCTCGGCGCCGCCTGCGGCGGCGATGACAAAGACGGAGGAGGCGACAACAGCGGGGAGGAGCGCCGCCTCGTCCTGTTCCACACCAACGACGAGCACTCGCACCTGTTCGGCTTCGCGCCGGAGCTCGACGACTTCCCGCTGCCGACCGAACCGGGCGACGGCGCCATCGTCGGCAACATCGCGCGCCGCGCCGAGGTGCTCGACCAGGAGCGCGCCGCCCTGGCCGACGACGGGATCGACAGCCTGACCGTCTCCGCCGGCGACCAGACCCAGGGCGCGCTGCCGCAGATCGCGTTCGCCACGGGCTCGCCCGACTTCACCATCATGGCCCAGATCGGCTACGACATCATGTGCCCGGGCAACCACGAGTTCGATCTCGGTCCCGAGGCGTACGCCGCGGCCATCGAGGCGGTCCCCGACATGCCGCCCATCGTCTCCACCAACATTCACTTCAGCGGCGACAGCGACGGCGACGACGCCCTCGAGGCGCTCTACGGCGACGGCCTGTCCGGGTCGCGCATCACGCCGTACCAGATCCTCGAGACGCCGGGCGGCATCCGCGTCGGCTTCATCGGGATCATGGGCGTCAACGCCGCCTTCGTGGCGCCCAACAAGACGCCGGTCCTGTTCTCGGGCGACCCGGCCGACGAGGGCGACCAGGCGGCGGTCCTGCCGGCCCTCTACGCCGACCTCCAGCCGGCGGTGGACGCGCTGCGCGACGAGGGCGCCGACGTCGTGGTCGCGCTCTCGCACAGCGGCGTCGACCTCGCCACCCCCGAGAACGGCGACGACTGGAACATCGCGCAGAACGTCTCCGGCATCGACGTCATCGTCAGCGGCCACACGCACACCGAGGTCGACGACGCCATCGTGGTGCAGGACCCCGAGGGCAGCGACGTGACGATCGTGCAGGCCGGCTCCTACGGCCGCTTCCTGGGCCGCGTCGAGCTGGTGCTGCCGGCCGACGGCGGGCGGCCCACGCTCGACACCTACAATCTCCTCCCGATCGACGACACCATCGTGCCGAGCGACACCGGCATCACCGACGAG
>Ga0126377_10003436_pt1 | contig 11212 bp, 9 predicted proteins | sample PanSoiMetPlot_22_FD_92647 | JGI IMG/M metagenome (GOLD analysis project Ga0126377, IMG submission 92647) | Tropical forest soil microbial communities from Panama - MetaG Plot_22 | ecosystem: Environmental > Terrestrial > Soil > Tropical forest > Bulk soil | place: Panama | collected 2016-02-17
GATCACGCTTGCCCCTTAGTCTGGTATCGGACTAATCGATACGATATCAGACTAACTGCCCCGGGGCGAGCAGTGCGTCGCATGCCACCCATCCTGCTCCTGCCGGCGGCGGCCACCGTGGCCGCCGCCGGCATCCCGCTCGGGTGAATCCGGCTACTAGCCGGGGCAGACGTGCTCGGCCAGCGGAGCCAGGTAGGCATGGTTGGCGCTCGATATGCCGACCGCGGTGACGCCAGTGCCGGAAGGCTCGGCGGCTGCGGCAAGCAGCTGGCCGGTCCCGGGCGCCGCAACTCTTGACCAGGCAGAACCGTTCCAGTGCACGATGAGCGGCTTGGTGGTGGGGAAGGCGTCCAGCACACCGCCGACCGAACCGACCGCCCACACGTCGTGGGGTGAGACCGTGACCACGCCCCACAGGGCGTTGCCGTTCGGATCGGTACCCGGGTTGGGGCTGCGGACCACGGTCCACTGGTGGCCATCCCAGTGCTCGATCAGGGTCCGCGGCCGGAGCCCGAGCGCGACGCTTCCGTACCAGCCGACCGCCCACACGTTCGCGGCGGCGCCGCTGACCGACACCAGCCAGGCTTGGTCGTCGTTCCGGCCGGGCAGCAGCCTGGGGTTGGCGACCACGGCCCAGGCGTGGCCGTTGAAGTGCATCGTCAGCGGCGACTCGGCATTGTTGGCTGCCCAGCGCAGGCCGACCGCCCACACGTTGTTCGGCGCTATGGCGGTCACGCTGCGCAGCCACCCGTTGAACGGCAGATTGGTCGCGGTCCAGGTATGGCCGTCGAAGTGCTCGATCAGGCCCGGGCCGGGGAAGCCCAGCGTCCCGACCGCCCAGATGTTGGCAGGCCCGGCCGCGGCCACGCCGGACAAGGTCCCCGGGAACGAGGCGCTGCGGACGATCGACCACTTCGTCCCGTCCCAGTGCTCCACCAGGCTGCGATACGGCTCCATGACCCTGGGGCCGCCGACCGCCCACACGTTTCTGGCAGAGACCGCGGCGATACCGAACAGGGAGCTGTCGAGCGGCGGGGCCAGGTTCGGGCTGGGCGTATGCGTCCAGTTGCTCCCGGTGGAGTGCTCGGCCAGCGTGTGGAAGGTGTAGGCCTTCGGGTACTGCTCCCAGCTGCCCACCGCCCAGTGGTCCGTCCGCGACACCGCAGCGACCGCGTTCAGCCCATCGAGATCCTCCTGCCCGGGCTGCTGCGGCGGAACCAGGGCACTGGGCTGAATGCGCCACCGGCCGTCGCACGCTGAGCCGGCGGCCGGGTGGGCCACCGGGCCGGCGCTGGCAGCTGGCGCTACCGCAACCGCGGCGATCACCACCCCTGCCGCTGCGATTCCCTTCAGCATGCACGCCTCCTCGTGCGTCCCCCACGTTGTCCCGCTCCCACCACCCGTCTCGGCTCGATCATCGAGTCCGGGCGGCGTCGCGGCCGGTGCATCGGCCGGCGAATTGCCGCGATCCGTGCCAGCATCAGATCCTCCTGCCTCGTGTGTGTTTCGGTGCGACTCGGCCGTTCTCGGCCGCTTTGCCGGGAACTCCCGCTACCAGGCGCGTGCGAAGTCAGGCCGGCACCCAGCCGGTGTCGCCTGGGTCCTCGGGGGGCGGCTCGGGGTCGGCCTGGGACGGCACCGCCGGTTCCCGGACTGATCCCTGGGCCTGCCCGCCGGGTTTGGGATCCACATCCTCAGCCTGGCCGTCTGCCGGCTCCGGGTAGTGGGTCTCGTCCATGCCCGCAGCATTGCGGGGGCGGGCCGTCAAGGGCTATTGCTGAAATACACCATTTAATTGCTACGTCTTGGCGAGCAGGTGGCCGAGCTCGGTGCGGTTGCGGGCGTGTAGCTTCCGGAGCGCAGCCACCAGGTGCTTGTCGACCGTGTTCGGTGACAGGAACAGCTCGGCGGCGATCTCCCGGTTGGTACGGCCCACCGCGGCCAGCCCCGCGACCCTGCGTTCCTGCGGCGACAGCGCCGCGCCGTAGCTCTTCCGTCCCCGGCGGACCGGCGAAGGCAGCCTGATGCCCGCGCCGCGGGCCAGCGCTGCGACGCGGCTGTAGTCCCAGGCCGCCCCGAGCCGACGGTAGGTTGCCGCCGATCGCCGCAGGTCTTCAGCGGCCCTCCCGCCGGCTCCGCCAGTGGCCCGCGCCGCCTGCTCGAGGGCGCGGGCGGCCTCGTACGGCGCTGGAATCGCCTCGTACCGCCGGGCCGCATCACGGAACTCATTAGCCGACTCGCCGAGGATGCCCCGCGCATAGCTGAGCGCCGCCGGGGCCAGTGGGGCGTCCTTGCCACGGAGTTCCCGGCTGACCCGGTCGGCCAGTTCCGTGGCTTCGTCACCGGCACCCGCCAGGACCAGCGCCTCCACCGTCGAGCCCAGCAGGCGGCTGACCGGCGCCCATAGCCCCTTGGCAGCCACGGGGGCCAGGCACCGGCGCCCCGTGGCGGCGGCCGCCGCGGCCTCGCCGCGGGAAAGCAAAGCGCGCACCGCGGCATCCCCGGCCATCTGCAGCACCTCGAAGCACCCGATCCGCTCGCTCAGGCCAAGCACCTCATCCAGCCGGCGCAGGGAGCCCTCGACGTTTCCGTGGGCGAGGGCAAGGCTCGCGGCGACGGCTTCCACGTCGACCCACCCGTACGGGTTGTCGGCGTGCTCCTCGATCAAATCCGCAACTTGTTCGCTCAGGCCATCCCATTGGCCCCGGTAGTAGGCGAGCACCGCGAGCGCTGACCGGATCATGACCCTCAGGCCGTGGCTCTCGCGTGCGTCCAGCGCTACCAGGCCCTCGCTCAGCAGCACCTCGGCGGTCTGCAGGTGGCCGGCGTGGCAGGCCTGCACGCCTACCGCGTAGTGCGCCTGCGCTTCGCGGTGCCGACGCGGGGCGCCCGCGGTGATCTGCCGGATCCGCTCGGCCACCGGGCGCCACCGGGGATCACCCGCGTAGACCAGAACCCCGCTGGCGTTGCCCAGCACCAAGACCTCCAGACGTGGGTCGCCCGCTTGCCTGGCCACCGCCAGCGCCCGGTCCACCCACCTGAGGTGCTCCGTCATCGGCAGGTCCGGGACTATCGGCAAGCCCAGCGCCAAAATTGCCCGCGCCTGCAGCTCGGGCTGCCCGCCGAGCTCGCTGGCCGCCTCGGCGAACAGCCTGCGCTGCCGCCGCACGTCCTCCCCGCGGCGGTGAAGCATGATCGCCAGCAGGAGCCGGAGCTCGCCGCGGACCTCGGTCGGCGGATCCTCGGCAAGCACCGCCGAGAGCACATCAGCGACATCGCTGGCCTGGAGGGTCTGGGCAGCCGCCCGGCCGAGCTTCACCGCGAGCCGGCCTCGCTGGGCGATGTCTAGGTCCGCCCGGCGAAGAACGTCGGCGAGCAGCCGCACGACCTCCTCATCATGTCCCAGGTCCGTCGCCTGGTCAGCGGCCCGCTCGGCGGCTTCCGCCCATTTCGCAAGCTGCCCGGCGTGCTTGAGGTGGTGAGCAACCTGTCCGAGCGGCACCGGGTCAAGCGCTCCCAGCACCGCGGCGGCGCGCGTGTGCAAAGCCACCTGCCGCAGGCCGCTCAGGTTCTCATATACCGCCTGGGCCGCCAGCGGGTGCCGGAACCCGATCCGGCCCAACTGCTCCACCAGCAGGCCGCAGGCGAGCGCCTCTTCCAGCGCTTCCACCTGGGCACCTGTCTCACCGCCGCCCGCGCCGGTGCCCGCACCCTCCGACACAGCCATCAGCTCAGCCCCCGGTGCCGGGGTGCTCATCACCGCAGCCGCCTCGGCCAGCCGCCGCGCCCGCACCGACAGCCCTGCCACCCGTTCCAGCGTGGTATCCCGGATGCTGCGCGGTACCTCAAGCTCCGGGACCGCCCTGCGCACCCACCCGCTGCCCGGCCGGCGGACCAGCAGGCCACGCGCCTTCACCACTTCCAGCAGTTCCTCCACCACGAACGGGACCCCACCCGTTCGCTCGTGCAAGAACGCCGCGAACTCACCCGAGACTTGATCCACGCCCAAGATCGATGCCGCGAGCGCGCCGGTCCCGCTCTCATCCAGCGGTGACAGCTCGATATGCACCCGCCGCATGGCGACGGTGGTCCTAGCGGTCAGCGCCCGCACCGCGGGGCTGGAGTCCTCGCTACGGTAGGTCACCACCAGCGCCAGCTCGGGCGGGGCCGTCGCGAGCACATACCCGGCGAAGTCGGTGGTTTGCTCATCGGCCCAGTGCAGGTCGTCGAGGACCAGGACCACTGGGCCTAGGGAGCCGAGCAGATCCACCAGGCCGCGGAATACCTGGTGCCGCTGCGCCACGCGGTCATCTGGCGGCTCTGGAGTCGGCGGCAGCACAGCGGCCAGCTCCGGCAGCAACGGGCGCAACGCCCCGGCGGCCGGGCTCAGGTGCAGCCCCGTTTCGGGCGCGATACGGCGCACGGCCTCAATCACCGGGCCCAGCGGGAACGATTCGCGGATCTGCTGGCACTGCCCAGCCAGCAGCCTGCGCCCAGCCAGCTCCGCACGCCCGGCCAGCTCAGCCACCAGCCGGGTTTTGCCGACCCCCGCCGCACCCTGAACTGACACCACCGCGGGCGGCTCGCACACGGCCGAGATCAGCGCCGCCAGCTCTTGCTCCCGGCCGACTAGAGCGCGCCCGGCCAGCAACGGGGACAATACCGGCTCACCTGCCTCATCGGCCCCCCCGCACGATGAAGCCTAACAAGGACCGGCGGTCCCGGAAGCGGCGCAAGAACGCGCCTGATCCGGCTATGACGATCCGCCGCGGGCCGCGACACGGTTCTGCCTGCGCTCGGTTCCTGTCTGTCACCCATGTCCTCTTCGGCCAGACCCGCACCGGGGCCAATCACCGCGCGGCCCTTCGACCCGTAACCGACGACGATCACCTGACCAGTCACCCCCGTCACCGCGAACCAGGCCGGGATCGGCAGCGAGGCGATCTGGACGCCGTTACGGTCGTAAATCCAGATCGACGGTTCGGTCTCCGAGCTGACCAGGTACTCGCCATTCCGCAAAACGGCGAGGCGCGCGAAGCGACTGGACGACGTCACGTCGGTGAAGGCGGGCCGAACCATAGGCCGACGCCGCATCGGGGCAATTCTGGCTGGTCTCGCCCGTGCATCGCGGGAGGTTGCGGGTGTTACGGCGTGTTCGGGCACATGGGCCGGGTCTGGACCAGTACCATTGCCGTTGCCTTGCTTGTCCATGGCTGTTTCGTGACTATTAGGCGCTGGTGCGCCGTAAACGGATCAGGTGTCTGGTTGACGTTGATCGTTAGGTCAGGCCGGGGGCGGGCCGACAGGAGGTGCCGGGTGCCGGGCGCTGTCCAGTCCCGTGTTTACCTGCACATCGGCGAGCCGAAGACGGGCACGACGTTCGTGCAGCAGGCGATGTGGAGCAACCGTGCCCGGCTGGCCGCGCAGGGAGTCATGCTGCCGGGCTACAGCCATCGAGATCATTCTCGTGCCAGCCGGGATCTGCGGGAGGCTCAGCGGCCGGCCGGTGATCCAGTCGCTTCGTGGGCTGGCGAGTGGGATGTCTTGACCGGCCAGGCGCTGCGCGCGGGCGGAGCCGCCGTTATCTCGGACGAGGTGCTGGCGGCGTGCAACCCGCCTCAGGCTGACCGCGGCATCCGGTCGCTGCTTCCGGCCGAGGTACACGTCGTCCTCACTGCGCGCGACATCGCCAGCCTGCTTCCCGCCGAATGGCAAGAGACTGTCAAGTGCCGCGGCACCGTTCCCTGGGAGCAGTGGCTGGCCGACGTCATCGGCAGCGCATCGGGCGCTGACCGGCGCCGCCGGTCGTGGTTCTGGACGGTCCATGACACGGTGGCCATCCTCCAGATGTGGTCGCAGCGTATCCCGCCGGACCACATACATGTGATTACCATGCCACGGCAGGGACCGGCCGAGGCGCTCTGGTTGCGGTTTGCGTCCGTGCTGGGAATCGATTCCAGCAGCATCGACGTTCCGTCAACGCGTGTTAATTGTTCGCTTGGGCTGGCAGAAGCCGAGTTCTTGCGCCGGATGAATGGGGCGCTGACGGACGGCATGCCTGATTGGTTTTACACGCAGAACATCAAGCGAATTCTCGCACACCGCGTGCTGAGCGCCCGGCCGTCCGAGCCGCGCCTGGCTCTGCCTCCCGCCGAGCAGGCCTGGGCAGCCGAACAATCGGACATCCTGGTGGCGGCCCTGCGTGATTCCAAATACCACATTGTCGGTGACCTGCGTGACCTGCTATCGCTGCCCGCCAGCGGTCACTATGTCGCGCCGGCTCGCCTTCCGGCCGACCAGCTGCTGAATGCCGCCGTGCACGCCACAGCGGCATTGGCCGATCATCAGTACCGGGAAAGCCACCCGGCCAGGCGCCAGTCACAGCAACGGCGCAGCCCACGGCAAAAGGCCAGCCAGCTGGAGTGGGCCGTTTTGAACGGGCGATGGACACGGCGGCTGCTCCGCAACGTCAGCCACCTCGCGTCCGTGCGGCGCCTACGGGTCCTGATCTGGTGCGTGCTGATGCATCCCGCGCGGCACCGTACGAATCCCGCGCCTGCAGGCGATCTCGATGCTTGAAATCCATCCCTGATGTGAAACCAGAGTCACCCCGTTGACCGGTTTGCTCGCTTGGTGAGTTCATCGCCGGCGCCTGTTCCACATGCTGCTGGCTGCCTTCGATGGCTGCCAGGACCGGCCTGCGAGCGGCCTCACGGGCGACGATGGTGGCTCACGCGAGATGCTTTCTCATATAGACCAGCGAAAAGCCGTCTAGGCGGCGCCGGTCGTACTCGGCGTACCCAATCTTTGAGTACAGGGCCAGGTTCTCGGTCATCTTCTCGTGCGTGTACAGGTAGACCGAGCCGAAGCCCGCCCGCCGCGCCTCGGCCTCGGCCAGGTCAAGCAGTGCCCTCCCCAGCCCTCTGCCACGGTGGGCAGGGTGGACCGCGACGTTGTCGATGAGGAATCCCTCCTCGGTGATTCGCAGCACGATCACGCCCGCGATGGCCGCGTCTTGTTCGGCAACCGTCACCTGATAGTCGCGGATGACCTGTTGGTAATCATCGGTCATCGGCCCGGGTGTGCTCCCGATGCGCTCCACGTAGTGCTGGTACGCGGCGTGCACGAGGGCGGCCACCGCGGGGGCGTCAGACGGGCCGGCCCGCCGGCACGAATAACCGCGTGCCTGATCGGGCACCGGCGCCTGTCGTGTCGGCGTGCCGCCGGCGGTTGCCGTCGGCCTGGCGTCCTCGCCCATGTGGTGATGCCCGCCGATCGTCGTGATCAGCGCAGTGATGCGCCGTTGCCGTGTCTGCGGGGTCTTAGCGTCCTGGATGGCCTGTACGTGTTTGCGTTTGAGGCCGTATGCCAGGCGGTCGAAGGCGGCGCGCGCTTGCGGGTCGCCGTCGAGTGCCTCGGCCAGGTCGGGTGGTTCGGCCACCACCCGCGGTTCGGTGTCGAGCTGGACCTCGGCCTCCACCCGGTCGCCTTCGGCGATCCCACAGGCGGCACGGTTGGCTGCGCTGATGCCGACGATGAACCGCCCGCCCACGGACGCGACCCTGCTGCGCCAGGTGTGGCGGTTGATCGTGATGGCAACCTTCGGGCGCTTCCCGGCCCCAAGAGCGGTGACGATCTCAGCCGGGACCTCGATCCCGGTGGCGTTACCAGCCGGCTCGACCGTCGCCGGGAACCTCATGCGTGCTCTCCCTCCAGCGTGGCCACAAGGTGGCATGCCCCGTTGACAGGTGCGGGTCACCGCCTGCGACCTGTCCGCGAGGCCGGCGCTGGCCCGTCTGGGTGGCTCCGGGTGCCCTTGCCCGCAGGCTCGCGGTCAGGAAATACTCCCACGTCCGGCGGCCCACGGCGTGCCCAGGGATGTCGTATTTACACCGGCCGGGTTTCGCCGGTCACTGATATGACCGGCCCCAGCGCAGGAACGTGACCAACGGACGAGCACGACAGCCTGGCACGCGCCGACGGACACATCCACAGAGCCGCCGACCGCGGCCGGGCTGTCCGGTCAGGCTGCCTTCTGGCCGCGAATGTGCCTGTCTTGCAGTGATTTCTTCCAGGGGGCTGCTGTCCCGGTGACGGCGGCGGGCGTAGCGTGGAGTAAGCAGGGAGCGGCCCGGGCCGGCGTTGCGCCGCCGCGCCGGGCCTGCGAAGACCGCCGCATGCTGAGCGAAAGGCGGCCACGCGTGGCTGAGTTTGTCATCTGTGCCCGCCCGTCCGCGCCAGCTTGTACGGCGCTTGGTGGCAGCGGCCCGCGTGTTGCGGACGGCCACCCGGTTCGCCGGGCGGGGGTGGCGGGTGCCGGTCGCCGTGGGCTGCTTGGGCGGACGGCGACGGTGATGACGGGTGACATCGGCGAGGAGGTCATCGAGATTGACCTGGAGCCGCCTCCTGGGGAGGCGCCCGCCGAAGCCCCCGTGGAGCCGGTGACCAAGCCTGTAGCCGGATGACCGCGCAGACCGGGGATGGCATCCGCGGGTTCAGCGACCAGGACCTGCCGCTGGCGGCCGGGTCGCTGACCGGGGTGCGGCTGTGGCAGGTGGATTTGCCCGCAGCCGCGGCGGTATTGACCGGCACTCCGGCCCCGATGGACGGGCTGCTGGCCGGTGTCTACGGCGGTACCTGGCAGCGGGGGGAGAATGTTGCCGTCTGCGGTGGCGGGCACCGGCCCCCGGCGGGTCATTGTGACCCGGTGCCCGCGCTTGGGTGCGGGTGCGGGTTCTGGGCGTACTGGGCCCCCCGCAACGCCCGGCGGACCGACTACTACTGGCGGGCCGACGTGATCGGGATCATGCAGGGATACGGGCGGACCAGGATCGGCACCCGGGGATGCCGCTGTGGCAAGGCCCGCATCCTGGCCCTGCACGTGACCGGCAGCAGCCCCGACTTCCAGGCGTGGGGCCTGCACCGTCAAGACGTCGCCGGCATCCTCGGGCGCTACTACGGTGTGCCGTGGTACCCGTCGCTGCCGGAGATGCTCGCCGCCCACCCGCCGACCACGGACTATTCCCCACGCCAGCGTCAGCGCCGGCCGCCCTGGTACGCAGGCGGACGGAGACGCCGTAAGGCTCTGGCCAGCGAGGCAGGTTAACCGCGCTGCTAGCCCTGCCGAGGAGGTGACGCGAGGTGAACCGCTGGAAAGCAACCCTGCCGGATGAGTGGTCGGGCGCCTGGGAAGGCCGGCTGCAGATCACCCACGGCTATGACACCAAGACAGACGTATGCGGGCACCTGCACGGAACCTCAGATGAGGCCGAGCGGTGCGCGCAAGAGCTGGCCGGCAGACTCAATTCCATGCTCACACCTTTTGACCCCCACATTCCCTACGGCATGCCACCCGACTACTACCTCGGTTGACCATCCTCGCCCCGCCACGCGAAGGGAAAAACCACCCGGCGGCGACGGAATCGCAGCGCTGACCGGCGTCACCCGGATATTCGCCTGGCCGGGGCGAACAGAACGGCCGGCCGAGCGGCGGGCAGCTTCCCGAGCCTACAGTGGACACCGTGATCCGCATCGGTGTGCTGACGCCGCACGGGGTGCCCGGCCCGGAGGTGGAGTTCGCAGCGATGGCACCCGGGCGCCTCACCGTGCGCGTCGTGCGCATTACGGGCACCACGGACGCTGGTGGCAGCGGCGGCCCGGTGTCTCCGGCTGACTTGGCGACGCTCGCCACCGCGCCGTCCCTGGACCGCGCGGCCGGACACCTGCTTACGGACCCGGTCGAGGTGATCGGGTACGCGTCGACGACGTCGGCGTACGCGGTCGGCTTCGATGGCGAGATGGCCATGGTCTTGCGGCTGTCCCGGCTGACCGGGCGTCCGGTTGCCGCCACCTGCGCATCGGCGGTACATGCGCTGCGCGTCCTGCAGGTGGAGCGAGTGGCGCTGGTCGGTGCACCATGGTTCGCCCCCGGGCTCAATGAACTCGGCGCTGCCTACTTCGCGGGCCAGGGATTCGGCGTTGTCTCATCGGTGTCGGCCGGACTATCGCAAGAACCGCGCGCGGTCGAGCCCGCCGCGGTCTGCGAATGGGTCTCACGGCACGTAGCAGACGCCGCGCAGGCAGTGTTCATCGGAGGCAACGGTTTCCGGGCCTCGGGAGCAATCGAGGCGCTGGAGAAAGCGATCGGCCGCCCCGTGCTCACCTCAAATCAGGTCCTGCTTTGGCAGCTCCTCGCACAAGCAGATGACACGTTCGAGATCAACGGCTACGGTCAGCTGTTTGCACACAAAGCCTGAGCAAGGTACCAGCCTTCCGGTTACCCCTTGCTGTCGGCGGGCGGCGGACCCGCTGGCCGAGGCGACAAACGGAGGTGACCAGTGACTAGGCCCGCCCCAACGATGCGTGCTATGCGCGCCGCTGGCCCCGACCCGGCCAGCCTGACCTGCCAGAGCGTCCCGGTGCCGGAGCCGGCGCCGGGAGAGCTGCTGGTTGAGGTCCACGCCACCGCGGTCACCGCGGGCGAGCTCACCTGGCCGGAGACCTGGCCGGCTATCCCGTGCCACGATGTGTCCGGCGTGGTGGCCGCGGCCGGCCGCGGGGTCAGCGGCTGGCAGCCCGGCGAGAAGGTGTATGGCCTGGTCGGGTTTGACCGGCCGGGCGCCGCCGCCGAGTACGTCACCGTTCCCGCTGCGGACCTGGCTCCTGGGCCCGTGGCCGTCGGGCACGTCGAGGCGGCTGCGCTCCCGCTGGGGGCGCTGACGGCCTGGCAGGCGCTGCATGAGCACGCGCACTTGCAGGCGGGGCAGCACGTCCTGGTCCACGGCGGGGCCGGCGGGGTCGGCGCCTACGTGGTCCAGCTCGCGGCGGCACGCGGCGCCCGGGTGACCGCCACGGCGTCCGCGCGGGACCGCGACTTCGTCACCGGGCTCGGCGCTGGCCAGGTCATCGACTATGCCGGCCGGTTCGAAGACCAGGTCAGTGATGTCGATGTGGTGATCGACCCGGTGGGCGGACAGATCTTGGCCCGGTCCTGGCCGGTGCTGCGCAGCGGGGGAATCCTGATCGCCATCGCCGAGGAACCCGACGCAGGCCATGGCGGCCGCGGTGACGTCCGCGGCGTGTACTTCGTCGTCCGGCCCGACGGCGGCCAGCTACGGGAACTGGCCGCATTGGCCGGCCAGCAGCAGCTGCGCCCGGCTGTCTCCGTCGTCTTCGAGCTGGGCGACCTGCCAGCAGCCTTCCGCGCGCAGCA
>Ga0126377_10003437_pt1 | contig 11212 bp, 10 predicted proteins | sample PanSoiMetPlot_22_FD_92647 | JGI IMG/M metagenome (GOLD analysis project Ga0126377, IMG submission 92647) | Tropical forest soil microbial communities from Panama - MetaG Plot_22 | ecosystem: Environmental > Terrestrial > Soil > Tropical forest > Bulk soil | place: Panama | collected 2016-02-17
CGACGTCGCAGGCCGTACGCTGCGGATCCAGCTCCGGGTCGCGACCGTACGTCGCCGACGGCACGAGGTGGTGCTGGTCCCGGCCCGCCTCGACGACACCGAGCTCGCCGCGCCGGTCCCAAAGGAGCTCCGCTTCGCCGAGGTCGTGATCGAGCAGCGGCTCGGCACCGAGGCCGCGATCGTGACGACCAACGACGGCGACAAGGCGGACGAAGGGGAGCTGGACTCGTTCGAGGTGCGGTTCATCGCCGATGAGCGAACCACCGACCCGGACTTCTGGGTCGAGTTCGAGGCGGCGTTCAACCGGCAGGTCCCGGGCCGGTGGCAGGCGATCCCCGACCTGATCGCCGATCCGGTCACTCGGCAGGCTCGATGCCGGATCCGGCGCAAGCCGACCCTGCCCACCCGGGTTCCGTACGACCTGGGTCTGCTCGAGCGATGCGGCGAGTACGAGATCCCGTACGCGGTCGACGAGTACGGCACCCCGGTCACCTGGGCGCTCGACATCTCACCGCACATGCTCGTGTCCGGCGCGACCCGCTCGGGCAAGAGCAGCACGATGCGCAACGTCGTGCGCGGCTTCGTCGCGAAGGGCTGGGCCGCGCTGGTCTGCGACCCGAGACGGACCGGGCTGCTCGGCATGCGCGGCTGGCCGGGCGTCCAGGCGCTGGCGACACCGACTGACCCGCGGCAGCTGGCAGTGATCATCGAGCACGTCCACGCCGAGATGGACCGACGCTACGCCGCCGTGGAGGCGGGCATCGTCCGCAAGAGCAGCCTGGAGCCGCTGCTGCTGGTCCTCGACGAGTACCGCGAGCTGCACGAGGAGATCACGCAGTGGTGGGCCCGCGACGGTGCTCGGGAGGCCGGGCGGCGGCGGGCGTCGGGGCCGCCGGTGCTCGACCAGGTCGGGGAGATCGCCCGGCTCGGCGGTGAGGCCGGCGTTCATCTCCTCATCGGGATCAAGCGGCCCGATCTGGATGCCAAGGTCCTCCCGGTTGAGCTGCGCAACAACTGCCGGTCTCGCTGCTCCCACGGTGCGCTGAGCCGCGCCGAGGCCGAGCTGATGTGGGGCAACGACGCCACCGGCCGGTCGGTGCCGCCGATGCTCCAGGGTCGCGCGACGGCGGTGCGTGCCGACGGGACGCCGGGCGAGGTCCAGTCGCTCTGGTTCCCCGACCCGCTCGAATTGCAGGGCGACGACGTCGACCTCTATCAGCGGCTGCAGCCGACCGAGTCGCCGCATCCGTGGCTCGTTCACGGCATCGACTCCCTCGTGCCGTCGGAGACAGCGCCGGACACACCGTGGAGCACGACGCCGGACCGGACGCCCGACGACCCGACACCGACCGGCTCGCGCCAGGACACCAGCGGTCCGGAGTGGGATCTCCGCTACGGCGAGGCCGACTCGGTCCCGGCCGGGACCGTACGCGAGGCGGACCTGATCGAGCTCGAGTTGGGCTCGGGCGTCTGGATCGTCGTCGACGACGTGGCGGCCGATCCCGACGAGCCCGATCTGCTCTACATCGACGGCCGCACGGTCGACTCCGGCCAGCCCAAGACTGTCGTCGCCGACGAGGACGCGCTGATCCGGCGGCGCCGCCAGATCTGAGCCGCAGCGGTCAGGAGTAGGAGTCGACGAGCTTGCGGGTGTGGCCGGGACGGTCGGTGATGATCGCGTCGACGCCGAGGTCGATGCAGCGAGCGACGTCGTCCGGCGCGTTCACGGTGTAGACGTAGACCTGATGGCCGCGCGCCTTGGTCCGCGTGACCTGCTCCGGCCGCGAGCGGACCGTCTCGATCGAGAGTCCGGCGATCGAGCACCCGTGCGGGAGGCCGCCGTCGCGAAAGCGCATCGGCACCCGATACATGAGGAACACGGTCGGCAGCCACGGCGCCCGCTCGCGTACCCGCCGAAGCGACAGCCACGAGAAGCTCATCACCCGGGCCGTCACGTCGAAGCCGGACAGGGTCTCGACCAGCCGTCGCTCGACCAGGCCGGCGTAACGCGACGGATGCTTGGTCTCGATCGCGAGCCAGACCGGACGCTCGGCGGCGGCGACCGTCTCGAGCAGGGTGACCAGCGTGAGCACGCCACGGCCGTGCGGATCGAGGTCGGGCGCCTCCTGGTCGAGCCCCCGCGACGGATGCTTCCAGGACCCGAAGTCGAGCTCGTTCAGCTCGGCCAGCTCCAGACTCGACACCCGGCCGTGTCCGTCGGACGTGCGTTCGACCCTGCGGTCGTGGACGCAGACCAGATGCCCGTCGGCGGTCAGCCGGACGTCGCACTCGAGCGCGTCGGCACCCTCGTCGATGGCCCTTCGGTACGCCGGCAGGGTGTGCTCGGCGAGCTCATCGCTCGCACCGCGGTGGGCCACGACCTGCGGCCGGTCCGCCCGGCGAGCCATCGGTCAGCCGCTGGTCAGTAGTGCCCGGCGGGTCGGTTGCCCTGCTGCCGGGTCGGCCCGTCCTGGCCGGAGCCGTAGGAGTCGCCGGACCAGCCATAGGGATCCTGGGCGGCTCCGCTGCCGTACGGATTCTGCGGGAACTGCGCCTGCGGCGTCGGCGCCGGTCGTACCGGGCGGCGCAGGCCGAGCGCGCCGAGCAGCAGTCCGATCGCCATCACCACGAAGCCCGGGCCGGCGATCAGGTAACCGCTCACCGCGTCGCCGGCATTGGCCACGTCGTCGACCCCGCTGACCTGGAGGCAGCCCCAGGTCGCGGCCAGCGCACCCAGCACGACCAGCACCGCGCCGGTGTAACCGAGGCCGTTGCGACCGCGCCGGGCACTGACCATCGAGGCGATCAGCAGCACGAAGGCGAGTCCGACCAGGAGACCGGCCACCCACAGGCCCAGGGCGTTGATGTTGTCGCTGTTCTCGGCGTCGCTCTTGGACACCGAGGTCGGGTCGTCGTCGAGATCGGCATAGATCCCGCGCCGCAGTGTGAGGGCGAAGCCGCCGTAGCCCAAGGCAGCGAGGGCACCGATCACGGCGAACGCGATCGCCGCGGAGACCAGGCCGGAGCGCTCAGAGCTCCTGCCGTGGCCGGCGGCCGTCGCCAGCTGCTGGGTCTGGGAGGGGTACTGGCCGGTCGGGATCTGCTGGGTCGGCTCGCCCTGCGAAGGCGGGTACGGCTGCTGTGGCTGCTGCGGTCGCTGGTATGGCGACGGCTGCTGCTGATAGGGCGAGGGAGGCTGCTGCTGGTAGGGCGATCCCGGCTGCTGGAACGGCGAGGGCGGCGAGCCGGCCGGACCCGGCGGCTGACCGGGCCGCTGCGGCAGGCCGGGATCCGGTGCGTTCGGGGTCGGACCGGACTGCGGCACGGGCAGGCCGCAACGCGAACACGCGCGGGCGTCCGGCGCGTTTTCGGAGCCACAACGTGGACACTGCATCTCGGCTCCTCTCGTCAGCCTCCCACGGCCCGAGCCTAAGGCATCGACGCTCAGGAAGCCGCAGAGCGTTGACCTCGCAGATAGGCGCCGAAGTGCGGAACTGTGAACGCCACGGACCCGCGCTCGCTCGAGAAGACCAGGCCCTTCTTGATCAGTCCGTCTCGCGCCGGCGACAGGCTCTGGGGCCGGCGGCCGAGCAGCTTGGCCACCTCGGCAGTGGCGACCGCGTCGGCTCGGGAGTCGGCCCCGAGCTCGGCGATCGCCCGCATGTACTCCCGCTCTGCCGGCGTCGCGCGCTCGTAGCGGGCGCCGAAGAAACCGACCGCGAGCTCGTCCTCGGCCTCCGGCGCCGCCTCCTTGACGTCGACGACCCGGATCGGACTGCGCGGCGCCACGTCCCAGACCGCTTTGCCATAGGCCTGGACGAAGTATGGATAACCGTCGGTCAGGTGGTGCAGCTCGTCGAGCGCGTCCTGCTCGTAGTCGACGTCCTCGCTCGCCGCCGGCACGATCAGCGCCCGATCGGCGTCGGCCCGCTCGAGCCGGTCGACGACGACGTAGTGGAACAGGCGCTCGGCGTACGACTTGCTGGCCGCCAGCGTCACGGGCAGATGCGGCAGGCCGGCTCCGACGATGATCAGTGGTGCCGCCGCCTGGCTCATCTCGTGACAGGCGCCGCACATCGCGGCCAGCTCCTCCTGCGCAATGTCCTGCATCTCGTCGACGAACAGCGCGATGCCGACGCCGAGGTCCGACGCGAGTCCGGCGACGTCGCCGAACAGCTCGATCAGGTCGAGCTCGAGGTCGCCCGAGTCGGCCCGGCCCTTCGCGGCGGCCACGTCCATCGGCGGCTGCCACCGGATCCCCTTGCGGTCCGGCAGCTGAGTCCGCAGCGCGAAGGCCTTGAGCACCGAGGCCAGATCGTCGACGCGTTCGGGATCGCGATGGCGGTGGGCCACCTCGCGGATCGCCGCGTGTACGGCCTGCGCGATCGGCAGCCGGACACTCTGCTCCGGGCGCGCCTCGATCTTGCCGGTGCCCCAGGCGCGGTTGATCGCGCGACTGCGCATCGCGTTGAGCAGCACGGTCTTGCCGACGCCGCGGAGGCCGGACAGCACCATGGAGCGTTCCGGCCGGCCGAGAGCGATGCGTTCCAGCGTCACGTCGAACCGCTGGAGGGGTCGCCCACGACCGGCCAGCTCCGGCGGCCGTTGCCCTGCGCCTGGTGCGTACGGGTTCCGGATCGGGTCCACGATCGCACTGTATGAGGTTGTCTAGCGCATTCCGTAGATTTGCCTCGCGAGTCGCAGACTTCGCTAGGGATCGGTCCGGCGCCCACTGGCGGTAGGCAAATTGCGAGACACGCCGGCGTGTCTCGCAATTTGGCTACCCCCACGGATCCGGGTGGGGCGGCTACTTCAGCAGGCGAGACATCCGGCGGTCGGCCAGCGGTTTGCCGCCGGTCTGACAGGTCGGGCAGTACTGCAACGAGGAGTCGGCGAACGACACCTCCCGGATCGTGTCGCCGCACACCGGGCAGGCTTTGCCCGCGCGACCGTGGACCCGGAGGCCGGTCTTCTTCTCCTTCTTGAGGTCTGCCGCCGCCATGCCTTCGGACCGCCCGACCGCGTCGCGCAGCGTCGACCCGATCGCGTCGTAGAGCGTCGCCAGGTCGGCATCGTCGAAGGACGCCGCCGGCTTGTATGGCGACATCCGCGCGACGTGCAGGATCTCGTCGGAGTACGCGTTGCCGATGCCCGCGATCACCGACTGATTGCGCAGGACGCCCTTGATCTGGGACCGGCCGGCCGAATCGAGAATGTCGCGGAGCACCTCGGCCGTGAACGCCTCGTCGAGCGGATCCGGGCCGAGTCGAGCGATGCCAGGCACCTCCGACGGGTCGCGCACGACGTAGATCGCGAGCCGCTTCTGAGTGCCGCCCTCGGTCAGGTCGAAGCCACTGTCGTCGTCGAGCCACACCCGCATCGCGAGTCCGGCCTTGCCGCCGGGCCGGGGCGGCCGACTCGGGACCTCCTCGTGCCAGCGCAGCCAGCCGCCACGAGCCAGATGGATCACCAGGTGCAGTCCGCCGGCCTCGATGTCGAGGAACTTGCCGTGCCGACTGACCCCATCGACCAGCAGACCCGCCATGGAGTCCACCGGTGGGTCGTACGTCTTGAGCGCGCTGATCGCCACCGGCATGAGTCGGGCGAACGCATGACCGTCGAGGCGACCGCGCAGGTCACCGGCGAGTGCTTCGACCTCGGGCAGCTCCGGCACGGTCCAAGTGTGCCCGGTTCGACCGACCGACGCGGGTCCGACCGCCGGACGACTCGGTGACAGACCCGGACAAGCCGTGCGACCATGCCCTCATGGCGGAGGTCACGTCGCTGCCGGCGAGTGGCGACGTCTACTTCGACTCTCGCGGTGAGGGTCGGACCCTCCGCGTCTCGTGGCATCACGCCGACGGCCTCGTCATCCTGTCGCTCTGGCACCACAACGTCTGCGTCGGCTCATTCCGGCTCGCTGCCGGAGACGTCCGGGCGCTGATCGATGCGCTGGTCACCGGGCTCGGCGAGGGCTACGTGCCGCTGATCGCTGCGCCACGGGCCAGCTAGCGCCACACCGCCGGCAGGGGTACGTCGGCGACCAGCGACGGCAGCTGCGCAAGGTACTCCGGTCGACTCATCTCGGTCACCCCGAGCGACTCCAGATGCGGCGTCTGCCACTGCACGTCGACCAGCCGACGGTCGGCGTACTCGTCACGCAACAGCTCGACCAACCCGACCAGCGCCACCTTCGAGGCGTCCCGCTGCCGATAGAACATCGACTCACCGGCGAACAGCCCGCCGATCGCGACGCCATAGAGTCCACCGGCCAACTCGCCATCACTCGACCAGGCCTCGATCGAGTGCACCCAGCCCAGCTCGTGGAGGTCGCGATACGCGGCGAGCATCTCGTGGTTGATCCAGGCGCCGGGTCGTCGCGGGTCGGCACAGCCCTCGATGACGGTCTCGAACGCGGTGTCGAACCGAATCTCGTACCGCCGCGCCGACCGACGCAGCGAGCGACTCACGTTCAGGTCGGCGAGCCGGAGCACCCCGCGTCGTAGCGGCGACCACCACACCATCGGGGACACGTCGTCCAAGGGCATCGGAAAGGCACCCATGGAGTAGGCCGCGACGATGGTCCCGGGCGCGAGGTCGGCACCCACCGCGACACAGTCGTCGGCCGGCCACCGCGCCGGGTCGAACTCCCAAGGGCTGGGCGACAGTTGATGCGGCATTAGTCCGTCTGCAAGGTCGGATGCCACAGCATGCTGGTCAGCCAGAACGCCTGGGAGTCGCCGAACTCGGCCAGCTCCGTCGCATCGGCCGACTGAAGCACGCGCCGCCAGGACTCGCTGCGGTTGATCCGCCCGAGCTGCCGCGCCGGATCGACGGCGGCTCGCAGCGTGGCCGGATCGGCGACATCGGTCCACACCTCGAGGTAGGCATCGACGACTCGGCGCAGCCGCGGATCGTCATCGTCGGTCTCGAGCTCGTGGGCCAGCACATTGAGCGGGATGAGCAGCGAGCTGAACGGATGGCCGACGACGGAGTCACCGAAGTCGAAGAAGCGCAGCTGCTTCTCGCTCGGCCGGGGTACGAAGGCGTTGCCCGAGTGCAGATCGTTGTGGTCCAGCGACATCGGCAGGCCGGCCGCCGCCACCTGCTCGGCCCACCGTTGGATCGTCGGCAGCGCGTCCCGGAGCCGGTCGGCCGCGCCGGTCTCGAGGCAGCGCGGGTCATCGGCCGGCAGGGCGGTCAGCTCGTCGACGCGCTCGGCGACCAGCACCGCCATCCGGTCGGGCGGATTCGCCGGCGCTCCGGTCGCCGTCAGCCGGTCCACGTGATCGGCGACCCGGCGTTGCAGATCCGCCCAGTCGGCGGCGAGCCGGGGCCACAGCTCGTCGACATCGCCGCCCGCCGCGCGCAGAGTCGGCCCCGCGTCGGGACCCAGCAGCCAGCCGCGCTCCGGCTCGACTGCGATCGGCGCGACGACATGGTCCGGCACCACCTCCGCGAGCACCTCGACCAACCCTGCCTCGAAGCTCTGACCTGGGCAGTTCTCCTTGAACCAGAGCCGTCCGGCGTCGGTCGGGACGGTCAGCTGGGTCGACCAGAACCGGACCCGCGGCTGCTCGATCTCGCCGGTACGAGTCAGCCCGTGCTCGGACAGGATCCGCTCGATCCAGCCGTACGCCTCGTCTCGCCATCCGGACGTGGTCCACCACGAGCTGGTCGACTCGGTCACGGCGGACACGAGCGCATCCTAGGCCGTTTCGGCGGGTCGCTGGCCTGGCCGCGGGCAGCCGTGATAGCGACACGGTCGCGCCTCTCGCGCTAATGTCAGCAGCGTGATTGTCGTGTCGGCTGCTCTGAAGGGCGGCGTGGGGAAGACCACGACGTCGGTCTACCTAGCCGCGCTGGCGGCTGACGGACGCGCCCCGACGCTGGTCGACGCGGACCCGCAAGCCAGTGCCTCGGAGTGGGTCGAGCAGTCCACCGACAGCCGCTTCGAGAAGATCAACGTCGTCGAGGCGCCGACCGCTCGACTGCTCGCCAAGTCGCTCGAAGACGTCGGCACCGACGACATCGTGTTCGTCGACCTGCCGCCCACGCACGAACAGCTCCTCGTCAAGGCGCTGGAGCACGCCACCGTCGCCGTCATCCCGACCCGGGTCGGCGGCGTGGAGGCCCGCCAGGTCGAGGCCGCTCTCGACCTGATCCCGGATGACCTGCCGACCGGCGTGGTCATCTGCTCGGCTCGCCCGTACACCGTCGACTACCGCGATGCCATCGTCGAATGGGCGCAGGAGGACATCGCGGTCTGGGGCGCAGTCCCCGAGAGAGTCGCGATCGCCTCCGGACCGGAGCGACCGCTGTCGAGCGACGGTCTCGAGGCGTACAAGATGGTCTGGCGCGAGATTCAACGCGCGGCCCGGTCCAGCTGATGGGCGTCGGACGGACCGCAGTCAAGGCCCTCGCGCCAGTGGCCCGCAAAACCGCGCCGCTCCTCACCTCGTCGTACGTCCGCGAGATTCTCGAGCTCGCGATCGACGGCACCGGACCCTTCAAGGGCGCCGCCTCGGCCGCCGACGCGCGACTGGTCCAGGCCCGGGGCGACGTCGAGAACGCGGTCGGCGATCTGATCGACAACCACGTCCGGATGGCCGGTGTCCAGGGCTTTCTCACCAACCTCGGCGGCGCGGTCACCCTGCCGGTGATGATCCCGGCCAACGTCACGGGGCTGGCTCTGCTGCAGTGTCACTGCGTCGCGGGGATCGCCCATCTGCGCGGCTACGACCTCGACGATCCGCGGGTACGCAACGCGATCATGGCCTGCCTGCTCGGCGAGGACATCGTCGGCGCCCTCATCCGACGCAAGCGACTCCCGTCGACCCCGATGGCGCTGGCCACGTCCCCGGTCTACGACCCGCAGCTCGACCGGCGGATCGGCACCATCGTGACCGCCGAGCTGGTCTCGCGGATCACCGGCCGCCGGGCCGCCCTGATGGTCGGTCGCCGGGTCCCCTTGCTGGGTGGCGGCGTCGGTGCGCTCGCCGACGGCATCTCGACGTACCAGGTCGGGAGCTACGCCGAGCGGGAGCTGCGCAACCGCCGTCAGCTGCGCCAGTCGAGCTGAGGCCGGCTGCGATACCACGCTCTCGTGGTGTCTTGGCACTTCGCATGGCGTGCGTCCCATGCAGAGTGCGTACTCACCACGAGAACGTGGTGTCCGTGTGACGCAGATCAGCGCCGGCGGAGCCTGCGGTACGCGCGAAGCAGGGCCGCCATGCTGCGATGCCGTCCGGCCGACGCGAGCAGCCGCTGCTTGCGGCGCTCGCTCCGGGTCGTGTGCTCCGGCGTCGGCCGATCGGTCTCGAGCCGCAGGATCTCGAGGAGCAGGGTCTCGATCGCGGCGTACGCCACGCCCAGCTGGTCGTTGGCCGGCGCCTCGTCGGGGTCGTACCAGGTCGCGTCGCTGCCATGCGGGGCCAGCTCGTCCAGGTCGCCGACGACCGCGTAGCCGGCTGCCGACAACTCACCGACCCATCGCCGTGTCGTCGTCGCGGCCCAGTCGACCAGGTCCGGCGGGAGCAGGATGCGCGGGCTTCGGCTGGCCGGCGCCAGGGTCTGATGGGCGAGCACCTCGCGTACGTAGTGCCGATAGACCGGGCCGGGCAGCCGATCCGGCGGCAGCAGTTCGTTGATCCGCCGGATCACCTCGGTCTCCGCGCCACCCAGGCTGACGTTCGTGCGTTCGCTCTCTAGCGGCAGCCAGCCCGGGTCGATCTCGAGCAGGCCCAGGAACCGCTCCATGAGCGTCGAGCGCGGCGCGTCCGATGGCGGCACGGTGACCAGGTGAATCCGATCGGCCGGCAGCGTCGCGCTCCATCGCGCCAGCACGTCCGGCCATTCCTGCACGGTCCAGAACCACTTCGCCATCGGCGTCTTCGGCTGCTCGGACGTCAGATCGGCGCAGAACTTCGCGTACGTGAGCTGCCGACGGTGCTTGACGCCCTCCTGCCACTCGGCCGGGATCTGCCGCCCCAGGTCACGCGCCGAGTAGACGACATGGATCTCGCCGTCGAGCGCCTCGATGGCGGTCTTGGCCTGCTCGGCCGAGGCACCGGCGAACACCTCGTGCGACACGACGACGTTGCCGTCGAAGCCGTTCACCTGCTCGACCAGCCACGGCCAGGCGCCGACCGCCTCGTCCTCGAGACCGCCCCACGACTTGCCGATCAGGTCGAGCGCGGCCAGGAACTGGTGGTCGAACCGCTCGGCGGGATAGAGCACGCCCTTCGCCCGCAGCCCCTCGCGATTGATGTAGAGCAAGTCCTGCAATTGCGAGGTGCCGGTCTTGGGCGCACCGATGTGGACGAAGACCTTTTTCATTGTGGTGTCAGCCTACGGCGCGGCCGACCGGAGACTTGGAGATGTGGTCGTCATGGCGACCCGGACTGCGAGTCGTCGGTCGGCGCCAGCGCCTGTACGACCCGCGACGGGCTCGGCCGGCCGAGTTGCTCGGCCATCCAGCCGCTGATGCCGACCAGCGCATCGAGGTCGACGCCGTGCTCGATGCCGAGGCCGGTGAGCAGCCACACCAGGTCCTCGGAGGCGAGATTACCGGTGGCACTTTCGGCGTACGGGCAGCCGCCGAGCCCACCCGCCGACGCGTCGAACGTCGTGATTCCGGCCCGCATCGCCGCGAGCACGTTGGTCAGCGCCTGGCCGTACGTGTCGTGGAAGTGCATCGCGAGTTGCTCGTCGCCGACGCCGACCGCGCCGAAGGCGTCGATCAGCGCCCCGACCTGGCCCGCGGTCCCGACGCCGATCGTGTCGCCGAGCGAAAGCTGCGTCGCGCCGAGATCGAGCAGCCGCTGACCGGCACCGACGACCTGCTCGACCGGCACGACCCCCTCCCAGGGGTCGCCGAAACACATCGACAAGTACGCGCGGACGTCCAGGCCCTCGGCGCGGGCGCGCGTGACGACCGGCTCGAACATCGCGTACTGCTCGTCGAGGCCGCGATTGAGATTGCGTCGCGCGAACGACTCGGTCGCGCTGCCGAAGATCGCGATGTGCGTGACTCCAGCAGCGACTGCCCGGTCGAGACCCCGCTCATTCGGCACCAGCACCGGCAGCGGTGTCGACCCGGCGAGATCGAGCCGCTCGACGAGTTCGGCGGCGTCGGCGAGCTGCGGGACCCACTTCGGATGGACGAAGCTGGTCGCCTCCACGATCGGCAGCCCGGCGGCGATCAGACGGC
>Ga0126377_10003438_pt1 | contig 11211 bp, 10 predicted proteins | sample PanSoiMetPlot_22_FD_92647 | JGI IMG/M metagenome (GOLD analysis project Ga0126377, IMG submission 92647) | Tropical forest soil microbial communities from Panama - MetaG Plot_22 | ecosystem: Environmental > Terrestrial > Soil > Tropical forest > Bulk soil | place: Panama | collected 2016-02-17
CGGGTGCTCGCCGACATCGACACGGTCATGGGTGGCCGGCGACAGCCGCTCATGCGGTTGGCCGAAGACCACCGCGATGCCCTGGTGCTGAAGCCCAACGACGAGTACGGAGGCTCGGGCGTGAAGCTTGGCTGGGAAATGACGGCTGCCGAGTGGAGCACGGCACTCGATGAGGCGCTGAACACGCCGGCAGGCACCTGGGTGCTGCAGGAAAGAATCCCCGTCAGGCGCGAAACGTTTCCCATGTTCGACGCTTCCGGCGACGTCGCGATGCGCGACATGCTGGTGGACTTTGCGCCATACCTCGTACGAGGCCGGATGACCGGTTACCTGACGCGACTCAGCTCCACGGGTCTCGCCAACGTGACGTCGGGTGGCGGACAGGTCCCGGCATTTGTCGTCGGCGGCTCGATGCGGACGGGTTGATACAATTGTGGCGATGATTTTCGGGCCCGTCAGCGACGATCTGCTGCCCGGCGCACACAACGCCGTCAATACGTGCCTGGCGATTCGTCGCGGCGAGCACGTCGCGCTGGTTGCCGATGAAGCCAGCCGCGCCGTCGCCGCCAGCCTCGAACGAGCCCTGAGCGATGCGGGCGCAGATGCTCGCTGCCTGCTGATCGAATCGGTTGCCTCGCGTCCGATCGTATCGGCTCCGCTCGAGGTTCTTCGCGCGTTCGAGAGCGCCGAGGCGGGCATCCTGTGCGTGCAGCCGCAGGAAGGGGAGCTGCCGGCTCGCATGGCCATTGTCGAGCTGATCGAACGACGTCGCATTCGATACGCGCACATGGTCGGCGTGACGCCGCAGATCATGCGCGAGGGCATGCGCGCGGACTATGTGCAAGTCGATCGTCTGAGCACGCAACTGTGCGAACGGATGGAGCGCGCGAAGTCGCTGACCGTCCGCACCGCGAACGGAACGGACTTCCGCGCGACGTTCGATCGGTCGCTCGCGTGGGTGAAGACCAGCGGGCTGATCAACCCGCGGTATTGGTCGAACCTTCCAGCAGGCGAAGTGTTTACGACACCCGGCTCCGTCGATGGAACGTTCGTCTGCGACGGTACTGCCGGCGACTATTTCAACGCCAAGTACGGCAGCCTCGATCGAACGCCCCTGGTGCTGGAGATTCGCGACGGTCGGCTCACCCGAGCGCAATGCGATCGCACCGACCTGGAACGTGATTTCTGGAACTACTGCCACACCGACGACAACAGCTGCCGGGTTGGCGAGCTCGCGTTCGGCACGAACCTGGGCCTGCGCGAGATGATCGGCATTCTGCTGCAGGATGAGAAAGTGCCAGGCGTCCACCTGGCGTTTGGCGATCCTTACGGCAGCCAGACCGGCGCCGACTGGAAGTCGCGCACTCACGTCGACGTCCTGACACGCCACTGCGACGTCTGGATCGACGACGAGCAGGTCATCGCTCACGGACAGTATCTGCTCGAGAAGTTTGACCTTGTCGCTCGCTAAAGATCAGGTTCCACAAGGTTCTACAAGGTTCTGCTGGGTTCTACAAGGTTCGTTCAGGTTCTGGCGGCTCTGCAAGGTGAACGAACCCTGCGGAACCTCGAACGAACCCTGCGGAACCCTGTAGAACCCCGCAGAACCTAATAGAACCTGAACTACCAGTGTGAAACGTACTCGCGAAGCTGCTCTTTCCAATACGGCCAGTCGTGGCCGCCGCGAGGTCCCCAGTCGTCGAGCGAATGACGGATCCCGCGTCTGGCGAGCACCCCGGACATGGCGTACGAATAGCCGCTCTTTTCGTACGGGCCCGTGCCTGTGACCAACCTGATCTCGCACGTCGATAGCTGTTCCAGGTACCACGGATCTGTCAGGTTGGCCATGTAGTCGATCGGGTTTTGAAAGTAGAAATTGTCGTCGTACATCCCGCCCATGAAATCACGAAGATCGAAAATGCCCGAGAGCGCGTAGCACCGCTTCACCAGGTGCGGGTAGTGAAACAGCGTGTTCGCCGCATGATAGGCGCCGAGCGAGGCGCCAACCGTCGCAATCGGAATCCCTGGCGTCTGACAGCTCGAGTGCACGTACGGGATGACCTCGTCCCTGATGTACTCGTCGAACATGCGCTGGCGCCAGCTGCGGTGGAACGGATGCGCGTGCTTGTTGAGGAACGATTCGTGGTTGTTCGTTCCGACGCAGAAAACCTTGACCCGCCCGGCATCGATGAAATCGCCAATCGCACCGATCAGGCCGTTCCGCTGAAGCTCCCACTCGTCGCCGTGGCTGGTTGGAAATGCAAGGAGCGGAGGTCCCCAGTGACCGAAGACCGACACGCCCATATCGTGGCCAAGTCGGGGGGAATACCAATACTGATGAAATGTCTGCATTTGGCTAAGAGGTGACGACGGCAATTGAGAAGCCGTCGTATCCCTTCGAGCTGACTGTCTGAATCGCCGTGGCATCGACACGCGGTTCGGTGGCGACCATCTCGAAGAACCGTTGCATACCCCTGACGTTTGGATCCGTCGTGGAGGGATTGGCCACTTCACCCTTCCGTACGACGTTGTCGACGACAATGATCGACCCGGCACGGGACATTTTGAGCGCCCACGTGAAATATTGAGGTGTGTTCGGTTTGTCAGCGTCGATGAAGATCAGATCGAACGGCGCGATCTGTTCGGCGGCAATCTGCGGGAGCGTCTCGAGCGCTGGTCCCAGCCGCACGTCGACGATGGCACTGAGGCCGGCGTGCGCGACATTGGTTCGCGCGAGTTCCGCGTGACGGCTGTCGGCTTCCAGCGTGATCAGCCGGCCGCCAGGTTTCAGTCCGCGCGCCAGCCAGATCGTGCTGTATCCCCCCAGCGTCCCAACTTCCAGAATCGCCCGTGCGTTCACGAGCCGGGCGAGCATCTGGAGAAACTTTCCCTGGCTCGCCGAGACGTTGATCGACGGAAGCCCGGCGGCATCGCTGCTCTGCAGCACGGCGTTCAGCGTGGCATCGGGTTTGACGATCGTGTCAGCAAGATACCGGTCGACTGTGGCCCACAATTCTTCGGTCATGGTGGTCATGATTTCCAAATCCCCAGCAATTTCCGCACGAGTATGAGTTGTCCGACGTGGTAGGCAGTGTGGTCGGCCGCGAGCGCGATCTCGCGCATGTAGGTCTGGCCGCTGCCGTGTGGAATTGCGGACGACAGGTCGATGCTCTTGTCGAGCGTCAGCTTGCGCAACGCCTCGCGATCCTCACGGAACGACTCGATGCTCTTGTCCCACTCGGCAGCGGATGACGGCGCAGGCGACCGGGGCCAGTAGTCGCTGGGCCACGCCATTTCCTCGTAGTCCTTGTTGATACTGAAGTCCAGAATGTCATGTTGCGCGATGCGGATGTGCTCGACGAGCTCCCACGGTGAATGTGGGCCGCCACGCTTGCCGCGAAAGTCCTCGGGAATATTCTCTACCGCGGCGTCGAATCCAGCGTGGGCGTCCTCCCACGACAGCATTTTCGCCAGGAGTTCACGAACAGCTTGATCGCTCATTGAATGCTCCATGTGTCGATCACATCGGGATCCGGGATCCGGGGTCCGGGCTCCGGGTCCGCCGTCATCGGATATATCGTACCTACTTTGAATTCATTCCCTGAGCGGCAGCGATCGGCCACCCGATGAGGTACGTCAACATGCCGGGGCCTGTCGCCATGGGCGTGAAGCCAGCCCGCCAGTACATCTTGCCGGCGGCCGGTTCGCCAAGGTCGCGAAGTTCCTCGGGTGTGTAGGCCCGCAGCTGCGAGACCACTGCGTCCCAGAGGCAAATCAGCGGGACGCACGGGAGCGGATATGTGAACAGCAACCGCTTCCACAGGAATGGGCGCATGAATGGCGTCGCAATCCAGACGAAAAACGGGAACAGCACAATTGCCGGCAGAATCGTCTTCACCGTCCGCCGCGACGCCTCGAAGATGGCGATCGGCTGACCTGCCTCTGCCGCGTCGAGCAGGATCGCTCTGGCATCCTCCGGCTTGAAGTGATGAAACCCGTTGAACAGGGTTCGCAGTCCCGTTAGCTCCCGCGGAACCGCTCTTGCGTCGACTGGTGCGTCCACGTATCCGATTGTGCCGTTCGAGGCGTTCGCGATCCGTTGGAAAGCGAGAACGTTGGGGAAGAGATCAGTCAGGGTGGCGGTCGCGTTGGTGCCCGCCTGGTTGAGATCGGCGATCACGGCGGGCAGCGGACCCGATCCTCCGGAACAGAGATCGACGATCCGCGTCGTCCCCGACGCCTTCAGCGCCTCCTGGATCAGCGGCGTAATCGTGCGATGTAGCGATGTCGCAGTCTGGACGAAATGCAGGTAGTCGGTGACAAGGTCACGGATGGTGGCTGGACACCACGCCTGATCCTCAATCTCGAAGAGGTGAAGCCGGCGCATAATCACTCCGAGGGGCTTCGCCCCTCGGACTCCCCCACACGCTCGCTCGCGGGGCCCCGAAAGCCCCACTCCGCTCGCGTGGGCTCACTCGCGCGCTCGTTCGCCACTCTTTGGGTCGGTGAAACCACTTCTACCTGGTTTTTCCCGGACCCCACAGTGCCCGGCCAGGCTTCCGCCCTGTGTGCTCCCCGTCCTTGATGACCTGCGATCCGTTCACGAACACGTGCCGGACACCGACCGCAAACTGGTGCGGATTCTCGAACGTCGCCCGGTCCGCAATCCTCGCCGGGTCGAAGACCACGACGTCGGCGAACATGCCTTCTTTCAGGAATCCGCGGCGATCCAATTCGAGGTTCGTTGCCGGCAGCCCGCTGAGCTTTCGAATCGCGTCGGGCATGCTGAGAACTTTGTCGTCGCGCACGTACTTGCCGAGCACTCGCGCGAAATTGCCGTAGGCGCGAGGATGGGCCGACGATTTGGTGAATGGCAGTTCCGGCGCCATCGAGGCGGCGTCCGACCCGAAGGACACCCACGGCAGGACGATCTCCTTCCGGATGTTTTCTTCCGACATCATGAAATACACCGTGTCGACCCGTGACCGATCTTCGAGCACCAGGTTCATGATCGTATCGATCGGGTCCTCGCCGCGAATTTTTGCGGCTTGTGCGAGCGTCTTTCCTGTGAGCGGCTTCAGCTTGTCGGACTTGAATCCGACGAGCAGGACGCGGTCGGCAGATCCCGACGCGCGGTAGAGGTTCTCCCACTCGTCGGATGGCGTCCGGATTGCCGCCGCGATCTTCTTCCGCGTCTCCGGGTCCGCGAGACGTTTGTAAGCGGCGTCATAACCGCCATCCAGGACCCACGGCGGCATCGATGCATCGAGTCCCGTCGCTCCAGCTGGATACGTGTACATGTCCGCCGTAATCTTCAGTCCCTCACGGCGCGCGGCTTCGATCTTGCCAATCACCTGATCCATCTTCGGCCAGTTCGACTGGCCAGCGGCTTTCAAATGGTAGATCTCGGCCGGGATGTCCGCCTCGCGGCTTATGCGAATCAGCTCATCGACGGCTTCCAGCAACCGATTTCCTTCGCTTCGCATGTGCGAGATGTACTTCCCGCGGTACTGAGCGGCGACTTTGCAGAGCTCAATCAGCTCCTCGGTGGACGCGTAGAACGCAGGCGCGTAAATGAGCGACGATCCAATCCCGAGTGCACCCGACGCCATCTCGTCGCGAACGAGCGCGCGCATCTCGTCGAGCTGCGTCGGGGTCGGACGCTTGTCCTCCAGGCCGACGACATGTTCTCGGATCGTCGTCGCGCCGATGAACGAGGCGACGTTCTGTGAGATTCCTTGTTCCTCGAGTTGTTTCAGGTACTCCGACAGGCTCGTCCAGGTGATCGAATACTTGAGATCTCCCATCTGCTCGATCGCCCGGCGTTTCATTTCGGGCGTGAGTGGTCCCATCGAATTCCCTTCTCCGAAGATCTGCGTCGTTACGCCCTCACGCAGCTCTCCTTGCGACCGTCCGTCGATCAGCAGCGATTCGGTCGACCACGACAGCATGTTGATGAAACCTGGCGCTATCGCCAGCCCCGTCGCGTCCACGGTGGCTGTGGCTGGAAAACCCGAGAGGTCCCCGACGCCGGCGATTCGATCGCCCCGAATACCGACGTCCGCGCGCTGCCCGGGTGCCCCGGTTCCGTCGTAGACGGTGCCGCCGCGGATTACGACGTCAAACGGAGTTGGTTGGGAGAACGGCGTCGATTTCGAGTCAACCGAGAAGGCGAGGACCCAGACGACAAGAAGGAGCAGGATGCGGGAAAAGCGCATCCGCGCATTAGAGACCGTCAGGCGAAAAAAGGAAAGTAGGGTCTGGACGCGGGCTACGATCCCACGTCCACGTAGACGGTGTTCAGCCGATAGTAGAGCACGTCGTTGAACTCACCTTGCGCGACGCGCGGCCAGATGGGGACGCTCGTTGTGCTCACCACACGGACCTGCCCGGCGACTTGTTCGAGCCATCCGAGGATTCGGACCTGTTCGTCGTTGGTGAGCCGCGTCAAGTCTTCGAGCACGATCGTCGCGGCGCGGCCTCGCGTCGGAAGCTCCAGCGGCTGTCCGGGCCGCCACTTGAGGACCGGGCCCCGCAGATCGAGGCGCAGCATGTCCAGGACGATCCGGGTCGCTTCGGAACTTCCGACGACGAGAACATTCGTGCGAGGCATGATGCCCACCTGGAGATCCTTCCGCGGAACCGAGGTGACTCGCCGCTGCTTTCTGAATTGAGACGACAGAGGGGGGGTGGATGGTCCGTCGGCTAGCACATTCGAGCGGTTCTCCATGGGGTGCCTCCTTGAGGCGCGGGCATACCTGAGATCGCGCCGAATGTACCTATGGTTCAAGCGGCCCGCTATCGGGAGAAGGGAGGGAGGGGACTAGGGAAGATCCCTAAGTCAAAATTTAGAAGTTAGAAGTAAAAGTCAAAAGTTAGAGGGGCGCTCTATCGGTTTTCCAACCACCCCTGGAGTACGGCGTACTTCACGATGTCGATCCGTCCCCGCAACTCCAGCTTTCGCATCGCATTCGCCTTATGGGCCTCGACGGTCTTGACGCTGAGCGACAGCTGGCCGGCGATTTCCTTGTTGCTGTAACCGGCGGCAATGAGGCGGAGAACTTCCGCCTCGCGCTCGCTCAGTGTGGCGGGCGGTTTGTTGGCCTTGTCGCCACGACCAATGAGCCGGGCAGTTACGCGCGGAGTCAGCGTCGAATCCAGGTACTGCCCGCCGGCTGCCGCCGCCCGAATGGCCTGGAGCAGCTCGTTGGGCGCGCTCTGCTTCAGCACGTACCCCGAAACGCCCGCGCGAAGTAGCTCCTGCACGTACGCGTCGTCCCCATGCCGGGTCAGCGTGACGATCACGGCTTTGGGTTGTTTCTGTTTCAACGCCCGCGTGGCGGCCAGCCCATTCATGCCTGGCATCGAGATATCCATGACGATGACGTCGGGCTTGATGGCGAGGGCGCTTTCCATTGCCGTTTTGCCGTCGCTGGCTTCCGAGACGACCTTCATGTCGGGCTGGCTGTCGATCAGCAGCTTCAACCCGTGACGGACGGTGACATGATCGTCGGCCAGCAGTACGCGAAGAGGGGTTGTACGTTCGGTCATGATGGGGGTGCCTGACCCGGCGACGGGGTCGTCGCCATCCGCACGAGGATCGCGGTGCCTTTGCCTGCCGACGATTCGATCTCGAGGGTTGCGCCGACGAGCGACGCGCGCTCGCGCATGCCGAGCAACCCGAATCCCTCCGTGGCTGTTTCGCGCGACGCGAGTTCGAATCCGACCCCGTCGTCTTCGACGATGAGGAGAACGCTGTCGGCGCGCCGTTCGAGGATGACTTCGACGCTGCTCGCGTCGGCGTGCTTCGCCACGTTGGTCAGGGCCTCCTGACCGATTCTGTAGAGCGCGGTCTCGACGTCTGCGGGCAGACGCTCGTCCATGAGCCCGGACGAGTGTAACCGCGCAGGAATACCAACGCGTGCCGACCAGTCCTGGACGTAATTCGCGAGGGCGGCTCGCAGGCCAAGGTCATCGAGCGCGGTCGGGCGAAGCTGCCAGACCAGCTGGTCCACATCGCGATCGAGCCGCTGGGCAATGGTCTCTATCGATTCGACGTGCGCGCGCCAGTCCGCGCGATCGGCGCTGGCGTCCTTGAGCAGGCGAATTCGAAGGGCGAGGGCCGTCAGCTGCTCACCAAACTGGTCGTGCATTTCTCGCGCGATCCGCCGGCGCTCGTCCTCCTGTGCGAAGACCAGGCGGGCGAGGAACTCGCGCCGGGTGCGTTCCGACTCGGCCCGTTTTCGCTCGGTAAGATCGAAGTGCGTGCCGACGATTCGCACGACCGGTCCGCCGGGTACGCTCCGAACCGGGTAGCCGCGAGACAGGACCTCTACGTAGTGGCCGTCCTTGTGGAGGAGCCGAAATTCTCCCTGATATGTGTCGGCGCCGGCCCGCACGCTTTCGTTCAGCCTGCGCGCCTGTTCCATGTCATCCGGATGCAGCAGTCTTTCCCACGCGCCGACGTGGGGTTCGATCTCGTCGTCTGCGTAGCCGAGCATTTCCTTCCACCGGCTGGAGTACACGACGGCACCCGTCTCGAGGTTCCAGTCCCAGACCCCCTCCTGCGCGCCGGCGAATGCCAGCTTCAGCCGTTCCTCGTTCTCTCGAAGAGCGGCCTCGGCTTGCCGGCGTTCCGTGAGATCGAGATGGATTCCGACGATACGCACCACCGGGCCGCCCGGCTCGCGGCGCACCGGGAATCCGCGAGAGAGGACGTGGACGTAGTGGCCGGCCTTGTGTCGGAGACGGAACTCCGCTTCGTACGTTGTGCGCTCTCCGCGCGCGACGCTCTCGTTGGCACGGTCCGCATGCGAACGATCGTCCGGATGAACCAGGCGTTCCCAGGCGCTGATGTTTGGTTCGATTTCTTCCGGGGTGTAACCGAGCATCTCGGTCCAGCGCGGCGAGTACACGACGGCGTTCGTTTCAAGGTTCCAATCCCACACACCCTCGAGTGCGCCGGCGATGGCGAGTGTGAGCCGTTCCTCGCTTTCGATCAACGCTCGCTCCGCCCGCTTCCGTGCCGCGATGTCACGGACGACAAGCTGGATAGTGTCGTGACCGTCGGCGGTCAGAGAGGCACAGGCGAGACTGACGTCACATGTTTGGCCGTCGTCCCGCTTCAGCGAGAGATCGAGAGGCGCCGTTTTTTTTCCTGACTGACAGCGGGCCGCGAAGTCGCGGAGATCGTGGGGCTGTTCAGGACCAAACAAGTTGAATAGCGACTGGCCCACCAACTCATCCATACTGCGTGCGCCGAACAGGGCCACTGCAGCGGGATTTGCGAACGTGATTTGGTCCTTTTCGAGGATGAGTATTCCGTCCGGCGACGTTTCCACCAAACGTCGGTAGGGTTCCATGGGCCCATCGAGTCTAGCGCCTGTAGATTTCGGGTGCCAACCGAATCGAGGTTGGATTTTGGGATCCTTCGGGGCATCCGACCCGGCCTGTACGATCCCTTCGCCGAACTCGTTGAACAGGATGTAACGGGGCTCAGGTCGCGTTCACGTCGGGTCCATGCCCGTGAGCAGCTCGGACGATATCTGGTGAGCCCTCAAACAATAGCGGGCATTCAAGCCGGTAGTCAGCCATGATCCTCACGTTTTATCTAGGCGTCGCGGCGGTCGAATTCAAGCAGTACGCCGCATACATGCAACGCCGCACCGCCGTTCGCACCGCCCAATTGACCGGCACCGCCCGACTGACCACTTACTGAAGGTTGAGGCTCGGGTTGAACCAATCAGCCAGGGTTCTGCGACGCAGTTTCAAACCATCCATGACCCAGAGATCACCGCGAAGCCGTACTGTCGCGATGACCGCCGTGCGGCCGTCGGCGCTGAGCGTGAAACCCTTCACTGGGTTGTTGGCCGGCGGTGATGACCCCAGCCTGGCCAGAACCTTCTGTCCTCCGCTGATCGGGTCGACCTCGACGAGAAGCAATTGCAGATCGTCGGTCTCTTTGATGCCGACCAGACGAGTCCCCCGAGCCGCCCATTCATGGAGCAGCCATCGGTCAGTGCGATCGGTTTGGAGCGGCCGTTCGATGTTGCCATCCGGCGAGACGAGGATGAGACCCTGTTCCGTCTCCCACGTGATCCAGTCGCCGGCGGGCGACCAATGTGGTGCGGCACCGGGCACTCCGTTGGTGCGAAGGACCACCGGTTCGGAGCCGCTTCCGACGCGCACCTTGGCCAGCACCCACTGACGCGACTTCCACTCCGTGTAGGCAATCCATTGTCCGTCTGGAGACCACGTGGGTGCGCTCTGGTAACCTTCGTGCGACGCCGGCAGCAGCGGGACCGGTGCCCCGCCGTCTGTGAATCGGGTCCAGATTCGCAAGGGCCAGATCATCGGTTTCTGCGCGTTCCGCAGGAACGCAATCTGCCGCCCCTCTGGCGAAAACGTCGGAGCGCCCAGCATGATGGTCCGGTCGTCGCCGAACTCCTTCTGGGTCACGACCGCTCGATCCACCCAGCGGTCACCTTCCCGGCTTCTCAGCCAGATTTCGTCCTGGCCGCTTCGATCTGTGACGTACGCCAGAGAGGTACCGTCTGCGGACCATGCGGGCTCAGACTCGCTGCGCGACGTGACGATGAACGGGCGCGTCGGCGCCACCGTCGCCGGCCCCGGCTCCGGAGCCTTTGGATCGACCGACACCGACACCAGATCGTAGTCGGAGTCCTCACGCGCGAACACGATCTGATCGCCTGACGGCGAAGCCGACGGCGAGTACTCATTGTCGGCGCTTCGCGTCAGCGGCCACCAGCGATCGCGATTCAGATCCGCAATCCAGAGGTCAGCGCCCGGTTTGGTCAGCGAGATGACGGCCAGCACGACGTGGCGCCCATCGGGCAACCAGCTGAAGCTCGTGGCCCGGGGGGCCAGGTCCGGCCAGTCTTCCAGTCGTCGATAGGCGCTGCCGCCCTTGAGCGGCACAATCCAGAATTGCCATCCACGCGCTTCGGGTTGCAGCTCGATCGATCGCGCCACCGCGCAGATCCCCAAGCGACTGCCGTCAGGCGAAAACGCGAGCGAGCCTTCGACGAAGGGAAGCTTTCCAAGCGTGGTGGATTTGGCGGCATGACTTTCGACGCTGTCGTTGCTCCATGGCTCTGGAGTGCCCGGCGTTGACAGCCAGAGGGCCGAGGCTCCGACAATGTCGCCCTGACCCTCGTCGCGGAGGAACGCGATCGTTGTCCCGTCGGGGGA
>Ga0126377_10003439_pt1 | contig 11211 bp, 15 predicted proteins | sample PanSoiMetPlot_22_FD_92647 | JGI IMG/M metagenome (GOLD analysis project Ga0126377, IMG submission 92647) | Tropical forest soil microbial communities from Panama - MetaG Plot_22 | ecosystem: Environmental > Terrestrial > Soil > Tropical forest > Bulk soil | place: Panama | collected 2016-02-17
AGCGAGGACGGCTTCTTCGCGATCCCCGCCTATCCGCTGGCCGAGGTCATCGACCCAACAGGGGCCGGCGACAGCTTCGCGGGCGGCTTCGTGGGCTACATCGCGGCCCAGGTCGACGAGCGAATCGGGCACGACCTCCTCGCGCGCGCGATGGCCTACGGCACCGCGCTCGCGTCGTTCAACGTCGAGGAATTCGGCACCGAGCGGGTCGCGCGTCTGACCTCGGACGAGATCACGGAGCGCGTCTCGGACCTGCACGGCATGACCAGCTTCGAGCTGGCCCCGCTGACGCTCCGGGGTTAGGCGGACATCGGACGTGCAAACCCCCGTCCGACAGGGGTAGAGTCCCGGTTGTGACCTGGGGTTTCCTCTGGCTCATGTTCGCCCTGAAGATCCCGATCATCGCGTTGCTCTGGATCGTGTGGTGGGCGGTCCGCTCCGAGCCCGAGAGCGAAGAGCGCACCGACGGCGGCGACGGCGGGATCAAGTTCCGGCCGCCGCACCCGCACCGGCCGTTCCCGCGCCGCCCGCGCCGCGGCCCGCACGGTGACCCGGCGCCCTCCGCGCCGCCGCGCACCCGCTCCGTCGTGGCCCGCGCCCGGCGTGCGGACCCCGCCTAGTGGTCGCGACCTCGGTTCTCTCAGACGGCACCATCCGCCGCCTCGTCGCGGAGGGTCGCGTGCGCATCGAGCCGTTCGACGACACGATGGTCCAGCCGGCGAGCGTCGACCTGCGCCTGGGCAGCTCGTTCCGCGTCTTCCACAACCACCGCATCGGCGCGATCGATCTCGCCGACCCTCCGAAGAACCTGACCGAGCACGTCGTCATCGCCGAGGGGGACTCATTCGTCATCCACCCCGGTGAGTTCGTGCTCGGGACGACGCAGGAGTACGTCGAGCTGCCCGACGACATCGTGAGTCGGATCGAGGGGAAGTCGAGTTTGGGCAGGCTCGGGCTCATCGTCCACGCCACCGCCGGCTTCGTCGACCCGGGCTTCAAGGGGACGCTGACGCTCGAGATCACGAACCTCACGCGCGTGCCGATCATCCTCTGGCCGGGCAAGCCGATTGCGCAGCTGTCGTTCATGACGCTCGACCGCCCGGCGGAGCGGCCGTACGGGCATCCGGACCTCGGCTCGCACTACCACGGTCAGGTCGAGGCGACCGAGAGCCGCTACGAGGGCGGACCGGCGCCACGGTGATATAGGCTCGCGCGCCATGGTCCACGCGCTGTTCGTCCTTGCCGCCGAGGAGGCTGAGCCCTCGAAGACCGCGTTCTATCTCTGCGGCGGCCTGCTCGCCGGGTGGGCGGTCGTGCTCGGCTTCCTGGGCCTGCGCAGCGCGGCCTTCCCCGGCGGCGAACGCGGCGCCTACACGGTCATGGGGATCAGCGGGGTGCTGGTCCTCGCGGCGATGGCCACCGCCGTCATCACCGCTTAGACGTCGAGCACGAGGTCGCCCTCGGGGCGCGCGCAGCACAGCAGCGCGCTGCCGGGCGGAGGCGGCTCGAGCGGTTCGGGCTCGTGCCGCACTGCGCCGTCGAGGACCGTGGCGCGGCAGCCGTGGCAGGCGCCGACGCGACAGCCGGGACTCGCGGGGACCGCGTGGGCCTCGGCGAGCTCGAGCAGTGTCGCGTGCGCGCCGTCCCAGCTCGCCGCGACGCTCGATCGCGCGAAGACGACGGAGGGCCCGTCCTCGTTGCGGGAGGTGGCCGGCGCGGGCGTCGCGGGCGCGCCGCCGAAGCTCTCGCTGCGGATGTCGGCCGGCCGGACCCCGGCGCGGCGCAGGCCGTCGGCGAGGTCGTGAACGAACGCCGGCGCGCCGCAGAGCCGAAACTCGGCGTCGAGCGGCACGCCGAGGTCGAGCAGCGCCTCGGGCGCGAGGCGGCCTTCGGCATCGAAGTCGCGGCCGAGGACGTCGACAGGCTCGGGGCGGCTGTAGCGGACGTGCGAGCGAGCGCGCTCGAGCCGGCCCAGCAGCGCGCGCGCCTCGCCCCGGAACGGGTGCTCGCGGCCGTTGCGGGCGCCGTGGATCCACCAGAGCTCGCGTTGCGAGTGACGCTCGGCGACGGCGTGCAGCATCGCGAGCACCGGCGTGACGCCGATGCCGGCGCTGATGAGCACGATCGGCCGGCACCGCTCGGCGCCGAGCACGAACGCACCGGACGGGCCGGCCAGCTCGACGATCGAGCCCACGTCGAGTGAGCCGTGCAAGTGGCGGCTCATGATGCCGTCGGGCTCGCGCTTGACGCTGATGCGCAGCCGGCCGCGGTCGGGCGGGCGCGAGAGCGAGTAGCTGCGCAACGTGCGGCCGACGGCCGGGACCTCGGCGCGGACCGTCACGAACTGGCCCGCCTGCGCCGACGCGATGCGCCGGCGCCCGGCCGGCACGAGCTCGAACGAGCAGACCGCGCGGCTCTCCGGGCGCACGTCCGCGACGCGGTAGCGGACGAAGCGCGGGCCCGGGCGCGGCACGAAGACGCGCATGACGAAGAGGAAGAGGATCGGGGCGCCGGTGCCGATGAGCAGGACGCGCATCCACGGCGCGGACGCGTCGGTCCCCGCTCCCAGCGTGTGCGCGACCGCGAGGACGTAGACGAGCACCGTGGCGCGGTGGAGCTTGCGCCAGAGCCCGGCGCCGATCCGGTGGCGCACCCAGTAGCTCAGGCCGAGGATGGCGGCCAGCCAGCCGCCGGCGACGCCGAGCCCGGTCCACAAGGGCTCGTGCGCGCTCGTGAAGGGGATCGTGATGTCGCCGATCGACGGCGAGAGGAACCGGTCGCCGAGGAGGGTGATCCCGTGAACGGCGATGGCCACCAGGCCCACGAGCGCGGTCTGCTGGTGGACGTCCAGGAGCGTGCGGGCGAGCGCGGGCCGGCGCGAGACCCGCCCGGCCATCGCCAGGCCGACGCCCACGGAGACCGTGATGCAGATCAGGGCGACGATCCCGGCGGCACGCGACGCCAGCCACCAGCCGAACTCGGTGGGGTCCGGCCCGGTCATGCGGCGACCTCGCGGGAGAGCGCGATCGTCTCGACGGTCCCGTCCTCGTGGACGAGCACGCCGCCGCGCCCGGCAAGCGCGGCGCGCGCGGCCGCTGCGCCGCGCAGGAGCGCGACCTTCGCGACGGTCTCGGCCTCCACGGTCGTCGGCGCGATCGCGGTGGCGGAGAGGAGTCCGGTGCGGACGGGCCGGCCGCTGTGCGGGTCGAGCAGGTGGTGCGCGGGGCGGCCGTCGGCACGCAGCCAGGCGCGCGAGACGACGCTCGACGTCGCGACCGCGCAGTCGCGGACGTCGAGTCGCGCCGCGGGTTGCTCGTCGAGCGGATGCGCGACCTGGATCGTGCGGGCGCCGCCGACGCGGATGTCGCCGCCGGCGTCGACGACCCAGTCGCAGCACTCGGCGAACTGCCGCGCCACGAGGTCGGCGACGTGGCCCTTGCCCGTTCCGCCCAGGTCGAGCCTCAGGCCCGGCGGCCGGGTGATCGTGCCCGCGTCGGCGTCAACGCGCACTTGGCGCCAGCGCGCCGCCGGGTGCGGCCGCGCGGCGCGGAACGGGCCACAGGGTCGATTGATCTCGGTGCTGCGCTCGTAGGAGCGCGCGTAGCCGGCGGCCTCCAGGGCATCGAGCAGGCAGGGATCGACGAGGCCCCGGCTGAACGCGGCGGCCCACAGGCCGGCGCGGACCGCGGAGCGCAAGAGCGGCGACGCCGGCACCGTGCTGCGCGCGTCGGCGTTGAGCGCGGACAGCTCGGAGGTCGGCAGGAAGCGCGAGAGGCGCTCGTGGTAGTCGAGGACGTCGGCACGCGCGCGCTGCACCGCGGGCTCGCTCCCGATGAGCCGCACGGTCGAGCCGAGCGCCGCGAAGGATTCGTCGACGGTCATGAGCCGCGGCTCACGACGGGCGCGGGCGCAGGAGGGGCGGCCGCGGGAGCGGCGGCCGTGGGAGCGGACCGCTTCGCGGCGGGCTGCGCCGATCGCGGCGCGGGCGCATCGACGACGCGCCGGACGACGACCTTGCGGACGATCACCTGCCGCGGCTGCGCTGCCTGCTGCTGCCCGGCCCCGATCGCGGGGTCGTGACCTGCCCTCACCTGGAGCGCGAGGTAGGTGAGGATCAGGCAGAACAGCCCGGCGGCGATGGCGGGCACCGGAACGCGGCGCGCGCCGTCAGTCATCGTCGCCGCCGTGGCCATGGCCGCCGTGATGGCCGCCGCCGCCGTGGCCTGAGTGCTCGTCGTCTTCGTAGGCGCGCGGGGCCGGAGCCGCGGGCCGCGGCGCGGGCGCGGCGACGGAAGGCGTGGGGCGGCTGCGCTGCTTGCGGTGCACGCGCACCGTCCGGTTCACGGTCTCGGTGCGGACCTCCGCGGCCGGCGCGGCGGCCGGCTGCTGGGAGGTCGTCTTGCCGCCCGCGCTCATGGCCACCGCGGTAAGCCCGCCCAGCGCGGCGAGGGTGACGCCGGTGGCGACGGTTGTGCGATTGATCGACATGCCAGCGCACGCTGGCACCGCCATGGTCAGTGACCGGATAACCGAAGGACAGGAGTTGGTAAAGCGTGCTCAGCGCCGCGCGGCCGCGACGCCGTACTCGGCGGCCCACGCGCCGACGTCGTCGCGCGACGCGCGCACGAGCGAGCCGCCGGTGAACCGCGGGTCGTCGCTGACCTCGACCACGCAGAAGGCCGCGGGCACGAAGGCCGCGGCCTCCTTGGCCGACGCGAACTCCGCCTCGGCGAGCACGAGCCCCTCGAGCGGTCCGGCGAAGACGTCGACGCCGTAGGGCGCGATGCTCATGCGTGTCTTGCGCAGCCGCGCACCCGGGAGCGCAGCGAAGACATCGTGCTCCTCGGGCGAGAGGTAGAACGTGGTGAGCGTGCCCTGCTCACCGTGCGGGCCGCGCGCAGGGACCTTCTGCGTCAGCTTGTAGATCGTCTCCCCGCCCCGCTCGGCCTGGCGGCGCAGCCGCACGCGCGTGCCGTCGAGGTAGCGGTCGTCGATGTCGACGACGCGGAGCACGTCGCCGGCCGGAACGCCCGCGAGGAGGAAGCGGCGCTCGAGCTCGACCCGCGCGTACTTGTGTGTCACGCCGCAATCGTGACATCCGTCATGGCGAACTCCGGATGCCCGGCACTACCGGGGAGGCCGAGCGTGGCGGACCATCGATCTCATGGAATCTGCAATTGAGATCGACGGCCTGCGCAAGGCCTACGGCGACGTCGAGGCGGTACGCGGCATCTCCTTCTCGGTCGCCGCGGGTGAGGTGTTCTGCCTCCTCGGTCCCAACGGCGCCGGCAAGACGACAACCACCGAGATCCTCGAGGGCTACCGCGCCCGCAGCGCTGGCGACGTCCGCGTCCTCGGCCACGACCCCGAGCACGGCGAGCGCGCGCTGCACGAGCGCGTCGGCATCGTGCTGCAGGAGGCCGCGGCCCAGGCCGAGCTGACCGTCGCCGAGGTCCTGACCATGTACGGACGCTACTACCCGCGCCGCCGCCCGGTCGACGAGCTGCTCGGGCTCGTCGGGCTCGAGGGCCGCGCGGACGATCGCGTCAAGCTGCTCTCCGGCGGGCAGAAGCGCCGCCTGGACCTCGCGCTCGCCCTCGTCGGCGACCCGGACCTCCTGTTCCTCGACGAGCCGACGACCGGCTTCGATCCGTCGGCCCGCCGCCAGGCGTGGTCGACGATCAAGGACCTGTGCGCACTCGGGAAGACGATCTTCCTCACGACGCACTTCATGGACGAGGCGCAGGCGCTGGCCGATCGCGTCGCGGTCATGGTCGACGGGCGGATCGTCGCGATGGGCACGCCGGGGGAGATCGGCGGCCGCGACACCGCGCCGACCGAGATCGCCTTCGCGCTCCCGCTCGGCGTCGCGCTCGCCGACCTGCCTGACCTCGGCGACGCCGAGGTCAGCGAGCCGTCACCCGGCCAGGCGCTCGTGGTCACGAGCGCCGGCCTGCACACCGCCCACGCGATCTCCGGCTGGGCGCTCGACCGCGGCCTCGAGCTGCGCGGCTTCGCCGTCAGCCAGCCGTCGCTCGAGGACATCTACCTGCGACTGACGAACCACGAGGAGGCCATCTGATGAGCGCGATGCCCCACGCCCTCGAACGCCCCGACACCGTCACGACCGGCCGCACCGGCGACCTGGCCCTGGCCGGCTGGCAGGTCGCCTACGAGCAGCGCGCCTTCTGGCGCAACCGCACGCGGGCCTTCTTCTCCTTCGGCATGCCGATCATGCTGCTCGTGCTGTTCGCCTCGCTGAACAGCGGCGGCCGGATCGCCGAACTCGGCAACATCCGGTACGTCGTCTTCTTCCTGCCGGGCATCCTCGCCTACGGGATCATCATCACCCAGTTCGTGAACATGGCCGCCGGGCTTGCCATCCAGCGCGACAACGGGCTGCTCAAGCGCATGCGCGGCACCCCCCTGCCCGGTTGGGCGTACGTCGGCGGCCGCGTGGCGTCGACCGCGCTCGTCGCCCTCCTGATGACCGTCGCGATGCTCATCATCGGGTACGTCGCCTTCGACGTGCACCTCCGCGCCGAGGCGATCCCGGCGGTCGGCATCGACGTCCTGCTCGGCTCCGCGACGTTCGCTGCGCTCGGGATGGCGGCGGTGTCGATCATCCCGAACGCCGAGGCCGCGCCGGTGGTCGCCAACGTCCTCATCCTGCCGCTCTCCTTCATCTCCGGGATCTGGTACCCGCTGACCGGCGCGCCGGACTGGCTGCAGAGGGTCGCCGAGACCTTCCCGGTCGAGCGGCTGGCCGACGCGCTGCACCACGCCTTCGACCCGCTCAACCACGGCTCGGCCTTCGCGGGCAACGACCTGCTGTGGCTCGCGATCTGGCTGGTGATCGGTGTGCGCCTCGCGATGCGCTTCTGGCGCAAGGAGACGGCGCGCTGAGCACGCCCCTGCACGAGGGTCGCATGATCCCGGTGGCCCGCGCCGCCGGGATCTTCGCGACGCTCCTCGCGCTTCCAGCGATCATCTCGCTGATCAGCGACGAGCCCTCGGCCGGCCGCGTGATCGCCGTCGCGGCCGCGGTCCTCGTGTTCCTCGGGGTCTTCCTGTGGGGGATCCGCGGCCGGTCGGTGCCCAGGCCGCCGTGGGTGGTCGCGCGCGCGTACGTCGTGCTGCTCCTGATCGCCGCCGCGCTGACGGTCGCCGACCGGTCCGAATGGAGCCTGCTCTTCTATTACGTCGCCGCGCTCGGCGGCATCCGCCTGCCGCGACCGTGGAATGTCGTGGCGGTGGTCGCCGCCGCCGGCGTCGCCGCGGGCGCGACGGTCATCGGGGGCGCCAACGGCAGCAACACCGGCAGCATCGGCCTTGGCCTGCTCGGCATCGGCGCGGCGATGGTCGTGATGGGCGAGGTGATGCGGGCCAACCGCGAGCTGCACGAGGCGCGCACGGAGCTGGCGCGGCTCGCCGTCGCCGACGAGCGCGTGCGCTTCGCGCGCGACCTGCACGACCTGCTCGGCCACTCGCTCTCCGTCATCGCCCTCAAGACCCAGCTCGCGCGCCGTCGCCTGCCCGACGATCCCGAGACCGCCGCCGCCGACCTCGCCGACATCGAGTCCGTCACCCGCAACGCCCTGCGCGAGGTGCGCGAGGCGGTCAGCGGCTACCGCCGGCCCGTCCTCGACGACGAGATCGCGGGCGCGCGGACCGCGCTCGACGCCGCGGGGATCGAGACGACCGTCGAGCGGCCCGACGTCGAGCTACCCCCGGAGGTCGAGGCCGCGCTGGCATGGACGGTCCGCGAGGCGGCGACGAACGTCATCCGCCACAGCGGCGCGAAGCACAGCACGATCCGCGTCGTGCCGGCCGTCGGGGAGGCGAGCATCGAGGTCGTCGACGACGGCCCCGGCGTCAACGGCTCGAGCGACAGCGGCAGCGGGCTCATCGGCCTCGAGGAGCGCGTCCGCTCGGCCGGCGGTCGACTGGAGGCGGGACCGCGCGAGGACGGACCCGGTTTTCGCGTGCGCGCGGTGGTGCCGGTAGCTTCCGCGCGGTGATCCGCGTGCTGCTGGCCGAGGATCAGGCGATGGTGCGCGGCGCGCTCGCGGGCCTGCTCTCGCTCGAGCCCGACATCGAGGTCGTGGCGCAGGTCGCCCGCGGCGACGAGGTGCTGCCCGCCGCCCGCGAGCAGCGCCCCGACATCGCGCTGCTCGACATCGAGATGCCGGGCATCGACGGCCTGGAGGCCGCGGCGCAGCTCACCGCCGAGCTCCCCGAGAGCAAGGTGCTCATCCTCACCACCTTCGGCCGGCCCGGGTACCTGCGCCGCGCCATGGAGTCCGGCGCCGCGGGGTTCCTGCTGAAGGATGCGCCCGCCGAGGAGCTCGCGCGCGCGATCCGGCGCGCGGTGCGCGGCGAGCGCGTCGTCGATCCCGGCCTTGCCGCGGCAGCGCTCAGCGAGGGCCCCAGCCCGCTGACCGCGCGCGAGCACGACGTGCTCGCGGCCGCGCGCGAGCACGCCACGGTCGCCGACATCGCCGAGGCGCTCCACCTTTCGCCGGGAACGGTGCGGAACTACCTCTCGGCGGCGATCGGGAAGGTCGGCGCCCGCAACCGGGTAGAAGCGATCCGCGCGGCCGAGGACAAAGGGTGGCTATGAGGCTCGGGCCTCTACGCTTAATCAGATACGGATAGCGACCGCAGAGGGAGAACCATGAGCACCCAGACCGATGCGAAGGGCGCCGGCGACGGCGTAGCCACGGACGGCAGCGGCACGCTGTCCGTCACCGACAATCGCACGGGTCGCACCTACGAGATCGCGATCGCCGACGGGACGGTCCGATCCACCGACTTCCGCCAGATCAAGGTCGACGAAGAGGACTTCGGCCTGATGACCTACGACCCGGCGTACATGAACACCGCGTCGTGTCGTTCCGCGATCACCTACCTCGACGGTGAGCGCGGCGTGCTCGAGTACCGCGGGTACCCGATCGAGCAGCTCGCCGAGCAGTCCAGCTACCTCGAGGTCGCCTACCTGCTGGTCCACGGAGAGCTGCCCAACGCCAAGCAGCTCGAGGAATGGACCGGCGAGATCACCATCCACACCTTCGTCCACGAGAACGTCAAGGACTTCATCCGCGGCTTCCGCCACGACGCGCACCCGATGGGGATGCTGCTCGGCTCCGTCGGCGCGCTGTCGACGTTCTACCCCGATGCCAACGACATCAGGGACCCCGAGAACCGGCACATCCAGACGATCCGCCTGATCGCCAAGATGCCGACGCTCGCCGCCTTCGCCTACCGGCACAACATGGGCCAGCCGTACGTCTACCCCGACAACGACCTGGCCTACAGCGGCAACTTCCTGAACATGATGTACAAGATGACCGAGCTCAAGTACGAGCCCGATCCGCGGCTCGAACGCGCGCTCGACGTCCTCTTCATCCTCCACGCCGACCACGAGCAGAACGCCTCGACGAGCGCGGTCCGCTCGGTCGGCTCGACGCAGGTCGATCCGTACTCGGCGATCGCCGCCGGTGTCGCGGCGCTCTACGGGCCGCTCCATGGCGGCGCCAACGAGGCGGTCCTGCGCATGCTGCGCCGCATCGAGTCGCCGGACAACACGCGCGACTTCGTGGCCGGCGTGAAGGAGGGCAAGGAGCGCCTGATGGGCTTCGGCCACCGGGTCTACAAGAACTACGACCCGCGGGCGAAGATCATCAAGAAGGCCTGCGAGGACGTCTTCGAGGTCACCGGCAAGAACCCGCTGCTCGACATCGCCACCGAGCTCGAAAAGATCGCGCTCGAGGACGAGTACTTCATCTCGCGCAAGCTCTACCCGAACGTCGACTTCTACTCCGGCCTCATCTACGAGGCGATGGGCCTGCCCGTCGCGATGTTCCCGGTGATGTTCGCGATCGGGCGCACGAGCGGCTGGATCGCCCAGTGGCTCGAGATGGTGCAGGACCCGGAGCAGAAGATCGCGAGGCCCCGACAGATCTACACGGGCGCGCGCGGGCGCGACTACGTGCCGCTCGAGCAGCGCTGACCGCGGCGCCGCGCGCGGCGCGACGTTGCGTGACGAAACTCACTCACGCCATCGGCCGTCGGACATACGGTCGATGGCGTGGCACTTCGCCTGCTGAATGAAAACAACGTTGTCATCCGGCCCATCCGGCCGGTCGACAAGCGCTTGCTCGAACGCGGAATGCGGCAGATGTCGCCCGAGAGCGCGCGCCTGCGGTTTCTCACTCCCAAGGACCATCTGACCCTCGCGGAGCTCCGCTACCTGACCGAGATCGACTACGTCCACCACTACGCGGTGGTCGCGGTCGCGGCCGACGATCCGGACGCGCTGCTCGGCGTCGGGCGCTGGGTGCGCGACCCGGCCCGTCCGCACGCCGCGGAGCTCGCCATCACCGTCTGCGACGGCCTCCAGGGCCGCGGGATCGGCACGGCGATCGGCGAAGCGCTGGTCGACGCGGCACGCGCCCGCGGCGTGAGCGAGTTCACCGCGTCGATCCTGCCGGAGAACCTGCCGGCCCAGCGCCTCTTCGCGCATCTGTCGGGTCAGATCAGCGGTCACGTGGACCACGGGGTCTACGAGGTCGTCGCCAAGTTGGCGGGCTGACCGCGTACGCTGCCTGGGTGTCCTACAGGCTGACGGTGCGCCGCCGTGGCGGGACCGAGCGCAAGCGCTTCCGGTCGCTGCACGACGCGCTGACCGCGCTGGAGGAGCGGCTCGACGGCCTCACCCCGAGCGAGCGCCGCGGCCGGGAGCGGGCGCTCGCACGCGAGCTCGAGCCCGTCGAGCAGGTCGCGCTGCGCGGCGAGGTCGCCGGCCCGGGCGTGCGCGGTGGCGTCGACGTCCGCGGCGACGGCTCCGCCGAGGCGTTCACCGGGCGCTGGCGGCGCCGGGTCGTCGAGCGCGATCCCGGCGAGACCCCGTACGACGCGCTGCGCCGCGCGCTCCGCGTCTGAGCCCTACGGGAGCACGAGGGCGGGGCCGTTGGCGCGCAGCCAGCGCTGCGGCCCGCGGTACCCGGGGCGGTGGCGCGCGAGCAGCGACCAGAAGCGCCGCGAGTGGTCCATCACCACGAGATGGCACGCCTCGTGCCAGATGACGTAGTCGAGGACGTCCTCCGGGCCGAGCAGCAGCCGCCAGTTGAAGCTCATCGCGCCGGTCGTCGAGCACGAGCCCCAGCGGGTGCGCTGCTCGCGGATCGTCAGCTTCGTGTACGTGCGGCC
>Ga0126377_10003440_pt1 | contig 11210 bp, 11 predicted proteins | sample PanSoiMetPlot_22_FD_92647 | JGI IMG/M metagenome (GOLD analysis project Ga0126377, IMG submission 92647) | Tropical forest soil microbial communities from Panama - MetaG Plot_22 | ecosystem: Environmental > Terrestrial > Soil > Tropical forest > Bulk soil | place: Panama | collected 2016-02-17
GCGCACCAGTCCGAAGCGCAAATCGCGAAAATGATCGTAGTCGGTCGTTGCGATGGTGAGCGAAATGCTCATAGTTTTGCGCGCCGCTTTGCCTCGATCTTGTCCCAGACCAGGGCGGCGACGTCGGGACCGCCGAGATTCTTTATGGCGCGAATTCCGGTCGGTGAGGTTACGTTAATCTCGGTGAGGAAGCCGTCGATCACGTCGATGCCGACGAACAGCAGCCCCTGATCCCGCAGAGCCGGGCCGATCCGCCTGCAGATCTCAACCTCGCGCTTCGTCAGTTCGGTGGCGGCCGGCACGCCGCCTCGGACCATGTTGGAGCGCAGATCGTCTGCCGCCGGTATCCGATTCACCGCTCCGGCGAATTCCCCGTCGACCAGGATGATACGTTTGTCGCCATTCCTGATGTTAGGCAGAAACTTCTGCACGACCCATTGTTCGCGGAAGGTTGCAGTAAACAAGTCAAACAGAGAGCCGAAATTAAGATCCTCGCGCGCGACCCGAAATACAGCTTCGCCACCTTTGCCGTAGAGGGGCTTCATAACAATGTCACCGTGTGCGGCTCGGAAGGCTTTGATCTCGGTAAGATCTCGCGAGATCAGAGTCGGCGGCATCAGATCAGAGAACTCGGTGACGAACATTTTCTCGGGCGCATTACGCACGCTTGCTGGATCATTGATAACCAGCGTCTTGGGGTGAACGCGCTCGAGCAGGTGGGTCGTCGTTACGTAGGCCAGGTCAAATGGAGGGTCCTGCCGTAGCAGCACCACATCGAACTCCGTGAGTTCAGCACGCCGGGGCTCGCCTAGAGTGAAATGGTCGCCCTGGGTGTCACGTACGCTGAGCGATTCGACCTGGGCGAAGACCCGGCCGTCCAGCAGTGCAAGGCGGTCAGGCGTGTAATAAGTCAGCTTGTGACCGCGTTTTTGAGCTTCCAGGAGCAGGGCGAAGGTCGAATCGCCTTTGATGTTGATCCGTTGGATCGGATCCATTTGCACCGCGATTTTCAGGCTCATGGCTACCTATAGGCGAACAAAGCGTTAACAAATTACCCGCAGTATAGCCGCTTAGGGACCGTTTGTTGCAGGGCCGGGGGGCCGTTTGTGAATCTGCCCAAGCTTTCGATTGCGGCGCGACTTTATACGATCTTTGCTTTGATGGCCGCCACTACCGTGGCGCTGTCGATGGTTGCGGTGTCCAACGCGCACCGTCATGCCGCGCTGACCGAAGACTTTGAATCCGCCAATGCCGGCAGCTGGAATGTGGAGCGCATTAACGGCCTGATTTATGCCAGCACGATGGAGACGCGCGGGATCTACATGTCGGCAGATCGCGCCGAGGCTGCCAGATATGCCGACGCCCTGACCAAAGCTACTGACCAGATCAGTGCAGTCATCGGCGACTGGCAGCGCAGTGTTCGCAACAACGATGCCGTGGCATTCAGCGATTTTGCCGTCCGTATTAACGGCTATCAGGATGCGTTGTACAAACTGGCACCGATCGCCAAGCAGTCTGGACCGCAGGCCGCACGCGAGTGGGCCGAAAAAAATCTGCCGACTCAGGTCCGGGCCGAGCTAAGCAAGGATCTCGAAAAGCTCAGCCAGCATTATTCCGACCGTGCAAGCCGGATCTACACCCGGATCGATGAAGGCATTGATCGGACGGCAATGCTGCTCAGCATGCTCGCCTGTTTCGCAGTTATTCTCGCAATCGCTGGGGCGTTGACCATAGCGCGCAGCGTGATAAAGCCGATCACCGATATAACGAATGTCACGCAGGCGGTTGCTGCCGGCGACAGCTCGATCGCGATACCGTTCAGTGATCGGTCGGATGAAATCGGCGCGTTGGCGAAGTCAATCGGCATCTTTCAGAATGCCATGCGCAGCAATGATGAACTAAATCGGACTGTGCGCAGCGATGCTGATTTCCGCACTCGCCGACAGGAGAAAATGTCGAGTGAGATTTCTCACTTCTCAGCAGAGGTCGAAGCGACGCTGGCTGAGCTGGGCCGCATTTCCGACGAGATGCTCGCGGCGTCGACGCAGCTTGCAGCCGCCGCGGATAACGCCTCGAGCAAGACGGCGCGCGCTGAAGAAGCTTCATCAGAAGCCAGCAGCAATGTCCGGGATATCGCCTCAGCGGCAGATGAGTTATCGGCCTCGGTGAACGAGATCGACAGGCAGGTTGCGCAGTCCAACGCGATTGCAACCAAGGCTGTGAATGAGGTCGAATCGACGAACCTCGCAGTCAAGGAGCTCGATGAAGCGGCCGCGCGTATTGGCGATGTCGTCAAGCTCATCACCGATATTGCTGAGCAGACGAACCTGCTCGCACTCAATGCTACGATCGAGGCCGCTCGCGCCGGAGAGGCGGGCCGTGGGTTCGCAGTGGTGGCCGGCGAAGTGAAGGCGCTTTCCGGGCAGACAAGCCGCGCGACGGAGGAAATAGGCGCTCAGATCGCGGGAATGCAACGCGCAACACAGCGCTCAATTGCCGCAATTACCGGCATCGAACAGACAATCCGCGAAATCGGCAATATCAGCAGTGCGATTGCAGCCGCGGTAACCGAGCAAGGTGCAGCCACCCAGGAAATCGCGCGTGGTGTCGAAATTGCCGCGCGGCGCACAGTAGAGACGGCAAAAGAAGTCAACACGATGGGGACGGCGACCCAGGATACCCGTGCGAGCGCCGCGGCCGTAAAGGCGGTAGCAGACGACCTGGGTGGAGCTGCGAGCCGCATTCGCGCCCAGGTCGACCAGTTCTTCGAGCGGTTGAGCGCTTAATCAAGCATCGAACGCAGCAGGAATGTGGCGCGGGATCTTCCCCGGTGCGACAAGAATTGCATCGAACCTGATATCGCGGATCGATTCGTCGGGATTGTTGGCAAGCCAGATTTCCGCTGCAGCGGCAATTCTCCGGCGTTGACGTACGTCGACGGACTCCGCGGCCTCGTCGAGATTTACCCGTGATTTGACCTCGGCAAATACCAGCAATTGCCGTCGCCTGGCGACAATATCGATCTCGCCAAGCGGGCTTCGCCACCGCCGCGCGAGAATGCGGAATCCCTTGGCGATGAGAAACGCGGCCGCTCGGCTTTCTGCCGAAATACCAACGCGAAATGCCGCCTGCCGCTCTGGTCGCGGTTCGCGCCTTCCGGAACGCGGCGGCAATTCACCGCGCGCCATTCGTTTCGTCTTTGGTTAGAGCGAGCGCACGTTGATAGATCTCACGCCGCGGGCGTCCGGTCGCGACAGCGACTTCGCCGACTGCGTCTTTCACCGACACACGCGCCAGCGCACGCTTGAGTAGTGCGTCTATATCGTCCGCGCGTTGCTCCTCAGCCGGCGGCGCGATCAGGACCACGAACTCGCCACGTGTTTCACCGCCATTTGCGTAAAACCGCGCCAATGTATCAAGATTCTGGTATCTCACCTCTTCATGCAATTTGGTCAATTCGCGACAGATTGCAGCCGCGCGCGGTCCGAGCGTTCCGGCAAGATCGGCTAACGTGGACGCCAGGCGTGACCCGCCTTCAAACAACACCAGGGTCGCCTGGGTGTTGGCGAGCGCCGCTATGCGTTTTTGGCGTGCGGCTTGCTTGGGTGGCAGGAAGCCTTCGAAGAAAAAACGGTCGGTCGGCAACCCGCCGACTGCCAACGCGGCCAGCACAGCCGAGGCGCCGGGCAAGACGCTGACGTGGTGCCCGGCTTCGCGGGCGGCGCGCACGAGCTTGAAGCCGGGGTCTGAGATCAGTGGCGTGCCCGCGTCCGACACAAGTGCGACCGATTGGCCGTCGGCAAGACGTGCAAGCAATTTGGGCCGCGCTTCGACGGCATTGTGCTCGTGATAGGCAATCAACGGCGTTGCAATGCCATAGCGGTCGAGCAGCTTGCGCGTCACACGCGTGTCCTCGCAGGCGATGACGTCAGCGCCGGCAAGGGTTTCGAGCGCTCGCAGCGTGATGTCGCCCAGATTTCCAATCGGTGTGGCGACAATGTAGAGGCCGGTCGGAACCCTGTCGGCCTCTATCGAAGCGCCGAAAGGCGCGTAACGGCGCGGTCTCGTTTTGGCGTCACTTGCCATGTTTGGCACTCTAGACGGGCGTTGTCGGCGCGTCATCGGGAACAAATCCGTTTGCGGTTCATGGCCTTAACTTTTCCGCCGATACCGGATACGACTGACATAGGACCGTCGCGTGGGGAGCGACCATGTCGTGGATGTCGCGTGAGGGGGCGATCGCACGCGTGTGGCGTCACATGCGCTTTGGCCTGTCCGTTGTCGCGACAGGCCTGCTGGTTGCCGCATGCACCACCCAGCTGGGCAGCGGCACGACGCCGCCTGCCGGCGAGCCGTCAGCCGCGGCGCGGGCAAATGATGGCCAAGTTCGCATCGCCCTGATCCTGCCGTTGACGGCGCAGGGCAATGCCGGACTGGCGGCGCAGTCGATGAAGAACGCCGCTGACATGGCTCTCGCCGAATTCAAGGTGAACAATGTCCAGCTTCTCGTCAAAGATGACGGCGGTTCCCCGCAAGGTGCGCGGAGCGCCGCCGAGCAGGCGATCTCCGAAGGGGCGGAGATCATCGTCGGCCCGCTCTTCGCCCAGTCGGTTAGCGCGGTCGGGCAGGTTGCGCGGTCGCGCAACATTCCCGTGATTGCGTTTTCCACGGATGTGAGCGTGGGTGCGCGCGGAGTGTATCTGCTGAGCTTCCTGCCAGAGACCGATGTCCGTCGAATCGTCGAGTATGCGGCCTCACGCGGCAAGCGGTCATTCGCCGCGCTCATGCCTGACAATGCCTATGGCACAGTTGTCGAGGCGGCGTTTCAGCAGGAAGTTGCCCGTCATGGCGGACGGGTCGTGGTGCTCGAGAAGTATCCGCACGATGCGAACCGATCGGCCGAAGCGGTCCGTCGTGTTGCGCAAGCGGCCAACCAGATTGACAGCATCTTCATTCCGGACAGCCCGGATATAGTGCCCCAAGTTGCGCAAGCGCTTGCCGCCAACGGGGTCGACCTCAAGCGTGTGCAATTGCTCGGCACCGGGCTTTGGGGCGACGACACACGGATTACGTCCGAGAAGCTGCTTGATGGCGGCTGGTATCCTTCACCGGAGCAAACCGGATTCCGGAATTTCTCAGGCCGCTACCGTGCCCGCTACGGACAGGATCCGGTGCGCACCGCGACGCTGGCCTATGATGCGGTGGCCCTCGTGGCGGCTCTGGTCAAGACGCAAGGAACGCAGCGGTTCAGCGACCAGGTACTCACCAATCCGTCGGGCTTTGCCGGTATCGATGGCGTCTTTCGCTTCCGATCCGAGGGCACGAACGAACGCGGTCTCGCCGTTCTGCGTGTGACTCCGTCGGGCGGGGAGGTAATCAGCCCGGCGCCGAAGTCATTCGGACCTGGGACATAGGTGTCAGGCGGCGAGATCCGCGACCACCGCATCGAGTAGCGGAAAGCCGCGTTGCGTAACGCGCAGACGGCCATCGGCAGTCGTTTCCACGGCACCTTCTTGGCGTAGGAACGAAATTCGTTCCGGGTTAAGCGTGCGCCCGGAGAGGATGTGATAACGCTCGAGGTCGATGCCCTCGGCAAGTCGGAGTCCCATCAGCAAATATTCATCGGCGGTTTCGCCTGCTGTGAGCTTTTCCGAAACGGTTACGCCGCTGCCATTGGCCTCCACGCGCATGAGCCAGGCTTCGGGACGGCGATCGGTTTCAGTCGCGACGCGGCGCCCTTCAATGGTCAACCGTCCGTGCGCTCCTGGACCGACGCCGGCATAGTCGTCCCCGCGCCAATACACCAGATTGTGGCGGCACTCCGCACCCGGCCGCGCGTGATTGGAGATTTCATAAGCCGGAAGCCCGGCCTCGGTACAGATGTCCTGCGTGAGGTCGTAAAGCTCGCGGGCGAGATTCTCGTCAGGAACAGTCAATTTGCCGGCCTTGTGCAAACCGAAGAATGGCGTGTCGGGTTCGATCGTCAGTTGGTAAAGCGACAAATGTTCCGCCGCTTCCGAGATGGCCTGTCGCAGCTCGGTAGCCCACGCCTCAAGGGTCTGGTGCGGACGTGCATAGATAAGATCGAACGAATAGCGCTGGAAAATCGAACGGGCGACCGCTACGGCGTCGAGCGCCTCCTGCGCGCTGTGCAGGCGGCCAAGCTCCTTGAGCGCGACGTCGTTGAGAGACTGCACGCCCAGCGAAACGCGATTGACCCCGGCTGTACGAAAACCGCGAAAACGGGTTGCTTCCACACTGGTCGGATTGGCTTCAAGTGTTATCTCGACGTCCGGCGCGACGGCCCAGTGTTTGGCGATGCAATCCAGGATCGTCTGCACCGACGAAGGTTGCATCAGTGACGGCGTTCCGCCGCCGAAAAATATTGTTGAAACCGTCCGATCTGGCACACGCGCAGCGGTTGCCGCGATTTCCTTTTCATAGCTGCGGAGGAACCGCGCCTCGTCTATGCCGCCGTGCCGAACGTGGCTGTTGAAGTCGCAGTAAGGACACTTCGACAGGCAGAAGGGCCAGTGCACGTAGACGCCGAAGGGGGTCGTTAACGACATGTTAAGCATCATAGTCCGTGCGGTCCGCCGCAGCCAGCGGAAGACAATTCTTGCCGACAACTGTTGATTAAAATTGTAACGATCTGGATCCGTTTCAATGCCTCGGAAGGCAAGCTTCGGCCAGTTTCATGAAGGCGCGGGCGCGATGTGAGAGACCTCTCCCCCGCGGCGGCAAACCGTGTTTTTCTTCGGCGTGCATCTGGCCGAAAGTGACATCGAACCCATCTGGTCGAAACAGCGGATCATAGCCGAAGCCTTTGTCGCCACGCGGCGGCCATACCGCGACCCCATCGACGCGGCCTTCGAAATTCTCGACATGACCATCAGGCCAGGCAAGACAAAGTGCGGCAATGAAGTGTGCGCGGCGCTGTTCAGGCGACTTTGCCCCGCGCTCGATCAACAAGGTCTGGATGCGATTCATGGCGGAGCGAAAATCCTTGTCGGGGCCGGCCCAGCGCGCCGAATGGATGCCTGGTTCGCCGCCGAGCGCATCGATGACCAGCCCGGAATCGTCGGCAAACGCGGCCTTCTTGCTTGCACGGGCTGCGGCTAGTGCCTTGATGCGCGCGTTCTCGGCAAATGTCGTTCCGGTCTCTTCGGGCTCGGGAAGGCCAAGCTCGCCGGCGGACTGCGTGGCGATTCCATAGGGCTCGAGCAGCTCGCGCATTTCCCTGAGCTTGCCCGGATTGTGGGTGGCAATGATGACTGACCCGGTCAGCTGTCTGGCCATTCTAAGTCCCGGTCCGTGGCGCTCCTACGCCACAGCCAATTTTTGCAGCGAAACCAGCTTCGCAATACCCTTTCGGGCGAGCGCGAGAAGCGCGGCGAATTGATCCTCGCTGAAGGGAATCTTCTCCGCGGTAGCCTGAATCTCGACGATGTTGCCGGAGCCGGTCATGACGAAGTTGGCATCGGTGTCGGCCTCCGAATCCTCTGCGTAGTCGAGGTCAAGGACCGCGGTCCCTTTGCAGACGCCACACGAGACCGCGGCGATATGATCGCGCAAGACCTCGGCCTTGATCATGTCGCGGGATTTCATCCAGTTGAGACAGTCCGCCAGCGCGACCCACGCGCCGGTAATCGACGCGGTACGGGTGCCGCCGTCGGCTTGGATCACGTCGCAGTCGATCGTGATCTGCCGTTCGCCGAGTGTCGGCAAATCAACCACCGAACGAAGCGAGCGCCCAATGAGCCGTTGAATCTCGACGGTACGGCCACCTTGCTTTCCGGCGCTCGCCTCGCGTCGCGTGCGCTCCGAGGTGGCTCGCGGGAGCATACCGTATTCGGCGGTTACCCAACCGCGGCCCTGGCCTTTGAGCCATGGTGGCAGGCGCTCTTCGAGGCTAGCCGTCACCAGCACGTGGGTGTCGCCAAACTTAACGAAACAGGAGCCTTCGGCGTATTTCACGATTCCGCGCTCAAGCGATATGGCGCGCAACTCATCGGTTTGTCGGCGGCTCGGCCGCATCGGGCTTGCTCCCCTGATCTTAGTCGCTCACCATAACCATACGCCTGGCTTGAACAAGACCGCTCGTATGGTCAAATGTTGCCTGGCTTTCGAGGAGTGAACCTTTGGCGTCCCACGATATCCCGATCGGCGCAACACAAGTGAGTTTGGCCGCGCTCAACGAGCGCTCGCGCGAGATTTTCCGCCAGATCGTTGAAAGTTATCTTGCGACCGGCGAGCCAGTGGGCTCAAGAAACCTGTCGCGATTGCTTCCGATCACGCTATCTCCTGCCTCCGTTCGCAACGTGATGTCGGACCTGGAACAGCTCGGCCTTATTTTTGCGCCTCATACGTCTGCTGGTCGATTACCGACGGAAATTGGTCTTCGATTCTTCGTCGACGCGCTGATGCAGGTTGGCGATCTGAGCGAGCAGGATCGCCGCTCCATCGAAGCCCAAGTGGCGGGCACCCACACGGCGAAATCGATGGAGGCCGTGCTCACCGAGGCTTCGCAAATGCTGTCTGGCCTGACCCGTTCGGCGGGCGTCGTGTTGACGGCAAAAGCGAACGTCCGCCTCAAGCACATCGAATTTGTGCGACTTGAGCCAGAGCGCGCGCTCGCCGTTCTTGTGGCGGAGGACAGCCAAGTCGAAAATCGTGTCCTCAATGTCCCACCGGGATTGCCTACGTCTTCGCTCATCGAAGCGGCGAATTTTCTCAATGCGCGCATCCGGGGCAAGACACTGGCCGAACTGCAGGCTGAGATCGAAAAGGCTGTTGCCGAAGGGCAGGCGGAGCTCGATCAACTGACCCAGAAGGTCATTGCCACGGGCCTGGCAGGCTGGTCGGGTGGTGAAAGCGACGAGCGACAGTTGATCGTGCGCGGCCACGCCAACCTTCTTGAGGATTTACGTGCGGTCGAGGATCTCGAGCGCATACGGTCCCTATTCGACGCGCTCGAAACAAAGCGTGGTGTAATAGATTTGTTGGGACGCGCCGAGCGCGCTGACGGCGTGCGTATTTTTATCGGCTCCGAAAACAAGCTCTTCTCGTTGTCTGGATCCTCGACCATTGTCGCACCGTACCGTGATGGGAAGGGTCGGATCGTCGGCGTTATTGGCGTCATTGGGCCAACGCGGCTCAATTACGCGCGAGTGATCCCCATGGTCGACTACACCGCGCGAGTCGTAAGTCGTTTGCTTGCCCCATAAACGCTTGATTTTTGCCGCCGCAGCCCTGATATGCGGGTCATCCGGATATCGCCGAGAATGGATAGAGAACAATGACGGACCCAACCGCCCGCCAGGCTGAAAGCGCGGCTGCCGAATCGGAAAGCCCGCCGACGCCCGATCAGGCCGATCCGATTACTGAGGCCAAGCGCGAGGCCGCCGAATTCAAAGACAAGTTGTTGCGCACGCTCGCTGAAATGGAAAACCTGCGCAAGCGCACCGAGCGTGAGGTTCTCGACGCCCGGCTTTACGGTATCGCGGGGTTTGCGCGCGACGTGCTCGCAGTCGCCGACAACATGCATCGTGCACTAGACGCGATCGGGCCGGAACTGCGTGAAAGCACCGACGCAAAGGTGAAAGCCCTGGTCGAAGGGGTTGAGCTCACAGAACGTGAGCTCCTCAAGATTTTGGAAAGGAATGGCGTCAAGAAGTTCTCGCCACAAGGCGAAAAGTTCGATCCGAACGTGCATCAGGCGATGTATGAAGTTCCAACATCCGACCTGCCTCCAGGGCAGGTGGCCCAGGTCATCCAAGCCGGCTACATGATCGGCGAACGTGTGCTGCGCCCCGCCATGGTTGCCGTCAGTAAGGCTGTTCAAAAAACTCCTGCTTCTGCCAACGACAATACGTAGTTGGACGCAGCGTCAGCGCACATCGATTCCGTCGCGAACGGTTCGGAAGCGGCCGAACATCTGATTCCATTCCCCGGTGGGTCCGGCGCCGACGATGCGCAAATAACCGCCGGAGCCGAACCGTAACCATTGCACCAGCGAAAGTGGCTGCCCTGCTGGATCCCTGCCCTCGGCTCGTATTTCATAACCAGCCGCGTTGTTGATCCGCATCGGCTCGGCAGATTTTATCGCAAGCTCGTTGACCGGTGCCGTGGCGACCAAATCGCGCGCAAACCGGCCGCGGTCGCTCGGATCAGCAGGTCCGCCCCGTCCGACCGAGACAATCATGACGGGACGGCTTGTCGCCTTTTCGGCGGCGTTGTCGGCGAGAACGACCGTTCCGGTCGGCATGACCTGCACCACTTCGAACCCCGCCAGATCGCCGAAATGAAAAGGCAACGCGCCGAGTAGCTCCTTGATCGGCGCTGGCCGGAACGTGACGCTCGCGAGCGCCTTGCGCACGACGGCATCGGAATAAACTGAAAGCGCGCTTTCCGGTACTTCTACATTGATTAGCGTGGTGAGATCGCGGGCGGCACTCCCGAATGCCTGGGCGAGGAACGACCACCGGTGCAGCGTAGTGCCGTCTTTCTGCACGATCCCCGTGACGAGAAAGCCAATGCCGTTGTCGAATGGAAAGCTCTCACGTTTGGCTTGCTGGAGGTCTGGCGGAAGCTTGGTAAAAGCTGCGGTTTCTAGCTCCAAATAAGCGCTGGCCGGCAGATCAAGGATCGCGATCGCAACCTTGCGCTCGGTATCCTCAAATCCGGGAAATCGCGTGCTGGGCTTCAGATCACCCGGCACTTCGAGACCGATACGGGAGCCGGGTGGATAGGCCGGCTCTGACTCGGCGATGGCGACAAAGGTCAGCCACCCGGTGCACGCCGCAAACAAGTACGCAATTATCCGAACGACCATGGTTTCGAATGCTTTCCTAGACGTAAGCGACCGGCCCCTCCCTAGCCAGCCAAATACGGTGCGGCAATGGCCCGATAACCATTGCCGGTGTCTGGGGGGCTGAACCTCGCGTTTTCGTGACCGACTGACTTGCGGCCCCGGGGTGCCCTCCTATATGAGCCATTAAGCCGCAAAATGTGGCGAATCGCGTATCCAGGGGGCTGGATAGGGGGTCTGCGGATGAGCCGCTGACGTTCCTACTCGGGCGCCAAGTGGCCCGGCCGGCCTGCCGCAATTTGAGAGGAAGAACCATGGGCAAGGTCATCGGCATCGACCTCGGCACCACCAATTCGTGCGTTGCCGTCATGGAAGGCAAGACGCCGAAAGTTATCGAGAA
>Ga0126377_10003442_pt1 | contig 11208 bp, 12 predicted proteins | sample PanSoiMetPlot_22_FD_92647 | JGI IMG/M metagenome (GOLD analysis project Ga0126377, IMG submission 92647) | Tropical forest soil microbial communities from Panama - MetaG Plot_22 | ecosystem: Environmental > Terrestrial > Soil > Tropical forest > Bulk soil | place: Panama | collected 2016-02-17
GACGGCCACGCCGGTCTTTACCGCAACTTTGCGCGATAGCATCGGACCGGCCGACACGAACGAGTGAAACTCGCCATTCTCGCCGCATGGGTCGATGCCCGTGGGGAGCGCCTCAAGCAGCGAGCGATCGAACCGGCGACCGGCAAAGGATACAGGCAGCTTTTTCAAATCCACGGTGCAGATGTGAGCCTCGGTGCCGGTTTCGATCATCTTGTAAGCGAGCGCACGCGTCGGTCTGCCCCATAGCGGAAAAACTGGCGTGATCCCGGTGCCGGAAAGTTGGCGTTCGCGGTAGGTTCGTACATCCTTGAGAAACAGGTCGCCGAAAATGACGTGTGTCACGCCCGACGCTCGTGCGGCACCCATGGCCTCTGTCATTTTGCGCTCATAGACTTCGTTCGGGCACGGATACGGAATACGAACGATGACCGCGCGCAGATCGGCGGCAGCGAGCTGAGTGCGGAGCAGATCCTCACGCACCCCGTGCATGCTGACGCGGTGAAATGCGTCGGTCACCGTAGTCAAGGCGCCCACAATTTCGAATTCGCCTGCAAGGCGCGTCTCATGCAGAGCCCATGCGCTGTCCTTGCCACTCGACCATGCGATGAGAGCTTTGGGAGAAGTCGACATGGTATCCAAAGTGTTGCAGGCCGGGTTCCGACCCGAATTGGCGGCGGACTTTATGGCTAACAATCGGTAACACGGACAGCCTACCGCGCCTGCCGAACCGATGAACTAAATTGCAATGAGTCCTCACTAGATTTTTGAGAGACGTGCGCGGGTCATCTCGCATGGGGAAACGTCTTGAGCGCCAAGAACTGGCGCCGAGGGTCGGTCATGAGCTGGGTGGTCGATGGGGTGGGGCGCTTTCTTGCGCACTATCTGGAAAAGCCGGTGCAAGGTTACGAGCCGTTCACGCCGTCGGATCCCGGCGCGTTGCGGGCAACTTTGCAACCGGGCGACGTGTTGCTGGTCGAAGGCAACAACCACATTTCCGGCGTCATCAAATACCTAACGCAATCGACCTGGTCGCATGCCGCACTCTATGTCGGGCCGATCGGAGACCGCGTAACCCCAGACGGAGAGCCGCTGGTTCTGGTCGAGGCCAATATCGGCCAGGGCGTGGTCGCGGCCCCGCTTTCAAAATACGTCAAATTCCATACTCGTATCTGCCGCCCGACCCAGCTCAACGAAGATGATCGCGCGCGCGTCTGCGCCTACGCTGCCGAGCGCATCGGGTTCGACTACGATCTCAAGAACATCATCGACCTGATGCGCTACCTGTTTCCGCTTCCGGTGCCGCAACGCTGGCGCCGCCGCATGATGGCGCTCGGATCCGGGCACCCGACCCGCATCATCTGCTCGGCGCTGATCGCCCAGGCATTCGACACTGTCCGGTATCCAATCTTGCCCAAGATCACGCGGCTTGAGAGCGAAGCGGCGCGTCAGGAGATCCTCGAAATCCGTCATTCATCGCTTTACGCGCCGCGTGACTTCGACATTTCTCCTTATTTCGAAGTCGTGAAACCGACCCTCGTGCACGGCTTCGACTATAAGACCATCGCGTGGGCCGATAAGTCGACAGCCGAGAACGTCCCCCTCGTGCCAGCCGAAGACGATACCCTTTCGCCGGTGTCTTAAACGACGGCCTTGCCGAACGTCGCGGCCGCAATTACCTGTGCCGCTATGATCGACGCCTGCATCAAAGCGCTTTCGCAAATGTTCACTCCTGCCTTGCGGCACGTGCTGCTCAAGGCGGTCGGACTGGCGCTTGTTGTCATTGTGTTTATCGGCATCCTCATGCAGCGGTTGTTGGCGGCCTGGGCGGATGCCGGTGCGAACTGGGCTGAGCAAGCATCCGGAATTGCGCCACATGCTGCCTGGGCCGCGCTCGCCTGGGTGCTGTCCGTCATTGCTGCTCTTGGAATTATCACAGGCGCCCTCTTCCTCATGCCGGCAGTCACCGCTTTTGTCGGGAGCTTTTTTGTCGATGAAGTCGCCGAGGCCGTCGAACGGGAATACTATCCGGCCCACCCGTCCGGCCGCGCCTTGCCGTTTCTCCGCGCACTTATTGAAGGTATCAAGATCGCCGCGCTCGCGATTCTTGTCTATCTCTGCGCGCTGCCGTTCGTTCTGCTCGCCGGATTAGGCATCGTCATTCTGTTTCTTGCAAACGCCTATCTTCTCGGACGCGAATATTTCGAGCTTGCCGCGATGCGGTTCCGCCCGTCGGACGAAGCGAAATCCCTACGCAAAGCCAATGCGACCTACGTATTTCTGGCTGGCATGCTGATTGCCGCGTTCGTATCAATCCCGATCGTCAATCTGGCAACACCTGTCTTCGCGATGGCCTTTATGGTCCACGTGCATAAAAGATTGGCCGGAGCGCGGATCGAGCTCGTCGAAGCGCCGCGCTGACATCATTCTTTTGGACGCAAATCGATCACACGCTTGGCCTTGCCGAGCGACCGTTCGATCACACCCGGCTTGACGGTGCGGACCGCTGCGGTCACCCCGATCGTGGCCTTGATATGATGCGCGAGGTCACGATCGCACTCGGCGTAGAGACTTTCGGCATCGAAGCGCGATTCGACAACGACCGTGATTTCGTCAAGACGCTCGGTCCGCCGCAGCTCGATAACGAAGTGAGGAGCGAGGCGCTGGTCTCTGAGGATGATTTCCTCGATCTGACTCGGAAACACGTTCACGCCACGAACGATCATCATGTCGTCCGAGCGCCCCACGACCTTCTCCATCCTGCGCATCGAGCGCGCAGTGCCGGGCAGCAAACGTGACAGGTCGCGCGTCCGATAGCGGACGACCGGCATCGCCTCCTTGGTCAGCGTAGTGAACACGAGTTCGCCGACCTCCCCGTCGGCCAAAACTTTGCCGGTAACCGGATCAATGACTTCTGGATAAAAATGATCCTCCCAGATGTGCGGACCATCCTTGCTTTCGATGCATTCGCAGGAAACGCCCGGCCCGATAATTTCCGACAGTCCGTAGTTGTCGATGGCATGGAGATCGAACGAATCTTCGATCTCGGTGCGCATCGCGTTGGTCCACGGCTCGGCGCCGCACATTGCGATCTTGAGTGAACTCTGACGTGGATCGACGCCTTGGGCGCGAAATTCATCAAGAATTGCAAGTATATAGCTGGGCGTTACAAAGATGACGTCCGGCCGGAAATCATCGATCAGGCGCACCTGCCGCTCCGTCATTCCGCCCGACACCGGAACCACGGTCATGCCTAGTCGCTCGGCGCCGTAGTGGAAGCCAATTCCGCCGGTGAAAAGCCCGTAGCCGTATGAATTCTGCACCAGCATTCCTGGCTTGCAGCCGGCGGCTCGCATGGAGCGAGCCATCAAACCGGCCCAGGCGTCGAGATCGTGGCGGCTGTACCCCACGACCGTGGGCTTGCCGGTCGTTCCTGATGACGCGTGAATGCGAAGAACCTGGTCGCGCGGTATAGCAAACATTCCGAACGGGTAATGCGTGCGCAGATCGTCTTTGGCGGTGAACGGAAACTTTGGCAGATCATCAAGCGCTTTGAGATCACCCGGATGGACGCCGGCTTTGTCGAATGCGTTCTTGTAGTGCGGGACATTGCTGTAGGCGTGTCCGAGCGTCCATCTCAGCCGCTCCAGTTGAAGTGCCGCGATCTCATCGCGAGAGGCCGTTTCGATCGGATCGAAACTTTCGCGCGTTGGCATCAGATTGATGCCTTTTAGCTGCAGACGCGGCATTGAAATCCCTAACACTCGACAGCGTACGGTCAGATCTTTCGCTGTGCGGCGTTCCAGTGCCTTTCCAGATTGGCAATAAGAGCGGGGCTGAAATGGCAATAGGCCTGCTCACGGCAGTAGACCGCCATATAGCGGCGGAACAAATCAAGCGGCTCCTCTCCAACCCGAATGGCGCGCCGATTGCCGGCGGCACTCACGACGCCCGAGCCTGTGAAATCGTTGACGACGCGAATAATCGCCTCTTCCATCTCGCCGGGCGGCACAACTAGATCGCAGATCGTACGGCCTTCCGGCGTATCACAATCGAGCCGGCGGCCCATCAGGATGGCCTGGCGCGTGATACGATCGCCGGCAAAGCGCGGCATTCGCAAGTTGGCCGCGCCCGGAATGATGCCTTCCTTGCGCGCGGGAAGCGTCATGTAGGCATCCGTGCCGGCAATCACATAATCCATCGCCAGGAGATATTGGCAGCCACCGCCGATCGCCCAGCCATCGACCGTGGCGATCCAGGGTTTTTCTCGCGTCCCGCCGTAAATCTCATCAGGACTTGCCGCACCAGTTGCAATCCCGCGGAACATCTTGTTCACCACCCCCATATCGCGGCGGATGTACCAGAGGTAGGGAATCTTGCCGCGATAGATATGAGTGAGATTGATCCCGCTCGAAAATATCCGGCGCCCCTTATATTTTGGGTGATCAACGGCACCGCCGCGCAGCACGCCGATCTCGCTTAATGGGTCGAGAATCGCGATATCGGTGGCCGTTTCAGTATCGCCAAGCGTGTCATCATCCTCAGCATTGAGGAAACGCGGATTCTGCACCGTCACTACGGCAGCCTTACCCTGCCGCTCGACACGGGCTGGGCCGAAATCGATCACGCCGTTTCGAATGAACTCCTCCACGCGCGCGATTGATTCCTGCTTCGGGCGCAACATCGCTTCACACAGATGCATTCCGGCATCAGGAAGCGCGAGCGTCTGCGAAAGGAAAATCCCTTGATCGATCTCAACGCCATCTTTTTCGCTCTGCATCAGCGCGCTTTCGGCGTCGATTTGCCTTTTCGTCGGCGCCAATCCTGGAATCAACTTGGCAACGTCGCACGCGAGTTCGTCCACGCGACGAAAAACGGACAAATTTTTCGTAAGCCTGCGATAGATCGTATCTGCATGCTTTTTAAGGAAGTCTTCGCGGAGACAGCGGCATGCGAAAAGAATGGCATCGGCCGCCGACTGCTGCTCAGGCGTCCGCTGGCTCTTCTTGGGCAGTTTCGTCAATAGGCTGTCGCCCGCCCGCCAGAATTTCGTCGCTGCCGCCGCATCCCGCTTTAGCGAACCCGTCACGCGCGGCAACGCATTGATCCACGCGCTGGCAGACTTCGCATGCAATCCGCCACGACGAAGAACTGCATCGGTGTCGGGGCGGGCTTCCCTGGTTCTCGCGATCCGGGAGCCTTCCATACGCACTCTCCCTACTCTGGCACTTATACGATCGCCTTGCCCGGCCATTGGCACAAGTCAGCGATGATGCATTTCTCGCATAGCGGCTTGCGTGCAACGCAAGTGTAACGCCCGTGCAGAATAAGCCAATGGTGAGCACGCTGCTTGTATTCCACCGGCACCACCTGCTCCAGTTTCATTTCAACTTCGAGCGGGGTTTTGCCGGTTGCCAGTCCAGTGCGGTTTCCAACCCGAAATATGTGTGTATCGACGGCGATCGTCGGCTCGCCATAGGCGATATTGAGGACAACGTTGGCAGTCTTGCGACCCACACCGGGCAACGCCTCCAGCTCTTCGCGCGACCGTGGAACCTGGCCGCCATGCTCGACGATCAGCTTCTGTGAGAGCGCAACGACATTTTTGGCCTTGGTGCGAAAGAGGCCGATGGTTTTGATGAGGTCGCGTACGCGCGCTTCGCCGAGCGCGGCCATTTTCTTCGGCGTATCCGCAAGGGCAAAAAGCGCAGGTGTTGCCTTGTTGACGCCGGCATCGGTTGCCTGCGCCGAAAGAACCACCGCGACCAGCAGCGTAAACGGATTGATATGCTGCAATTCACCCTTCGGCTCAGGATTTGCCGCCTTGAAGCGGCGGAACGCCTCGGCGATCTGCGCCGTTGTCCACTGCGGCAGCGCGCCTTGCGCGGCCTCGACATCCGCCGCCGCACGCTTGGCCGCCGGCTTTACGTTGACGCGCTTGCCCGCGCGCAATTTTGTCTTGCGCTTCGAAGAAGATTTTCGGGCGGACTTTCTCGCCATCATTTTGGTATAGTGAGCGCAATGGCCCCCGACAACGACAACGATCTAGAACCCACCATCTTTTCGGCAACGTTGACGCCGCATCGCTCGTTGGGCCGCGTCGGCTTTCTGATTTTGATGTTGTTGTTCGGCGGCGTTAGCTTCGTGACCGGAATGCTTTTTCTCGTGATCGGTGCCTGGCCGGTCTTGGGCTTTTTCGGACTCGACGTGCTGCTGTTGTATTGGGCCTTCCGGCTCAACTACTGGCATGCGAAGGCCTACGAGCAAGTAACCGTCACACCCTCAACGCTCACGATTCGCAAGGTGAGCCATCTTGGTCTTGCGCACGAATGGGTGCTTAACCCGCTCTGGGTCCAGCTCGACAAGGTCGAACTTGAGGAGTTCGGCATTGACCGGCTCTTTCTCGTGTCCCGTGGCAAGAAACTCGCAATCGCGACATTCTTGGGACCCGATGAGAAGGCCGGTTTTGCAAAAGAGCTCGGAAAAGCTCTTACCGAAGCTCGCCGCGGGCCAACCAGAACCGTGTTCGAATAGCCAGAAATCGGGTGGTCGCGGTGCTTGGATAGTCCTAGATAGCAGTCATGAACATGAACCTGGCAAGAAACACCGTGACCGACCGTTTCACCGAATTCGCGCCGCTTTCGACGGCAGCCGCGGACTACGACATCGTACGCCGCGCCATTGCGCATATCCGCGGAAATTGGCGTGCCCAGCCGGAGATAGACGTCATTGCGAACGCCGCTGGCGTGTCTGCAACCGACCTGCATCACCTGTTTCGTCGCTGGTGCGGCCTGACGCCGAAGGCGTTTCTGCAAGCTCTCACGCTCAACCAAGCGCGCGAGCTTCTGCGGTCATCGGCGAGCGTGCTCGACACCGCCTATGAAGTGGGCTTGTCCGGACCCGGCAGACTGCACGACCTTTTCGTCACGCACGAGGCGATGTCTCCTGGCGAGTGGAAAGCCGGTGGTGAAGGCCTTACCATCACCTACGGATTTCATCCCTGCCCGTTTGGCATGGCACTGGTGATGACCACGCCACGCGGTCTCGCAGGCCTCGCGCTCGCCGACGCAGGAAAGGAGCGCGCCGCTCTTCGGGACATGAAATCACGCTGGCCGAAAGCCAGCTATGTCGAGGACTTCGCCTCTACAGCGCCGACAGCACGCCGTATTTTCGACGCCGCACTCTGGCGCAAGGACCAGCCGTTGCGTGTGGTGTTGATCGGCACCGACTTCGAGGTTCGCGTGTGGGAAAAATTGCTCGACATCCCGATGGGCAAGCTCACCACTTATTCCGACCTCGCCGCGAGGGCCGGCTCCCCGAATGCGGCGCGCGCGGTCGGCGCCGCGGTCGGCAAAAACCCGATTTGCTTCGTAGTGCCGTGCCATCGCGTCATCGGCAAGAGCGGCGAACTCACCGGCTATCACTGGGGCATCACGCGCAAGCGTGCGATGCTCGGCTGGGAGGCGGGAATGGCTGCAGCGGCCTAGTCAGGCCGCAAGATCAAGTTTCGAGGCGACCGTCGAGTCGGCATTGAGCCGATAGATCATCGGCACGCCGGTATCCAGATTGAGCTTGGTGATGCTCTCGGGCGTGTGCTTGTCGAGCACCATGACAAGCGCCCGCAACGAATTGCCGTGCGCAGCGACCAGCACGCGCTCGCCGCGCAAGACGCGCGGCAGGATGTCGGTCACGTAGTATGGCAGCGCGCGCGCGAGCGTATCCTTCAAGCTTTCCCCGCCAGGTGGCGCGACGTCGTATGAACGGCGCCAGACGTGTACCTGCTCCTCGCCCCATTTCTTGCGTGCATCGTCTTTGTTGAGCCCGACGAGATCGCCGTAGTCACGCTCGTTCAGCGCTTGATCCTTGAAAATCGGAATTGTCGTTTGCCCCAGCTCGGTCAGCATCAAATCGAGCGTGCGTTGCGCGCGCGTGAGTGCGGACGTAAACGCGACGTCGAACTTGATTCCCTGCGCTTTGAGCTTGCGTCCGGCCTCGCGCGCTTCGGCGACGCCTTTTTCGGTGAGGTCGACGTCACGCCAGCCGGTAAAGAGATTCTTCAGGTTCCAGTCGCTTTGACCGTGGCGTACGAGCACGAGAAGGCGATCAGTCATGCATTCCTCAGAAATCTTTCAAGCCAAGAACGTCCATCATCGAATAAAGTCCCGGCTTTTGCGAGCGTGCCCAGCGCGCCGCGTGCAGAGCGCCGCGCGCGAAGATCATGCGATCTTCGGCCCTGTGCGTGAGTTCAACCCGCTCGGCGGCACCCGCAAAGATCACGCTATGCTCACCCACGACAGTTCCGCCGCGCAGGGCGGCATAACCGATATCGCCGACCCTACGCGCGCCGGTGTGACCATCACGGCTTCTGATGGAATGCTTGTCGAGTGCAATGCCGCGTCCTTCCGCAGCTGCACGCCCGAGCATCAGCGCGGTGCCAGAAGGTGCATCGACCTTCTGGTTGTGATGCATCTCCAGAATTTCGACATCGAACGAGCTGTCCAGCGTCTTTGCTACGCGTTTCGTAAGCGCCGCGAGCAGGTTGACGCCGAGACTCATGTTGCCCGACTTGACTATCACCGCGCTTTTGGCGGCATCCTTTATTTTAGTCTCGTCCGCGGCGCCCAGCCCCGTGGTCCCAATGATGTGCACCTTGCCGACTTTGGCAACCAGCGTGGCGAATTCGAGCGTCGCGCTCGGCGCGGTGAAATCAACAATTCCGTCCGCCTTCCCAAGCAACGGCCCAGCATCGCCGGTCAGCTTGACGCCGTTCTCCGGCAGGCCCGCCAGGACGCCCGCGTCCCAGCCGATCAGCGGCGAACGCGCATCCTCGAGGGCGCCGGCAAGCGCAAACTCCTTGCTGTCGGCGATCGCCTTGACCAGCGCGCGGCCCATCCGCCCGCCGGCCCCGGCGACCACGAGCCGCATTTCGGCCATGGGTCAACTCCCGGAACGTGGCGTCGGTATAGCGCGGAGGCTGGCAAAAGGCGACTGCACAAGCATCAAGGCTGCGGGCCGTCGTAACCCTCAATAACCACGATATCCGCGGTGGAATGCGGTTGGCGCAGCTTCATGTTCGCCTGATATTCGGGTGAATTGTAGCAGGCGAGCGCGCTCGCGTAATCCGGAAATTCAATGACCACGTTGCGGGAACGCGCAACCCCTTCGACGCATTCGAACTTGCCGGCGCGCACGACGTAGCGTGCTCCGTATTTCTTGAATATTGCCTGATTGCCGAGGGCATAAGGCTTGTAGCCTTCGTCGCTTCTCACATCGACGCGCCCGATCCAGTAGCCCTTCGCCATGCCTTCACTCCCTACGATCTAGCCGCTTGTTCGATCTCTGCCACGATTGCATCTGCCGCAGCCTTGGGGTCGCCTGCCTCAAGAACAGGACGCCCAACCACAAGATAGTCGGCGCCGGCCTTGATCCCTCGCGCCGGAGTCATGATCCTTTTCTGGTCGCCGGTAGCACTGCCGGCGGGCCGGATGCCAGGTGTCACCAGCACCATCCCGGACCCGACAATCGGCCGCAACGAGGCCGCTTCTTCCGCCGAGCAGACAAGGCCGTCGACCCCGGTGTCGCGCGCCTGCGCGGCGCGCGCCGCGGCGAGCTCCTTGACGTTCATTCCGTACCCGGCGGCGGCAAGATCGGCATCGTCATATGACGTCAGTACCGTTACCGCTAGAATGCGCAGCTTCGAACCCTGCTTGCCTTCAACCGCCGCCTTCATGGTCTGCGGATAGGCATGCACCGTGAGGAACGTCGCACCCAATTGCGCGACACTCTCCACGCCCTTTGCCACCGTGTTGCCGATGTCGTGCAGTTTGAGGTCGAGAAAGACCTGCTTGCCGGATGCGATTAGCCGCGCAGCAAAAGGCAGGCCGCCGGCGAAAGCAAGCTGGTAACCGATCTTGTAAAACCAGATCGAGTCGCCGAGTTGCTTAATCATTGCTTCGGCTGCCGTAACAGACGGCAGGTCGAGCGCAACAATCAGGCGTTCGCGAGCGTCCAATGACACGGTCAAGCTCCTCGCACCATCATTCGCGCCACCTCGACCAGCCGCTCGAGTTGCGCGCGAAGCTGGTTGGCAATTCCAGCATCAATGATGTTGTCCATCTCATCAAACGCCGTATCCGCACGCTGGATAGTGACCTGCTCGGGAATGACCAGAGCGCCGCATCCAAGCTCAAGAATTTGCCGCAGCGCCATTAATGAGCGGAGCCCGCCCGCACGACCTGGTGAGGCGGACGAAATTGCGAATACACGCCCCTTGAATGCCGCGTATGTCGGATCACCTCGTTCGCGCACGCGCGAAACCCAATCCAGAGCGTTCTTCAGAAGAGGTGTGACCGACGCGCTGTATTCCGGGCTGGCAATGAAAACACCCTGATGCGCCATAATCATTTGCTTGAGCTTGAGCGCACTTATGGGTTGCCCGGCGCGCGCATCAATGTCCGCGTCGTAAATCGGCAGCGGGTAGTCCGCAAGCGAAATGCGGGTGACCTCGACATCGAGCAGGGTAAGCTCTTTTGCCGCCAGTGCCGCCAGCCGGACATTGTGCGAGCCCGTACGTATCGACCCAGGAAATACAAGAATTTTGGGGATCGGCATCAGCGGCTCCGCTTTCGCGGGCGATGACACCACACCATCAGCGGCCGCGATAGACCCACACGCGCGCAGGCGGCAGATTCATCCAGATGAGCTCCGACGACTCTGCACGGACACCCGACAATTCCCTCGGAATTGGGGGCAGCATCGCGTAGGTGAACTGTACGAACGGAGCGCCTTCAGCCAGCAGCGTCATCGCGTCGGATATCAGGCGCAACCGCGTGCGCAAGGGCTTGGTGACGAGTGGAAGCCCTGACACGATCGCGGCAGCTGGCTCGTCGATATAGCTTTCAAGCAGCCGTCGCAAACGATAGGCGTCGCCTTGAACGACCGTCGCCGCCGGATAACGTGTCCGTAGCAACCGGCAAAAATCAGGATTGAATTCGACAAGGACGAGCCGACTTGGGTCGACGCCATGCCGAACGAGAGCCTCGGTCACCGGTCCGGTGCCCGGACCAAGCTCGATTACAGGACCGCTCGACTGGGGATCGACGCAGCGCGCCATCGCGCGCGCGAGCACGCGGCTCGACGGCATCACTGCGCCGGTCGAGAGCGGCTTTTCGATCCAGGAGCGGATGAACTGCATCTCGTCATCGAGACGCA
>Ga0126377_10003443_pt1 | contig 11206 bp, 9 predicted proteins | sample PanSoiMetPlot_22_FD_92647 | JGI IMG/M metagenome (GOLD analysis project Ga0126377, IMG submission 92647) | Tropical forest soil microbial communities from Panama - MetaG Plot_22 | ecosystem: Environmental > Terrestrial > Soil > Tropical forest > Bulk soil | place: Panama | collected 2016-02-17
AGTGGCCCTTCTCCTGGGCCGACAGGATGTGGCGGATCGTCTGTGCCACGTCGGTCAGGGTCTGACGCGCGTTGTCGTCAGGACGGAAGGTGTAGTAGCGCTGGAACCACTGTGCGTCGGAGACCACGCGGCTGCGCACGTCCGAGATGTACTCCTCGCTGGCGTGCTTGGCGCGTAGCTCGGCCTCCACCGGCGCCCAGTGACGCATGCGGGTGGACCTGTTCTCGTCGCCCGAGTACAGCCCGCCGCCCTTGGTCACGCGCAGCTTGGCGCCAGGCCGCGTCGAGATGTAGTCGAACACGATGCCGGCCACCTCGTAGCCCTCGGCCCGTGCCTCGACGTACTGCAGCATGGTCTGCGGATCGACCGTGCGCCAGTCCGAGTCAGGAATATCCTGAGTCGTCTTGCGCTCCCAGATCCACAGCCGCCCGTCCCTGTCCTTCTTCAGGCAGTCGAGCGTGCTGGTCAGGGTGACTCCCTGGCGGGGCGACCAGCGCACGGGTAGCTCGGTGCTGACCGTTTCCCAGGGGCCGGGCGACTCCTCGTGCCCACGCCAGTAGGCTAGATAGTCGGTGACTAGCTCGAAGCACTCGCGCGCCAGGTCGAGCACATCCTGCTCGGGCACGTCATGCTCCATGGCCCAGGCCATCATGGTCTGCAGTTCGGTCTGCCAGAGCATGCCCTGGTCGGCAAGCTGCAGCATGCGGTGAATCCACACGCCTCTGCGCAACGCAGGGCGAACGTCCCGTGGACGGGGGACCAGTTGATCGATCCAACGGTACTCGTACTTCTTCAAGCACCGAGCAGCGTCGGAGAACGCAGTCGTGGACAGCGTCAGATCCATGCCTATTCTCCTTTCGGTTTAGCTCGGTACCATCTGCAACATCAACAACGAGCGGCAACGAGCAACGAGAGTATGCCACGCCGATTTTTCGGTGTCAAGCGAGGCGCTTAGCCTTTAGCCGGCTAAGGGTTTAGGTTTCACCTCGCGCCCCTGACCCCACGGGCCAGCGGTAATCTCCACATCGATCAACCCGTCGGGTAACCACAAGCCTAATTTCCTGAGTTCCACGGGCGCCTGCAGCATGGTCCGGCGGATCAATTCGCACGCGTCCCGCGCTCGGTCCAGGCGCACCTCGACGAGCAGCGCATCGTGGATATCCCCAACAACACGAGCGCCTAGATGGTCCAGCAGAATGAGCGCCTGCTGGGTAATATCAGAGGCCAGCGACTGCGGCTCGGCATTGATGCCGGCCCGGATGGCATCCTTCTGACCCGCCTGTGCACTGGGCAGCCGGCGGACTCTGCCGATGGGCGTCTGGACGTAGCCCCGATGGACCAGCTTGGCCTCGGCCAGGCGGTGCCAGGCAGGAAATTCAGGGTAGCGCTGGCGGAACAGGCGCCACAGGGTCTGCGCCTGCACGGGCGTCCAGGCAATCTCGAACGACTTCCAGGCGTACTCTCTGAGTCCCTGCCAGGAGATGCCGTACAACTGTGCCAGCACGGGCACCTTGCCCAGGATCTGGCGCTCGTCCTTGGTTACCATGGTAACTGGCTTGCCGAGTGCACGGGCGGCGAAGTCGACGTAGATGTCGGTGCCCACGTGAAACGCCCAGAGCATGGTGGCCCTGCTCACGTGCTCCCAGGTATCGGGGCGGCCCGCTGCCATCCAGGCGCAGATGCGCGCCTCGATCTGCCGATAGTCGGCTTGCACGAGGATCATCCCGTCGGGCGCCGAGTACACCGGGCGCACGCTGGCGTCCCTCGGGGTGGTGTGGAAGAACCCCGCCAGCCTGCCCGTCTCGACGCTGGTCGTGCGCATATCGGGGTGCAGCCGCCCGTCGAAGCTCTCACGGGTCATCCTGCGGATCGGCTTGAAGTACGTCGAGATTTTTTTCCTGGGCTTGCGGGCTGCCAGAATCAGCCGGGCGACGGGGTGTTCCAAGGCCAGCGTCTTGATGGTCGCCTCGTCGGTGCTCGGGTGCTGCTTGCCCATCTTGAGCACAGGGAGTTTCAGGTCGTCATACAGCCACTGTGCGACCTGCCGAGGCGAGGCGGGGTTGATGCCGGGTAGGCGCTCGTCGGCTGCCTGCTGCTCGCGCCACGCCTGCTTCATCAGGCGCGCCGCCGTAGCTCGGTCGACGTGAATGCCCCGTGCGACAAGTTTTTGGAGCGCCCGCAGCATCGGCATCTCTAGCCGGCTGAAATACTGGAGCAGCATCGGCTCCTCGCGCAGACGGTCGAGCAGAAGCTCGCGCAGCAGCAGCGTGGCGGCGGCGTCGTACCCGTTGTACGGGTAGAGATCCCGCAAGGCGTGCTGCTTGCGGGCGTCGATGTCCCAGTCAGGCCAGCCCAGGTGAGCGCGGCCTGCCCATTTCAGGGATTTTGGCGCGTTCTCGTCGAGCAACTGCAGGGCAAGCATCGTGTCGCACGTCGGCCTGCTCAGTTGCCCCGTGACCCGGTACCACACGAGGTCGTCGAACATCCCGTTGTGCACGGTGCGCGTGGTGTGATGGCCGTTGGCCTCGCCGCGCATGATCGGCCCCGCGCGCTCGATCATCCATCGGACCGCCCGTTCGTGCCAGGCGTCGTCCACCTCCGGGTGGTCGATGGGGAGACAATACGCCTCGGCGCCGGTGAATGAGAACGCAATGGAGTAGACCCTGAAGTCCCTGTGCCACCAGCCTGGGGTGACGTTGGTCTCGAAATCGTAGGTGAAGGTCGGCTCAGTTCGTAGTGCAGTGTCAAGTGCCTTGAGCCCTCCACCTGACGAAATAAGATCGACCCGGACAGGCGGTGTGCTGGGAGGCGGAATGAGATCTCCGCGTACCAGGCGCCCAAAGCGATGTACGTCGGCACGCCAGGCGTTCTCCCGACCCCGATCCCTAAGGATGGCCGCCGGGTGGAATGCGGGCAAGACCCACGCCTGATATCGAGCCGACCAGATCTCCTTACCTGATACCTGGCCGACGGTACCCTTGCCGAGCAGTCGCTGCACAGCGATATTGCCCAGAGCCAGAATGTAAGCGGGCTTGACATGCTCGATCTCCTTTTCAAGCCCATCAGCACAGAGCCTTGCAAAGCTCATGTCTGGTTCGCCGGGACAGCGGTAGGTGTTGGTCAGGAAGGCGCGCTTTATACCCGCCTGGACTAATCCCTCCTTGAGTAATTGGCCCGACGGGCCGACGAACGGTCGGCCCTCCTGCTCCTCGTGCCAGCCCGGGTTGATGCCGACGCACATCACGGCGGGCCCACTCCACTCCCCAGTGCCCCACCATTCGCCCGAAACCCCCACCTGACCTGGCGTGCCCTTGAGCGGACAGCCTTCACACAACGGCGCGTGCACGTCGCCTCCTAGCGTACTCCCGACCGCAGGTCAGGCACCTCCTGAACCCCGCACCGTGCCAACCGTCTAGCGGGTGGCCGTACTTGCAAGTGGTAATCTTCGACACCCGGTCCTCGGTGTTGTTCTTGTAGGTACCCAGGTAGAGATGCGTAGGCCGTACGCATAGTCCGCTGGAGCAGTGGCGTTTGTGCAGCACCAGCGCGCCTTCGGGTATCGGTCCGTAAGCCTGTGCCCAGGCGTACTTGGAGGCAACGGCTCCTCGCTCCCCATCCCAAAAGTAGCCGTGACGGGAGTTGGGGCTGCCGCACTGGGCTCCCACCCAGAGCCAGCAGCCCGTACGTAGATCACACACCACTTTGGTGGCGAATCGCTCATGAGGTGTCACGGCTACCTCGTCAAAGCCTGGATGGTATCGCGCTCGTCGAGGGGCAGGTGAGCGGGCCCCTTGATGAACTCGTGGACGAACACGGGCCGCACGAACGCTCTACCCGGGCCAACCCGCTGCTGGCGCCAGTGCCCCCTGACCTTCCACCTGTGCGTCCACTCGTACTCCTCGCCTGGCCCGATGAACGGTCCGCTGGCATAGCGCCTGAGCGTGACGATCCTGACCTGGGGCAGCGGGCGCCCTTCCCGCTTGGCCATCTTCCTGTGCGCCCGGTCCAGATCGAGCGTGCGGTGGCCCGTGATCTCGGTCTTCATGAAGTGCGACCAGACGTACATCAGGCGGTAGATCCGACCGACCGACGCCTGGGTGTCCTTGCGGTCCTCTTCCCTCTCCTCCTCGGTCTTGGTGTCCCTGAAGTACGAGTCGGCGTCCCACTCGTTGCTGATCAGGTCGGCCGAGTAGCGCACGCCGTAGTGCATCGGCAGCCAGTGCCGGGCCGTCCACGGCCCGAGCCGCTCGCGGTTGTAGGGCAGCGAGTCGGCCACGGTATAGACCACCTTGCCCAGCACCTCGTCGCCGGGGAACGCCTGGAAGAGCAGCATGCCGTTCTCAGGGCTGCCCCTGAACTGGCCCCACATGAGCGCCCGCAGCGACTGGTGGCCGTCGGGGTGCAGGCTGGTCGGCAGCGGCACCAGCCCGTCGAAGTAGACCGCTCCCGTCAGGCTGGGGAAGTCGTCGGGCTCGAAGTGGAAGATCGAGTTGTCTAGCCGGTCGGCCATGTCGACCAGCAGGCTGGTGATCTCGGACGAGACGTAGAACGTCTCGCCGTAGTCGAGCACAGAGGCCATGTGCTGGCGCACCGTGTCGACGATCTCGTAGTTCTGCGCGTTGTCGAACTCGTTGCGGATCGGGGCGACCCGGAACGCCTGGTTGAAGCCGCGCTGCTCGCTGCGCAGGACGCTGCCGAAGGCTTGCCTGAAGTGCAGGGCGTCGAGGGGATTGGCCATCAGGCCACTCCCGCCCGGACTGACTTGATATCGACGTAGACTCGATGAATCTCCTCGACGACGACGGGTGAGGTGCCTTTGAGGTAGGACCACTCGCGTAGCCAGTCCTTGAAGACGCGCTCCATGATCTGCAGTTCCTTGTCGGAGACGGTGAGGGTAGTGACGCGCTGCATCAGGCTGCCTCCCCCACGCCGTCGGTGCGGTTCAGGTACTTGAGCAGGAGCCTCGCCATATCGACGGCGCTGGCGCCCCGCTGCAGGGCGGCCAGCATGATCTCGTCCTGGGTCTGCTGAGCGGTCAGGTAGAGCATCTGCACGTTCGTCGTGGTGCCGATGCGGTGAACCCGGGACGTGGTCTGCTCCCACTGGATGACGCTCGGGGTGAGTGTGAACAGGATCATTGACGAGGCTGCGGTGAGCGTGATAGCCACCCCGCCAGCGGCGTAGTTGAGCAGCATCACCCCGTTGTGATCCTCCTTCTGGAACCAGTCCTCGGCGGCGGTGCGCTGCGTCCCCGAGACGCTGCCCGCGATGATCCTGTACGGGCGCCCTGCCTTGTCCAACTCCTCGGCCAGGTGCACGATGTCGTCCTTGAACCGGCAGGCGATGACCACCTTCTCGTCTTCGCGCTCTTCGAGTAGCTCCAGGGCCGCGTCGACCTTGGCCGACCCGATGCGCACCGTCTGGCCCGCCTCGTCGGTCACGTGCCCGGCGGCAATCTGCGTCAGCCGCAGGATCTTGGTGAGCACGATGGTCGCGTTGGCCTCGGTGATGGCACCGTTGCCCAGGTCTAGCTCGGTCCTGAGCATGGTCTCCATCTGGGTGTATGCCTTGCGCTCGGCCGCGCTGAGCACAATGGGGATGTCCGAAACGATGGGTTCGGGCAGTTGTAGGACCGACTTGGGCACCGCGTGGACGTACGGCGCCATGGCCTCGACGAGCTTCTTGTAGCCGTCTGCCTTGACGATGATGGCGCCGTTCTTGCCGCGCGTCGGATAGGCGCCTGCAGGGCCCTGGGTGAGCACCACGACGTTCTGCTTGAACTGGGTGTAGGTCTCACGGAAGACCGGCTCGTGCGGCGCCACGATCCTGAACTGTGACCACCAGTCGAGCGGACTGTGGGCAGGCGTCCCCGACAGCAGCAGTTTGAATGGGATCCCACCAGCCAGCTTGGCCACGGCGCGGGTGCGGCTGGTTGTGGGCGACTTCACGTACTGCGCCTCGTCCAGCACGAGCAGCACAGGATCCCACTTCTGCAGCTTGTGTAGCCGGTTGGTCCCTGTCCTGCGCTGCTGCAGCGCGTTGGACGCCTTGGGATCCTTGATCTTGTCGTAGGTGGTGATGACCACCCGAGTGTCGGCGTCCATACTGTCGATATCGCTGATTGCGGTACCGGGCATGAACTTGTCGAACTCGCGCCGCCAGACACCCTGTGCGACGACGGGGCAGACGATCACCGTGCGCATGGTCTCGCCGCGCTCGGCCTGATCCAGGGTCAGCTTGCGATGCAGTGCAATGGCGCCCAGGCTCTTGCCCATGCCTGGTTTCCACTGCAGATAGAACCCGCCTCGATTGGTGGGATCCTGCATGGCGTGATAGGCTCGGACAATGCCTTCACGCTGGTACGGGTGAAAGGTGACAGTCATGTCAGGGGTGTGCTCCCTTCATGTAGTGGCTTACCACCCTGCAGCGGGTCTTCGTCCGTGACACCGTTGCACAGCGGCAGGCAGACATCGTACACTGCCGAGTCGGCAGCCGTCAAGTCGGCTCCACAGTCCTACCTCTGGAGATGGTAATGAATAGTGTAGCGCCCTCGGATACGAATCGCGTGAGTTTCACGGGCTGGTTGCCCGCGCAAGAGGCAGCGGATCATCTCGGCGTGTCGCGCGAGTACATCTACCGCCTGAAGTCGATCTACGACAACGGCGGTGCTGGTATCCCCGGCTTTACGCTTGGTGATAAGTCGAGCGTGCTCATGTTCAGGGTGACGGACCTCGATGCATACAAAGCCGGTCATCCGGATCTCGGGAAGAATCGCACCGAGACCGGCAGTCCGGCTACTGAAGCACCTGCCGAAGCTGCCGCCGCGAGCTAGGGGCCGTCCATGCACGCCCCGGACACCCCTCCTGTTCCGCTGGTTTACCTGAGCATCGGCGCGAGCGTCATCCCGCTCGCACCGCGCGACAAGAAGCCCTATCTGGAAATTCTGGACGGCGGCACCTGGGCTCCGTTCCAGTCTGGCCGCCCCTCTGAACGGGTCGTGCTCGCCTGGCTGGACCGGGGTCACGATCACAACTGGGGCGTAGTGTGCGGTCAGGTCTCTGACGGGCTGTACTGCGGTGACAGCGACGACAGAGGCTTTGCGGAGTGGATCCTGGCCCACGCGCGTGATCCCCTGCTCAGGGGCGCGTGCGTGGTCCGCTCGGGCAGCGGCAAGGCGCACATCTGGTTCCGGTCCGACAACAAGCTGTTGAGTGGCGCCTGGCGCATACGTGGCAGCCAGAAGATGGGCGACATCAGGGGCGACGGCAACGGCGCGGCGGGGCCCAGCTATATGGTCGTGCCGCCCAGCATCCACCCCGACACCGGTCAGCCCTACCAGTTCGTGGCGGGCAGCATGCGCCGCCTGCCAACCATCGCCAACGGCGAGGAGTTTCTAGCCGACATCCTGCGCGCGTACCTGAACGAGCATCCTGGCCAGGGACCGGTGGCCGTGGCCTCGAACAGCAAAGAGATCCTGACCCTGGACGACGACGAGCGGCTCAGGACGCTGGGTGAGATCACCGCCCTCGGCCTCAAGCGGAAAATCTACGACACCTTGATGGTCCCGGGTAATCAGGCGCCTGGCACACGGCACTGGCGGGACATGCCGCCCGACTCGCGCAGCGAGATCGACTACGCGGTCGCGTGCGAGTTGATCCGCAAGAAGCTCAGCTTCGAGCAGATCGAGCGCATCTTCGCCGTCAGCCTGGTCGGCGGCAACTGCTACCGGGACAAGCAGCGCAGCAACCACGGCTATGGCTATCTGGAGTACACGTATCGGAAGGCGCGCGCGGCAGTCGATGCCGAGGCTCAGGCTAGCCAGCGCGCTGCGGGCACCAACTTCCTCGTCACTAACGTGGTCCGGGAGCGCTTCGATGAAGACATTTCGATCTATCACCTGACCGTCGAGTGCACCAAAGCCAACGGCAACGTGATCACTGCCCAGGTCAAGCTGGACGACCGGTCCCTGCAGAAGCGGGAGGTGGTCGAGTTGGCATTCGGGACGCAGATCCAGTTCGTGCCGGAGTTCAGAGCCAACCAGCAAGCGCGCCAGTTCTTCGGTACATTCGGTCAAGCGGTCATGGATATGGCCGAAGCCAACGAGGTGCGCCAGGCGGCAGATGCGTATACACGGCTAGGGCCACTCGCAGGCCGGGTACGAGACTTCCTGCGCCGCCTGCCCAAGAGCGAGCCTGCCGACCAGGGCTATCTGGACCGGTTGGGTTGGCAGGCCGACGGGCTGTTCTACATCGTCGGCATCGAATTGATGCGTATGCTGCGCAACGAGGACCGTACGTTCAAGAACGAGGATGGGCCCAAGCTCATGGGTCTGCTCGGGACGCATCATCGGATGACGCACCGCTGGCCCGACGGGCAGACGACCGAGATCCTCGTGCTGAAGCTGAGGCCCTAGCCGCGCGCTTGGCGGCCTGGCGGCAGATCCGGCAGCGGCGTTCGCCGTTCGGCCGGTAGACCGTGTTGGTCTCGTTGTACTCGTTGCCGCACCCTGGGCAGTGCGTCAGGCGGGCGTTTCGACCAGCAGGTGAGAGACCCCGGCGAATGTTCTCAGCGTGAGTGATGGCCTCCAGGCAGTCGGGCCGGACACACCGGCGCAGATGAAAGGGATGACCTCGGTGGTCGATAACATGGTCGTCTGGTATAGGTCCGACCCAGCGCACATAGGCCACTCGATGAGCCAACTGGGAGGCTGTGTTGTGGTGCGGCTTGAAGCGTCCATAGCCATCCTTGGGATCCACGTAGCCGGTCCACAGCCAGTGATCCTCGGTGCGGTAGACGCGCTCGTCGAAGCTGTCCGTCCACTCCGGATCCCAGCGTAAAAAGCCGCTGCTAACAGGTTTGCTTGTGACCTTGAGTCTAGCCATTAGCCCACTCGTCCGGCCTACCGTACGTCCTACGTTGGATTATCCGGTACGCGGTCACCTTGGATATTTGATATTCCCTGGCCAGAGCGGCTCCCTGTTCGCCCGCATCGGCCCGAGCTAGAAGCTCTTTAGCCTCCTGAATAGTCAGGCTCCGGCGGCCGAACACGAAAACGTTGCCCTCCCGCGAAATAGCGCGGTACAACTGCGGCCCCATATACAGGATCGGCTCCGCTCGGATTCGAGCCAGTCTGGCCTCCCCCTCAGCTTGGGTTTGCACGCCCTACAGCCCTGGGTACGGGTTGCCCGAGCTACCCCAGACCTTGACCAACTGTGCCCGGTGCCTGGTCGTGGCCACGTACGCCACGCACCCCTCGGCCCTGCGCCCAGCCGGCGTGTCCAGATTGCGGTAGGGCAGCGTCGCCCAGCTATCGACGAGGTGCACGACATCGGCCTCCTTGCCCTTGGCCGAGTGGATGGTACCGACTCGGATCCTGGGCGGGTTCAGGAAGGCGCCCAGGCCGTGCCGCGCGAACACGCGTTCAAGGTACTCGCCCCTGGCGATGCCCAGGTACTCGGCGTCCAACCGGTGGCCCCACTCGGTCTGCACCTGCTCGGCGGTCAGCAGGGCGCTGGCATCGGCGTCGACCATGCGCTTGAGCCTGGCCTTGGTGCCGTGCGGCAGGGCGCGCGGCCCGCACGCCTCGGCAATCGCGTGCACCGCCTCGACGGTGGCGGCCCCCCTGCTCCGAAGCTGAACCAGGGCACGAAACGCCTGTGCGCCCCTGGTCTCCAGGGGGCCGCCGCCGCGAGTGTAGCCGTATGGGATACCCTGGTCCTGCAGGTCTCCCGTCACGTCCTGCACCAGCCGTCCCGTCCTGGCCAGGTAGAACTCGGTGCCGTCGGTCGACCCTCCTGATCCGACCCCGGTCCACGTCTCCAACCAGCCCTCGTCCCTGAAGCCCGCCTCTCGCAGAAGGCGCTGGGCATTCTCGGCCGAGGGTTGGGTCAGGCGGCGGCTGTCGCCCAGCGAGCGCAGCACACCGGGGTGGTTGATGAACAGGCTGGGCTCGGCGCCGCTGAACAGGTAGATGGCCTGGTACGGGTCGCCCGCGAGCGCGGTGCGCAGCCCTGCCGACCAGTGGTCGACGACCTTCCACAGCAGCGGCGAATTGTCCTGCACCTCGTCGGCCAGCACCTCGGCCACCGGCGGCCTGACTTCTAACCCCCGTTCGAGCATGTCCTCGAAGTCGATCTTGTCCACCTGGCGCTTGTAGTCGGTGTACTCGGCCACCAGCCGCGCGGCGCGTTCGAGCGACACCGGCGGTCCCTGGTAGTCCCACGGCATCTGGTCGTACGCCACGTCGAGCGGCAGCAGCCGATGGCGCGACGCGGCGTACACGGTCAGCGCGGCCTGCACCTCGTCCTTGCCCGGTTCGGCCCAGGTGTACGTGTCGGGCTCCTCGGCCAGCCCGTTCAGGCTGCCGCCCTGCGCGGCGGCGAACGCCTTCAGGTCGTCGGCGCTGAGCACCTTGCCGCCGGTCATGCGCAGCGCCAGCGAGTGGATCGTGCCGACGAACGGCAGGCTCTGATCGAGGTAGCGCTTCCGCGCCCGCACGTCGGTCGGGAGACGCATCCCTCTCCCTGAGGCAATGCGCACCTTCAACTCGTCCGCTGCGGCCCGAGTGAAGGTCAACGCGCACACCTGATCGGTCCCGTACCGCTCGATGGACCGCTGGGCCTGCGCGTTGAGGACGGTGGTCTTCCCTGTGCCTGGGGGACCGTACAGCTTGATGATGCGCTCAGTCATGGACGGGCCGCTTGCTGTGCCGCTGGGCACCAGGCTCGTTGTAGCCGGGCTTGCCGAACCACGGCTCACTGGCCAGCGCCTGCACGCGCTGAGTGAAGTCGAGGTGACCCCGGCGCTCGATCTCGGCCGACGCCTCGAACTCGTCGGTCCACGAGTCCCAGCCACACGCGTCGGCCCGCTGCCTGCGCCAGATGCACACGTACTGGTCGGCTCGGTCTGCCTTCGAGTAGCGCAGGATGACCGTCATGCGCCTGCAGCGTGGGCACTGGATGCGCTCGCTCATGGCGCCGGCTCCTCCTTCATGTATCGGATGTCGCAGTCCTCGGCGCATGCCAGGCAGGGCTGGGTGCGGCACGGCTCGGCGTGGCGCGGGTCGTGGCAGACCATGACCGTGGGCGGCTCAGGCTCGGGCAGCGAGAAGGGAGAGACGGGCATTACGCCCGTCCCCCGGTGATGATGCGGTACGCGTGGCGCAGCAGGTCCATGAGCGTCATGGCCTCGGTCGCCTCGGCGCTGA
>Ga0126377_10003444_pt1 | contig 11202 bp, 9 predicted proteins | sample PanSoiMetPlot_22_FD_92647 | JGI IMG/M metagenome (GOLD analysis project Ga0126377, IMG submission 92647) | Tropical forest soil microbial communities from Panama - MetaG Plot_22 | ecosystem: Environmental > Terrestrial > Soil > Tropical forest > Bulk soil | place: Panama | collected 2016-02-17
CGGTGCCGCGCCCGTCGGGCGATGTCTGGATCTTCTCGGTCAACACGCACGAGGAAGCGCGCGTCAACATCTACAAGAAGGACGGACTGGCGCAGGCCACAGCCGCCATGACCGCGGTCGCGCCGCTGCTTGCGTCCCGGACTGGCAAGGCGGATCCGGCGGCGCAGGCGTCCGATGCGGGAGCGCAGTCGCCCGGCGCTCAGCCGCGGAGCGACTTCGACGACGATTCGCTCGGCCAGCTCGACCAGGTGTTCCGCTGCAAGCGAACCGGCGAGGTCAGGGCGGTCAACCCGCGCCTGTACGAGACGCTGTCCGTCATCTACGAGCATTTCGGCGGCAAGCGCATCGAGCTCATCAGCGGCTTCCGCTTCCAGCGCCAGGAGGGCAGCCGCCACTTCCACGGCTCGGCGATGGACATCCGGATCCCGGGCGTGAGCATCTACGAGCTGCGCAAGTTCGCCGAGTCGCTCGACACCGGCGGCATGGGCATCGGCATCTACCCGCGCGCAAACTTCGTCCACATCGACTGGCGCGCCCCCGGCGAGCCCAGCTTCCGCTGGGTCGACCGCAGCAGCACCCGCAAGACGGGAGGCAAGCGCCCGTCCAGGCGCTGGAAGCGCAAGCCGCAGAGCTAGTTGCGCCCGCGCCGGCCGCGCGGCGGCACGCGGCTCAAGTCGACTGCGTCTCGGCCGATCTCTCACCTGGCAGCCTCTCGGGAGGCAGGTGGGAGGGTTTCACGGATGGAGATGCGTACGTTTGCCTACTCCGGGGGCAGCTGGTCGGCGCAACCGTTGCCGGCGCTCGACTCGGAGCGAACGCTGGTGCTGGCGTTCGGCGGCGCGCGATTCGGGTCGGCGCCGGAGCCGCTCCACGAGCTGGCGCGCGCCTATCCGTCGTCGCACATCCTCGGATGCTCCACATCCGGCGAGATCCTCGACACCAAGCTGGCCGACGACACGGTCGTGGTGGCGGTGGCCCGCTTCCAGCACACCCGGCTGCGCCGCGCCGACGCCAGCGTGGGCGGCGAGCTGGACTCGTTCCGCGCCGGCGAGGCGATCGCGGTCGATCTCGACGCGCCCGACCTGCGCGGCGTGTTCCTCCTGAGCGACGGCCTGAACGTGAACGGCAGCGAGCTGGTGCGCGGCCTCAACTCGATCCTGCCCGACTCGGTCGTGGTGACAGGCGGGCTGGCCGGCGACGGGCCGCGCTTCGAGCGCACCTGGACGCTGACCGGCGACGGGCCGCAGAGCGGGCTGGTGTCGGCGGTCGGGATGTACGGCGAGCGCGTCCACATCGGCCACGGATCGCGCGGCGGCTGGGACATCTTCGGCCCGGCGCGCCTGGTCACCCGCTCCGAGGGCAACGTGCTCTACGAGCTCGACGGCAAGCCGGCGCTCGGCCTGTACAAGGACTACCTGGGCGAGCGCGCCTCCGGGCTGCCGGCCACCGCGCTCCTGTTCCCGCTCGCGCTGCGCCCGTCGGCCTCCCGCCAGCGCGAGGTGGTGCGCACCGTGCTCGCGGTCGACGAGGCCTCGCAGTCGATGACCTTCGCCGGCGACATGCCGGAGGACGCCGTGGTGCGGCTCATGCGCGCCAACTTCGACCGCGTCATCCAGGGCGCCGGCGACGCCGGCCTGGCCGCCGCCACGCCGGTCTACGCGGCCGGCTGCGGCTCTCCCGTGCTGGCCATCTCGATCAGCTGCGTCGGCCGCCGCCTGGTGCTGGGTGAGCGCACCGAGGAGGAGATCGAGGCGGTCAAGGAGTCGCTGCCGGCCAGCGCGTCGCAGATCGGCTTCTACTCCTACGGCGAGATCTCGCCGCACGGATTCGGCTCGGCAGACCTCCACAACCAGACCATGACGCTCACGACCATCTGCGAGCGGTGACCAGACCGGAGAGCAACGCGACGCACCCGCTGCTCGTGCGGCAGCTCGCCCGGCTGGGCCTCGCGGAGGACCGGCCGCCGGCGACCGCCGACGAGTGGTCGCGGCTGCTCGCGCGCGTCAGCGCGAGCTACACCGAGGCGGACCAGGCCCGCTACACGCTGGAGCGCTCGCTCGAGGTCTCGTCGTGCGAGATGCAGCGCCACTACCAGGAGCTGGTGCGCTCGTCGCGGAGCGAGCTGTCGCTGCAGCGCGACATGCTGGAGAAGAGCGTGGCCACGCTGCACGCGACCCTGGAGGCGTCGCTCGACGGAGTCCTGGTGGTCGACCAGCGCGGCCTGGTCGTCGACTTCAACCAGCGCTTCCTCGACATCTGGGGCCTGCCCGAGGAGAACATCCGCGGCGCCGACCAGGCCCTGCTCATCCGCCACGCCTCCGCCCTGATGGTCGATGGGGCGGAGTTCGAGCGGCGCGTGCTCGCGCTCGACGTCAGCCCGGGCTCGTCGAGCCACGAGGAGCTGGCGCTCCGCGACGGCCGCTTCCTGGAGCGCTTCTCGGCGCCGGTCGTGCTGCCGACCGGGCCCGCGCTCGGCCGGGTGTGGTTCTTCCGCGACGTGACCGCGCGGCGGCGAGCCGAGGACGAGGTGCGCCAGGCGAGCGGCCTCCTCGACGCCGTCTTCGAGAACATCCCCGATCTGGTGTGCGTCAAGGACGCCGAGACCCTGCGCTTCGTGCGCCTCAACCGCGCTGCCGAGGAGCTGGTCGGCCTCGATCGCTCGGTGGCGATCGGCAAGGGGGATCGCGACTTCTTCACCGCCGAGGCGGCCGCGTTCTTCGAGAGCACCGACCGCAGGGTCCTGCGCGAGGGAGGGCTGGTCGACATCGCCGAGAATCCAGTCGACACGCTCCATCGGGGCAGACGCCTCCTGCACACCAAGAAGATCCCGATCGCCGCCGAGGACGGCCGGCCGAAGTACCTGCTCGGCATCTCGCGCGACATCACCGAGGAGAAGCGCGCCGAGCGCGAGCTGCGCGACGCCAAGGAGGCGGCCGAGAAGGCCAGGCACACCACGTCCGGCTTCCTGTCGAACATGAGCCTCGAGATGCGCAGGCCGCTCAACTCGATCCTCGGCTTCGCGCGCGTCCTCGACGGCCAGCGGTTCGGCGAGCTGCGCGAGAGCCAGCGCGAGTACGTGCAGTACATCCTGCGCGCCGGCCAGCGCATGCTCAACCTGGTCAACGACCTGCTCGACCTGCGCCGGCTGGCGGACGACCGAGAGCCGCTGGCCAGCACCCGGCTCGCGCTCGACCCGCTGGTCGACGAGGCCATCCAGTCGGTCAAGGCGGTGGCCGACGAGAAGGGGCACGTGGTCGAGGTCGACCTGCCGCCCCGGCTGCCGGCCGCGCGGGCCGACCGGCGCGCCGTCGTGCAGATCCTGGTCAACCTCCTGTCCAACGCGCTCAAGTTCACGGCCGCGCCCGGGCGCATCCGGGTGCGCGCGGCGGCCGACGCCGCCGAGCTCAGGATCGCCGTCGAGGACTCCGGCGTCGGCATCCGGTCCGAGGACCAGCCGGTGCTGTTCACCTACTTCGAGGAGCTCGGCCCCCGGGAGGACCACTCCATGAAGGGCTCGGGGGTGGGGCTGGCGCTGACCCGCGCGCTGGTCGAGAAGCTGGGCGGCGCGATCCGGGTGACCAGCACCGTCGGCGTCGGGTCGACCTTCGAGTTCTCGGTCCCGCGCTGGACGGAGCCGGCCGGGCCATGAGCGGCGAGATGTCGCGGATCCTGGTGGTCGACGACGAGGAGGTGAACCGCCGCCTGCTCGAGGTCATCCTCCGGACCGACGGCTTCGATCCGGTGGGGGCGGCCGACGGCGCGAGCGCGCTGGCCGCGCTGTCGGATCCGGCGATCGATCTGGTCCTGCTCGACGTGATGATGCCGGGCATGAGCGGGTTCGACGTGTGCCGGCGCATCCGCGGCGAGCTGGGAATGGCCTCCCTCCCGGTCGTGTTCGTGAGCGCGCTCGGCGACCGCGTGTCGCGCATCCGCGGCAAGGACGTCGGCGCCGACGACTTCCTGACCAAGCCGGTGGACGACGTGGAGCTCCTGGTCCGGGTCAGGAGCCTGGTCCGCCTCAAGCGCCACCACGACGAGAAGGAGCGCCAGCGCCACCTCATGCTGGCCATCCTCGACAGCATGGGCGAGGGGGTGGTGGCGGTCGATCAGCTGGGGCGCTTCACCATGTGCAACCCGGCGGCGGAGCGGCTGCTGGGCGCGCACGCCGAGATGCGGGCCTCCAGCGACGAGGAGCCGGGCATCTCGATCGCGCGCGCGCTGGCCGGCGAGGCGCTGACCGACGTGGAGGTGACGATTCGCCACCCGGACCCGGAGCAGCCGGCCGCGCTGCACCTCGGCGTCAGCTCGCGGCCGATCGAGGACAGCGGCGGTCGCCGCCACGGCGCGGTGGCGGTGTTCCGCGACATGACCCGCCTCGTCGAGCTCGACCGCTTCAAGGAGGAGATGACGTCGCTCCTCGTCCATGACCTGAAGAACCTGATCGCGGTCATCCGCTCGAGCGTGGACTACGCGATCGAGAGCGTCGAGGACGACCCGGTCACGACCGAGGCGCTGGTCGACGCCAGGGACGCGGGCGCGCGCGGCATGCGCCTGCTCGCCAACCTGCTCGACGTCACGCGCCTGGAGAGCAACCGCCTGTCGCTGGCCCCGCTGCCGATCGAGATCGCGGCGCTGTTCGAGATGGTGTCCAGCCACCGGACCTCGCAGCTGCGCGCCCGCGGGGTCGCGCTCGACATCTCGACCGGCAGGGTGGCGACGGTCACCGCGGACCCGGATCTGCTGACCCGGGTCATCGACAACACTCTCGACAATGCCATGCGCTACACGCCGGGCGACGGCCGCATCATCCTGGCCGCCGACGCGGTGAGCGATGGCCGCGTGCAGATCCGCATCGGCAACTCGGGCCCCGCCATCCCGGCCGAGCACCGCGAGAAGATCTTCGAGAAGTACGGCCAGACCTCGCCCGGCCTGGGCAAGATGAACCTCGGCCTCGGCCTCTACTTCTGCCGGCTCGCGGTCGCGGCCCACGGCGGCCGCATCTGGGTCGAGAGCAGCGCCGAGCTGCCGACCATCTTCGCGATCGAGCTGGCCGGGACCCGGGTCGTCGGCCCGGGCAACGACCCGGGTGACGACGAAGCCTCCGACTGCGACGCCAGCCCGGCGAGTGAATCCTGGCGTGCCGCTACGGCACCACGGCCGACATGATCCACGTGCTCGACGGGGCCAGCACGCCGCCGGGTCGGGCGTAGCGGGTCAGCACCTCGCGCAGCGCGCGCAGGACGCGCGGTCGCATCGGCTCGGCCTGGTCGACGGCCAGCCGCAGGAGCTCGCCGGCCGGGCCGAGGGCCATGGCGAACTCGATCGCCTCGTCGATGTCGTTGCCGATGCGGATGTCGAAGTCGTGGCGCTCCAGGGTGGGGCGGACGAAGCCGGCCGCGAGCAGCTGCGCGCTCACCGTGTCGGCCCCGGCCATCGAGAACGGGCCCGGGCCGCAGGTCGGCTGATCGGTCGCCTCCGGATGCGGGACCAGCGCCTCGACCGCGACCTCCGCCTCGTGCAGCCACGGGTTGTCCTCGCGCCGGCGCCACACCGACGCGGCCAGCCTGCCCCCGGAGCGCAGCGCGCGGCGCACGTTGCGCAGGGCCATGACCGGCGACGAGAAGAACATGATGCCCATGCGCGAGAAGGCGTAGTCGTACGGGCCGCCGAGCGGCGTGGTCTGCACGTCGGCGACCTCGAACCGCGCGTTGTCGACCCCGGCCTCGGCCGCCTCCTGGCGGGCCAGCTCGATCATGCGGGGCGCCGCGTCGACCCCGACCGCCGAGCCGCTCGGCCCGATCCGCCGCGCGATGGTGAGCGTGGTGTCGCCGATGCCGCAGCCGAGGTCGAGCACTCGCCCGCCCTCCGGCGGCGGGTGCGCGGCCAGCACGGCGTCGCCGTGCCCGGCCAGCCCATCGGTCAGGAGGTGGCGAAAGCGCACCCACTTGTCGAACAGCACGCCGTTCCAGGCTTCGATCGCCTCGTCGTTGAGGCTCGGGTCCCACATGATCGGGGAAACTATACCCGGGGCCGGGGGGATCCGCGCGTACGACCTCGCTCGGCGGCGACCGGGCGCGCCGGCCCGCGGGCGGACGGCCGTGCCGCCGCCAGCATCGCGTCGGCGTGGGCGCGCGCCTCCGCCGTCACCGCCGCCCCTCCCATCATGCGGGCGATCTCGTCGCGGCGCGCCACGCCCTCGAGCCGCTCGACGCTGGTCTCGGTCCGCCCGCCCACCTCGGCCTTGCTGACCACGAAGTGGTGATGGCCCATCGCAGCGATGCTGGCCAGGTGGGTCACGCACAGGACCTGGCGGTGGCCCGCGACCTGGCGCATCTTGTGGCCGACCACCTCGGCCGCCTGCCCGCCGATGCCGGCGTCGACCTCGTCGAACACGTAGGTGGCGACCGGGTCGGCGTGGCGGAGCGCCAGCTTGAGCGCGAGCATGATGCGCGACAGCTCGCCGCCCGAGGCGATGCGGGCCAGCGGCTTGGCCTCCTCGCCGCGGTTGGCGCACAGCATGAGCTCGACGCGGTCCGCCCCGTGCGGGCCGAGCGCGGCCGGCTCGATCGCGACGCTCAGGCTGGCCGCGCCCATGCCCAGCTCGCCCAGCGTGGCGGCGACGTCGCGCACCAGGCGTGCGGCGGCCTCGCGTCGCGCCTCGCTCAGCCGGTCGGCCCGGGTCCTCGCCTCGCGCTCGGCCGCGGCGCGCTGCCGGTCGAGCTCGGCGATGCGATCGGCGGCGCCGTCGAGATCCGCGAGCTCGCGCTCCAGCGCCGCGGCGCGCGCCAGCACGTCGGCCAGCGCGCCGCCGTGCTTGCGCTTGAGGCGGCTGATGAGCGCCAGCCGCTCGTCGATCTCGGCCAGCCGCTCCGGGTTGCCCTCCAGCCGGTCGGCGTAGGCGCGCAGCTGGGCGGCCGCGTCCTCGACCAGGATGCGCGCCTCGGCCACCGAGCGCACCGGCTCGCCCAGCGCCCCGTCGATCGCGCGCAGCCGCTCCAGCTCGCGCGCCGCCGCGTCGAGGCGCTCGACCGCCGCGCCGTCTCCACCATAGAGGAGCTGCTCGGCCGCGCGCGCGCCGCTCTCGAGGCGCTCGACCGAGGCGAAGCGCGCCCGCTCGCGCACGAGCTCCTCGTCCTCGCCGGCGGTCAGGCCGGCGCCGGCCAGCTCCTCGAGCTGGAAGCGCACGAAGTCGGCCCGCTCGGCGCGGTCGCCCCGACCGGCGCTCGCGGCGAGCCGCTCGATGGCGTCGTCGATGCCGCGCAGCTCGTCCCACGCCTCGGCCATGGCGGCGGCGAGCTCGGGCCGTCCGGAGAACTCGTCGAGGATGCCGGCGTGGCGGCGCGGATCGACCAGGCCCTGGTGCTGGTGCTGGCCCGACAGATCGACCATGAACTCGCCGAGCTCGGCCAGGCGGGTCGCCGTCGTCAGCGCGCCGTTGACGTAGGTGCGGCTGCGGCCGCCGCGGTGGATGAGCCGCCTGACCAGGAACTCGCCGCCGCTGCCCTCCTCGCCGCCGGGCAGGCCGGCCTCGACCAGGCGCGCGCGCACCCGCTCGCGCAGGTCCTCGGGCACCTCGAAGATCGCCTCGACCACCGCCTCGTCGGTGCCGGCGCGCGGGATGTCGGCGCTGGCCCGGCCGCCGCGCAGGAGGTTGACCGCCTCGACGATGAGCGACTTGCCGGCCCCGGTCTCGCCGGACAGCACGTTGAGCTCGGGCCCGAAGTCGAGCGCCACGTCGGACAGGATGGCGAAGTTGGTGACGCGCAGGTGCCTGAGCAAGCTGCCTCCTTCGGGATCCGATGCTTCAGCGATCCGAGCGATCCAGGCGGCGGCCCCAGTGGAGCTTCTCGCGCAGGATGTCGAAGTAGCCCTTGGTGGACTGGAACACGCGCAGCGGCGCCGCCGTGGCGGTGATCTCGACCCGGTCGCCCGAGGTGAAGCTGCGCGCCCACTGCCCGTCGACCGTCACCACGGCGGTGCGGACATCGTCGTCGCCGCCGCCGCCGGCCAGCGCCACGGTCAGCGTGCCGGTCTGCGGCACCACCAGCGGGCGCGCGGTCAGCGAGTGGGCGCAGATGGGCGTCATCACCATCGCCGCCTGATCGGGGGCCAGGATGGGGCCGCCGGCGGCCAGGTTGTAGGCGGTCGAGCCGGTCGGCGTGCAGACGATGAGCCCGTCGGCCCGGTAGGCGGCGATGAGCCTGCCGTCGAGCCGGGCCTCGAGGTCGAGCAGCCGGGCCAGCCCGCCCTGGTGGATGACGGTGTCGTTGAGCGCGATGCGCTCCTCGGCGTCTCCCTCGCGCGGGTGGAGGCTCACGCGCAGGCGGGCGCGCACCTCGATGGCCAGCTTGCCGACCAGCGCGGCCTGGATCGCGTCGTCGGCCTCGGCCGGGTCGAACGGGGTGAGGAAGCCCAGCCGGCCCAGGTTGACCCCCAGGACCGGGACGCCATGGTCGGCGACCACGCTGGCGCCGCGCAGCATCGTGCCGTCCCCGCCGAGCACGACGGCCAGGTCGATGGATCGGCCCAGCTCGTCCTCGCCCAGGGCGCACGCGCCCGGCAGCTCCGGTCGTTCCTCCCCGGCCAGCACGTAGGCCCGGCAGCCGCTGGCGGAGAGCCGCGGAAGGAGGTCCATCAGGAGCGCGATCGCCTCGCCGCTCTGCGGTTTCAGGATGAAGCCGACCCGGTTCACGAGCGCACCATACGGCGTAGCAGGCGACTCTGACTAGCGCAGGGCCCGGCGGGTCGGCCCGACCGGGCCGGCCCGTCCAGGCGAGAAAAGCGTGGTCGGGCGCGTGCTTGTGGACGGGGATGGCTGTATAGATGGAGGCCTTGCGGGGCAAGGCGGCCCGCGGCGCGAGGGCCAAGCCGCGGGAATCCCTGTCCTTGCTTGACTTCGCCCCGCCACTCCTGTAGACGATCCACCTCTTTCATCGACGCGAAAGTCGGAACCGACGCATGCCCAAGCTTCAGAAATCCACCCTGCTCAGCGTGGAAGTCGCCCACGAGCAGCGCGAATGGTTCGTGGTCGATCTCAAGGATCAGACCCTCGGCCGCGCTGCCACCCGCATCGCGATGGTGCTGCGCGGCAAGCACAAGCCGACCTTCACCCCCAACGTCGACTGCGGCGACTTCGTCATCGCGGTCAACGCCCGTGAGGTGAAGCTGACCGGCAACAAGATGCGCGACAAGCTCTACCGCCATCACACGGAATACCCGGGCGGCCTGGTCGAGATTCCGGCCGAGAAGCTCATCGCCAAGCATCCGGACCGCGCCATCCGCCGGGCGGTGTGGGGGATGCTGCCCAAGGGTCCGCTGGGGCGGCGCCTCATCAAGAAGCTCAAGATCTACTCGGGCGGCGAGCACGATCACGCGGCGCAGAAGCCGCGCCCACTGGCGGTCTAGGCAGGAGCTGGTCGAATCATGGCACTCGCAGAGGAACGCACCTACGCCACCGGACGGCGCAAGACGGCCGTCGCCCGTGTCTGGCTCCACCCCGGGTCGGGCAAGTTCACCATCAACGACCGCGACGACGAGAACTACTTCGAGCGCGCGACCGGTCGCATGGTGATCCGCCAGCCGCTCGAGGAGACCGAGCTGCTCGGCAAGTACGACGTGCTGGCGACGGTGCGCGGCGGCGGCAGCTCGGCCCAGGCCGGCGCCATCCGCCACGGCATCACGCGCGCGCTCATCAAGATCGACGCCGGTCTGCGCGTCAAGCTGAAGACGGCCGGCTACGTCACGCGCGACCCGCGCAAGAAGGAGCGCAAGAAGTACGGTCAGCGCGGCGCTCGTGCCCGCTTCCAGTTCAGCAAGCGCTAGCCGAGGGAGGCCCGAAGGGCCGACCGAGGGTACGTTCTGGGCCCGCCGACGAGCTCGCCGCGTGGTCTCGGACTGACGACGTGCCCGCCGAAGCAACAGGGAGCCCAGCGAACGGGGAGAGAGCCGGGGCGGCTCGTCTCCCTGTCGCCATTGTCGGGGCGTCCGGCTACACCGGCGCGGAGCTGGTGCGGCTGGTCGTGGGCCACCCGCGCCTCGAGCTGGTCGCGGTGTGCGCCGATCGCAGCGCCGGTTCGCGCATCGAGCACGTGTTCCCGCACCTGGCCGGGCGCGTGTCGATGGAGCTGGAGCCGTTCGACGCCGAGCGGGTGGCGCGGCGGGCCGAGGTGGTTCTGTGCGCGCTGCCGCACGGGCAGAGCGCGCGCGTCGCGGGCGAGCTGGTCGAGCGCGGGCGGCTGGTCGTCGACCTCTCGGCCGACTTCCGCCTGCGCGACCCGGCGGTCCACGCCGAGTGGTACGGCGAGCACCCGCGGCCCGACCTCCTGGCCGGCGCGGTCTACGGCCTGCCCGAGCTGCACCGGGCCGAGCTGCGCGGCGCGCGCCTCATCGCCGGGCCCGGCTGCTATCCGACCGCGGCGCTCCTGGCGGCGGCGCCGCTCCTGCGCCGCGGTCTGGTCGCCGCGCGCTCGCTGATCGTGGACGCCAAGAGCGGGGTGTCGGGCGCCGGCCGCGCGCCGGCCCAGCCCACTCACTTCCCCGAGGTGGGCGAGGGCGTGCGGGCGTACAAGGTGGCCGGCGCGCACCGGCACGCGGCGGAGATGGAGCAGGAGATGAGCGCGGCGGCCGGGGTCGAGGTGCGGGTCTGCTTCACGCCGCAGCTGGTGCCGATGTCGCGCGGGATCCTTGCCTGCGTCTACGCCGAGCCGGTCGATGGCGTGCGCGGCGACGAGCTGGTCGACGCCATGCGCGACTTCTACCGCGACGAGCCGTTCGTCACCGTGGTGGAGGGCGGGCTGCCCGACACCAGCCACGTGCGCGGCACCAACCGGGCCCACGTCGCGGTGCACGTCGATCGCCGGACCGGCCGGGTCCTGGCCCTGGCGGCGATCGACAACCTCGGAAAGGGGGCGGCCGGGCAGGCCATCCAGTGCCTGAACCTCGCGGCCGGCTTCGACGAGACCGAGGGCCTCCTCGGCGTGGCCGCGTTCCCCTGAGCCTTGCGAGCCGTGTGAGCCATGGGAGCCGCAGGCAGGCTCAGCCGTCGGCCGCCGCGCCCGCCGTCCGCCGCGCCGCGACGAGCTGGAGCGCGAGCATGGCGAGGAGGAGCGGGATCACGACAAGGAAGCTGGCGCGCAGGGACGCCCGGCTGGCCACCGCGTCGAGCAGGATCGGCGAGAGCAGCGCCGCCGTGCCGGAGGCGGC